>Ga0335079_10000560_pt1 | contig 42698 bp, 39 predicted proteins | sample Lox_Sample_33_FD_206719 | JGI IMG/M metagenome (GOLD analysis project Ga0335079, IMG submission 206719) | Soil microbial communities from Loxahatchee National Wildlife Refuge, Florida, United States - Lox_Sample_3.3 | ecosystem: Environmental > Terrestrial > Soil > Wetlands | place: USA...
ATCAATGTCATATTTGAAGTTCTCTCCAGTGCCTCGCATAGGTAATGAGTGTTTGATCAACCATTGCATGAATTGAACCATGTTCGAAAGTCCCATCCTTCAAACGTTTTCCCGCAGTTGTCCCCGTGAGAAGTTCTATTCCCTGATCAATAGTCGTGATTGCGTATATGTGAAATTTTCCCTGATTCACCGCTTTCAGCACATCATGCCGGAGCATCAGATCGCTCTGATTCTGCATCGGGATGATGACGCCCTGATTGCCGGTGAGTCCGTTGATTGTACAAATGTCGAAAAATCCCTCGATTTTCTGATTCACACCGCCGATCGGCTGAATCTCGCCGTTCTGATTCACCGAGCCGGTGACGGCAATATCCTGGCGGATAGGTATGCCGGAGAGCGACGAAAGAATCGCATAGATTTCGGTTGACGATGCACTGTCGCCGTCCACACCGCCGTAATTCTGTTCGAAGGTGATGCTTGCCTGCATGGCGAGCGGTTTGTTCTGCGCATACGTCCCGTGAAAATATCCGCCGATGATGAGCACCCCCTTGCTGTGCGTGGGGCCGCTGAGTCCGGATTCCCGTTCGATGTTGATGATCCCCTCTTTCCCGATCGACGTCTTTGCCGTGATGCGTGATGGGATCCCGAACATATGTTCGTGTGTATCCAGTACCGAGAGGCCGTTGACCTGTCCGACGACCGAGCCGGCGGTATCGATCATGATCTTTCCTTCGGCGATCATCTCCTTCAGCTTGGATTCGATGAGGTTGATCCGGTCGATCCGGTGCGTAATCGCCTGAAGGACGGAATCTTCCGAGACGACCTTCTTCTTATTCTTGAGAGCCCAGAAGTTCGACTCACGGACAAGGTCCGCGATAAGATTGAACCGGGTGGAAAGTTTGTTCTGCTGGCCCGAAAGGCGAACACCGTACTCGACAACCGCAGCAAGGGCGGTATTGTCGAAGGGCTGAAGCTTCTCGTCCTCGCAGATCATCTTGACAAAATGAATATAGCGGTCGATCTGCTTCGATCCTTTGGGCATTTCCGTGTCGAAGTCGGCACGGACCTTGAAAATTTTCTTGAAGTCGTCATCCTGGTCATAGAGGAGTGCATAAATGTCCGCATCGCCGAGCATCACGACTTTCACATCGATTTCGATCGGTTCCGGTTTGAATGCCGATGCGGCGCCGAAGACTCCCGATTCGACTGCCTGAATCTCCAGGAGTCCGTTGCGGAGCGTCCGTTTCAGCGTTTGCCAGACGCCGGGCTCAATGATTGTGTCGAGTGCGTTCAGGACAAGATAGCCGCCGTCTGCCCGGAGGAGAGATCCTGCCTTGATCATGGTGAAATCTGTCCGCCAGATGCCGTTACGGTCGACTTCCCGCTCAATCGTACCGAAAATGTTCTTGTACCGCGGATTTGTTTCGATGACAATCGGGACGGATTTCGATTCGGAGTTATCCAGAACGACATTCACCTTGAATTCCAGGAAGGCATCTACCTCGGGCGTCTGGAGAGGGGGAAGTCCCGGCAGAGAAGGCGGCGATTCTTCCTGCGGACGGAACCTGTTCAGATCTCCCATAATATTTTCCTGAACTTCGTCGAGATAGTGACGAATCTTCTCGTTGTCGTATTTCTCACGGATATCATCGATGGAACTCTTGACGACGGGGAGGACAAAATGCTCGGACAGTTCATTGAAAGAGTCCTTTGCCCTTCGCTCGATGTTGCGCAGCTCCCGCATGACGAGCTCCATCTGCCCTTCAAGAACCTGCCGGTCGCTTGCAAGTTTCTCGACCTGATCCTTGGTGATCTTTCCGTCCTTGACCAGCTGATCGATCTGTTCGAAACTGACGGGCTGACCCTCTACCACGGGACTTATATCCGGATGCATCGAGCTTCCAACCTGAACCTGGACAACCTCGAACCCGCGCTCTTTCACCTTTCCTTCAAAGTCTTTCAGCACGCTCCGCTGCCGTTCCTGGAAAAGTTCCAGCTGCCGCTTTCGTGCGTCCTTGAACCGTTTGCTTTCAAACGTCGCCGGAATATTCTTCAGAAGCTCTTCAATGCAGCCATCCATATCCTCACTGAACATGTTTCCCTGCCCGACCGGCAGGGTGACAAGAATCGGCTGATCATTATTCCGGAAATTATGGACATAGCAGCGGTCTTTGCAGCTGACTGGTTTATTCTGGAATTCAGCGAGGAGCTTCTTGATGGTGGTCATGCGGCCTGTCCCCGAAAAGCCGGTCACGAAGACATTGTATCCGGGGTGCTTCATCTCGAGTCCAAGGCGAAGTGCACCGAGAGCACGTTCCTGGCCGATAATCTCCTTGCGCAGAGGGACGTCGTTGGTCGTTGCAACGTTGAGTTTCTTCGGGTCACACCGCCATCGGAGTTCGGAGACGTGCAATTCGTGGGGGAGTCGTTTCTTTGCCATGATGAAATTCAAGATAATGAATTCAATTGAGAATAATCGTGCCGGCGGGTATCCATGAATCGCTGGAACCGGAGATGAGGTTTCATAGGCCGAGCTTGTGGAGAAAATAATTCCATCTTCCTGCAAGACCAAGCTGATAACCGTGCGGACCCGCTGTGCCGCGCCCTTCATGGCGAATAAACTCCTCGACCGGATAATCCAGGAGCTGGTACCCCTGTTTCACTGCCTGCATCATGTTGGAGAGGCATGGCGATCCGTGCCGATGAAACGGGGGAAAGAGAAAATACAGCTTTCTCTTTACCATCATGCAGAGCGGGCGTATGTACGGTACCCCCCTGTTCTCATCCGGGACATCAAAACCCCGCTTATCAAGAAAAATTTTCTTGCCGATCGCGTAATGGAGAGGCGCGGTTTCGAGTTGTGAGAGCATGGGCTCGATGAATCCTCCTTTCAGCACTTCGCAGTCCGAATCGAGGAACAGGACGAAGGGATTTTGCAGAGATCGGAGCGCGAGATCCATGGCTGGACCATGATGCATATTGGAAGGATTGGTTTTGAGATCGGTATAATACGGGCTGATCCTCCGGATCCTTCGCAGCTCGTTCACGCACGCTTCATCGGAGCCGTTATCGATGAGCAGGATGTGGACGCTGGAATAAAATCTGCGGAATGAGCTGACTGCCCGCTCGGTGAGCTCCGGCGTATTATAGTTGACAATAACCGTCGTTACGGGAAAGCCGTCCATGCTCTCGTGTCCCGGTCTTCAAAATGCACGTTGGTGCTCTACGCCTCTACGGGTTTTTCAAGCTTCTCAAGCAGTTCATGTTCCACGTAGGTTATCGTCTCGGAAAGCGCTGAAGAGAATTTTTCAAAATCCTCTTTGTAAAGAAACAGCTTGTGTTTCTCATAGGCCTCACCTTCCATCCGCCGGCTTTCGGTGATGACGATGTAGAAGTCCTTCGCCGATTTTGTCGCCTTGACGTCGAAGAAATACGTTCGCTTTCCTGCGCGAATGCGCCTCGAGAAGAGATTATGCTGGGATGTATCGGTCGTTTCCATGATTGAACTTCCTTTACTAATCGTGAGTACTTGTTTATTCGAAATTATCTCTTTCCAAACAGAGTTCGTTGATTGTTCACATTCTTCATTTTCGTATGACCGCGAGCTTTCCGGTCGCTACAGTTGCGCCGTTGGGTGTGTAGGCGACGACAAGATAAATCCCGCTTGCAACGAGATCGCCGCGGTCGTTCCTTCCGTCCCAGGATCCCACTCTTCCGCCGGGTGTTGTCAGCTGGCGGACGAGAGATCCGTCGATCGACAGGATCTTGATCGATGACCCCTCCATCAAACCGTCAATCCGAAGCGGTGCCGCGGCCGGCAGATAATACGGGTTCGGTGCAAACGACAGGTTGTCGTATGTTTGGTTCGGCGCAACAGCGTCCGTTGTGAGACTCGACAGCCCTTTTTCCGTTCCGAAATACACCGTTCCGGAATTCTGGTCCATCGCAATCGACAGGATGTTGTCGTCGAGGAGCTGACCTCCGGTATTTTCAAACGTATACTGATTGAGAATGGATGTGCCGTCAGAAGACATGAGATACACTCCGGACTTTGTGCCGACCCATTTGTTATTGATGGGGTCAACGAGAATTGCCTGAATGATCTGATCCTGCAGAGGATAATATGCGGCAATGCTGGCCGCAGGATTTCCCGGATCAAAAATAATATTGACGCCTTGGTTCGTCCCGGCCCAGATCTGTCCGTCATGGTCGATGGCGATCGAGTAGACACTGTTGCTTGTCAGGCCGTTCGATTGCGAGAGTATGCCCCAGCCATTGATTGTTCCCGGTAACGCATACGTCTCATTGTAAAAATTGATGCCGTATGCGGTCTCTGTTTCAAACGGCGAAAAATTGGGAAACCACTTCGTTCCGTTTTGGTCGACAACCACATTGGTGAAGATCCTGTTCGGATTCCGCATCTGCAGCTTAACGGTAAATTTGAGTGAAGAATCCGGATAGAAGAGCACTGCGGCGGTACTATCGCGTGCGGTCCGGTTGGTAATCCATGTCACCCCGTTGCTGTCCACACCAACCCCGCCGACAACCACGAACTGCGAGTCGGATGTTGGAGACGTGGGATCAATGGTAAGAGGAATTCCGCTCGCATGGTTGAAGACGCGCACGATCCTTCCCGTATCATCGAGGAGAGCGACGCCTCTTCCCCAGCTGCTGATCCATTTCGAATTGCCTCTCCCGATGCTGACGAAGTAATAGTTATCTAAACCCAGCTCGGGATACTGTTGAACCGTATAGGATCGCCATGAGTGCCCATTGAAGCTCATGAAGCCGTTGCCGGTCGCTGGTCCAGTGCCTGACCAGACGACGCCGCGGTTATCGACCGCAAGTCCTACGAACGTATTTGTCGCGGGACCGGGCGGTACGGCGGAGATCCACTGGGTGTTCACTCTGACGAGAATGCCGCTTGCCAGTGTCCCGAGGACCGATTCGCTCCCGATGGAAGTGAACGTGCTTGTCGTGACACCGGTGATAGGAACCTGTGTAAATTGTCCGTTGAGATACGTCCAGAGCTGATTCGGTGAAATTCCGGTGATGCCGGATGACGAACCGGAGGAAAGAAGATCCACGACCTGCGTCCCGGATGAGTTCGGTGCGAGTGTCCAGCCGGTTCCGTCGAAATAGACAAGTCCGCTTGCAAACCCGGCATACAGCGTATCATTGAATACCGCGAACCCGGTCACTCCCGCCAGTGCCAGCTGTATGGTGGGTGAAGCGGAGTAGCTCTGATAACTCTGCCAGGAATCCGGGGAGAGGGGATTTGGGTTGGACGCCGGGGTTGAGGCAATGCCGGATTGGGTTGCGACCCACATTCTTCCGTTCCACATGATGAGGGCAAACGCGCCGCCGACGATCTGGTTGGGTCCAGAGCCGAATCGTGAAAATGTGGAAATGAATTCCAATCGGGAGACTGAGAAGACGGATATGCCGATGTCGGAAAGGATGAAGAGCGTGTCGCCGGAAACCTCAAGGCGATGGATGCTTTTCTGCGGATCCGGGCGGTTGGCAAGATCGCTGATATAGGTCCAAGAAGAAGTAGAAGGGCTCAGGCGGTGGAGAAATCCGTTCGAGGCACCGATCCAGACATTTCCGGCGGAATCAGTCGAGACGGCCGTAAGATCTATCGTCTTGAGTCCCTCGGAAGTGGTATACTGACTGAATGTTATTTGGGATTGATGTAATGAATTGCTGTACTGCTGAAAGGAGAAGAGCCCGCCGCTGGTTGCAGCCCAGACGCCGGAAGGGCCTACGGCGACGCTTCTGACTTCCCGCTTTGAGGTATAGGATTTCCATTGGCCTCCGAGTACCGTCGGAGGGATCAACAGGAGGGATACGAGGATAACCGATAATGTTACGCGCCGCACGCCGATCTCATCCCGATACTATTCTTTTTTTCTCCTGGAGAGTTTCTTCTGGAGGTCGGACAGCTCAATTGCCGCGAGGGCTGCATCCCATCCTTTATTTCCGCCTTTTGCACCTGCGCGGTCTATTGCCTGCTCGAGGGAATCCGTGGTGAGGACTCCGAAGACGACAGGCATGTGGAATTCCAGTGCGACGCGGCCGACACCGATGCTCACGGCATTCGCGATATACTCAAAATGCGGAGTCTCACCGCGGATGATGCATCCGAGGCAAATGATAGCATCATGCCGCTTCTGCTGCGCGAGGCGTTGGGCGGTCTGCGGGATTTCAAATGCACCGGGGCAATAGACAATGTCGATGGCTTTGTCGCGCGCTCCGTGTTTCCGGAGGCAATCGACTGCCGCGTCGAGCAATCTTCGTGTAATAAACTCGTTGAAGCGACTGACCACCACACCGAAGCGATACGGTGAGGCCGTGAAGCTTCCCTCGATCACCATACAACAACCTACAATAACGTGGGGAGAAGAATTCTAATTAGAGAACAATCGGTGGCGCATCACGTCAACCGTGGCGATGGGAATGCAGAATTGTCCGAGCAGGCCCTCGTCGTTTTTGGGACCGCCGTGAAAATCGGATCCGCCGCTCTCCAGCAGGCAATATTCGCTGACGATTCCGCGGTAATACCGCACCAGTTCCGGCGAGTGTGCCGGGTGAACAACTTCGATGCCGTCCAAGCCGGCTTTGATGAGTTGGAGTAACAATTCTTCAGGGATCGACTTTCCCGGATGAGCGAGAAACGAAAGCCCGCCGGCTTCGGAAATCAGTCGGACGGTCGCTTCGGGAGTGAACGATGTCTTCCGTTCATACGCGGGTTTGCCGTCGCCGATGTACTTCCGAAACGCCTGCTGATAATCTTCCGCGTGTCCCTCATTAACAAGAGCGTTGGCAATATGCGGTCTGCCCACCGAATCTCCGCTCACGTTGGCAAGCACCGATTCCATGCTCAGCGGAATGTTCATCCGGTTCAATTTATTGACGATGCGCTCGGCCCGCCGCAGTCGTTCTTCACGAAATTCTGCAAGAGCATCAAGAAGAACCTTGTTCCGGTGATCCATGAAGTATCCCAGAACGTGGATCTCTCTGTCATCGAGGGTTGTGCTGAGTTCCATTCCCGGTATCACTTCGATGTCCCATTGCCTGCCAATCGCAATGGCATCTTCCAACGCGCTCACACTGTCGTGATCAGTGATACTGACGACCTGTAATCCTGCTTCCTTGACTCTCTCCAACAACTCGACGGGGGAACAAGCGCCATCCGAGTATGTTGTATGCATGTGAAGATCTGCTTTTCCGTCCACTCAACCCTCCCGGGTCGTAAAGTTTTGAAGAACAGCGAATTCTGGGACCGCTCAGACAAACAGACTCTTGAACTTCTCGTAGTCGTTGATGATCAGTTTGTTCCCGCGGAGTTCCAGATGGCCTTTCTTGATGAAAGTATGGACGACCCGCGAAATCGTTTCACGTGACGTCCCTGCCATATTTGCCAAATCCTGCTGAAGGGGAAGCTCGTCTATTTCGACACGCCCTTTCCGGATTGTCCCGATGTCATCGGCGAGCTGAAGAATCACATTGGCAACACGACCGGCGGCATCTTTCAGCGAAAGGCTCTTGATCTGCGCATCCGCCTTCCGGAGCCGCATCGTCAGCTCTTTCAGGAGCGATATTGCAACCGTTGGCACATCCTCCATAAGCTTGAGGAAATCCCGGCGATGGATCATGAACAACTCCGCCTTGGTGATTGCCACAACACTCGCCGACCGGGCAAGCCCGTCGAGAATGGACATCTCTCCGAAAAAGTCGTTCTCGCCAAGGATCGAAAGGATGACCTCACGGCCGTCATCATCGGTGCGTACGATCTTCACTTTTCCCGAAATAATCACGAAAAGTGCTGCACCGGTCTCTTCTTCGAGGAGGATGATGCTCCCCTTCTTGTATTTCTTCCTCACCCCGACACGAACAATCTTCGCAAGTTCCGTCGCCTCAATGTCTGTGAAAAACGGAACATTGCGAATAAACTCCATCGCTTCACCGAGGTCCGATGAAAGTGGCTTTGGGGAATCGCTAGGAAGATTCATACACGAGTCCGATAAGTTGTCAGGGAAACACGTCTGAGCCGTCGAAACGGCTAAATTTTCAATTAATATACGTGTGATGTGACTGAAAGTCAAGTGACCCGGTGACGCTCAAAATTGCGCTAACGCTTGAAAAGTAAATAGGTAAGCGCCATCAGACCTGCCTGGGTCGCCGCAAAGGAGATCCCGGAAATCAGATCATATCGATGAACCGTCTGCAGGGTGCCTTGATCTCCCGACAGGCGATAATCGCTGTAATAACTGTCAGACTTGATCTTGAAATACGCGGCAACCGCACCGGTAAGCACGGTTGCTCCGCCGGTCAGGAGAACAGGAAGGGAAGCGCCGGAGGCATCTTCTGTCAGATACAGCGAATGCAATTCCGCCGGTGGGATAAGGGGCGACAACACTGCGTGAATTTCCCGGGAATCCTCCGGAACTGGTACCGTGACCGGCGCAAAGCCATCGCGCGACAATTCGACGGTCGGGCCGATACGATCATCTTCGATGTAAAGCGGCGTCGTTCCCAGCAGCGAGTCATGGGATTGCACAGCTGCTCCGTACGGGTCGGTGGTAATGTGCAGGACACGGTGAAACCGAACGGTCCGGTGGAGATACGCATGGGGTGCTATCACGAGCGATTCCTCGGTTGCCGGGTGGAACCAGCTGGTAGAGTCACGGCTGACAAAACGCAGGATGTGATTTCCCGGGTCAACCGCGATCGGTTTAAGCGGTGTCGCTCCAACCTCCGTGCTGTCGATGATCACGACGATGGCTGGGAGTGTCGATTCAACGATAAGAATTGATTTCGAAGTATCGGTCGGGGGAGATGAAGTCTGGGAGCGGGCATTCGGCCCGAGTATAAGCGCTGAAAGAACGAACACAAGGATTGCTTCAGACTTTTTCATGGCGTGACTTCGTGCCGTAACGCGATCACCGAACGATCTTCGGCAAAAATAATCAGCGTACTATCCGCGATGATCGGGGCGGATTTGATTCTGCCTTCGGCAGTGTACTTCCAGAGGATCGACCCTGTTGCACGATCCAGCGCGTAGAGGTTCTTGTCCAGAGATCCGACATAGACCACGGAGCCGGACAACAGCGGAGCTGAATTCAGCACCCCGCCGAGAGGGCTCCTCCATACGACTGCCCCCGTGACGGCATTGAGACAGTAGAATGTTCCCCCGACTGTTCCGACATACACCGACTGGTTGTCGACTGCCTGCCCTCCGTAAATCTTCGATCCGAGAGATGTCGACCAAACTACTTTACCGGTGGTGACCTCGAATGCATACATCATGCTGTCGAGCGACCCCACAAAGACCTTGCCATGGTTAATCGATGGAGTTGCAAAAATGGCTGCCCGTGCAGATGTTTTCCATTCCAGATGACCAGTCAAGGAGTTGACCGCGCAAAGTTCACTGTTATCGGTGCCGAACACGATGAGGTTTCCATCCGAAACGGGCGAAGAATGAATAAGAAGCGACCGGGATCGTTCGGGAAGAGCATACGTCCACTCGATCGAGCCATTCGCCGTCGCAATGCACTGGAGCTTCCCAGTCAATGTCGTGACAAAGATATGCCTGTCGAGAATCAACGGAGACGTCTCCACATCACCCACAGCGGCTTTCCAAAGAACTGCTCCGGTATACACGTTGTACGCCAGGAGACTCGGGTCGTCATGTGCAAGAGCAAGGAAGAGCGTATCTGCGCCGGCGGCCGGAGTACCCATCAGCGCGCTTCCGAAGCGTTTGCTTCCAAGGTCTTTTCCATCCTGAATACGGATTGCATGCACGTCTCCGTGGAGGTTGCCGGCGAACAGAACATTATCGGTGGAAATTCCGGGGGAAAAGCCGAATCCGGCGCCTGCATCATCCTTCCAGACAACGGACAACGGCGGGTCGATGCTCTCAGGAGCAGTATTCGTCCTGCCGATATTTCCTCCGGACATTCTCCAGTCGGTTTCGGCGGGGGTGAGGTGTTGCGACAGCTGCAGTCCTCCACAGCCGGAGGCGAGGAAAAATGCTGCTGTGAGCACAGTTATCCCGTATGGAATTCTCAGAAGTCCCATCCAAAGAAGAATTGGTTGAACAATCCGGTTTGAAGTGTGTGAAAATTATTCTCGATGCGTTTTCCGACATCATACCGCAGTACCAGAAATCCGCCGAGATTGAGACGTGCGCCCGCCCCGATGCTTCCAAGTGTTTCCGTATAACTTTCATTCCATGCATTTCCGGCATCAAAGAAGAGGGCACCCCGGATGCCGGCAAAGGCAATGCCGCCGAAAGGAAACTTCAAGCCGAAAAGATCGATCAGCGGGAAGCGCAGTTCATTGCTGACCAGCCAGAGTTTCTCTCCCCGCAGCGACCAGCGGTCGTAACCCCGCAGGTCCCAGCTTCCGCCCATAAAGAACAGACGCGCTTCGGTTCCCTCATTGTAGAAGAGCCAGAATCGGACGGCATACGCCGAGCGATCGGCAATGCGAAAGTACTGCCGGTAATCGAAAATCACACTGTAGTAGTTTGCATTGGAATACTGGACGTCGGATGTATATGCCAGCGTAATGTTGAATCTGCTTCCGTCGATCGGACCGCTGGGACCCCAAAGCGAATTATCGTGCGTGAACGAAAGTGAATTTGAGAGAAACAGCGCGTGACGTGACTGATCGATATTGTTCTCATCGGGGTTGCCGACGGCAAATGATGTTGTTGCCTCCTTTTCAGAATTACTGAGACTTGTCAAGAGTCCAACGCGTTCGAATTTTGAGAGAGGGTAGCTCAACGTGAAATATCCGCCGAAGACTTTTTCAAAAAAGTACTCGTCGGGATCGGTGAGATCATAGCGTGGTCCGCTGAACCGGTAGACGCCGTAGGCATAGTTCGTTCGCTGGCCGAGCGACGTCCGCGAAATTGCCACATTGAAGCTCGAGAGAAATTCACTCGATGTTTGCGCGGTGTTGAACAGAAGAAAATCATACTCTTCGTTGCCGAGCAAATCGCTGAGCGCCACGAACGCGCCTCCCTGAGTTCCGAAGACCGGATCAGTCGATATCTCACTCTGTGCAACGTCCAGACCGTATTCCCCGGTATACCGCAGCGACTTCTCCTCCACGGTTCCTTCGATGGAATGTGGAAGCCATGTTGCCTGGGTGAACGGAATATGTACCAACCTTGTCTCGGCTGAGGAATCGTACGCCGTGAAGACGTTGCCGATCGACCGGATCTGGAACGAAGATTTTTCGAATGCCACAAAGACGAGACTCGTGTCCGCCCATGCCGGATCGAACGCCGCGGTAATAAAGCGGGTGATCTTCCGCATTTCGTGCATCCCCGAAAGCGAATCGAACTTCGCCATCCAGACGTTCTGGGTGTTGCCGATGTCGCACAAGAAAAGGAGGGATTTGCCGTCTGCCGAGAACTGGGGAGATGTGTAACTCTCATCCCCATACGTGAGATAACGGATATCATGGGTCTGCATATCATACACGAAGAGATTGTACGATCCATGCACACCATAGGGAGTGCGATCGGAACTGAAGACAATATCATTTCCTCCCGGCGACCACACCGGATCCCGGTCTGCATAAATATCGTTGGTCAGCCGGGTCAATTGTTCATCCTGCGTGTTCCAGATATAAAGATCCTGTGAGCCGGATTTATCGACCGCGGAGAAAACGATTTCCTTTCCATCCGGCGACCATGAGGGAGAAGAAATTCCAACCACATCGTTGAAGCGATAGGTATTCGTGATCCGGTGCTGTCTGGTATCGAACAGATGAAGGGCGTCGTTCTCGCCGCTCTTTGTCACAAAGGCGAGAATGCCGTCCCGTGAAATGGAAATATTTCCCTGAAGAAGATGAAAGGCCTCGAGATCACTTGTCTTTTCTCCTTCGATGACCAGTTCCGACCGGTCTCGGTGATTCGGAAATGGTGTCCGATAGATGCTGGTATACCCGCGATGGTTTCCGACATAATAGATGGTGCCGCGGTTGCCGTCCCGATAGAACACCGGCTTGGAATTAAATCCCTCCGTTGCGACCGGCTGTGTTACGGCGCTCGGTTCATCGAGTGTGGCGAGCAAGGGGAGATATTTTTTCTTCAGCGCATAGACCCATTCTTCATCGAATTCCCTGAAGGATTTTCCTGTCGTCAATTTGAAATCCTCTTCGAACGATTCTGATTTCCAGAAGTTTTCCATCAGGAGGAGAACCTTCTCATCTCCAAACCGTTCGTTAACGTACTGGAGAATGGCTTGCCCTTCCTTATACATCAGGAATGATCCGAAGATATCTTCGATGTTGCCGAGCGGTGCAAGATAATCATTCGTTACCGCGTCACGCAGAACCATTTCCGCCTGAACATCCCAATCTGTTGACCAGTATTCCGCAAGACCCTCGACGAACCAGAGCGGAGGGAGGCGGTCGAGCGCCATTCGGTGATCCAGCAGCACGCGGTTGATCTTTGCATTCATGAAGACGTGCACGAGCTCGTGGCGGATGACGTGGTGGAATTCTGCCATCGAGCCGCTGTAGGGAATGACAACGCGCCCCTTCAGGAATTCGAAAAATCCCCCAACACCCTCGGAGACAAAATCGGGAGTCGTATTTGTTTGCTGGAAGTGCAGGTGCGAGCTGTAGAGAATCAGCGGGACGCGGTTGGTGACCGTGAAATTGAATTTCTGCTCGAGTGCCGTATAACTTTCTTCCGCAATGAACGCCCCTTCCCCGGCAAGTTCTTTCATCTCCGGATAATAATAGATGTCGAAGTGCGCTGTCTTGAGAACGTGCCAGTCGAAATTGGTGTATTCCACCTTGTTTCTTCCGAAGTAAAAAAACTGGGAGAGAGCGGGGGAGGCACACCAGAGGAGGAGGAGGACATATGGGAAGATGCGCGGACGCATGAACTTGATCTCTCGTTTCCAGCAAACTCGCCGGTACCCAGCAACAGAGCCCGCCCGCTCTCACAGCACCGGGTGCCTGTGAGAACTGCGGGGATCGTGACCGGTCAGACTTTATCGAGCTCGTTCTTGAGGTAATCGATGATTCTGACGGGCGTCGGGTCCACACCGTTGAGAATCGCGAGATAGAAGCTCACCCAATCGCCGAGCTGTATCAGTGAGAACATTCTCGCCAGGAGTGACGTTCCTTCGCTTTGCACTTCGATGACGGACGCAGCGTACTGGTCGACAACATCTTTCGTAATCTTCATGCGGAGCTGAACGCGCTTGTGATCGCCCTTGTCCCTGAGAAAGACGACGGCCATATCCTGCATGATACGCCTCAGCACTTTCCATCCGACCAGCTCGTTGTGGTTCATTTCCGGGAGGACGTGTCCGAAGGAAAGCATCTTGGCATTTTCTGCGAGCTGTCCCCGCCACCGCAAATTTACCACGTCGAACCTGTCCGCAGAGGAATAGATGATCGGGAGTTTTGTGTAGAGATGTTTGGCAATCTCGAGCGATCGGTTCTGCTTGTCGAGTGCAGTATACAGCCGCGCGTTTTTTTTCAGGAGCCGGATGGTTTCCCGGACCTCCTTGTCCTGCGAGGGAATGAGCTTCATCGCAGCGAGTGCCGTCAGGACGGGAAAGAATGAATATCCGAGCGCTGCACGCGGTGGAAATCCGCGCGGAATCGCGATGATCGGCTGCCGGTGTTTTACAGCCAGCTCTGTGGTCTGGCCGCCCGAGCTGATGCAGAGGATCATTGCTTTCCTCTTGATCGCTTCGAGGTGAGCGGCAATGGTTTCCTCCGTATTGCCGGAGTAACTCGACACGATAACGAGCGTTCGCTCGTTGACAAAGTCCGGCAGTATGTAATGCCGGTTGACAACGACCGGGATCTTGCATGTGCCGGCAATGTACGATCGGAGGATGTCGCCGCCGATCGCGGAACCTCCAAGACCCGTGATAACAAGAGTATCAATGTCGGAAGCTGTGAAGGGGATCGCGGCGGCCTTTCCGATCTCCACTGCTTCCGAAACCTGGCGGTGAAAATCCTGAAGGAGCTGCTTCATGCCGGACTTGTCATATTGTTGGATACTGTCGTGCGTCATACGTGATTCGAGACCATGTGAACGATAGTGTGAGACATGAATTTCGGCAGAATCATCCTGCCGGCTTAAAACCCTTCCACAGGAATATCCGGAAATTCCCGTTTGAATACTTCCGAGAGGTATGCGTCAACTTCACGGCGGGAAGTATAGACCAGGACAGTGCGGGCAATCTCCTGCATCTGTGCATAGGTAAGGGACCGGATGATCTTCTTGATCTCCGGGAGAATGGAGGGAATCACGCTCAGCTCATCCATTCCCATTCCCACGAGAATCGGCGTGGCGAGAGGATTGCCGGCCATTTCACCGCAGATACCGACCCAGATATTGCGCTTGTGTCCCGCATCGATAATGTGTTTAATCGTGGAGAGTACGCTCGGCTCAAACTCGTGGTACAACGGCGAGACGAGGTTATTTCCGCGGTCGACGGCCAGGATGTACTGTGTAAGATCATTCGATCCTATGCTGAGGAAATTCACCTCGCCCGCGATCTGTTCTGCTGAAAGGGCAGCCGCCGGGACCTCGATCATCACGCCGATGGGAAGATTGTCGTCGAAACGCTGATGTCTTGCGGAAAGCTCGCCTTTTGCCTTGAGGACATATTCTTTCGCCCGCCGGACCTCGTCGAGTGTTGTGATCATGGGAAACATGAGGGCGAGGTTTTTGCGGCTGCTTGCGCGAAGGATGGCACGCAGCTGGTTCATGAAAATATCGGGCCGGTCGAGACAGACGCGCACCCCGCGCCAGCCGAGGAAGGGATTTTCTTCTTCTGCCATGGAAGGTGCGATTTTATCCCCGCCAATGTCGAAGCTGCGCATGATAACCCGGTTCGGATAAATCCGGTCTGCGATTTTCTTATACTCGACATATTGCTGCTCTTCCGTGGGAAAATCGTCGTAATCGATTAAGAGACTCTCCGTGCGAAAGAGGCCGACGCCCTGCGATCCCTGGACCACGACGTAATCGAGTCCCTCCGCCAACTCGATGTTTGCGGAAAGCTCGATGCTGTGACCGTCGGGGGTTGTCGCCGGGAGATCTTTCAAATGAGCAAGCTGTGCCTCAAATTCCAGGAGATGCTCACGTTTTTCTTCATATTCCCTGATATGCTCGGCAGTGGGGTGCAGGATGATGGTGCCGCTGTAGCCGTCGATGATCATCTGATCGCCGGTTTCGGCCGCACGGCTTACATCGCCGAGCCCGACAACCGCGGGAATTTTCAGGGAGCGAGAAAAGAGTGCGGCATGAGAGGTAATGCCTCCGAGGTCGGTGGCATATCCGAGGATCTGGTTACGGCTGAGGATCATGGTGTCTGCGGGTGTGAGACTATGTGCGACGACGATGACCGTCCCTTCCAGCCGGGAGATCAGTTTCTCTTCCTGCAGGTTTCTGATGATGCGGTTGCGTAAATCTTCCATGTCATGCGCGCGTTCGTGCATGTACTCGGAATGTGCCGCCATCATGATATGGGCGTACTTACCGATCTCATCGGAGACGATAAACTCCGCGTTTTTCTGCTCCTTCCCGATGCGCTTGTGAATTGCGTCAAGGAGGATCGGGTCCTCGAGGACCATGATCTGGGCTTCGAAGATTTTTGCCTTCGCGTCCCCCACCTTCTGCTGTGCAAACGTGAGTATTTTGTTCAGTTCCCGGGTCGACTTTTCCATTGCTTTGGTGAGCCGGGCAATTTCGACTGATATTTCGTCGGGTCGGAGCGAGCGTTCCTCAGCGCGCGGAATTTCCTTGGTGAAAAGGTATGCCCCGCCGATCGCAATGCCGGGAGAGGCCGGGATGCCTTTCAGGATAAGTTCGCGGTATGGAGTTTCCGGAGAGGTCATGTACTATTCATCGAACCCGCGGTTGATAAGATCTACGACGGCGGCACACGCCTCCGTTTCATCCGGTCCGTTAAATTTCAACATGAGCCGGGATCCCTGCTCGGCTGCCAGCGTCATAACGCCGATAATGCTCTTCCCGTTAATTTCGAGCCCGTCTTTGTAGATGAAGAAATCAGACTTGTACCGTGAGGCGATCTTCACGAGGAGCGAAGCAGGACGAGTATGCAGTCCGTAGCGGTTCATGATCGTTACTTCCTTTTCGAGCATGGAGTTACGACGTGCGTTCCACAAGCTGTCCGGCGATCCAGGAGAGCATTTGCGTTCCGCGGTTTCTCGGCAGCGGACGTAATGCCTGAAGCGCTTTACGCGTGTGCGCCGTGATTGCCCGGGAAGCTCCCGAGGCCACATCGAGGCGTCCGTAGAGCGACTGTATTCTACGCAATCGCATGGCTCCGTTCCGGGGCGAGAGTGTCTGGAGCATGCGTTTGTCTCCGCCTTTGGCGTGGGCGATGGCGTGAAGGAGAAGGAACGTCTTCTTTCCCTCGACGATATCGCTGCCGACGGTCTTGCCTAATGTCGTTTCATTGCCGGTAAAGTCAAGCAAATCGTCCCGGATCTGAAAAGCGTATCCCAGCTGAATGCCGAACCTGCGAAGAGCCTGGATGATACGGGCGGAAGCTCCTCCGAGATGTGCGCCGATGACCAGCGAAGCACTGAGAACGCGAGCCGTCTTTTTTTCGATCATGAGGAGATATTCGGGAAGACTCACATCCCGCCGCAGGCCAAAATCCATGTCCAGCCCCTGGCCGTCGCATACATCAATAAAGGCGCTCGTGAATGTCCGGACGATGGGAACGGGATTCGCCGTCGGAGTTGATAACAGAGAACGGTACGCATATGCAACGAGCTGATCGCCGGAAAGAATTGCCGCATTTTCATTCCACTTTGTATGAACCGTCGGCCGGTTGCGGCGCAAGGTTGCATGATCCATCACATCATCGTGCACGAGTGTGAAGTTATGCAGCAACTCCATTGCTACTGCTGCGTCAAGAGCGCGGCGGGGGGATCCGCCAACGGCCTGGCACGCGAGAAGCGTCAATACCCCCCGAAGCCGCTTACCGCCGGATTTCAAAACATATCGCATCGGCTCGTAAACAGAAGCGGGATCACCGTGCACGAAAAGCGACTGCATCTTCTGTTCGATTGCCAATTTATGTCCTGCATAGATCTTCCGGAAGCGATCTTCAGTACGCGGCAATTTTCAATCTAGAAATAATGGAGATGAAAATTGGTAACTCCTTTCGGTATAATAAGAAATGCGGTTGTGAGAAGCAAGGAACTCTTCCCGGCGAAGAGGAAGGAAGTCTTGTTTTCATCCAAATTTTCTTTATCTTACACGCCACGTGTACACACTATGAACCTCTCATTTCCCGATTCGCTGTACCGTCCGGCGCTGGGCGCACGACAGCTCAGGTTTCTTCTTGTTCTTCTGTTCTGCATGCTCTTCGGCTCCTGCACGAAAAATCTTCCCGAATCTCCCAAACGCGTTGTCATCAATTCGAAGGACGAGCTTGTCGTTTTTCTTGATTCCCTCGAACGCCGGTATGAACAGGCAGCTCTCGCCATTGGAACTGCGAACTGGAACAGCTATTCCAAAGAGGCACCGTACAATCTTGATTCTGCGAGGAAGAATCTCGGATTGATATTTCTGGATACCGCTGCCCGGGCAATTATCGATGACTGGCGGGGGAAGTCGAGTTCTCTCGCGGATAAGCTCCTTGCCCGGCGGCTGGAGTTGTGGCATCGGGTCTTTCTCGGCGGAGCCATCTATGCCGATCCCGAAATCGCGGCGCTGGAGAACCGGCTTCAGGAAACCATGACGGATTTTCAGTTTCGTTTCAATGGCGCGTCGATCTCACGGGCGAAAATTCAACAGCGGATGCGCGATGAACCGGGAGAGAATACGCGTCATAAGCTCTGGTCCGTACCATCTCAGCTGACCGCTGCGGATTCTGCCGACCTCGTCAGACTTGTAACGCTGAGAAATGCACGAGCACGCGCCTGCGGGTTTCCGGATTACTATTCCCTGGTGCTGTACCTGAATTCCATCGATGAAGAATGGCTCCTGAAAACCACGGGACTGTTGGAGGAAGAAACACGCGAGGCCTATCAGCAGTTTCTCCTCACTTCGTCCAGAAAATTGCACGTGCAACAGATGGGTCCGTGGGACGTCGATTATGCATTGCGGGAGACTGCTTCGCTTCCCGATAAATATTTTCCCGGCGATTCCCTGTTCAGCATTCTCCACCGCTTTGAACGCGGTATCGGGTTCGCAGTCGATTCCCTCCCGATACGTGAGTACGTGAAGGATATTCCTTACGGCGGATTGAACCTGGCAATCGACATTCCCGGAGATTCACGATTTCTTGTCAACCCGCTGAAGGGACACCGGATTTATTCTGTCGCGTTTCATGAATACGGGCACGCACTGAAAGCGGTGCATACCCGCGTCGATTATCCGATTCTGAAAGGATACGAATGGATTCCGGGGGCGCAGTGTGCGGCATATGAAGAAGGTGTTGCGGATATGAACGCGGCATTTACGGATGATTCAGTCTGGCTTGAATCCTTTGCGCATCTTAAGCCCCGAATTATCCAGAAGTATCTTGCCTCACGGGGCATTGCCGATATTTATCGTTTGCGAAATACAATGCGGGAGTTTTATCTGGAATACGAGATCTACAAGAATCCGTCACAGGATATACCGCTTCTTGAGCGGAATCTCACAAAAAAATATCTCCTCATGAACCTGGATTCGACCGAAGCACCGCAGTACGCCTCATCAATCTGGTTTGTGGCGTATCCGTGTTACTATCACAATTATCTGATGGCGAGCATGATTGCGGCACAATTGCAGGAGGCGCTCACGGATAAATTTGGTGAAGACAAGGCGAAAAACCCCGCAGTTGCACGATGGATCATCTCGCATCTCTATCTGAACGGCGAGCTCCAGGAGTGGACCGATCGAATCCGGGAGGCCACAGGAAAGGGACTGGAACCGGGACCGTTACTCAGGCAACTGGGAATCGTTCCCGCTCCGTTCGTGACGCAAGGATAACGGATGGAGTTGTTCGGGAGGATGTGTGCTTCACCTGACGGAGGACCCGCTGCTCAGGTGAAAGACTTGTCTGGCTACTACGTTCCGATCAGATATTCTGAAAGTTTTCCATGCCTCAGATACCCTCCGCTGCAGAAGAGAATCTCCCGACTCAATATTCCTTTCGGTTCGCGTAGAGATTCAGAAGTACGCCTGCCATGATCATGTTGGTCAGCAGGTTTGACCCGCCATAGCTCATGAACGGAAGGGGAACGCCGATCACCGGCATAATTCCCATTGCCATGCCGATGTTGATGACTGTATGCGTTCCGAGCGTACCGACCAGTCCGATCGCCACGATGCTGGCGTAGCGGTTCTTCACCATCGATGCGATCTGGATTCCGCGATACAGCAGGAGACTGAGAAGAAGAAGTATCGTAAACGCGCCGAAGAACCCGAATTCCTCGCTTGGCACACAATAAATAAAATCCGTCCACTGTGCCGGGAGAAAGTTCAGCTGGGTCTGAGAGCCGTGCAGATACCCCTTGCCAAACATGCCCCCGGAACCGATGGCAATCTTGGACTGGATGACATTATATCCCGCCCCGAGAGGATCAGCATCGGGATTCAGAAAAGTGATGATGCGTTTCTGCTGATGGGGAGCGAGCTTGCCGAAGATGAACTGTACCGACATTCCCATCAGTACCGTAACAGAAAACACTGCAGCGGAAAAGAGACGATTTTCCTTGATCAGATAGAGAAGAATGGACGTGAGGATAATGACGGCGACAAACGCCGTCGTTCCGAAGAGCGTGGCGATAGCTGCAGCCGCCGGTGCGAGAAATGTAAGAAGGAGAATGTTGGATGCCCCTGCCCAATAGAGAACGACGAAAAACATTCCGACGTAAATGATGGCAGTGCCCATATCCGGTTGTGCAAGAATCAGCGCAACCGGGACGAAAACAATCCCCAGCGTAATTGCAAGATGATGAAGGCGGCGAAGATTGACCTGGCGCTGCGAGAGATATGACGCGAGCGCAAGCGTCGTGGTCACCTTGACAAGCTCCGAGGGTTGCAGCCCGAGCCCTCCGATACCAAACCAGCTCTTCGAACCTGCGACAACTTTCCCGGCAACAAGTACAACCAGAAGAATGAGTATCGAAGCACCGTAAACAGGATACGAGATGAGTTGAAGCGTGCGGAACGGGATGAACATGATGATCAGCATCAACAGGATGCCAATCCCGCTCCAGATCAGCTGCCGGTGGAAATAGAGTCCCGCCCCAACATCATATGTTGCACTATACACCGATGCCAGACTGATCACCAGAAGGAGAACGACCGTGATCAGGATCGTATAATCGACGTGCTCTTTGAAAAAGCTTTCCATGTTATTGATCCGGCGTCTCGGGTGAGTGGGCGATTACCGATTCGGCGGCTTTGGTTCGGACAAGATGCCCGTACAGATATTGTTCGATGCACATGCCCGCGATGGGGGCGGAAACCACTCCGCCGAATCCGGCATTTTCGATCAGCACACAGATAGCGATCCTCGGGTGATCCTCCGGAGCGTATCCGATGAACCACGCGTGATCCTTTCCGTGGGGGTTTTGTGCCGTACCGGTCTTCCCGGCAACAGTGATGCCCTGAACGCGGGCGGTAAGGGCAGTTCCTCCGACTTCATTTACACAGCGGTCCATGCCCTCGTGTATGAGATCCCAGACATGATCCGACAGTTCGATGTGCCGGGTCTCCGATGACACCGGCTGGATTTGTCCGCTCTCCTTGTCATGGATCGCTTCGACGACATGGGGTTTGTGATAGTATCCGCGGTTTCCGATCGCGGCGGCATAGCATGCCATCTGGAGCGGTGAAACCCCAACTTCACCCTGTCCAATGGCCAGACTCACGAGATATCCCTGCGTCCACTTTCCTTTCCCATACACGCGGTCAAAATATTCTTCAGACGGGAGAAGTCCCGAGGTTTCCTCGAAGATATCGATTCCGGTTGGACGGCCGAAGCCGAACTCTTCACCATATTGTGTCCATCGTCCGAATCCCGTCTTCAACATAAGCTGGTAAAAGAAGACGTTGCACGACCGCTGAATTGCCTCGACAACGTTTGTCGAGCCGTGCGAACCGTGGTCCTTGAAGACACGCGTCCCAAAGCGGTAGGCCCCTGCACATTGTATTCTCCAGGCGTCTGTGATGACCCCTTCCTGGAGTGCAGCAGCCGCGAGAACCATTTTGAATGTCGATCCGGGCGGGTAGCGCGTGAGCGTTGCCCTGTTGAAAAGGGGGCGGGTCGAATCGGTGTTGAGGGAGTTCCAGAGCTCCGGCGTCGTCACGCCGCCGAAATCTTCCAGGTTATAATCGGGCTTGCTCACGAGGGCGATAACTCCGCCGTCCTGAGGATCAATCGCGACGACTGCCCCGCGTCTCTTCTCGAGGAGCGAGTCGGCAAGCGCCTGGACACCCGCGTCGATGGCAAGATGAAGGTCGTTGCCTTCGCGTACCGGTATGTCGTTCTTTCCGTCATTGTACGCTCCCAGGAGCTGCCCTTTGGCATTGACGGTAATAAAATCATAGCCCTTCTTCCCCCTCAGATCACGTTCGTACGCGGCTTCCAGTCCTGTTGCTCCGATGTTGTCACCGGGGCGATACTCTCCTCCGAGCTCTGTAAGCTGCTGATCTGAAATCTCCTTCGTGTACCCGAACAGGTGAGTCGCCTTTGCCGTAGTCGGATAAAATCTCTTGGATTCCACCTGATAATCCACGCCGGGAAGCCGGTCGCGGTTTTCTTCAATAATGGAAAGAGTCCGGAAATCGATGTCGCGTTTTACCTTGATGGGGGCGAACCGGTTATAGAGTTTTCCTTTTTTGATTCTCTCCTTAATGAAGGAAGTATCGAGATCGAGGATGCTCGCAAAAAATTCAAGATTCGACATGGGGAATTCGGAGGGCGTAACGGTAACGGTATAGGAGGGCCGGTTGTCGACGAGGAGAACGCCGTGCCGGTCGATCATGAGCCCGCGGATGGGATCGCGCGCAATCGGGCGAATGCTGTTTTCCTCGGATTTCTTTCCGTAGACGTCCTGGTAAAGAACCTGAAGCTGTATGAGCCGGAAGAGGAAGACCACAAAAATAATGCCGATACCGATCAGAAATACGCTTCGCCGCGGCGGAGACTCGTCAAGCTCAATCATACGGAACGTCTCCTTGAAAACGCGAACATGGGAAGCAATGTAATCGTCGCCGTGTAAAATGTCGTTGCGAGCCCGACCTGGAAGATTGCGGCAAGCAGCCCGATGCCGCTCCCCTGGGTGAAGACGAAGAAGTAGATGGTGTTATGGATCAGCGAAGTAATCAGCACAATGACGATGAACCGGTAGCTGCCGAGGGTGAGAGCAGTCTTGTTCTCATTGAAAAAATAGCCGGCAACAAAACCTGCCACGGTTTTCGACAGTGCGGAGAGCCCGATGAAGCTTCCCGTCACGAGATCGAACATCAGTCCGAGTGAGAATCCCCAGAGAGTTCCGGCGAGCTGGCCTTCACGCAGTGCCAGGTAGACGACCCAGATGGTGAGGATGTCGGGCGTAATTCCTTCCAACGTCAGAAGGCGCATGATCTGGGACTGGATCAGGACGAAGAGGACAGACAGGAGGAAGAATTTGATCTGACGAGTCATTAGCGTGTTCGCACGGCCTTTCGTTCCAGGTCATCACGTTCAGTATCGCTCGAAGCAGTGACGACGAAAATCTGTTCAAGGGATGAGAAATCCACGCTCGGAGAGACCTCAATCTCCTTAAAGAGATTGCCCGGCTTCTCCGTAACCTTCGTGACAATCCCGATTTCGATATTTGGGGGATAAATATTGCTGTATTCGGAAGTCATGACAACATCGCCAGGCCGCACATCCTGTGTTTTTGCAACATTGTTCAGCCGCAGAAAATCCTCTCCATCCCAGGCGATGATGCCGTCGACCCGGCTCCGCTGGATCTTGGCGCTTGCCCGGAAATCCTTGTTGAGCACGAGCTGGCCGATCGCATAATGTCTGCTTGACAGGAGGATGCGTCCGACCAGGCCGCCTTCGGAAATAATAGGCATGTCGGCTTTCACACCGTCGGATTCACCGAGGTTCACGGTAATGGTATTCCGAAGGAGATGCAGACTCTTGCCGACAACGTCGCCGGCGAGAAGCCCCAGGGGGTGTTGTTCCCGGAGCCCGAGAAGGTTTCGCAGGCGGATGTTTTCCAGTCTTGCCTCGCGAAGCCGGTTCACTTCATCCGAGAGATTGACATTCAGCTGGCGAAGGATCTCGTTTTCCTTCTTCAGCTCGAATACATTGGGAATCACGGCAAGAGCGCGCTGGAAGAATCCGACAACCCCGATCGTCGACGACCGGATCGCGCGGACCTGAACGTTGTCGTTCGCGCCGAGAAGTATCAGTGAGATGATGACGAGGAGAACAAGGGCGACGTACTCCTTAAAGAGGGCGAGTATGTTCAGGAAGCGTTGCATTCAGCGGCACCGGTTCGGGCGGACTCCCCATCCTTAATACCTTCTGCTCTTGATCAGGACTTTGTGGTAATGACTGAGATGTTCAAGGACCTTTCCCGTGCCGCGCACGACAGCCGTCAGAGGATCTTCGGCGACATACACGGGGAGACTCGTCTCGAGGCGAAGGCGTTCATCGAGCTGCTTGAGCAATGCTCCGCCGCCCGACAGCATGATCCCACGATCCAGAATGTCTGCGGACAGTTCAGGCGGTGTGCGTTCCAGCGTCAATTTGACGGCATCAACGATCTGCTGCACCGGCTCGTTCAGGGATTCGCGGATCTCGACAGAGCTTGCTTCGGTGGTTTTCGGAATGCCGTTCACGAGATCGCGGCCCTTAACCTGTATCGTGATCTCTTCCTTCAACGGCATCGCGGACCCGACCTCACACTTGATTGCCTCCGCAGTTCGCTCTCCGATAAGGATGTTATGATTTTTCTTGAAGAACTGAATGATGGCATTGTTCATCTCATCGCCGGCAATGCGGATCGATTCCTCATTCACGATGCCGGAAAGAGCAATGACGGCAATTTCCGTCGTCCCGCCACCGATGTCAACGATCATATTTCCTGCAGGTGCATCGACATCGAGACCGATGCCGATGGCAGCAGCCATTGGTTCGGCAATAAGATGCACCTCCTTTGCTCCGGCGTGCTCGGCGGCGTCGCGCACTGCACGCTTTTCGACCTCCGTGACACCGCTTGGTACGCAGACAACAATCCGCTTGCTGGGGAGCCAGTTCGAGTGGACCTTCTTGATGAATTCGCGGAGCATACCCTCGGCAATCTCAAAGTCCGCTATCACACCGTCGCGCATCGGACGAATGGTCCGGATGTCACGGTGCGTCCGCCCTAACATCTCCCGCGCCTCGTTGCCGATTGCAACAATCCGTTTGGTGTTCCGGTCGAAGGCGACAATGGATGGTTCGTTCAGAACGATCCCTTTGCCCTTCATGTGGATGAGTGTGTTTGCTGTGCCAAGATCAATGGCAAGATCGGCGGAAAACATTGTGAGAAAGCTCATGGGATCACTATGTTCTGTGTGTGGATGAAATTAATGTCGAAAATGCCTGATGCCGGTGGTTATCATTGCAATGTGGTTCTCATCGGCGGCACGGATCACCTCTTCGTCACGCACCGACCCGCCGGGCTGAATCACCGCCGTAGCTCCTGCATTCACCGCTTCCAGCAGGCCGTCGGCGAACGGGAAGTACGCATCGGATGCGACGGCAGTTCCGTGAAGGTCGATTCCCGCATCACGTGCCTTCGAGACGGCTATCCGGGATGCATCGACGCGGGACATCTGTCCTGCACCGATGCCGGCTGTCCTGTCGGCTCGTGCATACACAATCGCATTCGATTTTACGTGTTTCGCAACGCGCCAGGCAAAAAACATCGCTGCCCGTTCCGATTCGCTCGGTGCCCGCTTTGTCACGACCTTCAGCTGATGCGGAAGGAGATCGACCGCATCTTCCGTCTGGACGAGAACTCCTCCCGCGATCTGTTTCATCGTAAGAGCATGCTGTGTGCGGAGCGGTTGTTCCTGTCTGATGATTCTCCGGTCCTTCTTGCGCTTCAGGAATTCGAGAACACCTTCCTCGTAGGCGGGAGCAATGATCACTTCCGTAAAAATCTTGTCGATCTCGCCTGCAGTCGTCATGTCAAGTGCGCGGTTGACGGCGACGATGCCGCCATATGCAGACTTTGAGTCGGTTGCAAATGCCTTGGCATACGCCTCTGCCAGTGTTTCCCCGCTTCCCGTTCCGCACGGATTGGTGTGCTTCACGATGACCGCCGTGGGATGTGAGAATTCTTCGAGCAGTTCTGCGGCGGCCTGGATGTCCACAATATTATTGTAGGACAATTCCTTTCCGTGAAGCTTGTGAAAGAATGAGTGGAAGTTTCCGTACAGTGCCGCACGCTGATGGGGATTTTCGCCGTAGCGGAGCGTCTCCGATTTCGGAAGACAGACGGAAAATATCGACGGCAGGTGCTCCGTTGCGGGAGAAGTTCCCACGGAGGAAAAATATTCCAGAATCCTTGCATCGTACCGGGAGGTATGAGCGAACACTTTCTGCGCCAGCTCGAACCGCGTCTCCTCGGTTGTCGCACCCCGGTGCTTCATCATCTCGTCAAGTATCTCCTTGTAATCTGCAGGGTCCACGACAACCGTCTTGTACTTGAAATTTTTCGCGGTCGACCTCAGCATCGCCGGTCCGCCGATATCAATCTGCTCAACAGCTTCCTCAAGTGTGATGCCCTTCTTTGCAACAGTCTGTTCGAACGGGTACAGATTCACGACCACCAGGTCAATCGGTTCGATTTCAAGCTCTTCCAGCTGTTTCCTGTGGCTGCTGTCATCCGGCACTGCGAGCAAGGCAGCATGAATGCCCGGATGCAGGGTCTTCACGCGGCCGTCGAGGATTTCCGGAAAACCCGTAACGTCGGAAACCGAGGTGGCGTTGACACCGGCATCGTGCAGCGCTTTCAATGTCCCGCCGGTCGAAATGATCTCGACGCCGAATTCTGTCAGCCGTTTGCCGAGGTCTGCGATACCCGTCTTATTGGAAACGCTCAGGAGCGCCCGACGTATAGTAAGAAGATTCATGATGCGATGGTAACGGCCGTGTGCCGACCGTCAACGCTGACCTTTCCCTGGGCAAAGAGACGGATCGCTTCAGGATAGAGTTTGTGTTCGATTTCGAGGATTCGCTGCGCAAGCGTTTCGGGCGTATCTGTCGGACGTATCTTCACCTGCTCCTGGAGGACGATCGGTCCATGATCGTAATCCTCATCAACAATATGTACTGTTGCTCCCGAAATTGTCTGGTGTGACCGCAGAACCGCCTCATGCACATGCAGGCCGTACATCCCTTTGCCGCCGAACGCCGGCAGAAGCGCCGGGTGGATATTGAGGATGCGATTACGGTACTCTCGGATGATACGAGCTTCGATTTTTTTCATGTACCCGGCAAGAACGATGAAGTTGACACCGTGAGTCCGGAGCAGAGCGAGAAGGGTTGTGGTGAATTCATCATCGGAGCTGAACTGTTTCCGGCTACAATGCAGGGCGGGGAGATTGTTCGTGCGTGCGGTTTCCAGAGCGCCGGAATCGGCATTGTTGCTGATGACAACGGCGATGCGGGAGTTTGGAATCTTTCCCGCATTGATCGCCTCGAGTATTGCTCTGAAGTTTGATCCCTTCCCCGAAGCAAAGACCGCAATGTTCAACTGATGAGGCAAGCATTTTTCCGGCAAAATTTTCGCTCAAATTTACATATATTTTGAGGAATTGTCAATCAAATGACACGGAAACCGCGGATTTAATTTTTCAATCCTCGCCGGTATCAGTCGGCTTTACGACTGACCACACATCGTAAAACATTATTAATCGACACCGCTCTCGAGAAAGGTGATGGTCCCTTTTGTTCCATCCAGGCGTACACGAACCCCGATCGGGAACGAGACAGAGTTCCGTATGTGTCCGTAGTGAATTCCTGAAACAACCGGCATTGAAAAGGTGTCAAAGAGGTCGTGGAAAATTTCGCGGAGAGAGAGAGAAGGTTTTCCCCTCTCCGGTTCGCAGTTTGCGAAGCTCCCGAAAGCTATCCCGCCCGAGCGATCGAGCACGCCGGCGAGCTTCAACTGCTGAAGCATGCGGTTAATCCGGTACGGTCGTTCGCCGATATCTTCAAGAAGGTAAATCGGTTTATGAAGGAGAGGAACGTACGGCGTTCCGAGCAGAGTTGAGAGCAAGGTGAGATTGGCGCTGAGAAGCCTGCCGGTGTGCATTCCGCCGCGGTTCCTGCCGAGCCGTTTCGCGCGGTCCTCGCGGACCGGTGCAGGCGGCCGTGCAGACATGAGCGATCGCCAGAAGCGTTCCTCCATCTCCGCGTTCAATGTCTTTCCCAGCTCTACGACAAATGGTCCGGAAAACGTGACGAGTCCGGCTCTTGCGAGAAATGCAAACTGCAGTGCAGTGATGTCGCTGTACCCTACGAGAATTTTCGGATGACGCCGGATGGTCCGGAAATCCAGGAGAGGGAGAATGCGATGCGAGCCGTATCCGCCGCGCACGGTGAAGATCGCTCTGACCGACTTGTCGGAGAACATCATGTTCAGGTCTGATGCGCGTTGCGCATCCGATCCGGCGAGATATCCTCGCGTGCGATATATGTGCGGTCCGGGTTTGACCCTGAATCCGAGTCGTTCGAGATACCGGATTCCTGATTCAAGGTGAGAAAGCGAGCCCGGAGGGCTTGCGGGTGCACAGATTCCGATCGTGTCTCCGGGACGAAGACGCGGCGGCTTGATGATCCGAATCATGGACCAAAGATAGTGAGATTGCGGTCGATTCGCAATCGTTTCGTACTGGAAAGGGGAATAGTATGAACCCGCAGATGCGGAAAGGGGAAGCACCACGGAGAATCCGGCAGTCGGAAGGGGGTAATGAACTCCTGCCCTCCGTGTGAGCCGAGCCCGGACTCCTGTTACAGCTCCTCGTCCGAGATCAGTTCGTCAATAGCGTATCGCCGGTTGGTATCGGGTATGGGCGTGAACGGTTTTGGCGCAGCATGTTTCAGTGCGTACGTCAGCGCAACCAGTCCCGCGATCATTCCGGCAGCAATTGTGAAGATTTTCATGCCTTCATCCTTTTTACTGGGTGCAAATGAGACCTTCGGAATTCCATAATTCGAGAAAGATGATGGAATACCACTTCTGCTTCTCCACTTCACTGTGGAGAAAATATTCACATTCAACACGCTGGTCAGGTGTCAGGATTTGAAAGTGATATCTGAATCTCATTAATTGATCTCCGTATAATTCTTCTGGAGCCAATTAAAGGATTACAACGGGGGATCGGTGTGGTAAATGTCACCAGGCGTGTGTTCTGTCACTTGTCGAAGGGTGCCGGAATGAGGTTTCCGGACTCCCGGATGGAACATGCGGTGAAAAACTATCTTTCCGGCTCTGCGTTCACCGAAATTGACCCGTCCGGCAGGATCGTGATTGTCAACACATTCGGCTTACAGCAGACTGAGCAATCCTCGGTGTACTCTTGTTTTATCCCTCCGCTGGGATCGATGAGAATATCGTTGATCTCCCCGCACGAGGGGCACCGGTATTCGAGCTCCTGATCTGAATGGATGGATTTCATGACGGAACATAACATACGGAAAAAAAGCTTCACGTACATTCTCTTCAATAAGCCGTTCGGTGTGGTATGTCAGTTCTCGAAGTCCCGCGGCGAGACGACCCTCGCCAATTTCGGTCCTTTTCCTCCAAATGTCTATCCAGCAGGCAGACTTGATGCAGACAGCGAAGGACTCGTTCTTCTTACGAACGACGGGGCTCTTCAGCACCGGCTCCTGGAGCCGAAATATGGTCACCGGAGGAAATATCTTGCACAAGTGGAAGGAGTTCCGGGGCCCGACGCAATCTGTCACCTTCAGAAGGGCGTGATGATTGAACGTCGAAAAACACTCCCGGCAGATGTTAAACTCCTGCCTGACGCGCCGCTCCTGCCTCCTAGGTCTGTCCCGATCCGGTACCGGAAGAGCATTCCGACCGCCTGGCTGGAGCTGACATTGCGGGAGGGAAGAAACCGCCAGGTTCGGAAGATGACGGCGGCTGTCGGGTTCCCGACACTGCGACTTGTTCGAATTGCGATTGAGCTGCTCACCATCGAAGGATTGCAGCCCGGCAATTACCGTGAGCTTTCCGCATCTGAGATTCGGCGGCTCATCGCGTTGGTAAGACGTACACGGAATATTTCGGAAGAGGTAAGTGATGGAACGTGAAATTGATGTGCGTACAGTAGAGCGGGACCCAATCAGACAATTCCAGATTTGGTTTGAAGAGGCAGTCGATGCGGGGGTTCCGCAGCCGGACGCGATGGCGCTTGCATCATCGACACCCGATGGAATGCCGTCTGTGCGCATCGTTCTCCTGAAGATCGTAGACACGCGCGGTTTTGCCTTTTTCACAAACTACGAGAGCCGGAAGGGAAAAGAACTGCAGGCGAATCCGCACGTTGCAGCGGTCTTTCACTGGAAGGGGATTGAACGTCAGGTCCGGCTGGAGGGTTCTGTCGAGAGAATTTCGGATTCCGAATCCGATGCGTACTTTCGTTCACGGCCGCGGGAAAGTCAGATCAGCGCCGTTGTTTCCCCGCAGAGCGCGGTCATCGGGGGAAGGAAAATACTGGAAGACCGGTCTGCAGAATTTTCGGCGAAGCATGAGGGGGAAGAGATACCGCGTCCGGCTTTTTGGGGAGGATTCCGGATTATTCCCGTGAGAATGGAATTCTGGCAGAGCCGCAGAGCACGGCTGCACGACCGGATCGTCTACTCGAAACTCAACGACACAAGCTGGAACATCGAGCGGCTTGCCCCCTGAGTCTTCTACGCCACTTCTTTCACCGCCGCAACGAACTTGTCGATCTCGTCGAAGTTGTTATAGAGATGTGTTGAGATGCGGATCGAGTGAAGATGGCTTTCCTCAACCAGCCGGATCCTGAAACCCTTCTTCGCGGCATAATCCCCGAACTTGTCGTTTGGCATGTTCTTCAGCCGGAACCCGACTACGAAACCCCGTGATCGGTCCTCCGTCGGCGTCAACATCTCAACCCGGTCGCCGAGTTTCAGAAGTTCCTGTTGGAGGTACGTTGCAAGTGCGGTTCCGCGGCGAATGATATTCTCCATGCCGATATGATAGAGAAAGTCGACGGCGGCGCCGAGACCGATGTAGATCGATGCATTTTGTGTTGCGAAATCAAATCTGTGAGCGGTTGGTACGTAGCCCTTAAATTCGGGCGGTGTCGTAGTCATATCCCATCCGGTATCGGAGTATCCGCCGATCCACCGCGCCTGAACGACATCCAGCATCTCCTTCCGGACAAAGAGAAAGCCGGTTCCCTTCGGTCCGCACATCCACTTGTGCCCGCATGTCGCGTAGAAGTCACAGCCGATGTCTTTCATATCGAGGAGCGTGGTTCCCGGTCCATGTGCGCCATCGAAAAATACCCAGAGCTTCTTATCATGCCCGAGTCTTGCGATCTCCTTGACCGGAAAGACCTGACCGATGGTGCAGGTAATATGCGGTATTGCGATTGCGCGCGTGTTCGGGGAGATCAGATCATTGATGCGGTTGAGGTTTTCCTCCGCGGTGGGAGCGGGGGCCACCGGCTTGAGGACAATCCCGTCGAGACGTGCACGATTCAACCAGGGGAGCGCATTGCCGGCATGTTCGTGCGTCGTCATGATCACCTCGTCGCCGCGATGCAGAGGCAGACCGGAGGCGATAATATTGATTCCTTCCGTGACGTTATGTGTCATGGAAATCTCGGACTCATCCACATTCACAAACTGTGCGATTTTCGGACGAACGGCATCCCATCCGCCGTACGCACCGGTCTCATCGACATCCTCGAGTGAATGTTTGACCGACTCCAGCACCGGATACGGTGAGGGTCCGATGGTTCCGTTGTTGAGATAGATCCGGTCATGCGTGAGAGGAAACTGGTCCCGCACGATTTTCCAGAATTCTTCGTCATCGTGCGTAACGTGCTGGTCGTTCGAGAGAATATAGCGGGCGCGCGACATCTCCGGAACGGCGCTGAGAGCCCAGGTTCCGATGATCCCGCCGGTAACCTGACGAATGAAACTTCTTCGGGATGCTGGCATAACGATTACCTCCGTGGAGCAAAGTGATCCCAGCCGGTCATGTGCAGCTGCCGGGGTTGCCCGCTCTCTTCAATGAGTTCGATCTGGTGAGGGTTATCGGTTATCCGCCCAATAATGGTGATATCGCCGGTAAGCGCCTCAAGTTTTTCGTACTCTTTGTCGTCCATGGTAAAAAGGAGCTCGTATTCCTCACCGCTGAAGAGGGCATACATGGAGGTCGGATCTCCGAATTCAGCGGCGATTTTTTGCGTTGTGGCAATGACGGGAAGATTATGCTCAAAGATCTGAGCGCCGCAGTTCCCCGCCCGGCACAGATGATGCACCTCCGACGCGAGTCCGTCGCTGATATCGATGACGGCGGACACCGTTACCTCCTTTTCAAACAACGCGGATATATCGAGGCGTGGTTTCGGCATGAAATGTTTCTCCATGGCTGCGGCATATGGTTCGAGATTCGGTGTAAATGCCGATTGTCCCGATGCGGCCTCGAAGCGGCTCTTTTCCCTCTGGAGAATCTTCAGCCCAGCAAGAGAGGCGCCGAGATGTCCCGTGACGCAAAGAAGATCTCCCGGCCTGGCTCCACTGCGGTATCGAATTCTGTCTTCCGTTCCTTCTCCCGCGACAGAAACGGATACCATCATATTTCCGGGGCAGGCGGTTGTATCTCCGCCCACCAGGAGGCATCCGTATTCGCGACAGGCAAATACGGCGCCGGTATAGAAATCATCCACCATCTCGACGGTGATCTTCTGAGGGAGAGCGAGGGTCACGGTGGCGTAGCGCGGGACTCCGCACATGGCTGCAATGTCGCTGAAGCTCGCCGCCATGGATCTCCAGCCAAGGTGGCGGAGAGCGGTAAAGGTGAGATCGAAATGGATGCCTTCAACGAGCGCATCGGTGGTCATGAGCTGGATCTTTCCCGGTGAGGGGCGATAGGCCGCCGCGTCATCTCCAATCCCCATGATGAGCGCGTTTCGCGGGACGGTGCTGAGTCCGGGGCCGACGATTTTCCGGATACGGTCAATGAGTCCGAATTCTCCTATCGAAGAAATCGGAGTATGATGATCCGTCATACTGACCAGATGTCTGTGAGGAAGGTGCTGAATCCTTGGGAATTATTTGAGCAGCGCGGCGATCGCCTGGGAGAAAAATTCTTTGGACCGCGCTCCGACGTACGTCTGAACAATCTTTCCCTGGCCGTCGATCAGAAACGAAGTCGGTATTGCCGGCACATTTCCGAACGCCTCTTCAAGCGCTTCGCTGGAAACCAGGTTTTGGTAAGGAATATGATGCTCCTGAACAAACCGGGCGACATCGTTTGCAACATCGGAACCGCGGTCAGTTGCCAGCCCGAGAAATTTGACATTTTTGCCTTCGTACTCTTTGCTGAGCTCGACAAGATCCGGGAGTTCTTTCTTGCACGGTCCGCACCAGGTTGCCCAGAAGTTTATCAGCGTTACTTTTCCTCTGTAACTGTCAAAATCAACCGACTTGCCCGTCGTATCAGTCCAGGAGAAGTTTGGCACCATATCATTTCGCGGAGATACCGAGGCCACCGGAAATACATGGACACCGACCGGTTGTGTGCCGGTGGAAGATTCCCGGTTCTGAGTACACGATGAAAGAACGAGCGGGGAAAAAACGGAGAGGAGAGAGAGGGCCCGGATGAATCTCTGCATGGTTCCTTAATAGTCTTGAGTCAGGGATGCGAATAATTGGTCTTTCGGAACATCTGCGACCGCGCAACAAATAAGCGAATCTTTTACCCAAACTGCAAGATTACAATCGGATCCATAACTCTCAAAATACCATCCCGTACGATCGAGCTGCTGCCGCACGCTGTCGGGGAGCATCAATTCACTTCCCTTGCAAAGAGTGCTGTACCGTGTTTGGACAAGGTAGACGACATTGTTGCCCAGGTGATAGATCAAGTGTGCGAGCTGGGATTTGCAGTAATGCGTGCACTTTCCGCCGACCAGGGAACAGCGGTGCATGGGTGGAAATGCGACGGGAAAATCTACCGCGGGTTGAAGAACGGTTGCGATCGTCGTAGGGTCTGAAGATGTACCGGCCGGCAGGAATTTCCCATCCAGAACGCTGTCGTAATCGTTGAAGGTGAGGTGAATCATATTGCCGTCATTCGGCTGTGTGTGCCGGTGCCGGGGGTTCGAGGAGACATAGAAAAAGAGAATGACAAGGACGAGGCCGAAACTGATGGCGAGCGTGGTGCGGCGCGAGAGCCACATCGCCGACCGCCGGAGTAGCGAAGGAGTTATCGGGGCGGTCTCAAGCTCCTGCAGCAGTGCATGTGAGATGCTCTCTTTGAGTGCAGCAGGCGGATTTGCCCGCCGGAGACGCTGACGTACAACGTTCTTCGTCGCACATTCGAGATCGTACTCGATGCGGCATTGCGTACACTGGGTGATATGTTTCTGGAATTGGGTGAGGCGCTCAGCGGAGAGGTTACCACCGGCTGCATCGGTAATGCATTCCAAAGCTTCTTGGCATTTCACGAGGGACTGACAACCTAGTTAGCAATAATCGAATATTTAATCCTGAGAAGTTCTTGTTGCATATCCATGTCGCTTCGCGTATCCGAGGAGTTTTTCTCTTAACATTTTTCTGCCCCGGTGAAGTCGGGACCGCACGGTGCCGACCGGACAATCAATAAACTCTGCGATCTCTTCATAACTCAATCCTTCGATATCGCAGAGGATGACTACAGTACGAAAATCTTCCGGAAGCGATTCGAGGGCTCCTGCAACATCGTCTTCGAGCAACCCGTCAAATATTTTCTCCTGCAGATCATTCTGGTCACTCGCATCGTACCGGATCGTGTTGAAGAAATTCTGGATCTCATCATAATCAACGGTATCGGGTTCTTTCGTTTCTTTCCGGTATCTGTTGATGTACGAATTCTTCAATATACGGAACAGCCATGCACGGATATTAGTTCCTTTTTCGTACTTATCCCAAAACCTGTAGGCCTTCAGGTATGTCTCCTGGACGAGATCGCTCGCATCATCGGAACTCCCGGTCATTCTCACGGCGTAATTATAGAGAATGTCCATGTGCGGAATGGCTTCCCGTTCAAATTCCTGATGTTTTGATGTAAGTTGGCTCATAGGTGGTTTCGCTCCCCTCCTTAAGAGACTCCCCGGGAGGAAGGAAGTTTCGTCGTCTCAGGAATAATACAAAATGAGATACTGAGCTGCAACAACTAAAGTTTTTTTAATGAATCGGTAGAAGAAAATTCAAATATCTGTTTGCAGGCAAGCAGTTACGTGGGCTTTCGGCATGAGGCAAGTATATGTATGCCGCTCATCATCGGAAATGCGTTAATGTTCCTCCATGAACAGGGTGATCCCCCACATCGTGGGGTCATCGGGGGGATCCACATTCCAGTTGCCGAATGAATGCGAATCGTCTGAAACATAATGGAGGAGATATGATCCCTTATCAAGGAGAATTGTCGTGTTGACCATCCGGTTTTTCCTTCCCCCTCCTGCGTGAAATGTCATCTCGTAGCTCATTTCCCAGATGACCGAACCGTTGGCAGTATTTTCGATCCAGCCGTAATCATACATCGATCTGTTCTGTCCCTCGCCGATTGCATAAATGCGAACGTGCGTCGGTTTTGAGAGTGTGAACGATCTCGTCTCGTTGGCGTTGTTTCCGACCCTGATGATCTGTGCGATAATATTCTGATGGGGAAGGGAAGCATTCTTCTCGACCATGTCCATATTGAAATTGCTTCCTTCACCGTAAATCGTTATGCCCCAATGCTCCGCATCAAACGGCGGGGAATCGTTCCAGGAATTGTACGCATGAGAATCATCGCTCTCGTAAAAAACGGTATACGTTCCCTTGTGGAGAGGAATGACCTCGTCAACCATCCTGTTCTTGCTTGCGCCGCCGGCATGGTCCGTTCTGTCCGGATCCATCGTCCAGACTTTCTCGCGTGTCTTCGCATCAATGATCCATCCGAAGTCCGCCATCTGGTTCCGCGAGTTTGCCCGTTCTCCCAATGCATAGACACGGACACTGGCATCCGCTTTCAGAATGAATGTCTCGGATCTGAACTCGTTGTTGCCCACGCGGACGATCTGCGCGATGATGTTCTTCTCCGCCGACTGGGCCGACGAGAGACTGAACAGTCCCTTATCGCCTGCGTTCACCGCGATGAGCGAAACCCCATAGTTCATGGGGTCACTGGGAGGAGGTGCATTCCAGTCGACGAATGAATGCGAGTCATCCGTCGAATAATACACGGTAAAATCGCCGGCGGGGAACTGGACAATATCGTCAAATTTTACATTCTTACTTGCACCGCCTGCGGAGTGGAGTGTGGCATTTTCCATCTCCCAGATGCGCTTGTGGGAGTTCATGTCGATGATCCAGCCGTAGTCTGCAAGCGACTGACTGTAATTCCGTTCGCCGAGAGCATAGATTCGGATGGCCATCGGCCGTGAAACCGTAAAGCGCTGCTGAATGTGTTCGTTCTCGCCGAGCCGCACGGCCTGGAAGAGAACATTCGGGAATGGCTTCGGCGGGGTAAAGGTCGGAATCACCGGAGCGCCGGATACCACTGCAACATCCACGCCCCATTTTTTTGCGCGTACTTTCCAGTCACCTGTCGGTCCGCCTCCGAACACTTCCTCGAGCCATTTCAGAAACCCGTTCAGCTTCTCTTTCGGGACGGTTTCTTTCCGGCGGTCGATATTGAAATTGGAGATGCCGCCGGATCCGGCAAATCCGTACGCGGCAAAATAGATTTCATAGCTTCCCTGCCGGAGCGTAACGTTCGCATCGAACTTCCTGTCGTCCTTCGCCTTCTCGGTGTTGTCGTAGGTCATCTTCCAAACCAGGTCACGCGTATCAGCGTTGATAATCCAGGCATAGGCATACATGCCGTCGTCGGAAAAAGCAAGGCCTGCCCCACCGCCACCGAGTGCCATGATATGAATGGGCATCTCATCGGGCAGGGTGAACCCGGCGCATTTCACTTCCGTATCGGTATAGTCGCGAAGCTGAAGAATGGTCCGCTCATCGGCACGGACAAGCGCGGGAAGGAGGAAAAAAAACAGCACGAGGGGTGCCGTTTTGATCATTTTCGACGATGAATGAACGTGTGCCATAGGAGTACACATCACCTCTCTACACTACGATTTCGCGGGGGTTTTGTTGCGTTACGGGCGAAGCCAATTCTTTAAAAGACAATGGTCTTCATGCCGGACGTAGGGGTTAACTGAATGATCTGGAAATTGACAGTATCTGCGGTTCTGCGTATTTTTGTGAGAGAATCAGGCCCGGGAGTCCGCACCCGCACCAGGCGGCAGCCGGGTGATTCGGAGGTCACAACTATGCAGGTGATGATCAACAAAGGTACTCTCGAGATCGTGCGCGGTGACATTGCCGATCAGGACACCATGGCAATTGTCAACGCTGCCAATAATCTTTTCTGGATGGGGAGCGGAGTTGCGGGGGCGATTAAACGAAAGGGAGGTGCCGAGATTGAACGCGAGGCGGTTGTGCAGGGTCCCGCGGAAATCGGAGAGGCGATACTGACAGCAGGCGGATCACTGAAAGCGAACTACGTGATTCACGCTGCCGTGATGGGGCAGGATCTTCATACGAATGCCGAGTATATCCGCAAGGCCACACAGAACACGCTCCGGCTTGCGGAACAATCCCGGATCGAATCTCTCAGTCTTCCGGCGTTTGGTACTGGGGTCGGCGGGTTTTCCATCTATCATTGTGCCAGTATCATGCTCGGCGAAGCGGTTGCGTTTCTCTCGACATCCCATCTCCTACGACAGATCCGGTTTGTCCTGTTCGAAGAAGAAGCATACGATGTGTTTCAGGAGGAGCTGAGGATGCAGTTTTCCGCAAAGCGGCACACCTGATCGATACTTGTCGTTCCTCACTATTGATCGGGATTCACTCCATCTCCGGGTCCGGCTTTGCGGAAGAGGAATTCCGCGATTGCTATTCCTTTCAAAAAGTGCTAAGTTTCTCCGTGTCTCATGAGCGATGTGCAGAAAATTCTCATCATCCGCTTCAGTTCGCTGGGCGATATCCTCCTTGCCACCCCGCTCATCCGGGTGGTTCGTGATGCCTATCCTTCCGCAAAGATCGACTTCCTCACGAAGCTGGAATACCGGGACGTACTTAAATTCAATCCTCATCTCTCTTCCGTAATCGGTCTGGAAAACTCGGAGTTTTCCACATTGCGGGAATTGGGGAGCCGGTTGCGCATTCAGCAATACGATCTTCTCCTCGATATCCATAACAGTCTCCGCAGCAGGTACTTGCGCTTCAGGATTCATTCACACAAAACGCGAGTCATCAACAAGCGTTCGATTCGGAGGTTCCTGCTCGTACACTTCAAATGGAATCTTTACCACGGAATCGTTCCGGTGGCGGAACGCTATCTGGAAACCGTGCGATTTTTGAATCTCCCGATTGATCGTAAGGGGTTGGAAGTTTTCCTCCAGGAGGGAATCGTCGGGGCAACAACTTCAATGCTCGATAAATACCATCTGGACAGGTGCACGTATGTCGTGGGGATTGTCCCGACGGCCAGGCATTTCACGAAGCGCTGGCCCGTTGAAAAATTTGTCGATTTTGGAGTTGAACTTGCGCAACGCCACCATGTTCGGTTTCTGATCTTTGGAAGCCGCGATGACCGCGAATTCTGTTCCGATCTGGCGCAGATGATCAATGCGCGATCGGGCACTTCTGCTGCGGAAAATCTTGCCGGTGCCTTGTCACTCCTCGAGACGGCCGCGGCGTTTGATTTTTGCGATGTTATTGTCAGCAACGACAGCGGCCTGATGCACCTCGGTGCCGCGCGCAGGAGAAAGATCGTCGGGATCTTCGGCTCAACGGTTGAGGAGTTCGGCTTCTTTCCCTACGGGACCGAACATACCGTCGTTGAGAACAAGATGCTCGGTTGCCGTCCGTGCACACCCATCGGTCGGTCTCGCTGCCCGAAAAGTCATTTCCGGTGCATGCGAGATATCCATGTGCGCGACGTTGTCCGCGCTACCGAGGAGATCCTCATGAAAAAAACCACTCACGAATCAGCATGAACGACAGCCAGAGGGAAGGGAAGATTGTTGCGGTTCAGCTTTGCCCCGGCCACCGGAAGAGCATGCTTCCGGTCGAGTTCGCCGAGGCAGTGGAAAAGTCGGGCCTCAACGGTGATGTCCACGCCCTCCCCGACAGCTCGAGGCAGGTGCTGCTGATTGAAGAAGAGACGCTCGATCGCTATGATCTGATTCCGGGCCAGGTGAAGGAAAATATTACAACCCGCGGAATTTCTCTCATGTCTCTTCCCCGCGGTAGCCGTCTGCATATCGGGTCACAGGTGATTCTGGAGATCACGAAGGCCTGCTCGCCCTGCAGCAGGATGGATGAAATCCGGAAAGGGCTGCGACTGGAACTTGCCGGTAAGAGAGGCATGCTTGCGAGGATTGTTGCGGGTGGGATTGTACGCCGGGGAGATGCAATTCGTGTAGCCGGCAGGGAAGCATAATGCTCTGGAGAGTATTCTATAATATTGTGGTGATACCGATCGGGTGGGTCGGGTTTCAGATACTCGGGATATTCGATAAAAAGGCAGCGAGGGGAATACGGGGCAGAAGAGGATTATTCCAGCGGCTGGAAATGCTGGAACGCCGCCTCACACCGGGAAAGAGCCGGGTGTGGTTTCATTCCTCGTCGCTGGGGGAATTTGAGCAGGCGAAACCGATCATCTCTGCCCTCCGGAAGCACCGCCCCGACCTTCAGATCATTGTTTCGTTCTTCTCCCCGTCGGGATACGAACACTCGCAGTCATACAAATCGGCGGAGATCATTACGTACATCCCGTTCGATTCTTCCTGGAATGCTCAACGGTTTGTCCGCACCATCCACCCCGCGGCAGCCGTCATCGTTCGTTACGACGTCTGGCCAAATCATGTCTGGGCGTTGCAGAAGGCGGGAGTTCCTGTGTTCATCGCAAATGCTACGCTCCGGAAGTCGACAGGTCGGGCAATCCCGCTTCTGAAACAGTTTCATCGCATGCTGTACGACCGCATCAATTACATATTAACGGTTTCAGAAAGTGACAAAGAGGCGTTCGAGTCGTTCGGTCTGCTGCGTCCTATACTGAAGGTTATCGGCGACACGCGGTACGATCAGGTGTGGACGCGAAGTGCGGAATCGCGGTCACGGCACGTCATTAATCCCGCGATTTTGAAAGGAAAGAAAATTCTCGTTATCGGAAGCAGCTGGAAGGAGGATGAAGACGCTGTCCTTCCTTCCTGTGCGGAACTGCTTGCGCAGCACGCGGATTTCTTGGTAATATTGGTTCCACATGAGCCGACTGTCGAGAACCTGGAACGGATTGAATCCGGACTGAACGGAAGTGTTGCCATGATCCGCTTCTCGAATCTTCACGAGTATTCGGGAGAACGCATCATTCTCATCGACAGCGTCGGGATCCTGATGGTCGTCTATCAATATGCTCATTTCGCACTGGTGGGGGGAAGTTTCCGGAGCGGAGTTCACAATGTCCTTGAACCGGCCGCCTACGGTATCCCGGTTCTTGTCGGTCCCCATCATACAAATTCTCAGGAAGCGGTCGAGATGGTGAACCGGGAAGCGGCACTGACAGCGGCTACGGGCACGGAGCTCTGCCAGCGCATGCAAAGACTCCTGGAGGACGACCCATACAGGGTGGAGGTCGGCAGGCGGGCGCTCGAATTTGTTCAGTCACACATCGGGGCAACCGGGAGATTTCTGTCCTATCTGGAAAAAGTTCTGTGACGATAAGAAAAACTATTGACGGAGAGACGGATGAGAATAGCATACTTTGATACTATTGCCGGGATCAGCGGTGATATGACGCTCGGCGCATTTCTGAGCGCGGGCGTGCGGCTTGATGCACTTCGCAGCGAACTTGGGAAGCTCCACCTGGAAGGAGTGGAGATCGATGCATCGCATATTCAGAGAAACGGCATTACCGCGGTGAAAGCAGAGGTCGTCGTTTCCGTCAAGCAGACACACCACCGCCATCTTGCCGACATCCTGACGATTATCGATCGAAGTACACTGAAGGAATCCGTGAAGGAGAATGCGAAAAAGATCTTCATGGAGGTGGCACGTGCAGAGTCGACTGTCCATAATATTGATATCGGCAAAGTACACTTTCACGAGGTGGGTGCGCTTGATTCGATTGTCGATATCGTCGGATGTGCGATATGTCTCGACCAGATGGAAATAGCAGCGGTCTACGCTTCGCCGGTGAAAGTGGGAAGCGGAGGATTCGTGGATACGGAACATGGCAAGCTTCCGTTGCCGGGTCCGGCGACGAGCGAGATCCTGAAAGGATATCCGATCGTGCTTACCGACATTCCGTTCGAGCTGACGACGCCAACGGGAGCCGCGATTGTGAAGGCATTGTCGAGGGGAACGCTTCAAACCTCAGCGCTCAGGGTTGAGTGTATCGGATATGGTGCGGGGAGCAGAGAGCTTCAGCAGGTTCCGAATCTTCTGCGGATACTTATCGGCGAGCTTCCTGCCGACTCTGAGAAGGAAGAGCTGGTAATGGTAGAAACGAACATTGATGACATGAATCCGGAGATCTTTCCGTATGTGATGGAGCAGGTGCTTGCCGCGGGAGCAAAGGACGTGTATGTGACCCCGGTGATGATGAAGAAAGGACGGCCGGGGAATATGCTGACGGTGCTCGCCGAGAGAGCAGAAGTGGAAAGGATGCTGGAGGTGGTTTTCCGGGAGACGACGACAATAGGAGTGAGGATCATTCCGGTTGAACGAAGAAAGCTGGTACGTGAGGTACGCGAGGTGGAGACAAGATTTGGAAGAATGCGGATGAAGATGATCATTCGGGACGGGAAAGAAACGCTTGTGCCGGAGTTCGAGGAATGTCGAAAGATTGCGATGGAGAGGAATATACCGCTGGTGGAAGTTTACAGGGAGCTGGAGAGAGGGAAAACGGGGTAAAAACAGGGGGTGTAGGGGGGTGCAAAGAAAATACATTTCTTACTTGACTTCTTTTAGGGAAAAGTGTATATTGTTGTCCCACTCTAAGTGGCCATTCCGATCCCCGATATTCTCCAGGATCGGGATTTTTATCTCAAGTGTTCTTTGAAAATAGGAGTGCATAGCTCTAAAGTCAGCTTTTGCAGACAATCAACCCATTCCTCTTCGGAGGAATAGGCCAATGATCAGGCTCGAAGTTGGAGTATAAACTACAACGGAGAGTTTGATCCTGGCTCAGGACGAACGCTGGCAGCGTGCTTAACACATGCAAGTCAGGGAGAAAGGGGTAGCAATATCCCGAGTAAACCGGCGAACGGGTGAGTAACACGTAGGCAACTTTCCTTGTGAACGGGAATAACCCCGGGAAACCGGGGCTAATGCTCGATGAAGTTCCGGGGGTGCATATTTCCGGAATAAAAAGCCCCAAAAGGGTGTCACAAGATAGGCCTGCGTCCCATTAGATAGTTGGCGGGGTAACGGCCCACCAAGTCAACGATGGGTAGCTGGTCTGAGAGGACGATCAGCCACACTGGAACTGAGACACGGTCCAGACTTCTACGGAAGGCAGCAGTGAGGAATATTGCTCAATGGGCGAAAGCCTGAAGCAGCGACGCCGCGTGAAGGATGAAATCCGTTAGGATGTAAACTTCTTTTGCGGGGGATGAATGTTCCGATTATCGGAATTGACCGTACCCCGTGAATAAGCACCGGCCAACTACGTGCCAGCAGCCGCGGTAATACGTAGGGTGCAAGCGTTGTCCGGAATTACTGGGTGTAAAGGGTCCGCAGGCGGGCAGACAAGTCGATGGTGAAATCCTGTGGCTTAACCACAGAACTGCCTTCGATACTGTTTGTCTTGAGTTCGAGAGAGGATGATGGAATTCATGGTGTAGCGGTGAAATGCGTAGAGATCATGAAGAACACCGGTAGCGAAGGCGGTCATCTGGCTCGATACTGACGCTCAGGGACGAAAGCGTGGGGAGCAAACAGGATTAGATACCCTGGTAGTCCACGCCTTAAACGATGGATGTTCGGTGTTGGTCCGCAAGGATCGGTGCCTGAGCTAACGCGTTAAACATCCCACCTGGGGAGTACGATCGCAAGGTTGAAACTCAAAGGAATTGACGGGGGCCCGCACAAGCAGTGGAGAATGTGGTTCAATTCGATGCAACGCGAAGAACCTTACCTGGGTTTGAAAGGCAAGTGACCGGCGATGAAAGTCGCTCTCGTAGCAATACGCACTTGTACAGGTGCTGCATGGCTGTCGTCAGCTCGTGCCGTGAGGTGTTAGGTTAAGTCCTGCAACGAGCGCAACCCCTGCACTTAGTTGCCATCAGGTCAAGCTGGGCACTCTAGGTGGACTGCCTACGCAAGTAGTGAGGAAGGCGGGGATGACGTCAAGTCCTCATGGCCCTT
>Ga0335079_10000564_pt1 | contig 42629 bp, 36 predicted proteins | sample Lox_Sample_33_FD_206719 | JGI IMG/M metagenome (GOLD analysis project Ga0335079, IMG submission 206719) | Soil microbial communities from Loxahatchee National Wildlife Refuge, Florida, United States - Lox_Sample_3.3 | ecosystem: Environmental > Terrestrial > Soil > Wetlands | place: USA...
GCCTCGAGCGCGTTGACGTCTGAGGAGTGCATTGTCCGCTACCTCGTTCGCTGGGAGGCCGGCCACTTCATCCAGTCCGGGTTCGCCCGCAGGTGGCGTGAACGGCGCGGTCCAGCCTTAACCCCATGAACTCCGCGGTTAGCTCAAAATGGCGTCCGGGGCGCCGAACGGTTTGGCCGTTGACACTATCCGTTCAAAGGCAGACCATGCCTCCGGTTGGGGGTTCCCTTCGTGGGCTGACGAGGTAGTTAGCGTGAACTCGATACCAAGGCTTGGCGCCGTGGCAGTCGCTCTCTCGGTCTGTGCGTGTGGAGCCGGAAGCTCCCCCATCACCGCTCCGGTCTGCGACGTGCCGACGGGCTGCGTTCGCTCGGGCCTCGTCTCGGGCACGTGTCAGTGCCTCGAGTGGCAACTCGTGTCGATCGAGGTGGCGCCGGTCAAGTTCATGGTTGTGGGTGTCGTCTACATGCCCGTCGGGAACCAAAGCTATGTCGCGTATGGCCACAGTCCGGGCAGCCTTTCGTTCCCGGCCACATCGTCCGATCTAGGCATTCGCTGGAGGTCTGTCGTCAGCGCCGAAGACGCGACGGAGAGCGTAGCAGCGGCCGGTCCGACAGGCGGCGTTGGGTACTACTTGACGTTCGGGTCTCTGGCGCCGGTCACGCCAAGCACAGTCGCCATGGCGATGGCGCCGAACGAGGCCACGCTGTTTCCAGCGCAGTCCGACGTGCCCTCGCACGAGGACGACCAGATCTACATCTGGATCAACCCTGCTGCTGCCGTGACCACCGACTACGCCGGCAACAAAGCGGTCAGCTGGTCCTTTACGTCAGACTGCCAATACTTCGCCGCGTGCAACGGAGCCCAAACCTGGCCGTTCACCGCAGGGATGCTTGACGGCACGTATCCGCCCCCGACTAACCTGGAATATTTGGAAATATTCAACTACTTCACCCCGGAGGATCGCGCGTCCATATTGAAGTATGACGCATTCTTCGATCCGCCCGGAAGGGATCCTTCGACAATCGCAACGGACGCGCGATTCGATCACGTCACGACGACAAAGATCGACTTTTCCTCCTCCCCCGCGAGTTCGGTCGATGTTTCGTGGAGGCCCTGCACAGCACCTCTTACAGACAATGCATTTCAGGTACTGGCACAGAGCAGCCAGAACCCGTTCGGCATGAACGAGAGCTTGATGACGCAAAACACCGTCGTGTCGCTCTCGAGCTCTTGCCCGGTACAGATGCCCGCGGTTCAGATCGGAACCTCGACCCCGGGGTGCTCGATCGGGTCGGAGGTTTACGTCGACAAGATGTTTGGCTCGCTCGTAATGATCCCTTCCGGCGTCACTGCCCCCTGCACTACTACTCCGTAAACAGGCACCGGAAGCACCTGAAGCTCTCGCGCGTGTGCTCCGAAGTTGCGCGCCTCTCGACAACTGCGGCCTGTTCTGCCGCTGCGCGTGCGAGTGCTTCGGTGTCATCGGGAGCAGTGCGCGTTGCCCGCGGGTGCTCGTACTGGCGAGCAGCCAGGAGCGCAGGGCTGGCTGGTGCCCGCCTGGTGCCCCCGCGTTGGTCCGTTCTTGTCGGGTGGTGTCCACTCCAGTCGCGTCAACATCTGCTGAGAACTCATAGCGGGACGGTGCCTTAGCGGAGATTGGTGAGTGCCGTCGCCGCGTTAGCGTTCACCGTGAGTTACTGTTCGATTCCCGGCGCCTCCACCATTTAACTATATGTCTTCACTCGGCTTCGCTCTGCCGGGTGGGGTCGTCTCCAAACTGTCTCCAAATGCTTCGCCGGCTTCCTCGGCCGGCCGCCGGTCGAGGAGCCGGATGGCGGCCTCCTTGTGCGCCGGCGACAGGTGCATGTACCGCTGCGTCGTCGTGAGGTCCCGGTGGCTGGCGAGCTCCTGGATGGCCTTGGCCGTCGCTCCCTGCATCGCCACGTGCGAGCAGAAGGAGTGGCGGAGAATATGGATCGCGCCCGTCGACAACAGCAACGCCCGGCGCTGGGCCCGCTCCATCCACATGCGGATGATCTTGTTCGTCGGCGTGTGCAACCGGAGACATGGGTAACGAAGTCTCCCGAGGACATGGGTTACACGGTTCCCTGCTGGAAGCACAGCGACCGGACGGTGATGAACCAGCTACCAGCTCCCACCGCCTCGATGCGCGCGGCGCGACTCGATTCGCGCGGCGCGACTCGACGCGCGTTGGTACTCGTCCGTTGGGTGGCGCGGCTCGCTTTCCAGCGCCGGAGAACCAGCCCGAACCGCGTCAGGTCCCCCGCCTCGCAGCGAGTTCCTTGGCGGCCTCAACGAACAGCCGAAGCGGGCCACTGCGTTGTGCGCGGCTCGGGTAGTAGAGGAAGAGGCCCGACACCTTGGGTGCGTAGCGCTCCAGGACCGGGACGAGCCGTCCTACTCGAAGTGATTCCACGACGACGGCCTCGATGACGTAAGCCAGCCCCAATCCCTTCTCGACCATGGCCAGGGCCAGCTTGCCATTGTTGGTCACGATGCTGCCGCGCATCGGGACCCGCCAGCTCCGCTTCCCGCGCTCCCGCTCCCAGGCAAAGAGCGACCCACTCGTCGGGTGCCGGAATGTGAAGCACTCATGACGCAGCAGGTCCTCTGGCGTCTCGGGTGTGCCATGCTTCTCGAGGTAGGCGGGCGACGCCACACCAAGAAGCGGAAGGCCTCAGTCAGGCGGACCTACACCATGTCGCGGTCGAGAGCCTCGTGCAGGCGGATCCCCGCGTCATAGCCCTCCGACAAGTGAGAGGTCAGGGCCTGACCAGCGAGGCGTTCGGTTAGGAGTCGCCCAGGCAACGGGCGGATGGTCGCCATGTCCGTGGCAGCCCAGGTCTGGCCGCGATCGCTCCTCGCCCTCTTCGATGCCTTCTATCGGTCCGGGGCAATGGTATTCGGGGGCGGCCACGTCGTTCTTCCGTTGTTGCGGAGCGCGGTCGTGGTGCCAGGCTGAGTGAGTGACGACGCCTTTCTCGCCGGGTACGGGGCCGCGCAGGCTGTCCCAGGTCCGCTCTTCACCTGGCCGCCCGCGTTCAAGACCGCTGCCGGGCCAGCACCCAACAGGGGACGAGCGGAACGCGACGATTCGATAGATAAGCGACCGCGAGTCGATTCCTGGGGAGGCCTCACATGCACGTCCGTCCGACTGTTCGCACCGTGGCCGCTGCTTGCTGCCTGGTCATCGTGGGATCTCGAGCCCGCGCCCAAGAGATCACGGGGGTCCCCGGGTCTCCCGACGCGACCATGACGATCCGCGGCGACCAATTGCCGGCGCCAGCGCCCAAATTTGGTGGCGTCATCAAGGACACGGCTCAGCACTCCAAGCCGTGGTGGCCACCGCGAGTCACTCCGAGGAGAGGCGCGCCGAGTGTGCTCCTCATCATGACTGATGACTCAGGCTATGGCGTCCCATCGACTTTCGGCGGCGTCATTCCCACCCCATCCCTCGACCGCGTGGCCGCGAACGGGCTCCGCTACACGAACTTTCACTCGACGGCACTCTGCTCGCCCACGCGCGCCGCGCTCATCACGGGTCGCAACCACCACTCAGTGGGCTTTGGCGTGATCTCGGAACAGGCCACGGGTTTCCCCGGCTACGACAGCATCATCACGCGCGACAAGGCCACCATCGGACGGATCCTGAAGGACAACGGTTACAGAACCTCGTGGTTCGGCAAGGACCACAACACCCCGGCCTTCCAGGCAAGCCAGGATGGGCCGTTCGACCAGTGGCCCACCGGCATGGGCTTCGAGTACTTCTACGGTTTCATCGGCGGCGACGCGAACCAGTGGCAGCCGAACCTGTTCAGGAACACCACGCAGATCTACCCGTTTGTCGGCAACCCGGGCTGGAACCTGATCACCGCGCAGGCAGACGACGCCATCGCGTACATGGATCGGATCAATACGCTCAACCCCGAGCAGCCCTTCTTTGTCTACTACGTGCCCGGAGGCACCCACGCGCCCCATCACCCGACGAAGGAGTGGATCGACAAGATCAGCGCAATGCACCTGTTCGATCAGGGTTGGAACAAGCTTCGAGACCAGATCTTCGAGAACCAGAAGAAGCTGGGCGTCATCCCCAAGGACGCGAAGCTCACGCCGTGGCCGAAGGACCTGCTGAAGGAGTGGGACCAGTTGACCCCGGACGAGAAGAAGATGTTCATCCGGCAGGCCGACGTCTTCGCCGCCTACGTGGCTTATACCGACTACGAGATCGGCCGCGTCATCCAAGCGGTCGAGGACATGGGCAAGCTCGACAACACGCTCGTCATCTACATCAACGGGGACAACGGAACGAGCTCAGAGGGGACACTCATTGGCACGCCCAACGAGACTGCTATGTTCAACGGTGTCGTCGTGCCAGTGGAAGCCCAGCTCAAGTACTTCTACGATGTGTGGGGTACCGACAAGACCTACCCGCACATGGCCGTTCCTTGGGCCTGGGCCTTCGATACGCCCTTCCCGTGGACGAAGCAGATTGCCTCGCACCTTGGCGGGATCCGCCAGGGCATGGCTGTTTCCTGGCCGAAAGTCATCAAGGATAGGGGAGGCATCCGGAGCCAGTTCCACCATGTCATCGACATTGTCCCTACCATCCTCGAGGCCACCGGGGTGAAACAGCCGAAGTTCGTCGACGGCATCGAGCAGAGCCCGATCGAAGGCGTGAGCATGGTGTACACGTTCGAGGCCAAGAACGCCGACGCGCCGTCCACGCACAAGACGCAGTACTTTGAGATGTTTGGCGACCACGCCATCTACAGCGACGGGTGGATGGCGAGCACGAAGGTGATGCGGCCGCCGTGGGTGATAGCGGGAGGCCTAGGTGCCGACCCGACGACGTATCCCTGGGAGCTCTACGATCTACGGAGCGACTGGAGCCAGTCCACCGATCTGGCGGCAAAGCACCCGAAGAAGCTGAAGGAGTTGCAGGGGCTCTTCTGGAAGGAGGCCAAGAAGTATCAAGTGCTGCCGCTGGACGCGACGGTTGTTACCCGTGCGATCGCGCCTCGCCCGAGCATCACCGCAGGACGCAACGTTTTCACGTGGACGCGCCCGATGACCGGGACGCCGATGGGCGACGCTCCGTCCATCCTCAACACTTCCTACACCTTCAAGGTTGACGTCGAGATCCCACGGGGCGGTGCCGAGGGAATGCTCATCACCCAGGGTGGCCGCTTTGGCGGGTATGGATTCTACGTCCTGAAGAATAAGCCGGTCTTCCTGTGGAACCTGCTCGACCTGGAACGAGTGAAGTGGGAGGGGCCCGAGCTCACCCCGGGGAGACACGTCCTCGAGTTCGACTTCAAGTACGATGGCCTGGGATTCGGCACCCTCGCATTCGCCAGCATGTCTGGGGTTGGGCGCGGCGGCGCAGGCGTGCTCAAGGTCGACGGCCAGCCCGTAGCCACCAAGGGGATGGAACGGACGGTCCCCTTCCTCCTCCAACTCGATGAGAGCCTTGACGTCGGTTCAGACACACTCACGGGTGTGAACGACGCCGACTACCAGCCGCCCTTCAAGTTCACGGGTAAGCTGAACAAGGTCACACTCTCCATCGACCGCCCCAAGCTCTCCCCTGAAGACGAGAAGAAGCTGGAGGCAGCCGAGCGCGAGGCAGCGAAGGCGCGAGAGTAGCGAACAACCTGCGCGCGCCTCGGAGGATTCGCTGGCATCCTGCCGAGGGCCTTCTGCTCGGCGTCCAAGTGGCGGACTTCGTCTTCATGCGGTCTCAAAGGCCCACGGAGACTGCCTCGACGGTGGGGCCAGCACGTACCCGTGTGGCCCTGCAAGCCTCCCAGGCGTCCGCGACTTACCGACGCGCCCACAGTAGAACATTCCGTGACGTTTGAATTGCGTCGGATCGATGATTCTTTGCCTATGTCAACGCGACCCGGAGGCAACAATGGGATTTCAGCAGGTCTCTCGGATGGTCCTGATACTCGGTGTACTTGCTCGCCCATATGCGGCAAGCGCGCAGTTCTTGAATGGATCGGCGGCGGCACCGGAATTTAGGTACTCCACGCCCATACCATCGAGCATCGCGGCCCCCAACAAGGTCGACACGCCCTTCGGCGAGTTGCGCTTTTTCGACGGCGTTCCTGACCAGGCAAGCACCGAGAAGATCTACGACAACCTCGACTTCCAGCACGCCCTTCAAGCCTACCTGCTCGCCATCCCCGCAGTGAACCAGGCCGCCGATCGCGATGCGATCCTCCAAGTCGGGCCGGCCAACGCTACGGTACCGATCTGGGAGGAGATGGTCGATGCCCGGACGATCGAGCTCACCGCCAACAACAACACGCCGTACACCTGGTTCTGGGTGGACCTCCACGGCGGCCCGGTGGTTGTCGAGGTGCCGCCCAAGGTCCTCGGTATCGTGAACGACATGTGGTACTTCTGGGTCGTCGACGTCGGGTTCACCGGCCCAGATCACGGCGAAGGCGGCAAGTATCTACTGCTGCCCCCGGGGTACAGAGGCGAGGTTCCGACAGGTTACATCGTAGCTCGTCCCCGGACCTTCAGTAACGTTGTCATCTGGCGCAGCTTCCTTGTCGACGGCGAGCCCAAGCCAGGCGTCGACATGGTGAAGAAGCTGACGAAAGTCTACCCGCTCGCGCTCGCGGCGAACCCGCCAGAAACGAAGTTCGTCGACATGTCCGGCAAGCCGTTCAACATGGTCAATCCGGCAGACTTTCGTTTCTGGGAGCTCCTGAACAAGGTTGTCCAGGAAGAGCCGGCCGAGTCGACCGATCCCATTACCCTGGGCTACTTCGCCTCTGTCGGTATCCAAAAGGGTAAGCCCTTCGCCCCGGACGCTCGAATGAAAAGGATCCTGGCCGAGGCGGCAAGCGCGGGAGACGCGACCGGTCGGGCCCTCGTTTATCGGACGCGGCAGAAGGACTCGTACTACTACAACGACCGGAACTGGAAGCGAGCGTTCGTCGGCGGCTATCAGTTCGAATGGCAGCCCGGGGTTCGGAACCTGGACGCCAGGACCATGTTCTTCTGGGCCGCGACGGGAGTCACACCGGCAATGGACACCCAGATTGTTGGAGAGGGCTCCGTGTACCCTTGGACGGCCGTCGACATCAACAAAGAGCCTCTCGACGGCGGCAAGAACTACAAGCTGCATCTGCCGCCAAGAGTCCCCGTGAAACTCTTCTGGTCGACAATTGTCTACGACACCCAAACCCGATCGATGTTGCAGACGAACCAGCGGTTCCCAAGCGTAAGCAGTCAGACAAAGGGACTAATAGTCAACAGTGACGGTTCAGTAGATGTCTACTTCGGCCCCAGGCCACCGTCGGGGAAAGACAACAACTGGGTGCAGACGATCCCGGGCAAGAGTTGGTGGGTCCTCCTCCGTCTCTACGGACCCGCAGAGCCCTGGTTCAATCAGACCTGGCGACCTGGCGACATCGAACCCGAGAGGTAGCTCGCTGCTCGAGTGATCGGGGAACTTGAAACAGGAGCCGTGCCTTCTCAGACGCAACGCGCTCCGGTCGGAGGTCGGTCGAGCCCCGGGGTGATGCTGTACTGCCTTGCCACACCTTGCCTAGCGAACCACGGCACCTCTCGGTCTTCACCCCTTGGACGCCTGCTCGCCCTTTTCCTGCGGGCCGTGGACCGGGCAATCAGGCCCGGTTTTGCCGGAAACGAAGAACCCACTTGATGACAAGTGTTTCCTCCTTTTCCACCAGCAGACCTCGCTGCTGGCACTGGTTGGATAACCACTCTGGCGAGAGAGCGCCACTCCCTCCGCCGCCCCGGCGTTCATGGCCTTCAAGAGGCGGGGGCAGCCTCGTTACGCCGGGCCAGAGGTGCATTCGCTCCAGCGTCTTGGCACTGGCCTTAGTGCTCCCAGGAATCGACCGGTCCCGGCAGCCTGATGCGGACCGGTCCGGCCGCTATCATTCGAGCCATGAAGCGCGCAGGCGTTCGCGAAGTGCCCGTTCCGGAGGGCGGCCTTGCCGCGACGTTCCAACACGTCGACTACGCAGATGCCTACGCCGTCGCACTACCGGCGAACGTGGGTGCGCGCGCCTTTGCAGAGGCGGTGTTCGCCTCTTCGCCGCGCTGGGTAGCGAAGCTGATGGCGTTACGGAACGCGGTTGTTCGGCCGCTTGGGCTCATCGCCACGCCCTCCGCGCTCAAACAGGCAGCCGCCGCCGCGAATGGTACTGGCGAGCGCATCGGCATCTTCCCCGTACTGGCGACGGCACCAGACGAGGTGCTCCTCGGACTTGATGACCGGCACCTCGATTTCCGCATCTCCGTTTGCGTCCTCGACGACGGACGCACTCGACTGGGCATCTTCACGACCCTCGTCCGGTTCCCTGGAGTGCTCGGCCGTGCGTACTTCGTGCCGGTCCGGTCCGTGCACCGGCTCATTGTTCCGGCGATGCTCCGCCACGGAGCCCAACTCCTCGCGGCGGCGGGACCGCCAGGTGTTGGCACGGGAGCCTGATGTCGGCGGCGTCGGTGTAGCCAAGAATGAAAGCGAGCGGGGCTTCGTGGCGCAGGTGCAGGGGAAGCAGTAAGGGTGAAGCATGACTACCTTCCTTGCCGTCCTGGACATCGCGGCAAGCGGGACAGACTCTGCTGTATTTCCCGAGCAGCCGGTCCATTCTATGTCGGTCGAGAACCTGACAGCTCTCCCGCCACGTGTCCGCGTTGTTTCTGCCCCCGGGTCTCACACGCTCCTGTTCGTCATCGAGGCTGGGCCACCGCCGCTCTTCCAAACGCCTCCCCAGGCGGCGGCTCCCCAGAACTGAGCCATGCAGCCTCGCTCCAAGGACGACGAAGCCAAGCGGCAACAGCTCTCGGTCCTCATCGTCGACGACGACCGGCTCACCAGCGCGGTCCTACGCGACATGCTGAGTCCGTTCAGGATTACGTTCGCCCAGAGCGCGTCCGGTGGCCTCGGGCGCTTGCAGGCTGGCGGCAGGTACGACGCCATTCTTTGTGACATCCACATGCCCGGCATGAACGGGATGCAGTTCTACGAAGAGGTCGCGAAAGTCTCGCAACAACTCGCGAGCCGAATCATATTCATCACGGGCGGCGGCTATTCCGCCGAGGTCGCCGACTTCCTTGAGCGCACCCACAGTCCGTGTCTCACCAAGCCGCTCGAAAGCGAAGCCTTGAGAAGCGCAGTGACGGCTGCCGCGCACGTCACCGAGGTCCCACCAACGCGGGTCACGTAGAGCCTTCCGCTTCTTCTTGCCCGGCCGAACGGGGCAGCCCGCGCGTCGCCCCGCTATCATTCCGGTAATGAACAGCGTAGGGGTCCATGCCGTCCCGGTTCTTGAAGACCGCACCTTTCAAGGTGTCGACTACGCCGACGCCTTCCTCTCGCTGAGCGCGCTGGTCACCTGGTACCAGGTAACGAGGCACACGTTCGCGAGCCAGTGCGTCATGGCGGGCGGCTCCATCGAGAAGCTGAAGGAGATACTCGGGCACTACTCCGTCGTCGTGACTGAGCGGTACGCGCACCTGACTCCAGAACGGGACCTGAACACTCCGTCCATGCCACTACTCCGGGATTGTCCCAGGTAGACGACCAGCCAAGCCCCCGGTCATCCCTGGAGTTTCACGACGGGCTTGCCGTCGGCGGCGGTGATGTTGACCGCCCCGAGACCAGGGACATCTCCCCGAACGTGAACCGCGTCGGAGCGCGGGCCCCGGGCCGCAACGCCGCCATCGACGCGGAACTCGCCCACCTTGCCCTCAATCTCCACGGACACAACGTCCGCGCCGACGGTCTCGATTTGGCCCCCCACCCGAACGGCCCCGATGGCTGCGCCAGGCTTCACGCTCAGGCCGATGGCCTTCAGCCGGACCTGGACACCCTTGACGAGGCTCATCCCCTCGCTACCCGATGTACGAAGGTCCTGGCGAATCTCCAGGAGGGGCATCGGCTTACTGACCTGAACTCCAACTGCGCCGTCTCCCTTGGTTGTGATGGAGTCGAAGGAAGCATGGCGGAGGGACCCGTCGTACAGGTTGAAGCCACGAGCCCCGACGCCTGTGGTTGTGACTGGAGCACGAACATCTAGCCGGTCGATGGCACCGAAGTTGACGAACCCAATACCGCTCGGGCCATGCGACGTGACAGGCGCGAGCGCAGTCCAGGTCCTCACGTCGCCCCAGTTGTCGAGGACCATGTCGTTCTGTCCGCGTGTTGTAACCGGCCCAGCGTTGACCACCTCCTCGACGACGGCTCCGGAGATGACGAACACACCGCCGCTGATGAGGTCCGGAGTTCCGGGAGCGATGCCGCCGTCTGTGTGAGTCTCCCCTGTGCGAAGGGTTGTGACGCGAAGCTGGCCCCCGTCGGCCTTGCCCTGGGTGTTGCCATGGCCGCCAACGAAGATGCCGCTGCCACGCACAGGTTTCTCCGCTGTGCCTACGGAGATGTCGAGCAGGTCCGCCGTGATGGTGACCCCCGCATCGGGCTGGAGGTTCCAGAGTGTGAACGCCCCCTGCATGGCCTCAACTCCGAAGCCCCGCGGCCTGACAACCCGGCCACGCACGTCCGCGCTCAGGACCTTGAGCCCAGCGACCCACACCTTCCCTGCCCTTACCGCGTCGCGGGCAAGGAGCAGAACTTGCCCCGTGGTCTTCACCTCTCGCAGCGTAAGCGTCCCCAGGTCCGGGACGCCGGTGTCGTTGAGGATGGCCACCTCGTGGTCGGGGCAGCGAATTGTGACGCCTTCGAGTTCGTTATCGCTCGTCAGGCAGATGCCCTTAGCGCCGAACACGAGGGTGCCGCCACGAAGATGCACCCCCGGCCCGAGCGTTAGCATCGGCATCCCGCGAACTTCACCCCGGACCTCAATCGCCCTCTTTCCGGACTGTACCGCTGTCGACAGTTCCGCCGCCGTGGTGGCCACTTGCCAGTCGCTCATGTGCCCCCTCCAGATGGTTCACCGACAACCGGCGCAATGTAGTGGGCTTCGGCACAGGATGCTTGGGGACGTTGGGCTGCCTCCTGGCGCGCTCGAAGGTCACTGGGCCAGTTCCCGAATCACCACCGGGCCGCCGAGGAACCTGACCGCTTGTGGTCCACAAACGACCGATTCTCGGGCCCCGCCCGATGAGGAGCGAAGTCAGCGCCCCTCCCCCGGGCACACACAGCAGCGCTACCGCACCTCGTCGTCTTCATTCGGCCACAATCCGCCACCGCGATCGTTGTCATTTCCGGGACTTGGCTTCTCTTCAGGGTCGTTCACAAATGGTTGAAGGACATCGTGGGCTCGATTCGATTCCCGGCGCCTCCACCATTTAATCACCCGAGATCGTTCGGGTTTGCCTGCGGATCTCCTGCTGATGCCAAACCGGTGCCACGCAAGTCGAGGCTTCCTACGGGCCGAGCGTTGAGAAGCGCGATGGCGGAGTCCTTCGCGGCCGGCGACACATGCATATACCGTTGGGTCATTGCCAGAGTGGAGTGACCGGTCAAGGCGCGTGACTGGTGGGGAAATAGTTACGGAGGGCTGAAAAGGTTTCGTTCCGACTGGGGTACAGGTCGACCCCCAGCGCTGGACACCGCCATTTACGAGCGCCCGCCCAGGAGTAGCCTGCGCCAACAGCCTCGACGTCGCCGATATGGCCTGTGACGCTCACCGGCACGGGGCTGCAGCCGAATGCACCATAGGGTGGCACGCTGCATTGGGCCAAACTCTTAGCCCCAAGCTGTCCGGAGACGTTATCCCCCCAGCACTGAACGCCACCGTTCACGACAGCACAGGTGTAGTAGCCGTTTGCTGCGATTGCGGTGACTCCGCCGGTCAGGCCGACGGCGGCTCCGCCCTTTCATTCGCAGTTGCAGCCGCTTGCGAGTCAGTATTCGGCTGGACTCGCGCGAAAGAAATGCCCTGATGGCCACCGGACGGGGCGAGCCGCGCATCCAGGACCCGCTCGTCGGTTCATCGACCGCGGACCTCGGCGGCCTCGACATCAAGGGCATCCGGGGGCCGATGAGCATCGAGGGCGGCACCGACACCGACGTGCTCGAGCCGAGCTCAAGAACATCCTCATTCGCGCCCGCGCCTGGCGACGTCGTCGTTCTCGACGACGTCGGCGCCCACGAACCCGATCATTTCGGCACCTGGTCGAGGCGCCGGGCGCACGGCTGCCGTTCCTGCCGCCGTACTCGCCCGACCTAAACCCGATCGAGCCAGCTTGCAGCAAGGTGAAGGCTGCTCGGCGGCCTGATCACAGCATCTCGGCGAGGCGAGCGGCCGCCTTGCATGCGCCATCGGTCTCCACGTCGCGGTAGTCGACCGTGCGGCCGATCTCGTCGGTGATGGCGGCGGCGATGGATTCCGGAGTCGCCAGCCTGAAGTCCATGCATCGCCCAGCGCGATAGCGGTCAAGGCGGTGCCGCACGTGGAAGTTCTGCTCGAAGTGACGCCCCAGAGGGAAATAGAGGAACGGGCGCTTCGAGGCCGTCAACTCCATCGCCGTGGTGAGGCCGCCCTGAACGATGGCGAGATCGCACGCGGCCAGATGCCGGTAGAGGTTGTGGACGTAGGGGACGATCTCCAGATCGGGGTGCTGCGGGAGTGACGCCGGCTCGATGCGCGGGCCCGCCACGACGATCATCCGCAACGCGGGAACGCGGCGCTTGGATTCGGGGTGGGCGGCAATGACCTTGCGCAGGAGAGCGCCGCCGACACCCGTACCACCCACGGTGACGAGGCAGACCAACTCGCCATCGCGGTAGCCGAGCTCGCGGCGCAGCTCCTCCCTCGGCGGCAGTTCCTGGGGATCGAAGCCCGAGATGTAGCCGGTGAACTGGAAGTGCTCCTCGGTCCAGTCGCGGATCAGCGGCAGATCCGGCCCCAAGCGGTCGGGCACGATATCGTCCGGGTTCCCCACGAACAGCGCGCAGTCGCGCATGCTCGGGTGCTGCGCGATGTGCTCGACCATCTGTGCGTTGTAGTCGGTCGTCAGCACGCTTTCCCTCGCGCCTCCCTCCTCCATCGGGAGCCAGCCTACGAAGTCGGTGAACCAGGCCAACGGAACGATCTTCTCCCGCGGATTCTCGTGCAGGTAGTAGTCGAGCTCCCAGGCCTCATCGGCGATACACAGATTGTAGCGGTCGCCGCGCACCACGTCGTGAAACACCATGAAATTGGCGATGAGGATCTCGTCCATGCGCCGCAGCGCCTGGAAGCAGTTCAGGTCGTGACCCGCCGACTCCGACTCGATGTGAGCCGTCTCGCTCGCCAGGAGCCGGCTGCCCGGGTGGATGCGCTCCCCCGCGGCGGCGAGCACCCGGGTCACCGGGTCCTGCGCCAGCCAATCGATCTGAACGCCCGGAACGAGCTTGCGCAGCTCGCGCGCGACCGCCACGTCGCGCTGGGCGTGGCCCAGGCCGATGGGCGACGAGATGTAGAGCACGCGCCTTTGGTCCGGCGAGCGTGACCTGGAGGCCGGCTTCATCGCCTCCTCCACCGAGACAGTCTTAGCCGGACGTACGGAATCGAAGAACTCGCGGAGCGCCAGATTGACCGCTACCGGCTTCCGCGCCTGCGGCTGGTGCCCCGCGCCCTGGACTACGACCAGCTTGCCGCCGGCGAGCCGCGCCAGCGTCCTGCCGTCGGAGACCGGGGAGACATTGTCTTCGCTGCCGTGGATGACGAGCACCGGGCAGCGCACTCGCCGGGCCAGATCCATCTGATGCTTGCGGTCGCTCAGCGCCGACGACCCTCCGTTCGCGAAGGCGATCGCCGTCTCGGGATCGGTCTCGAGGCCCCAACCCACCCCGTCCTCGATCTGCTTGGTCGAGTGCTTCTCGGTGAAGTTCTTCTCCTGCCACCACTCGAGGAAGTCCTGGAAGTCCGCTCGAAAGTGGTGCGGAGAGAACTTGCCGAATCCTCGCTTGGTCCACTGCCGCCCCGTCAGCAGCGGTTTGAGGCGTGGGTGGCAGAGTACGCGCCAGTGCAGCGAGCGGAGGAAGCTCACCGGGAAGAAGGGGTCGATGAAGGCCGCACCGAGCACTCGCTTCCGGTGGTTGGTAGCCAGCAGGAGAGCCCGCTGCGCCCCGCGGGAGAGGCTGACGATGAACGCCTGCTCGACGGCGTTGGCGTCCAGCACTGCGAGCGCATCGCGCATGAACTCCTCTTCCGAATATGCCTCCTCCGCCGCGGGCCGGTCGGATTTGCCGTTGCCCCGCGGGTCGAAGGTGAGCACTCGCGTTCGCCGCGCGAAGTCCGGGATCTGCGCCTTCCAGCAGCGCGAGTGCACGATCGACCAGGTGGGCAGGAAGAGGATCGCGGGCTCGCCCTGGCCGTAGGACTCCCAGTGTACCCGCACACCGTCGCGCTCGACGAACCCGGCCGCATCCGGGTTGCGCGCGCGCGTTTGCTCTCTCTGCTGATTCATCGCTCTCGCGCCGTTCCCAGGACTCGACGGTGCAGACGGCGGCCGGGGTCAGGTCCGCCGCTTCTCCGGGCGGCCTTGGCCTTGCCCGAAACTGCGCCTGACTTGCGCGCTCGAGCATCGAGCTGCTCCAGCAGCCGCTCCACTGCGTCGAGCGCATCGCGGTCCATCTGCGCGTCGTCGTAGCCGCCGATCATGTCGGCCCACTCCATGCCCAGCCAGAACTGCGAAATCCAGGTGGCCACCACTTCGGCGGTCAGCGGACCAGGCATCCTGAGCCCCGACGTCGCGGCAGCGGCAAACGCTGCTCGGGTGCTGTCGAGAACGACCTGCTTCCATGCGCGGAGCCGTGGACGGAACTTCTCCCGCAGCTCGGCGTTCGACATCGCGGCGGCCCACAGTTCGGCCTGCACACGCACGAAGCCGGACGCTAGGTCGGTCTCGTAGAACCGACGCGCCTCCGCCCACTTCTCCGCGAAACCGCCCGGGGCCGAGTACATCTGTTTCTGGCGCTCCAAGAGCCGCCGATTCGCCTCGTCGAGCACGGCGATGACGAGCTGGTCCTTGCTTCGGAAATGGTAGTTGATCAGGGCGTGGTTCACGCCGGCATCGCGGGCGATCTCCCGGGTGCTCATCGCGGCATAGCCCTCCAGCGCCAGACGGCGGTACGCGGCGTCGAGAATCTTCGCCTTGGTGGTGCGCAACTCCGCTGGCGGGAGGAGCCGCGGGCGTTTGGCGTCTTCGGCGGCGGTGGCAACGGTGGCGCGCATGGGCACGGCGGGAGCCTCCTTCAGCACTCGTTTTATACGATCGCTCAAGAAAGAGCGAGCGTCGAACCCATCGACTTGACCAGATGACTAAACCTGATGTATAAAGCGAGTGGTTAAGGAGACTACCCCATGTCCACCACTCTCCAACGTCCCTCGACACGCCCCGAAAACTCCACGCCCTGGAAGCTCCCGCGCCGCGGCGAGTGCACCGAGGCAGCGCGGCTGGCGCGCCTCGATCATCTCCGCCGCCTCACCGGCGTGCCCCTTCTTCGGCTGGAGAAGACCGCGCTCGACGCCACCAGGCTCGCCAACAACGTGGAGGCACTCATCGGCGGAGTGGAGGTCCCGGTCGGCGTGGCCGGCCCCCTCGAGTTGGTCGGCGAGTCCGCCCAGGGCACGTTCTTCCTGCCCCTCGCCACCACCGAGGGCGCGCTCGTCTCCAGCGCCAGCCGCGGCGCCCTCGCGCTGAACCTGTCCGGCGGAGTCCAGGCCCGCGTGCTGGGCCAACAGATGACCCGCGCGCCTCTCTTTGCCTTCAGCAGCTTCGCGGCCGCTGGCGGCTTCTGCGCCTGGCTGTCAGGTCACCTGGCAGAACTCCAAGAACGCACGCGCGACGTCTCCCAGCACGCGAGGCTGGTCGCGGTGCAGCCACTGATGCTGGGCGTCAACGTCGTCGTCCGCTTCGTGTTCGAGACCGGCGACGCGGCCGGACAAAACATGTCCACGGCCTGCGCCTGGCATCTGTGCCGATTCATCGATCGGCAGCTCCGACATGTTTCCTCGCTCGCGCCCGAAGCCTTCTACGTGGAGAGCAACGCGAGCCTGGACAAGAAGGTGGGCTTTGCCTCTTGGCTCGGAGGGCGCGGGCTCCGAGTCATCGCCTCGGCTACCCTCGCCGATACCGTTTGCCGCCGCGTGCTCAAGGTCTCTTCGGAGCAGCTCCACTGGGCCTACCAGCGAAGCATGGAGGCGGCGCTCCAGGTGGGGATGATCGGGCACAACGTGAACGCGGCCAACGTCATCGCTGGTGCGTTCATCGCCACCGGCCAGGACGTCGGTTGCGTGCACGAGTCGTCCCTGGCGCAGCTCACCATGCAAGCCGCACCGGGTGGCTTGCACGTCAGCATGACCCTGCCGTCGCTGGTCGTGGGAACGGTCGGTGGCGGGACGCACCTGCCGCGGCAGTACGAGCTGCTCGAGCTGATCGGCTGCGCGGGGAGCGGCGGGGTGGTTCGCCTCTCCGAGATAATCGCCGGGTTCTGCCTAGCGCTCGATCTGTCGACCATGGCGGCCGTAGCCGGGGGCCAGTTCGCCGCCGCCCACGAGCGGATGGGCCGAAACCGCCCCACCAGGCCGTTCAGCGAAGCGGATCTGGTGCCGCAATTCTTCGAGGCCGGGCTGCGGCGGACCCTCGGCGACGAAAGCCTCGAGGTAGAAGCGGTCACCGCGCTCGAGGAGATCACGCTCGCAGGTAGCCTCCTCTCCGACCTGACCAAGTCCAAGGCGCGCGGGCTCGTGGGTCTGCTCCCCCGTCGCATCCGGTACGTCTCGGGCCGCTCCGGCCCGGGCCACAAGGACGTCCTGGTCCGGGTCAAACCGCTCGACGAGGAGGTGTTGCTGATGACCCACCAGGTCGCTTCGATGTGCGGCTCGCGGCTCGGCGAGTTGCATCGGCGCTTCGCCCGGCAGAGCAGCTTCGCCGGCTGCCACCTGCGCGAGCTGGGCGTCTACCAGCAGACCGACCCACGATTCACCCGCCACGCGCCCGCCCTCTATCAGGTGGTGCGCGACGACTCGCGCGAGCTGTTCGCCCTGGTGCTCGAGCTGCTCCAGGACGTCGAGCTCAAGGACAGCGCCGACGACCTGCGGGACTGGACCGGGACGCACGTGGAGGCGGCAGTGCGCGGCATCGCCGAGGTCCACTCCATCTGGTACGGCCGGGAGGATGCGCTCCGCCGGCAGCCATGGCTCGGCGAAGTGGCCGACTCCGGGACGCGAGCCTCGATGGGCGAGCTGTGGAGGGAGGCCCTCGACTACGCCGCCGCCGAGTTCCCGCGGTGGTACGGGCTGCCCGAGACGCACCTTCAGCTGCGCGTGCTGCAGTCTCTGCCCGACTGGTGCCGGGAACTGGAGCGGATGCCCCGCACGCTGATCCACGGCGACTTCAATCCACGAAACCTCGCCTTCCGCCGCGATCCGTCGGGCCCGCGCCTATGCGCCTGGGATTGGGAGCTAGCCGAGCTTCAGGTCCCACAGCGCGACCTCGCCGAGCTCCTGGCCTTCGTTCTCCGAAAGGATGTCTCGCCTTCCACGGTGGAGCACCTCGTCGAGGTGCACCGCCAGGAGCTCTCCCGGTGTGCCGGTCGTCCCATCGACCCGTGCGAGTGGCGGCGCGGTTACCAACTCGCGCTCTACGATCTCCTCACCACCCGCCTCTCGCTCTATCAGCTCGTTCATGCCTTCCGCCCGTGCGCCTTCCTTGAGCGCGTGCTCACCACGACGCGGAACCTCATCCGCATCGAGGAAGGACGGGAGAGGGCGCGCCCGGCGCTCCGCCCGTACGCCCTGCGCCGCGCGGGAGGCGGTGCCACATGATGCCGCTGACGACGTGGCTGCGCCTCGAGGCCTTCTTCGTGGCGCTTGCCCTCTGGCTGCTCCTCATCCCACGTTGGAAGCCGCAGGCTCCGGGAGTGAAGCGCTCGCTGTGGATCAAGCTCGGCGTCTTCGCCGTCGTGGTGCACGCGACGCTTCTCGTGATCGGGCTGGGCGGGGTCTGGCTCAAGGTGGCGATGGCCGCCGTGGCCGCGGTGGGGAGCCTGGAGCTGACCTTGGTGCTCCTCGCGCCCGGCGCCGAGCAGAGGCCCTATCGCGCGCTGGCCGTGGGCGGTGCGGTGGTGATCGCCTCGGTCGCCGGCCCCACGGGCGCGGAACTCCGAGCCCTGGTGGCGGTTCTGCTCGCGGCCGCCTCGCTGCCCGTGCTCCTGCGACGACCAGCGGGTGCGTGCGCTTCCGCCGGCGCCGTGGCCCTGATCGCTCTGCTCGGGGGCCTCCTGCCAGCCTTCGTCATTCGCCTCCGCGGCGAGCACGCAGGCTGCGCAGCCTTCCTCTTCCTGCTGGTTGCGCTCAACGACGCAGGGGCCGAGGCGGTCGGGCGAACCTTCGGCAAGAGGCCATTCTTCCCCCGCCTCAGCCCAACGAAGACGGTGGAGGGCTTCGTTGGAGGCCTCGTCGCGTCGGCGGCGGCGGCGATGGCCTTCGCACAGCTCCTCGAAGGCAACTTCGGACGGCGTGCCGCTTTCGCGATCGTTGCGGCCCTGGCCGCGGTGCTGGGCGATCTACTCTTCTCCGCGATCAAACGCGACGTGGGGTGCAAGGATTTCCGGGCGCTGTTGCCGGCCCACGGGGGACTCTTGGATCGCTTCGACAGCTTTCTGGTGAGCGCGGCTTGTTGCTACCTCGTGCTCGCGTCGTTCCCGCTCGTCTCGGGCGGCGCGCTGGTGCTGCCATGCTGATTTCGAGAGGACCGCGTGGCGGCGCCTTGGTAGTGCCGCTCGAGTCGAGTGGGTGCACGGCGCCGGCCGAAGTCGGCTGGAAGGCGGCCCGGCTGGCGAGACTGCTGCAAGAGTCTCCCCGCTTCCACGTGCCCGCGGGTATCGCGGTGACGGCAGCGGCGCTCGCGGAGCACTGTGCGAAGAACCGGATCCGGATCGGCGATGCGCCCGAGGCGGTGGCGACGGCGATCCGGAAGGGCGAGCTCCCGCCGCGCCTCATCGCCGCGCTCAAAGAGGCAACCGCGAGCCTTGGGGACGGGCCCTTCGCGGTCCGCTCGTCTGCGGTCGCGGAGGACGATGCGGCAGGTTCGATGGCTGGGCTCCTCGAAACGCATCTCGGCGTCGCCGCGGCGGACGTCGCTCCCCGGCTCCGCGATTGCTGGGCCTCGCTCCATTCCGAGCGGTCGCGGGCCTACCTCGGGCGGGAGGGCGCCTCCGCCCAGAGCGCCGATCTGCGGATGGGCGTCATCGTGCAACAGCAGCTGGCGCCGCGGTGGGCGGGCGTCTTGTTCACGGTGGACCCCGCGCGCCGCGTCGGGGACGCCATGGTGGTCGAGTGGGTCGAGGGTCTCGGCGAGTCGCTGGTCTCGGGTCGGGTGAGCCCGGCGCACCTGCTCCTCTCGCGAAGGGAGCCGCAGCTCCCAAGCCACCTCCCCTCCGCGCTGGCTCGCGCCCTCAGGGACCTTCATGTCGAGGCGCTGCGCGCCGAGCGACTGTTCGGCGAGCCCCTCGACATCGAGTGGTGCGCCGACGACGAGCAACTTCACCTCCTGCAGGCGCGTCCGGTCACGTCACTCGGCGGTCCGGACATGAGCGCATGGTCGAGCGCCAACGTGGGTGAGAACTATCCCGCGGCGCTTAGCCCCTTCACCTGGTCGGTGGTCGATCGCTTCCGGAGCCGCTACTTCGAGTCGCTGGCGGAACGGCTGTGGGTTCCCGAGCGTTGCCGCGCCGCACTCCGGCCGCTCCTCGATAACCTGCTCGGTGTCCACCGGGGCCGGGTGCACTACAACCTCTCTAGCTGGTACCGGATGTTCGCGCGGCTCCCCGGCGGGAAGCTGCTTCACCGCGCGTTCGATCGCTACATCGACCAGCCCGTGCCCCTGCCGAGCCCGACCGCCGACCCCGATCTGCCGTCCGTGCCCGCTTGGCGCCTGGTCCCGGCGTTCATCCGCCGGTATCTGAGTCTGGGCAGCTCGGTGAAGGCCTTCGTAGAGAGGTTCCACCGCCATCGCCAGAGCTGGCGGCAGCAGCTCGACGAGGCACGATCGCTCGGAGCAGCCGGCCGCGTACTCGGGCAGATCACCGCGTTCCTGGACGAGGAGTGGGGAGACGCAGCGCTGGCCGATCTTTCGGCGATGGTGTTCCCGGCGCTGCTCCAGTCGGTCGCTCTCGACTGGCTGCCGAAGGGCGACGCCACGCTCGCGCCGCGTCTATTGAGTGGCCTCGGGCTCAAGAGCAGCGGGGCACTCAAGCTCCTCTATGCCCTCGGCGCCTGGGTCAAGACGCGTCCGGAGCTCCTCGCGCTCCTCCAGGCCGAGCGCGACACGGAGCTGGCTGCCGGGCTCGATGGAGAAGGACGCGCCTTGTGGCAGACCTTCCTCGATCAGTTTGGAGGGCGCTGCTACCAGGAGCTGCTCCTTACCTCGCCCACCTTCGAAGAGCGGCCCGATCTGGCGTGGCACCTAGTGCGCGGGGTCGTCGCCGCCGACGCGACCGATCCGAACGTTCGGGAGGCGGCGGAGGCGGAGGCGCGCGAGCGGCTGACCCGCGCACTGCTCAGCCGGCTCCCTCTTTGGAAGCGCCCACTTTTCGCCCGACTCCTCCGTGACGCGCAGCGGGCGATCGGCGCCCGCGAGGAGGTGCGGCTCTGCCAGGGGCTGCTCTACGGTGAGCTGAGGCGTGCGGCGCTGGCCGTCGGCCGAAGGCTGGCCGAGCGCGGGCGGCTCGAACGCCCCGAGGACATCTTCCAGCTCGGTGCCAATGAGGTGGAGCAACTGCTGCACGGGCGGCTTCTCTATCCCGAGACGATGCCCGCGCTGATCCGCGCGCGGCGAGAAGCCGGGGAAAAGGCGATGGCCGATCCGCGGTCGCTCCCATCGCTCTTCGTGCTCGGCGAGGGTGATCAGTACGAAGAGCCGGACGAGGCCGGGGGCGCCGCTTCGCTCTCCAAGGAGCGCGCCTGGCAGGGCGTGGGCGTTTCTTCCGGGACCGCCACCGGCACGGTCCGCGTCATGATCGACCCCGTCGAGCAGGCGGGGCAGCTCCGCTCAGGGGACGTGCTCGTGGCCAGAGCCACCGATCCGGGCTGGACACCGCTCTTCCTGATCGCCGGCGCGGCGGTGGTCGAGCGCGGCGGAATGCTCTCGCACGCGGCCATCGTCGCGCGCGAGGTCGGTATCCCGGTCGTCGTCGAGGTGGCCCGTGCCACCAGCGCTCTTCGCGACGGGGACCGGGTGCGCGTGAACGGCAGCACCGGCCTCGTGGAGATCATCGGGGGCCGAGATTGATGCGTCTCGTTGCTTTCTGGCGCTTCGCCGTCGAGCGATTCCCTGCCTGGGCCACGGTTCCCATCGCAGCGCTGCTCTTCGCCGCTCCCGCCAGCTTTGGGCATCCCGGGCCCATCGAGGCGGCCGAGGGATCTCTGGCGACCTTCCTTGGGTTGCTGTGCTTGCGCATCGCCGACGATCTCGAGGATCTAGAAACTGATCGCGTCCTTCACCCCGAGCGCGGGCTCCCCTCGGGACGGATCGACGCGGCCCGGCTTCGCGAGGCTGGCCTGGCGCTGGGAGTGGTGCTGGTGGCCCTCGAATTTAGCTCGCTGTGGCGCCTCGCATTCTTCCTCGGCAGTTGCGCGTTCTATCGAGCGTGGTACGCGGCCTGGAGGCCTCGGCTCCATCGAGTGGCGAGACCCTTCTTGTCCAACCTCGTCTTCCCATGCGCGGTCCTTCACGGCGCCGGTCCGGTCGGCTGGCGCGCAGCAGTCCCCCTAGCGCTGTTCGCGTGGTTAGCGGTGGTGTCGCACGAGTTCGCGCACAACGTCCCAGGCTATGCGGCTCTCCTCGGAGCGCGGGGGACCGCGGTCCTCAGCGCCGCCCTGTTCGCGGCGGCTGCCTTCACCGCTGTCTTGATTTGGCTGGACCTGGGCCGGCCGGGCCCGTTCGGTCTGGCGCTGGCCGCTGCCGCCGGAGGCTTGGGATTCTTCCAAGTGCGAATGTTGCGTGAGCCAGGTCCGCGACACTCGCGCGCTCTCTACCGGGCAGGCATCCTTTTCGGGCTCGCGCCCGCGGTGGGCGTGCTCCTGCGGTGAAGTCATCCGGCAGGCCCCCGTCCTGCCGATTCCTCGGACGTCCTTCGCATCCAATCTTGAGACGACCACGGCCTCTGCCGCGAAGGGCGACCGCTGTCGCCGCAACGGCGCAGTGCACCCTGAGAGCCCCAATTACTGGACTTCTAGGAAGCTTGCTCACCACGACAACGAGACCCACCCCGTAACGGGCCGCAGCTCGTATTTGTGCCTCCGCCGCTCCAAGGTGCAGTTCCCCGCGAACTTCAGCACCGACCTTGCCAACGATGCAGGTGTTGGCAGCCTCGCCCGAGATATAGCCCATTGGAGTCGGCGACCGCAGTACTGGGGAGGGCGCCTATCCGGGAGCCGCTGATTCAGCGCGACACTGCTTGAGACGGGTCGGGGTTCCCCCCCCGGCGCCTCCTTGACCGCAGCCGACGGATGCACGTTTCCAAACGTTCTCCAAGCCACAGGTCGATTCGCGCCGACTCCAGAGGTTTAGCCTGGACTGCGCTAGGGATCGGAAGCCACCGCCAGCGGCGCCCTGGTTTGCTCACTCATGCGGCGACCCCTTGGTGATGGTGAACGTTGGGAGCGTACCGCCGGTGGCACCAGGATGCAGCGACCCGCCCGGAGCCTTGCCCAGCAGCCGCAGCTCCGTCGCTCTCCCGCGGCTTGGCGACGTGCACGGACTTCTTGTCATCTCCAGGAGGGAGTGGCCATCCGCGCCTGCGAGTGCTGCCCGGCACGCCTCCGTCCCTGCCAGCGGTAATCTACGCAAGTGATGAAGACCTTCGACAACGCGGCCCGGGCGCGAATCGCCAAGGGATGGCTGAACTCGTCCCTCGACCCACCCGCCTACGCGGCCAAGCACGGCATCTCGGACGGAACTCTCCGGGAATGGATTGCCAAGTACGGCTCCGGTCGGCAGCCTCCGGGCGAGTCTCGGGTGTTCATCGCCGCCGCCATCGAGCAGATCCAAAGGGCGCTCGCCACTTTGACGCCGAGACGGCGGCCGAGTCGGCGCCGGTACCGGAGGTCGCCCTCCACGCCGAGCGAGATGCCGGTTCGGCGGCGGCGCCGGCCGGACCCGAGGTCATGCCGCTCGCGTCTATGAAGGTCCCGAACGCCTGTGGGCCAGCCGACCTCCATGTTCCGGCAGCCATTCGCGACAGCGACGCCGGTTCTGCCCAAGAGGCGGCGAGCCCCGAGGCGACTGCCTCCGAGCACCAGGTCGCGGTAGTCGACGGTGCCGGTCCGGCAGCCGGTCCTTGCCCCCCCGCGGCCGCTTCGACAACTGACCAGCAGAACAAAGGCCCTTCCCAGGCCAACAACGACGCGCCAGGCGTGCTGGACCTGGAAGCCCTCCGGAGAAGGGCCGCTCAGTCCACCGCACGGGCGGCACCCTCGGGGACGAAGAGGCGCCCGGTGTTCGATTGGAACGAACCCGACGAGGAGGTCGCGTCGGATGAAGGTGAGCTGCACTCTGCCTCGGAGCGACCTGCTACCCCCGCTGCGGCGGCGCCAGCCCCGGCCGGAACCGCGGACCGGTCAGGCCGGTACCAATGCCCGGACCGGGCATCTTCTGGGGCTGAACGCTCTGGGCGAGTAGAAAGGAAGGATGGGAAGACTCACAGCCGTCCTGCCCTACGTGCTTGCGCTGGTAGCCGTCGTGGTCGGTGTGGACATTCTGTTCTTCAGGAACCGGTTCTGGGAGCGGCTGATGGTGAACGTCGGGGTCGTCCTGGTGTTCTGGGCGTTCTATCTGAGGTTCCTGAAACGTCCATGAGCGCAGCCGCCGCAATGCGGCTTACCCAGATCCACCCCGAGAACTGGCCGCAGGTCACTTTCCAAGGTATCGACTACCCCGATGCCTGCGCCGTAGCCTGACGTTCTCCCGGCGCAAGCTCACCGTCCCCCTTCGGCGCAGACAAGCGCGCGGAGGGGGCGTCCCAGGAACGCACCCGTTCACGCCGCGGGCTCAAGCTCAGGTGTACGACCCCACTGTCGGCCTCGACCTGCAAATGGCTTCAAGGTAGATGCTAGGTTCGCGAGCCCCATGCAGTCGCCTGGTGCCGGGAGAATGGTAGCCGAACGCTTCTTGCTGCACTGTTCACGTCGAAGGGTAACCTTGTGTAGGTCCCGGGCGAAAGCCCTTGAGAAACGCATTCTTGAAGGGGTGGATAACGTGAAGGCCAAGCTCATAGGTCTACTGGTTGTCACCATTGCCGGCCTGGCCTTCGTCGCCGGTCCTGCACTCGCAGGAGATCAGGCCGTGGGTCCGTACAAGGACTTCAAAGGCATCATTAAGCTCGACGTCCGCGACTCGAAGCCCGACTGGGGACCTTTCACGCCAAAGAAGGCGCCCGCGGGCGCGCCGAACATTCTGTTTGTGCTCTACGACGACACCGGGCTGGCCGCCTGGTCGCCCTACGGCGGCCGGATCAACATGCCGACCCTCGACAGGCTGGCGAAGAACGGCCTGACCTACACGCAGTGGCACACGGTAGCGCTGTGTTCCCCGACCCGGTCGACACTGCTGACGGGGCGCAACCATACCTTGAACGGCATGGCTGCGATCACGGAGGGCGCCAACGGGTTCCCGGGCTGGAGCGGCCGTCTCCCGCCGCAAGCCGCAACCCTCGCGCAGATCCTCCAGGACAACGGCTACAGCACCTTCTGGCTGGGCAAGAACCACAACGTTCCGGAGCAGGACGTCGCCGAGGGTGGCGACCGAAAGAACTGGCCGCTCGGCCAGGGATTCGAGCGTTACTACGGGTTCATCGGCGGCGAGACCAACCAGTGGTACCCGGACCTCGTAGAGGACAACCACTTCATCGAGCCGCCGTCCACACCGGAGCAGGGGTATCACCTCTCGAGGGACCTGGCCGATCAGGCGATCAAGATGATCCGGAACCAGAAGGCCACGAGCCCATCGAAGCCGTGGTTTATGTTCTACAACCCGGGCGCCAATCACGCCCCGCACCACGCGCCAAAGGAGTACATCGCCAAGTACAAGGGCAAGTTCGACGACGGTTACGAGGCGTACCGCACCTGGGTGCTGGCGCGCATGATCGAGAGGGGCGTCCTGCCGAAGGGCACGAAGCTCACACCGATCAACCCGCTGCCCGAAGCGATGGCGAACCCGGCTGACTATGTCCGTCCATGGAACACCCTGAACGCGGACGAGAGGAGGCTGTTCTCGCACATGGCCGAGGTCTGGGCCGGGTTCTCCGAGTATACCGACGTGCAGATCGGCCGCATCGTCGACTACCTGGAGAAGACCGGGCAACTCGAGAACACCCTCGTCTTCTACGCCGCCGACAACGGTACCTCCGGCGAAGGCACGCCGAACGGCTCCGTCAACGAGAACAATTTCTTCAACGGCTACCCCGATGACCTGGCCGAGAACATGAAGCTGTTCGACAGGCTCGGGGGGCCAGATACCTATGGCCACTTCCCCACTGGCTGGGCTGTCGCGTTCTCGACACCGTTCCAGATGTTCAAGCGGTACTCGCAGTACTCCGGCGGCACCTCCGATCCACTCGTCATCTCCTGGCCCAAGGGCATCAAGGCGCGCGGTGAGATCCGCGACCAGTACCACCACTCGGTGGACATCGTGCCGACGATTCTCGATATCGTCGGCGTCGAGATGCCCAAGATCTACCGTGGCGTGGAGCAGTTCCCGCTCTCCGGCATCTCGATGAAGTACACGTTCGATGCGGCACCTTCTGCGCCGACACAGAAGAAGCGCCAGTTCTATGCGATGCTCGGCACCCGTGGGATCTGGGAGGACGGCTGGCTGGCTGCCGCCGTGCACGCCCCGTTCACCGGCAAGGGCCACTTCGACCAGGACCAGTGGCAACTCTACCACGTGGATGTAGACCGTTCGGAATCGACGGACCTGGCGAAGCAGCATCCCGAGAAGCTGGAGGCGCTGAAGAGGGCGTGGGACGAGGAAGCCAGGATCAACCTGGCGTTGCCGCTCGATGACCGCAGCGCACCAGAATTGCTGGCCGTCGAGCGCCCCTCGGCCGAACCCGCTCGCGACCGCTACGTCTATTATCCGGGCACGGCTCCTGTTCCTGAGGGGGTTGCTGTGAGCGTGCGCAATCGCTCGTACAAAATCCTCGCCAATGTCGATATCACCGATTCGAATGCCGGCGGCGTGATCTTCGCGCACGGCTCCCGTTTCGGCGGACACGCGCTGTTCATCAAGGACCACAAGCTCCACTACGTCTACAACTTCCTCGGCATCAAGCCGGAGCAGACGTTCGTCTCCAAGGAGACCCTGAAGCCCGGCAAGTACACGCTCGGCATGGAGTTCACGCGCACTGGCGCCGGCCCGCACAAGGAGTCGCTGGGCACGATGAAGCTGTACGTCAACGACAAGGTCGTCGCGGAGGGCCCGATGAAGACGCAGCCGGCCAAGTTCACCCTGTCGGGGGACGGCCTGTGTGTCGGCTACGACAGCGGCGACGCCGTCAGCGGTGAGTACAAGACGCCCGGCACGTTCCATGGCGGAACGATCCAGGCGGTCGGTGTCACCGTCGAAAAGGCATCGTACGAGTCCCTGGAGGGGGAAGCACAGAGAGCCCTGCTGCGCGACTAATGCGAATCGAGAACCGGGCCGCCCCGTCCGATCCGGTACAACATTCCGCCGTCGCTTCGGCAGCCCGCATGCGGGACTCGTGGATCGCCGAGCTGCTGCTCATCGCGCTCGTCTACTGCGTCGGGGTCCTCTTCGTCTGGCGTCACCACCTGGCCTTCGACACCGGCACATGGTACGGGACGCGGTCGTCCGCCCGTGGGTTTCAGCTGGCGCTCCCGGGACGGTGGCTCGCGTACGGGAGCATGCCGTTCTTTGTGTGCCGACCCCAGCAGGGTCTTCGGCGGAACTCTGCGAAAAGGCGTTCGGCCAGCACTTCACACGACGAGCGAGAGCGCGGCAAGGAGCAAAGGCTGCCGGGAGCGTCACGGCGGCGCAGCGCCGCACGCCAGTCGTGGCGCACGTTGCTCGGCGAGAGGCGGCCGTCCGGGATCGGCGTTCGGGCCGCGCACTGACGGGGGCAGAGTCTCTCTCGCGAACACCAACTCCGTGCTCACGAAGCCGATGGGACCCACATTTGCCGTTCGCATTTCACAGGAATTCATGACACTGTGCCCCGCGTCTGAGTGGTCGTAAGACCGCCAGAGCCCGCCTTGGTTGTTTCCCCGCTCTTGCCTACGTGAGGTGGCCACTATCGGTCCGCGATGAGAAGACCCGCTCGCCAGAAGGCGCTTCTTGTCTACCCTCGCTTTGCCGGAAATTCCTTCTGGAATTACCGGGCGACGTGCGAGCTCATGGGCGCGAAGTACTCAGCCGCTCCGCTCGGCCTCATCACTGTGGCAGCCTTGCTACCGTCCGAATGGGAGGTCCGGCTCGTCAATCGCAACACCGAGGAGTTACAGCGGTCCGACCTTCTCTGGGCCGACGTCGTCATGACGGGGGGGATGCTCCCCCAGCGCGGAGATGTCCTCCATCTCATCGAAGCCGCGCAGGCGCAGGGCAAGCCGGTGGTTGTCGGCGGGCCAGACGCTACCTGCGCTCCCGAGATCTACGCCCGAGCCGATTTCAGGGTGCTCGGCGAGGCCGAAGAGATCATGGCGAGCTTTATCGCCGCCTGGCGTGAGGGAGCGGGCGAGGGCGTATTCAAGGCGACCGGCTTCCCCGACCTGTTGCGTTCGCCGACGCCACGCTTCGACCTCCTCAAGCTGGATCAGTACCTTCACGTTGGCGTCCAGTTCTCGCGCGGCTGCCCCTTCAACTGCGAGTTCTGCAACGTCATCGATCTGAACGGGCGCGCGCCCCGGACGAAGACAAGCACGCAGATGCTCGTGGAGCTCGATACGCTGCGGGCGCTTGGATACCGAGGCCACGTCGATCTGGTGGACGACAACCTGATCGGCAACCGCCGGGCGGTGAAACCGTTCTTGCGCGACCTGTCTGGATGGCTCGAGGCGCGAGGCCGACCTTTCGAGTTCTCAACCGAGGCGAGCCTCGACCTGGCGGACGACGAAGACCTTCTTTCCCTTCTTCGGAAGGCGAACTTCTTCGCCGTGTTCGTCGGGATCGAGACACCTGATCGCGAGACGCTCCTCGCTGCCCACAAGCGGCAGAACGTGGACCGCGACATCGCGAAGAGCGTACGCGCCATCCATCGCGCGGGCATCTTCGTGAACGCAGGCTTCATCATCGGGTTCGACACCGAGCGCGGGAACGTCGCCCAGTCCATCGCAGACTGCATCGAGACGGCGGGCATCCCGGTGTGTATGGTGGGGCTTCTCTTCGCGCTCCCGGGGACTCAGCTCGCCCGCAGGCTCGAGGGCGAAGGGCGTATGGCAATCGAGGACGCGCGCTATGGAAGCGAAGACGCCGACCAATGCACCTCTGGCATCAACTTTGAGTCGCTGCGCCCCCGACAACAGGTCCTCAAGGACTACAGGGACGTGTTGGAGCGAATCTATTCACCCGAGGCCTTCTTCAGGCGAGCCAGGCGCGCGGCCCGTGAGCTCGACCGTTCTGCTCACTCGATCCGGCCGTCCCTCAAGAACGCCGTGCGTGACGTCCGTGCCACTCTCGGGCTGCTCTGGCGCATGGGAGTACGCGACCCGCGCGTCCGCAAGGAGTGGTGGTGGTCCGTCGTAGACTGTGCCACCCAGAACCCGGCTGCGCTCAAGAGCCTTCTCTCGTTCGCTGCGCTCTATCTCCACCTCGGACCGTACTCCCGCGACATGGTCGAGCGGATCGATACCGAGATCGGCCTTGAGGCCCACCGCGGAAAGCCCCGCAGCCGAATCCTGGGAGAGCAGTTTGTTCGTCCAGCCTGATGGAATCGGCCACTGCATGACCCCGAGCTCCTTCGCAGATCTAAACCTTTCCACGGAGTCGCTCACGGCGCTCGACCGCGCCGGGTTCGAGCACCCGACGCCGATCCAGGCGCAGGCAATCCCTCCGGCTCTCGCGGGTCGAGACGTGATCGGGACCGCCGCGACAGGAACCGGAAAGACGGCCGCATTCGTATTGCCAATTCTCGACCGACTGGCAGGCAGGGGCGGTACTCGCGCGCTCGTGCTGGCGCCCACCCGCGAGCTCGCGCTCCAGATCGGTGAGGAGCTGGAACGGTTCGGACGCCATCGCCAACTGCGGGGTGCAGTGGTCATTGGCGGAGTCGGCATGGCTCAGCAGGCCGAGGCATTTCGTCAGAGGCGCGAGATCGTGATCGCGACGCCGGGCCGACTCGTCGATCACCTCCAGGGTGGAACGGCGCGCCTTGACGGGATCGAGATCCTCGTGCTGGACGAGGCGGACCGGATGCTGGACATGGGGTTCAAGCCGCAGCTCGACCGAATCCTGGCGCGCATCCCGAAAAGGCGTCAAACACTCCTGTTCTCCGCCACAATGGGAGCGGAGGTGGCCGACTTCGCCCGCGCCCATCTCCACGATCCGGTGAAAGTGGAGGTGGCGCGCAGCGGAACCATGGCCGACCGGGCCGTGCAGCAGGTCTTTCTCGCCGAGCAACACGAGAAGCTCGCGTTGCTTCTCTCGCTCCTCCAGGCGGACGAGGCCTCGACGCTCGTCTTCACGCGAACGAAGCGGCGCGCGGACAAGGTCTGGAAGAACCTCGCTCGTGCGGGCCACAAGGTCGCGCGCATCCACGCCGACCGGTCCCAGGCGCAGCGCCGGATGGCGCTCGATGGATTCAAGAGCGGCATGTACCGGGTCCTCGTCGCGACCGACATCGCCGCGCGCGGGATCGATGTTGCCGACATCGGCCATGTTGTGAACTTCGACCTGCCGCACGTGCCCGAGGACTACGTACATCGGGTGGGACGCACCGCACGCGCGGCGGCCAGCGGACGCGCCTCGACCTTCTCTTCTGGCGAGGAGAAGGACCTCCTGCACGCGATCGAACGGCTCACCCGCTCGTCCATCCCGCGAGCGGACGTGCCACGCGAGAACGCGACCTTCCAGGCGGAGGTGAAGCGCGCCGCCGAAGGACCGGGGCGAGAAAGCGCTCGTCGGACCGGCGGACCTCCACCGCGGGGACGAGGCCGCCAGGGGGCACGCAGAGAGGAAGGGCGCACGAGCCCGACCATCGGCGAGGGGAGCGCGAGTCGCCCCGGCGCGGCCAGACCACGACTCGTCGGCTCATGGCGCCCGAAACGAAGGCGGTAGAAGGCTGCCACCGCGCGACCTCGCGCGCCCCCGTTCAGGGTAGCGACGGTTTCGCCGAGCGATCGCCCGACGTGGCGTACGCGCGTGCCTCTCTCGAACTGGTCAGGCGCCCGACGCGACGGGGCGAGCCGCCAGTGGCACCGCCGAGGTGATGATCGGGCGAACCCGGGTCCGGAGGAAGGCGATGGCCTCCTCGTGGGTGCGCTCTGGGGCACCCGGCAACCTGACGAAGGCACGCGCCAACCGGTCCCAATTGCCACTCATGAGCAGGAGCCAGACCTGAAAAAAGTCGACTCCTCGCAGCACGACGGCGTCGTTCCGCCCGTACTCCTCGAGATGGCGCTCAAATTCGGCCGGGTGCTCCGTCCAGTGGCAGCGCGGGACCACGTGGTGCACCGCGTGGTACCCGTCGTTGAAGCAGCGACGGTTGTACCGGGTCCCCACGCAGGTGATGCTCGCGCGCAGCGGGTGGCCGGGCTGCTCTGGACAGATGAACGCGTGCTGAGCCCAGTTCCCGGCCATCATCAGCGTCCTCATAGTTAGGTAGGGCAAGAGGAAGACCACGAACGTCGCCCTCGGATCCACACGTAAGAGGAGCGCCATCGCGATCCAGTAGGATGCCTCTCCCACGATAACCCTGCGCAGCAGGCGCCGCCTCCCGTTGCGGGCGAAATAACGGATGAGGTCGAAGAGCCCCGCCGTCATAAAGCGTCCCCAGTAGCGTAGCCAATGGCCAATGCGGTCGCGCTGGAAACGCTCGGTCGAGGACAGGTCGCCAGGCCGGTTCTCCTCGACATGGTGCATTCCCACGTGATGGGCGAAATACGTCTCGGGGGTCTGCCCCATGAACGGGCAGAGCACCCAGGGAATGATCTGGTTGAGCACCCTGTAGCCAGGCCGGAAGAGCTGCCGGTGGGAGGTGCAGTGGAGCATGAGGGTGAAGCGGTCTATGACTCCTACGAAAAGAAGTGCGAGATACAGCGGCGCGAGCCACCAGAACAGCGGGCCCACAAAGTAAAGCCCGACGCCGGCAAGGGCGACCGACCCGCACTGCATCATGAGCGCGACGAAGACGGCGTCGCGCGGGTCGTTGAGAAACGGGGTCGCGAAGCGAGCATAGCGAGGGATCGCCGCCGAACGGGGATCGGGTCGGATCGTCGGGTCGTTCATCCCGTCGCGCACACCACGCCCCTGGCGTGCTCCGGCATCCAGGGAATCTTGGGGGTCGACTCGCACGTGCGGTCCGGACTCCGGTTGGCGGGGCGCATCTTGGTCGGCGCCCGTGCGAGGTTCGCATCCGCGATGGACGGCTCGACGAGATTCGCCTCCGGCCGCCGGCTCCGCCCCGCGAGACTCATCGTTCATCGCTTTCCCCGGGCCTTTGCCTGGGCGCCCTCGATGCTCTTCTTGCGGCTACTAATCGCATCGCTGGCCTTGGCGCGCCTCGCGGAGTTCAGGGGGCGCCGGGCGCCGGTGGCATGTAGAAAGCACTCAACATCAACGAGGTCGCGGGCGCCACTCGGACCGAGTTTCTCGAGCAAACGCGTCGAGAGGTCGCGCAGGCGCGTGTAGGTCGCCCAGTTCGGAGCGGCCCGTTGCTGAAGGTCGCATCCAAGGCGGCTAGCGCCGGCAGACGAAGAGCGGGGCACGAGGATCATGTGCCGGGAGGGCACCGCGACGAAGGGGAAGAACGTGACCAACGGCCACGCCGCCTCGGGCGGAACGCCCAGCGCGTTCGTCGCCGCGCACAGCCTCTCGAAACGAGGACGAGCCGGCGACGGAACCGAGAGGTAGCTCACGAGGGCATCGAAGTACCGACCGACCTCCTCCCCGGGCTCTAAGGCGTCCTCGAGCACCTCGGTTTCGACCATGCCTGAGATGGGCGCCGCGCAGGCAGCGACGCGCAGGGCCCGCCGCGCCAACTCGGCGTATTTCCCGTCCCCAGCGAGCTTCGCGGCCTGCCTGTTTCCCAAGAGGGCGGTCCATTGGGCGCACGCCTCCCGCCACCGTGCGGCACGACCCAGGCGGGGTGTGTCTGCCCGCGGGGAGGGCGAGGCCTGAAAGGCGGTCGGGTGTTCGGCGAGGTATGCGGCAATGGCCTCGTCCTGGCTGATGAAGCTAGCGGCCAGTGCGTAGCGGCCCATCGCTGAGTCCATTGCGAAGGAAGTGAGCCCCTCGAGCCAGGGATCGGGGTCGAGCCCGTCCTGGGAAAGAAATGGCATCGCGGATGGCCAGCGCAGTTTGGCCGCGAAGCGAGAGTCGCGAGCCGGGAAGAAGACGTGCAGGGCGGTCGCCTCACGGGCGATCACCTTCCCCAGGCCGAGGGTCTGGTGCCTCACGAGCGATCCGGTTGCGAGCGCCGTCGCGGCCGCCTTCTTCTCGGTTAGCGACTGCTCAGAGAGAACGGAACCCGCGGGGCGGGCCCTCTTGTATCTCGGTTCGAACGTCTTGGATTGCATCGCCACCCTGACCCCCAGGGGCCACCCGTGTCCACGTGCGAACCTCAACAGCTCGACACAGAGGGCCCAATTGTATTGGCGGCCACGGATTGTCCCACGCGCGGAAGCCGCTCCCGCGCACCCGGCGCATTTCAGACAATAGTGGCGCGTCGCTGGGAACGCACCCGGAAGCTACGCCACGCCCCGACCCTTAATGGTCGCCACGCTGGGGGAGACGTGCCTCGCTATCGTCGTTTGACCTCTTCCCTCAGTAGATCCAGACGCCGGGCCTCGGACCGTCCGGCGCCCCGGGCCCGGCTCTCGGTACAGAAGGTCGCGAACCGGCGGCCATCGATTGTGACGAGGTAGCGTTGTTGCTCCAACCGCTCGACACTCACAACACGGGCGCGCACCGAGAATACGAACTGAGGCTTTGCCATCCGGCTCCGCCCAAGGTCAGCGAATTCCTCGCCCTAGGAGTTCGGCCTTCTCCACCGCTGCCCGGATCGCGGCGGAAGGCTCGCGTGTCCGGTCGCCGTTGCGAATGAGGCGCTGCGCCTGGCTCACCGCGCGCGCGAGGTCGAGGTTTGCGAGGATTCGGCCCCGCTCCTGGGTCAGCAGACCGCCGAGCTTGCGAAGCCGTGCCTTCAACTCGCCGAAGTTGTCGTTCATCCTGTATTCATATCACAGCGCGACCTCGCGCGCCGCGCGGAGGGGGGCCATGACGACACACCTCCCGCCTGCTTCGGGCGCCGGCCAGCATCATGGCTGCGTCGTTGTGCAGCATCGGGGTGGGAACTACACGCGAGGTCAACGGTGATGCGGGATCCGCCAAGGATTCCGACAGGTCACAGCGAGCCCCGAGTGGAACCTCTGGGCATGGCACCTGCTCAGCCTTGCGCGCTTGCGGGCCAGGCAGCCCAACCTTGCCAGGGGCAAAGCGTCACCTCGTGCCTCGCGCGGCGGGGCCGCCGAGAAGCGAAGGGCGTCGGCACAGCGGAGGGACGATTCCGAACCCCGGGACCCTAGGGGGTACCACCTTCGTTCAAATTTTCATTTAGTACTACCTGAGCACGTTCGAGAGGATTCACGGGGCGGGCTGCGCGGGCCGATTGGCCGACGGCAGAGCGGGCAAGTGCTGAGTCGCTGCAACGGGATTTGCTGCAACTGCCGGCGAACTTCAGGCAGGGTCCAGGACGTTCTGCTCCGGGGGAAAGCGCTCTCCGGAGCGCGAGGAACCCGTGTGCAGCAGCGCATGGGGTTGCGTGGTGGTGAAATCCTCGCCAACCGCGACCCTCGAAGTGGTCGAGGCCGATCTCCTGTTTCATCTCTTGGTTGTCGCGCTCGACGCGCCAGCGGAGCTTCGCCAGTCGAACGAGGTCTTTCACCGACGTTCGGACGGGCACTGTCGCGAGCGAGAACTTGGTGGCCCATCCCTTCGATCAGCGAATCAACATAGGCTGTCAACTCGCGGTCGAGTCGCTTCAGCTCACGAGGTTTCATTTCGACCGTAGATCAAACTTCGCGACCCCCATCAAGAAATGTGAGCGAGTAGCCGTAGGGCGGTGTCTCTTTCTCTCGACTATTGGCGCGCGTTCGCCTATGAATGCCCTGCTGCTCTACTCAAGAGCGGACTTTGCGGCAGTTTTTGCCGCACACGCACAGAGAAGAAACGAGACGACAATAGATGGCTACCGGTACCGTGAAGTGGTTCAACGATTCGAAGGGCTTCGGCTTCATCACGCAGGAGAATGGTGGGGACGACGTTTTCTGCCACCACACCGCGATTATTGCCGAGGGTTTCCGCACTCTCGCGGAAGGTCAGAAGGTGGAGTTTGACGTGACCAAGGGCCCGAAGGGCCTTCAGGCCGCGAACGTCCGCCCCCTGTAGTGGTTGGCTGAAGCGATTCGAAGCCCGGTCCTCTCGAGGGCCGGGCTTTCGTGTATGGGCTTATGTCGGCTTGCCTGGGCGCTGTTCGAGATTCTCCTAGTGTGAAGGTGGCCTTTCCCTAGAATCCGCCCCGGTTGCTCGTGTGAAGCCACCTCGTTCGTCGGTTGATGTGTGCCGGTGGCCGCACGTCGCCCCCGTAGTCCTTTCGTAGAGCCCCGAATCAACTTGTCGAGTCGGTTGCCTGTCGGCGGGCTGACGCCATAGATGCCATTGTCCACGTCGAGAGGCTCGCTGCCCACGCGCTCCCGCTTCACCCGACGCTCGACGCACCCGGATGTTTCGGGAGCTGGATGCATCGCGTGGTTCGGGAGGTCCCCTCTTGGCCGGCACCCTCAGCCAACTCGGTACGAAGAGCTGGGCACGGTTCGCAGACTCAACTGAGTGCATCCCCTCGTGCCGCCTCGGGGCGGGCTCGAACGCCCAAGAGGCGCCGTCCGTTCTGGGGAGGGCGCGATGAGCGGCTGGGCCAGAACGGCGGATGGATGGGCCGCCAACCTCGACGGGTCGGACGCGGCGGCCGTCTTCTCGCTTCCCCGGCTCGAGCTCCGCACAAGCACCGTGGGATGGCGGAGCGTCTGCCTCTTGGCCGACGGGACCCTACGCGAGAGCTCGAACGGCTCGATGGGGAGCGTGGTCGCCGCCAAGGCTGCCGCACTCGAACAGGCGGGGCGGATGCTCGGTCCGGCGCACGCAGCGGCTCTCGAGCTGCTGCGCTAGGTGCCCAGGAGAACTGCGTGTACGTTCCCCGGCGAACTCGCCGCTTTCGACTGCGGCTGCGCGTGGCCACGAGTCGCTCAAAGTCCATCACGGTGGACGTGAGCGCCGGCGGCTTCTGTACGGAATTGATGCGGGTGTTGTCGGTTGGCGAGAGCCTGGAGGGGCTCATCCACTTAAGGGGCCGCGACATGTTCTTTGCCGGCCGCGTGGCCTGGGCCAGGGCCGGCGATCCGCGGCTTGGCTTGGTGGGTCGTATGGGCGTGTGTTTCGGGCAGATCGATCCCGAGTTCGCCCAAAGTCTGGATCTTCGCGGAAGCGAAGTGTCTGCCGTTTAAGGGCCCAAGGCTTCGTTCCCGGCAGGGCGTTCATCCCGGAGGAAGAAGTGGCCGATGGCTGCGGGCGGTTGCACTCGTCGTCCGGACGAAGGTATCCATCCAGCCGATCGGTGCGCGGACGCCGCGGACCTGTCGCGTGCCAGCCTGCGTGAAGGACTGGAATGCCTGCCGGGAATTCGTGCCCAGACAGGACGATTGCTCCGACGCCAGTTCTTAGGCCGCGGCCGTCGGCTGACGACGACTTCCCCTCGCTCCGAAGGGTCGCCCCGGCGCACGGTCAGGATGTTTCATGAACAAGCCAATGTCGATCCTCGCCGCGATCACGACGGCGTCGGCACCGAGCGCCGCGTGCAGCAGCAGCAACAGCAGCGGCGGAAGCAACCCGCCTCCCCGCGGTCGGCACGGTCAACGGAACGGTCATTGACGGCCCGGTGAGCAGCGCCTCGGTGGCCGCCTACGCCGTCACGAACGGCACGATGGGCGCCCAAGTCGGTGGGGGAGCACGGACGCGAACGGCAACTTCACCATCTCCATCGGGGCTATTCGGGCCCGCTCATGCTGCAGGCGAGCGGCGGCGCTTACGGCGACGCTGCGACCGGGACCAGGACCGGGAAGATGATGCAGGCGCGAGACCCTTCCGGACTCGACGATCAAGAACGGTGCCCCCCCCCCAAGCGGGGCCGATCGCGGCGCGCTTAGCCTCAGTCTCCGGTTTCGCATCGGTCACGACCGCTTGGACTGATGGTGCACGCTAGTCAAGCTCTCAGCCGCTGCTCTATGCTGACGGAGGAGCCGCTCTTTGCTGCGGAGCGGGCTTGGACGGAGCCGAGCTTATCGCCGGGCCGGCGAGTGAAGCATGAAGGGAGGGCCATCTCTCCGGTGCGGGGCTTTGAGAACTACCCGGCCTTCTACGACGCCTATTGTGCGCTCCTGGAGCGGTGGGGGCTCTCCAGATGGCGTGAGTGGCTCGCGAAAGGCGCTCGTGGCAGAACTCTGGAGGTCGGGTGTGGGACCGGGAGAAACCTAGGCCGTTTCGCCGATGGCCTGCAGGTCATCGCCACCGAGCCTGACGAGAGGATGATTCGCGCAGCCCGGCGACGAGCCCCGAAGGCCCTTCTCGTTCGAGCGAGCGCCGAGGCGCTTCCCTTTCGCACCGGTGGGTTCGAGACGGTCGTCGCGAGCCTCGTCTTCTGCACGGTGCCGGACGTGGGCCGTGGACTCGCCGAGGTGCGTCGGGTGCTTCAACCCGGCGGCCAACTGCGCTTGGTGGAGCACGTTCGCTCCGTCACGACCTGGGTGGGGCGATGGCAAGACTTCATTCAGCCTGCCTGGAGCTGGCTCGCTGGAGGATGTCACCCCAACCGGAACACCGAGGACGCGGTTGAACGGGCCGGCTTCATCATCGAGGCGCAGGGACGCCAGACGCGTGGGACCATGCGGCGTTTCTCGGCGCGCCCTCGTTGACCCGTTGAAGTGGATGGCCCTCTCTGGACCACTACCCTCTGCGCGTTTCGGTCGGCTTCTCCCTAAACCAGAGTTAGGCCCGGGCATGAGGGGCCGTTTGATCGCCTGAAGCCATAAAGAAAATCGGGGCCACCCGAAACCCACAGCCCCGCGCTCATTGCGCGGTTCGGGGAGGCCCCGATGGCGACACGTTACGACGAGTTGCTCCCGCGCCTCACTGCCGGCACGACGTCTGGCCGGCCTCGGCCGCGTGGTCGGCTTCATCGAGCGCCTGCGGGCGATCCGAGCGGGGGCTTTCGTGTGGGCTGTGGTACTCAGCCGCTTCGAGCCGCAGAGGCCGGGCTTCACCCAGGCACGCTGCTGGTACAAGCGGCTCACCGACCGTTCCCTCTGGCCGCGCCCGTTCCAGATGCGCTTCGAAGACCCCAGCGCGGTCGCGCTCTTTCAGCGCGCATTCGAAGAGGCCGTTGCCCCGTGGCGCCAGCGTCGTCGCATCGCTCATCCGCTGGCCAAGCAGTTCCCCGACATCGTCGCGTGGGACAGCACGTGGATGCAGCTCTTCGACTGCCTCAGGCCGGTCTTCAAAGGGACTCGCGGAGCCAAGTCCTCGCTCAAGGTCTGCCTCGGCATATCCGTTTTCGGGCTCCTCCCCTCACGGCCCAGATCACCGCTGGCAACCTCCACGACGTGGAGATCTTCCCACCGCTCAGCCTCTTCCGGCGCGGCACACTCTTCCTCTTCGACAAGGGCTTCGTCGCCTACGCCCGGCTTCGGACCATCGCGCAGGCCGGCCACCACTACCTGTGCCCAATGCGGCTCAACGGGAACGCCCTTGTCACCCGTGTGAACCGTGGCCCTGCGTGGCTGCGCAAGGCCGTGAAGAACAGCCGCGACGGGGTGCTGCGCGACGTGCTCCCGCAGCGCAAACGCATCGGCCGCGTCTTCGACCTCGAGTTTCGCCTGCGGCCCAAGGCCCGCCGGGCCGACAAGAGAGTGGTCTGCGCCCGCCTCGTCATCGCCCCCGGCCCGGAGCGCGAACAGCGTCCCTATTTGACCAGCCTATCGGCCGAGCATTGGGTGCCAGCCTTCCTGCGAGAGACCTATCGCCTCCGTTGGCAGGTCGAACTCGTCTTCAAGGAGTTGAAGCAGAACCTGAGCCTCGAGGTCCTGCCCAGCAAGGACCGGTACGCGGTCCAGATCTTCGCCTGGGCGTCGCTCATCGCCCCGCTCTCGCAGAGCTTGAGCGCTTGGATCTGGCCTCTTCATCGCCATCCGGCCTCAACTCGTCGCCAGAGCCATACGCCACGCCTTGCGGTCGCCGACTCACGCTTGCCTCGCCGCTCCTCTCCGCGGATGACACGTTCCTCTGCGTCGCGGCTCTACCTCGGCGCGAGCGCCTCGAAACGCGCGTGCCCCCGTCGGCTCAGCCGATCCGCGCTGTTCGCGCGGTCGCGGGGCACCTCGCCCCCAGCCCGACGAGCTTCCCTTCCTACCCGGAGCCGATACCGGTACCCCGCGTACCGGTACGTGCGTCCTCTATCAGCGCGTGGCGACTCTTCCTTTCGGGTGCCGACTTGCAGACACCGAACGAAAGGATATACACAGCGACCGACGATGTCAGCGGCAGTCGCCCCGTGATGCTCAACGCGATGCCCCCGCGCGAACGATCTCCGAAGGCAGCGGGGAACCCGATCCTCCTCCTGCGCGGCGCGAGTCGCCTTGCGGTCGAGGCGACCAGCGGGGTCGCCGACGTCGTCGAGGCGATGCACCACGGCATCGCCGCGGGTCCGGCCATCCTCGGCCGCCCGCTCAAGCGCCCGGCCCGGCTCCTCGCCCGCCCGATCTTCGGGAGCGTCCGTGGGGTGACGCGGCTCGTCGGCGCCGGGATCGACGCCACCCTGTCGGCGCTCGCCCCCCTCGTCATCCCGCACGCCGGCGAACCCGCGCCTCGGGCGCGCGAGGCGCTGGTGGCCGCGCTGAACGGCGTGGTCGGTGATCACCTCGCGGAGAGCGGGAACCCGCTCGCGGTCGAGATGGCGCTCCGCCGCGAGGGTCGCCCGCTGGAACTCCGCGCCGAGGCCCTGCGGCTCGCGTTCCCGCACGCGACCGGCAAGCTCCTCGTGCTGATCCACGGCTCCTGCCTGAACGATCGCCAGTGGAACCGGGCAGGCCACGACCACGGCACGGCGCTCGCCCGGGATCTCGGCTTCACGCCGGTCTACCTCCACTACAACACCGGGCTCCACGTCTCGGTGAACGCGCGCGCATTCGCCGCCCTGCTCGAGCAGCTCGCCGCGGCATGGCCCACGCCGATCGAGCGCCTCGTCCTCCTCGCGCACAGCATGGGCGGGCTCGTGGCCCGCAGCGCCTGCCACTTCGGCGAGGTGGAGGGGCACGCGTGGCGCCGGAAGCTGCGCGCGCTCGTCTGCGCCGGCACACCCCACCACGGCGCACCGCTCGAGCGTGCGGGCCACTGGATCGACCTGCTGCTCGGCGTCAGCCGGTACAGCGCGCCGCTCGTCCGGCTCGGGAAAATCCGCAGCGCCGGCGTCACCGACATGCGCCACGGCAACGTCCTCGACCAGCACTGGCAAGGTCGCGACCGCTTCGCGCACCGTCGCGACGACCGCGCCCCGCTCGCGCTGCCGCGGGAGGTGCGGTGCTACGCGATCGCCGGGCTAACGGCCGCGCAGGGCCACCCCGCGAGGTGCCGGACTGACGGCCTCGTTTCCGTAGACAGCGCGTTCGGCGTTCACGCGAGACAGGAGCTGACGCTCGGGTTCCCGGAGGCGCACCGGTGGATCGCCCACGGCACGAACCACCTCGAACTCCTGAACCGGCCCCAGGTCTACGCTAAGCTCCGCTTCTGGCTGTCTTCCTGACCCCCGTCTCGCGGGTGCGCGCTCGCTCGCAGCCCGCTTCACGGCCGACCGGTCGCCGACGCGCGGCGCAGATCAAGCGCGCGCTCGCCGGGAGCGCTGGCGAGGAAGTGGCACGGACGGTCCCTCTGCGCACGTCCGCGGCACCGGCAGGCCGCGCGCTCAGCGCCCCCCGGCGGAGGGTGAGCATCCTTTCAGCAACGGCGTATGGCGACGAGTGCGTCCAATGGGCTTGCACCGAGCAAGCCGGCAGTCGGGCCGCGGGGTCCACAATCCTCGTGGTCGACGACGACGCGGACCAGCGCGCGTCGGTGGCGGACCTGCTCTCGACGCGTGGCTGTGCGGTCGTCGTCGCGTGCGACGGGCAGGAGGCCATGGAGCTCGTCGCGTCGGGGCTTCGCCCGAGGGGTCATCCTGCTCGACCTCAACATGCCGTGGATGGACGGGTGGGCCTTCCTCCGGCATCTCCGCGGCGCGGCGCACTCGAGCGTCCCGGTGCTCGTCACGAGCGCGGCCGCGAGCGAGCCGCCCCCGACGGAGGCAACGCGCGCCTCGAGAAGCCCTTCAAGCCAGCGGGCCTTCGCGCAATCGTCGGACGCCTCGCCCCGCCAGCGCGGGCGGACGGCCGCTTGGCGCTCGCGGGCGGCGGCGGCCCGAGATCGTCCATCCCCGGCATCTTCGCGATCTGCGCGCGAGCGGCTCCCCAGGCCTGCTGGACGATCCAGGAGAGCGAGCGGTCCTGGCGCGTCGCCTGTTCCTGGATCTCGAGGAGCATCTCCTCCGGGAAGTACCGCAACTGCTTCCGCCTGTCCGAGTTCTGGGCGATGTGCGCTTGTACGCCCCGCATGCGTCTAAGGGAAGAGACCCCGCGGACGACTCAGGTCACCACGTCGAGATAGGGCTTCGGCCGGGCGTGCTTCGCCGTCACGACGTGCATGAACGCCTCGACATCGACGTTATCGCGCGCGCCGAGCGGCCGAAGCCTCTCGAGGAGCAGCTCGGTGGACCTGAGGAGCGCCGAGTACGTGGACCAGTTCGGCTGCGGCTCGAAGGCAAGCTCGAGCCCGAGCCGGCGTCCCACCTCGCACGCGAACCGGGGCCGGAGCAGCATGTAGAGATCCGGCCGCGCCACGAACGGCAGAAGCGTCACGAGCGGCCAGCGGGATTCCGGAGGCGCGCCTGGCGCCATGGCCGCGACCGTGGCGGCGAGCGCCTCGAAGCGGGATCGCTCGGGCGCCGCTGCGGCCAGAAGTGCGAAGAGCGCCGCGAAGTTGCCGCGCGCGGCCTCGAGATCCTTCAGCGCGGCCTCGAAGGACGCCTTCTCCGCGTCCTTGTGCAGCGGGCGGACCGTCCGCTCGACCCGGAGGGCACGATCCACGACCGCCTCGACGTCGCCCGCCGCGAGGAGTCGCTCCCCCTCGCCGTTTCCGAGCGTGTCCGCGTAGACCTCGTGCGCGCGCCGCCACCGGGCCACCCGACCGCGCTTGTCCGTGCCGTCCACGTAGCTCGGATCCGCAAACCCCTTCGGGAACACCTCCACGAAGCGGGCGGCGGCGTCGGCGTGGGAGAGCCACTGGCCGGCTAGGCCGTACCGCCCGGTCTTCGCGTCGAGGGAGAAGCCCGACAGGCGGGAGAGCCAGGCGTTCGTGATCGCAGCTGGAGCGAGGAGCGGCAGCGCCATGGGCAGCCGCAGCTTCGTCGCGAACCGCGCGTCGCTCATCGCGAAGAAGACGTGGACCGCCCTCTCCTCGAGGGCGACGATCTTGCCGAGACCGAGCGACGCGTGCTGCACGATCATTCCGTTCTCGAGACCGCTCATGGTGCGCTCTTTCCGTTCCGAGCTCGCGGTCGCGCACCCGTCGCGTCCCGCGTGCCCGGGGGGGCACGCAGGCGGCTCGTCGTGGCACGATGGGGCGCGGAGACTCCGCCGTGTCGCTCACGGCAGCGTGAAGGGCCGGCAACGCTTCGCCGGTGTGTGCTTGTATAACACCGCGCGCGCCCGTTCGTCACGGCGCGCCCCGGATGGCCTCCGAGCGCCTGCTCGACTTGTCCGCTGCGATCCAGGCCGACGGGTTCCGCTCCCTCGCGGAGGGGCAGAAGGTCGAGTTCGACGTGGCGAGGGGCCCGAAGGGCCTGCAGGCGAACGTCCCTGTCGCCTGATCGCGTCCACCGCGACACCTTCGACGTAGACAGAGCCCGACCTCTTCGCGAGGCCGGGCTTTCGCTTTTCGTGGTGCGGGCGCTCGTCGGAGGGTATCTATCTAGCGCGCCCCGGACATCGTGATGTCGCCCCATCATTCCGAGATGAAGGTTCGAACCCACCTCGTCCGCATCGAGCGGCTGGAGAAGCTCCGCTGGCGCGTCACCGTGGACGGGCATCGGTTCCTCACCTTCTGCTCCGAAGCGCGTGCACGCAATGCTGCGAGGCTCGAGGCACGCCGCCTCGACTTCGTCGCGTTCGAAGCGCTCCACCCGCCTCCGCTTCGCAAGTGACTCAGCGGATCGCCCGGCCGAGGAACTCGGCCTTCTCCACCGCCACGCGGAGCACCTGCGAGGGCTCTCGGGTGCGGTCGCCGTCCCGGACGAGCCG
>Ga0335079_10000565_pt1 | contig 42578 bp, 38 predicted proteins | sample Lox_Sample_33_FD_206719 | JGI IMG/M metagenome (GOLD analysis project Ga0335079, IMG submission 206719) | Soil microbial communities from Loxahatchee National Wildlife Refuge, Florida, United States - Lox_Sample_3.3 | ecosystem: Environmental > Terrestrial > Soil > Wetlands | place: USA...
AGCAATGTCTGCGATGCGGCATGGACGATGTACTCACCAAGCCGATCCGGATGCAAATGCTGGCCGACGTACTGCACAGATCAGCAGGGCAGGTTCCCGACGTTCCCAACCTGCCGCGCCCCGCGCCCGTATCGCGAGCCTAAACCGCCGAGTCCGGCAGCCACGCAGATGACTCTTTATCCAGCAAATCCGGCCGGAGCCGTTCGGTCTTGCTTCGGGCCGCCGACCGCCGGAATGCCGCGATCTGCCGGTGATTGCCGCTGAGCAGCACCTCCGGCACGCGCCATCCGCGGAATTCGGCCGGACGGGTCCACTGGGGGCAATCCAGCAAACCCTCGCCATGTCCGCCCTCCTGAAAGGATTCGAATGCCGACGATGCCTCGTTGCCGAGAACCCCGGGGAGCAGCCGCGCCACCGTGTCGATCACCACCGCGGCCGCCAGCTCGCCGCCGCTCAGCACGTAGTTGCCGATGGAAATCTCTTCGTCGGCCAGGTGCTCGGCCACGCGCTCATCGACGCCCTCGTAGCGGCCGCAGATCAGGAGAAGCTCCTGGCATTCTTTCAGGCGATTGGCCATAGCCTGGTCGAACATCCTGCCCTGAGCGGAAAGCAGAATGATTTTGCGGCCCGCGGAACGCTCGGGCCAGATCGATTCCGTTGCCTGAAAAATGGGCTCGCATTTCAGCACCATCCCTTCGGCGCCGCCGAACGGGCGGTCGTCGACGGTGCGGTGGCGGTCGCTAGTCCAGTTCCGCAGGTCGTGGATGCGGATGTCGAGCAAGCCGGCTTCCCTGGCGCGTTTCACCACGCCGTGGGCAAACGGTCCGGCGAAGAAGTCCGGAAAAATGGTCAGCACGTGAAAGGTCACGGCCGGTTGAGTTCCTTCAAACCCTCGGGCAATTCTACCGCGATGCGCCGCTCCGCCGGATCGATCTCGACACAGATGGCGCGCGCGAAGGGGATCAGCAGATTGTCGCCGACGACCAGGTTGCCTGCCCCGCCCGAATCGTCAAAGGCGGAGACCGATCCCAGCGACGCGCCGGTGGTGCGATCGATCACCTGGCAGCCGATCAGGTCGTCGTGGAAGAACTCGCCTTCCTCGAGCGGCACACGCTCGGCGGCCGGTACGCGGACTTCGCAGCCCACCAGGGATTCGGCGGCGCCGATATTGTCCACGCCGCGAAAATGAAAAATGAGGATGCCGTCGTGGAACCAGGTTTCGCCGACCTCGTAGCGCTCGCCGGTCCCGAACAACCACACTTCGGTGAGGTTCTGGTATCTTTCCGGCTTGCTGCTCAGGGGCAACGCGGTGATCTCACCACGGTTGCCCCGTGTCTTGCGCAGGAGAGCAATCGTGACCCAGTCGGAATTCCCGACGCTCACTCGAGAATTTCCAGAGTGAACCGGCGATTCAGCTTCATGCCGGCAGCCCCAAGAATGGTGCGGATGGAGCGCGCCGTCCGGCCTTGCTTGCCAATCACCTTACCGAGGTCGCTCGGGGCTACCTTGAGCTCCAGGACGGTGACTTGCTCGCCTTCGACCATACGGACGCTGACCTCTTCCGGGATGTCGACCAGAGCTTTAGCAATGTCCTCTATCAACTGCTTCATGCACCCCGCCTCCACATTCATAGTAACTGAGCAGTCATGGTTTCAGCGGGTTACAAATCAAGGCCCGAGGAACTTTGCCACCGTTGACGTGCCAAATTACACACTAGCTGGCGCGGCCGGATTCTTTTCCAACAGACGCTGGACGGTATCGGACAATTGCGCGCCACTCTTGGTCCAATGCTCGATGCGATCATGCTTCAAACTTACCGCCGGGGGATCGGCGAGCGGATTATAGTGTCCTACGACTTCGAGCGCGCGGCCGTTGCGGGCGCGCTCCTTCTCAATCACGACGACGCGGTAAAACGGCTTCTTCTTGGCGCCGAATCGCGCCAGGCGAATCATCAACATTCTTACTCCATCTGGGACAGGCTTCTACCCGTCCATCGCTTTCTCAGGCTGGATCGTAACGTCCCGCCTGCTCTTACATTCCTGGTAGATTTCCGAATGGAAAGCCCGGTATTTTCATCTTACCGAGTTTTTTGCCCATGAAACCGCCAGAGAGAGACTTCATCATCTTCCGCGCCTCGGCATACTGCTTGAGCAACTGGTTGACTTCCTGGACGGAAGTGCCGCTGCCCTTGGCGATCCGCCGCCGGCGGCTGCCGTTGATGATCATGTGGTTGGCGCGTTCCCGGGGGGTCATCGAGTCGATGATGGCCACCACATGAGAGATCTCTTTTTCGTCAACCTTGACGTCCTTCAGCTCTTTTAGCATGCCGACCTTCGGCATCATGCCGAGCAGCGACTCGAGCGGCCCCAGTTTGCGGATCTGCTTGAGCTGGTCGCGAAAATCCTGCAACGTGAATTCGTTCTCGATGAGTTTCCGCTGCATCTCGACGGCCGACTTTTTGTCGATCGCCTCCTCGGCCTTTTCGATGAAGCTGAGGATGTCGCCCATGCCGAGGATCCGGTTCGCCGCCCGGTCCGGATGAAACGGCTCCAGGGCATCCGATTTCTCGCCGACGCCGACAAACTTCAGCGGCTGCCCGGTCACGTGCCGGATCGAAAGCGCCGCGCCCCCGCGGGCATCGCCGTCCATCTTGGTGAGAATGATACCGGTGATTCCGAGCCGCTTGTGAAACTCGTCGGCGCTCTTGACCGCGTCCTGGCCGGTCATGGCGTCGGCGACGAAAAGGATTTCGACCGGGTTGAGGTGCTCTTTGAGCTGCTGGAGCTCGACCATCAGTTGATCGTCGATATGGAGACGGCCGGCGGTGTCCACGAGGAGGACATCGCGCCCCGTCTGGGCGGCTTCGCGCCGCGCCGAACGCGCCAGGTCCAGAGGCGCGGCTTCGCCGGGCGCACCTTCGTAGACCGGCTGCCCGATGTCGCGCGCCACGACTTTCAATTGCTCACGCGCGGCAGGGCGATAGACGTCAACCGACACCACCATCGGGCTGTGCCCGTTTTTCGAAAGCCACCGTGCCAGCTTGCCTGTCGAGGTGGTCTTGCCGGACCCTTGCAGTCCCACCACCAGGAAGACGCTGGGCGGATCGTTGGAAAAGCGCAGGCGCGATTCGTGGGCCCCGAGGACCTTGATCAGCTCCTCGTGCACGATTTTCACGACCTGCTGCGACGGCGAGAGGGCCTGGAGCACCTCCTGCCCCATGGCTTTCTGCTTGATGTTTTCGATGAGCTGTTTGACGACTTTGAAGTTGACGTCGGCCTCGAGCAGCGCCATGCGGATCTCGCGCAGCGCCGCCTCCATGTTCTCGGCCGAGAGCTTCCCTTCGCCGCGCAGGTTTTTGAAGACCCGCTGCAGCTTCTCCGAAAGACTGTCAAACATAATAAATCGCGGCGGACCTCGGCGGTCCGTCTAAGCCGTTTCCGCCTCCGGCGCAATGCGCAAGCTGGAGGCCGCCATCTTTCCGGTGCGATCCATGCCCAACTCGTAGAGCACGCGCGTACCGGGACGAAGGTCGGTGGCAAGGCCTTCGGCGAGGCGGGAGACGTGGAAGAAGATGTCGCGCCCGCCGTCGTCCGGGCGCAGGAATCCGAAGCCCTTGGCTTCGAAGTAGGTCACTACGCTGCCGCTCTGCTCTCCGGCCGGGGCTTCGCCGGTGGCGTCGCCCTGCTCCGCCGCGGACTGCGGCGGCCGGCTCGATTTGTCTCCAACTCCCTGTTTGATCAAAGCGAGGTCCGCCTCCGACCATTCTGTCGGAGGCTGGGTGTCGGCGGGAATCTTGAGGTCCGGATTTCGTTTCCGGGCCTCTTCAAACAACCGTTTCTGGCGTGCGTTCAAACGTTATTCCTCGAATCGAATTGGGCCGTCAAACGGCCGCGGGCGCGGCTTTCTTCCGCCGGGCGCCCTTCTTCTCGGCAGGCGGCTGACGATCGCTCTTTTTCAGGCTGCCTATCACCAGTTGGGTGACGAATTTTTTCTCGCCGTGGTCATCGAACTTGATGACAATGCGCTCTTCACTATGCGACAGGACGGTGCCCAGCCCGAACTTTTGATGCTCGACCTGAGCGCCTTGCGAATACGTGTTGGAAGCCATAATTTTCCTAAGGTTTACTCCGGGAATGCCAAGACGGGGCGATGTAGTACCGTTTGAGAGCGGAAAGAGGATAGGGACACAAGTACCACAATGAACTACTTAAGATGCTAGCAAATCAGGGGCTAAGCCGTCAAACCGCGCGTGTTAGCCTGTTCTCATGGACGTCTGGAACCTGGTTGCCGAGCGCAAGATCCAGGAGGCGATGAACGACGGTGCATTCGACCGCCTCGACGGCGCCGGACAGCCGATCTCGCTGGAAGAGAACCCTTACGAGGACGCCGGCCAGCGCATGGCGCACCGCATCCTGCGCAACAACGGGTTCGCGCCGGCGTGGATTGAAGAGGCCCGGGACATCGACACCGATGCGCGCCGCCTGTATGCCGAGCGCGCTCGCCTCCAGCCAGACGAATTCCACCGCCGCGCGGCCGCATTGAACCGGCGCATCGAAATCTACAACCTGAGGACCCCGGTATCCTCGACTCACCGGCGGAAGATCTGAAGTAGTGGGGTGAACTCAGCGGCGCGCTCGGTCGTTTTTTGCCGTCCTCCCGGCGGCCGTAGCCCGCAGTGACGCTAGAATACACGTGAATGCCCGAATTCGACGTCGTCGGTGTCGGCCTCAACGCCACCGACACTCTCCTCATCGTCCCTCACTTCCCCGCCTATGCCGGCAAAGTGCCTTTCGAAGAAGAGCACCTCAGCCCCGGAGGCCAAGTGGCCAGCGCGCTGGTCGCCTGCGCGCGCCTGGGACTGCGCACCAAGTACATCGGCTCCGTCGGCGACGACCTGCGCGGCCGCGTGCAGATGGACAGCCTGCGCGGCACCGGCATCAACCTCGACCACGTCCTGGTCCGCCCCGGGTGCGCCAACCAGTCCGCCTACATCGTGATCGACCGCTCCACCGGCGAGCGCACTGTACTCTGGCGCCGCGACGATGGTCTCAAGCTTCGCCCCGAAGAAATCACCGAGGAGATGATCGCGTGCGGCCGCCTGCTGCACATCGATGCCCACGATACTCCCGCCGTGGCCCGCGCCGCCCGCCTTGCGCGCGGCTGCGGCATTCCGGTCACCATCGACGTCGACACGATCTACCACGGCTTCAGCAACGTCCTGCCGAACGTCGACTACCTGATCGCCTCCAGCGAATTTCCGGCCGCCTGGACCGGTGAGACCGATCCCTTCCGCGCCCTCCAGATGATCCAGCAGGAATACCGGATGAAGGTGGCGGCGATGACCCTGGGCCCCCACGGGGCGCTGGCGCTGGAGAGCGGGAAGTTCCACTATGCACCGGCCTTCGTGGTCAACTGTGTGGACACCACCGGCGCTGGAGACGTCTTTCACGGGGCCTTCTGCTATGCTGTTTTGCAGGGAATGCCACTGCGCGAAGCGCTCGATTTTTCCAATGCCATGGCGGCGCTCAATTGCACTGCGCTTGGCGCGCGCGGCGGCATTCGGGGGCTGGAAGAAGTCCGTTCCCTCATGACGCGCGGCGAGCGGCGCTCCCATCCCGACTTTGCCTCGCGCTCCTCGCGGGCGGGCGCCCTCGACTAGATGTTTCCTCTACGCGATTCCGAGCCGAGTTACTCCAAGCCTGTCGTCACGACGCTGCTGATCGTGATCAACGTGCTGATTTTCCTCTTCGAGTTCTCGCTTGCGCCTTACTATCGCGACCTGTTCATCCGGACCTACGGCCTGGTGCCGGACGAGTTCAGTTTCAGCTCCGTCTTCACCTCCATGTTTCTTCACGGAGGCTGGATGCACGTGCTCGGCAACATGTGGTTTCTGTGGATTTTCGGCGACAACGTGGAAGACATCCTGGGACACGGCAAATACCTGTTGTTCTATCTCGCCTGCGGAGTCGCGGCGGCCCTGGCGCAGGTGCTGGTGGATCCGACATCGCGAGTCCCCACCGTGGGCGCCAGCGGAGCCATCGCCGGCATCATGGGCGCTTACATGGTGAAGTTCCCGCACTCGCGGGTGCACACCCTGATCTTCGTCTTCCTGTTCATCACAACCATCGACGTGCCTGCCTGGCTGATGCTGATCTACTGGTTTTTCATCCAGTTCTTCAACGGATTCGGCAGCATCGGATACTCGCACGTTTCGCAGGGCGGCGGCGTGGCCTACATGGCGCACGTGGGCGGCTTCGTGGCGGGCGCGCTGCTCATCATGCTCCTGGTGCCGCGCCGGCGCTCCACTCCGCCTCCCGACTACTACTGGAGATGAGGCCGAAGGTCACCCTGTACACGCGCGCCGGCTGCTGCCTGTGCGACGATGCCAAACAGGTGCTGCTGGCCGCGCGGCGCCGCGCCGATTTCGACTACGAGGAAATCGATATCGACCGCGACGCCGGGCTCGTACGCCGCTACAATGACGAAGTGCCGGTGATCGCCATCAACGGCGCCAAAGCCTTCAAATACCGGGTGGACATGAACGAATTCCTGAAGAAACTGGCGGCGCGCGCATGAGCCTGGACGTCCTGGCGATCGCCGCCCACCCCGACGACGTCGAACAGACCTGCGGCGGGACACTGATCAGGATGGCCGAGATGGGCTACCGCGCCGGCGTCCTCGACCTGACCGCCGGCGACATGGGTACGCGCGGCACTCCCGAGCAGCGCGTCGCCGAAAGCGAGGTAGCCGGCAAGCACATGCTGCTCAAGTGGCGGGGCAACCTCCACATGCCGGACGCGCGCCTGGAAAACACCATCACCGCCCGCATGACGCTGGCGGTCAAGATCCGCGAGCTCAAGCCGCGGGTGGTGATCCTGCCCTATTGGGAAGCCCGCCATCCCGACCACTACCGCGCCAGCGAGATCGGTTTCGAGGCGTGCTTTCTTTCGGGCCTCCGCAAACTGGACGAGTACAGCGAGCCGCACCGCCCATTCAAGATCCTCTACTCGAGCGTCTACGCCGAGGTGAAGCCGAGCTTCATCGTGGACATCAGCGCGCAATTCGAGCGCCGCATGACCGCGCTCTTGAGCTACACCTCGCAATACGGGGAGGCCATCGAAGGCGGCACGCTGTTTCCCAACGAGCAGGAGATTCGCGATCGCCTGGGCAGCATTGCCCGCTTCTACGGCAACCTGATCGGCGTGAAGTACGGCGAGCCGTTCGTGGTGAAAGAGGCGATCCAGATTGACGATGTGGTGGCGATGCCGGGAAGGTCGATTTGAAGAAAGGCTTCAGGCTTCAGGCGTCAGCTAAGGGCTATCCGCCTTCAGCTATCAGCTATCAGCTTTCAGCTGTGAATGATCGTTGGTGCTGGAAGCTGACGGCTGATAGCCGATAGCCGAAGTTGCCGAAGCCTAACGCCTGGCGCCTTTGTTACCATAAAGTTTCCCCTTGATCAAAGCCGTCAAAGGAACCAGAGACCTACTGCCCCCATCCACCGACGTCTGGAACCGCGTGGAAGCAAAGGCGCGCGAGATTTTCCGCGCCTACAACTACCACGAAATCCGCACGCCCATCTTCGAGGAGACGCAACTGTTCGCGCGCGGCGTCGGGGCCGATACCGACATCGTGACCAAGGAGATGTACACCTTCGACGATCGCGACGGCAGCTCGCTGACCCTCCGGCCCGAGAACACCGCGTCCGTGATCCGCGCCTATATCGAGCATCGGCTCGATCAGCGTCCCGGCGTGCAGAAGCTCTACTACATCGGGCCGATGTTCCGCCGCGAGCGGCCGCAGAAGGGCCGGTACCGGCAGTTCTTCCAGATCGGCGCCGAAGCTATCGGCTCGGAATCGCCGATGATCGACGCCGAAGTCATCGAGATGGTGGTGGAGATCCTCAAAGGCGTCGGGCTCACCGGATTCAAGCTGCTGCTAAATTCCGTCGGCGATTCGAATTGCCGTCCGCAATATGTCGAGCGCCTGCGCCAGGAGCTGAAAGAGGCTGCGCCGCGCATGTGCGGCGATTGCCAGCGCCGGGCCGAGACCAATCCGCTGCGGGTGCTGGATTGCAAAGTCGAGGCCGACCAGCCGATCATCGACGCGCTGCCTTCCATTCTCGATTACCTCTGCGACGCCTGCCGCGCGCACTTCGACGCCGTCAGGCAATACCTCACCGACCGAGGAATCGAGTACGAGGTGCGCCCGCGCATGGTGCGCGGCCTGGACTACTACATGCGGACCACGTTCGAAGTGGTTCACGGCGCGCTGGGAGCACAGAACTCGGTGCTCGGCGGCGGCCGCTACGACGGCTTGGCCGAATCGCTGGGCAGCAAGGTGGCGGCGCCTGGCATCGGTTTCTCCATCGGCGAAGACCGCCTGGTGATGAGCGTCGAGGGCGAGCAGGCGCCCGCCGCGCTGGACCTCTTTATCGCTCCTCTTGGCGAGCCCGCGCGGCGCCACGCCGTCCTGATGGCGCGCGCTTTCCGCCTGTCCGGCCGCAGCGTGGAGATCGGCGAGGGCAAGCTCAAGCGCGCCCTGGAGATCGCCAACAAGACCGGCGCACGCCACGTGCTGATCATCGGCGACAATGAAATGGCCGCCGGCCGATACGCCCTAAAGGACATGGCGTCCGGCGAGCAATGGAATCTTACACCCGCCGAAATCGCGGAGCGATTGAGGCGAGATAGCTGAAGGCTGATAGCTAAAAGCTCTAATATGGAACCTTCCGTCTCACTAGACTTTCTCGGCGACCTCCGCCGCACCCACACTTGCGGCGAGCTGCGCGCCGCCGATGCCGGCAAGAAGGTAGTTCTGATGGGCTGGGCGCACCGCCGCCGCGACCACGGCGCCGTCATCTTCATCGACATGCGCGACCGCAGCGGCCACACCCAGGCGATCTTCCACGAAGATATCGACCCGGCCGTGCACAGCCGCGCCGAGGAAGTGCGCGCCGAGTACGTGATCGCCGTGGAAGGCACGGTCGAAAAGCGGTCGCCGGAGACCGTCAATCCCAACATGCCCACCGGCGAAGTCGAGGTTGTGGCCTCGAAGATCTGGCTCCTCAACGAATCGCGCACGCCGCCGTTTCCCATGGAGGAGCACGTGGATGTCGCCGAGGACGCGCGCCTCAAGTACCGCTACGTCGATCTTCGCCGGCCGCAGATGCAGCGCAACATCATGCTGCGCTCCAAAATCAGTTTCGCCGTGCGCGAGTTCTTTTGTTCGCAGGGATTCCTCGAAATCGAAACGCCGTTCATGACGCGCTCCACGCCCGAGGGCGCGCGCGACTACCTCGTGCCCAGCCGCGTCAATCCCGGCACCTTCTACGCACTGCCGCAATCGCCGCAGATCTTCAAGCAGCTCCTCATGATCAGCGGCTTCGAGAAGTACTTCCAGATCGTTCGTTGTTTCCGCGACGAAGACCTGCGCGCCGACCGGCAGCCCGAATTTACCCAGATCGACGTCGAGATGAGCTTCCCGCAGCAGGAGCGCATCTTCGAAGTCATCGAGCCGCTCATCGTCCGCGTGTGCAAGGAAGCCGGCTACGAGATCGCTGCGCCGTTCCCGCGCCTCACCTACGCACAGGCCATGGCGAACTACGGGATCGATAAGCCGGACACTCGCATCCCGCCGATGCACCCGGTCGGCGATCTGGTCTCTGAGCTCGCCAATGCCGGCATGCCGCTGGTCGCGATCCATATCCCGGGCGTCGGCGCGGCCAGCCGCAAGGAGCGCGACGAGTTCAAAGCTTTCGGACAGGAGCGCGGCCTGCGCGTCTACGACGATGCCAGGCGCCTCGACCGCGACTACCCCGAGCAGATGGCCAAGGTCCGCGAGCGCTGCGGCGCCAATGAAGACAGCCTGCTGGTACTGGCCACGTGGGCCGGCGAGCCCAAGGGCCATCGTCCCGAAGAGACCGTCTACCAGGCCTGCGGACAGTTGCGCCTCAACCTCGCGCAGAAGTTCAACGACCGCCACAAGCTTCTCGATCCGAAAAACTTCCAGTTCCTCTGGGTGGTGGACTTCCCGATGTTCGAGTGGGATGAAGAGGAAAACCGCTGGATGGCCGCGCACCACCCGTTCACCTCGGTGCACGACGAAGATCTCGAGAAGCTCACTGCCGACCCGGCCCGGTGCCGCGCCAAGTCCTACGACCTGGTGCTCAACGGCGTCGAGCTTGGGTCGGGCTCGATTCGTATTCACCGCCGCGACGTGCAGTCGAAGGTCTTTTCGGCGCTTGGCATGAGCACCGAGGAAGCCCGTGCCCGGTTCGGCTTCCTGCTCGACGCGCTCGAATACGGAGCTCCGCCGCACGGCGGCATCGCGCTCGGCCTCGACCGCCTGGTGATGATCCTCGCCGGCGAGACTTCGATCCGCGACGTGATCCCGTTCCCGAAGACAGCCCGCGGCACCGACCTGATGTGCGAAGCGCCGTCGACGGTGCCGGAGAAGAATCTCCGCGAGCTGGGAATCTCTATCCGCCGGCAGGTCTAGGGGAGCCGCTCACCACGCGATCAGCCGTTCCATCTCAGATACGAGCGTTTCGGTCTGCGGCAGGATGGCCGCTTCGAGTTGCGGGTGATAGCCCACCCACGTGTCCAGCGCACCTACGCGCCGCACCGGCGCGTCCAGCGATCCGAACAACTCGTCCGCGATCCGTGCCGCGATCTCCGCTCCGTATCCGAATGACAGCATGTCCTCGTGCGCGATGATCACCCGGCTGGTCTTCTCGACCGATCGCCGGATCGCCGCCCAGTCGTAGGGCGCGAGCGTGCGCAAATCCAGAATCTCGATGCTCACGGCAGGATTGCGGCGCTCGATCTGGGTTGCGGCGAGCAGCGCCTTCTGCACCAGCGCGCCGTAGGTGATGACGCTCAGGCTCTGCCCCGGCTTGACCACCCTGGCGCGGCCGAAGGGAATCGTGAAATCGGCGCCGGGATGGGGAGAGCGGTTGTACGGCTCGCGGTAGAGGCGCTTGTGCTCCAGGAAGAGAACCGGATCGTCGGCGCGCAGGGCGGTGCGCAGCAGCCCACAGGCGTCGGCAGCGTTGCTCGGCATCACCACCCGCAGGCCGGGAATGTGGGTGAACAGCACTTCGCCGCACTGGCTGTGATAGACGGCGCCGCCGTTCAGATAGCCGCCGATGGCCACACGGATCACCGCCGGGCACGAGAACGCCCCGTTGGAGCGCCAGCGCAGCGTCGCCAGCTCATCGCGGATTTGCATCATCGCCGGCCAGATGTAGTCGAAGAACTGGATCTCGGCAACGGGCTTGAGCCCACGCGTAGCCAACCCGATCGCGCGGCCCACGATCGACGCTTCGGCCAGGGGCGTATTGAATGCGCGCCGCGAGCCGAACTCGCTCTGCAATCCGTGCGTGACCTTGAACACTCCGCCCTTGCCTTTGACCACTTTCAGGACCTCTTCGCGCGTGGCGTCGGCCACGTCCTCGCCGAAGACCAGGATGTCGGGATTGCGCCGCATCTCCTCGCGCAGCGCGGCGTTGATCAGGTCGACCATGGTGGCTGGAGCGCCGTGGAAATGCGCGGGCGCGGCGAAAGCATCGCTGGTGGGATCGACGGTGTCGGAGTAGAGGTGCTGGAGCGCGGTCGCCGGGTCGGGGGCCTCGTCGTGCAGCGCCTGCTGGGTGGCCTGGTTCACCTCCTCGTCGATCTCGTGGGCGATGTCCTGAAGCATGCGCCGGTCGAGCACGCCCTCGTCGATGAGGAACTTCGGGAAAAGCAGCACCGGATCGCGCGCCGATTCCGCTTCGCGTTCGGCGGGGGGCTTGTAGAGGCGCTCGTCGTCGGAGAGCGAGTGGGAGTACGGCCGGATACAGTGCGCGTGGACCAGGGCAGGTCCGCGCCCTTCGCGGCAGTATCGCGCGGCGGCCTGCATCACACGGTACGAGGCCAGGAAATCCGTGCCGTCGACCTCCTGGCGGAACAGCCCCGGGAAGCCCGCAGTGAGCGGAAACATGCTGCCTCCCGCGGTCTGCGCCTCTCGCGGGACGCTGATCGCATAGCCGTTGTCCTCGATCAGGTAGAGGAGCGGCAGCCGCTCCAGGCAGGCGAGGTTGAGAGACTCCCAGAATTCGCCTTCGCTGGTGGCGCCTTCGCCGGAGCAGACCAGCGTCACTTCGCCGGCGATATCGCGGTAGCGCGAAGCCCCGGCGCAGCCGGCAGCCTGCAGGAACTGTGTGCCCGTGGGCGATGACGAGCTTACGATGTGGCGCTCGCGATGGCCCCAGTGAGAAGGCATCTGCCGCCCGCCCGACGCGGGATCGGCGGCGGCGCCGACGGCTTCCTGCAACATTTCGTGCGGCGTGACCCCCAGGGCCAGGCACAGCGCGCGATCGCGGTAATAAGGATAGAACCAGTCATGGCCGGATCGCAGCGAGATGGCTGCCGCCACCTGTATGGCCTCATGTCCGGCGCCGGAGACCTGGAAGAAGATCCGGTTCTGGCGCTTCAAAACCACTTCGCGGTCGTCCAGCCTCCGCGAAGTGTGCATCGCGCGGAATGCCTGGATGAGCTGCTCCGGCGTCAAACCTTCAAATCGGGCCTGCGCCGGCAGGTGCGTGGTGATCTCGGTGGCCAACTCCCGCGTGCTCCCCCAGTTCCAGTGTAGCTACTTCCCGTGCGCCCGCCGCGCGCGACCCGCTGCCAGAATGGCGGCCGCCGTGGACAGCTTTTCGTCCTGTGTCCACGGCGGGCCGAGGGCCTTGCCCAGCCCCGACACGCGGGCGAGCAAATCGGGAGGCACGTCTTGTTCCTTGATGCCCCGGCAGTCGAGTCCGCATTTGCGGCAGGCGCTGATCAACACCTCGCGAAAGAACACGCCTTCGGCCGTATGGATCAGCGGATGCGCGGCGAGAATCTTCGCGAGTTCCGGCAGCGGCCTGCCCGACCCTAGCAGCACAGCCGCAGGCCCGGCCTGGTAGCCCCTCGCAGCCAGTGCATTCACCGCATCTGCGATCTGAGCCACCGCCATCTCCACCGCGGCCGCTTCGATGCGCCGAAGAAATGGCTCAGCCTGGTCCGGCGGCATCTCCGCCGCCGCGTGATACGGTTGATTGGCGCGAAATCCCGCGGCCCGAACCATCTCGATGCGGCGCCGCAGAACCGGAGTCTCGCCGGCCACGGCGATCATCACAGCCCAGCCGGAGTGCGCGCGGAATCCGAGCGTAACCTCAGTTCGCTCCATGATCGGGATGCAGGTAGCCGGCCAGAAACCGCCAGACCTCCTGGCGCGATTCTTTGGCCGCCTTGGTATCGATACGGTTAAAGTAATGGCCGCCGGGCGCGTCCTGGTAGACCTTATACTCGAATTTCTTGCCTTCGGCCTTCAGAGCCTGGATCAGGTGCTCCACCTCAAGCACGTTCACGTCTTCGTCGTTGGTGTTGGTGTGGATCAATAGCGGCGTGGCCAGTTCCTTGGCGTGATACACCGGGGAGCGCCGGCGGTATTCCATGATGTCTTCGCGCACGGTCTTGCCGATGTGGTACGGCGCGGAGTACAGCGATTGATACCCCGGCGCCTCGTAGCCCATGCGCGCCACCAGGTCGCTGACCGGCACACCCGCGTAGGCCACCGCATATGTCTGCGGATGCCCGAAGATGTTCATCAGCGTGATCAGGCCGCCATGGCTCCAGCCGACGATGCCCACGCGCTTGGGGTCCAGGAACGGATGGTTCTCCAGCATCCACTGTCCGGAGAGATAGACGTCGTCCACCTCGCGCCCGCCGTAATCGATCTGCTCGTAGAAGCCGCGGCCGTAGCCGGTGCTGCCGCGGTAATCGGCGGAGATGATCGAGTAGCCCTGCTCCAGAAGCTCGCGAAAGACGTGGGCGTCGCGTGTGTCCTCGTTGGCGTGCACGCCCTGGTGGCAGAAGACGATCAGCGGCTGCTTGCGGGTCTTATCCAGGTTCTTGGGGATGAATGTATAGGCCCGGATGATGATCGGGTTCCCGGCGCCCGGAGCTTTCGGGTTGGGGATGCGCGCGGGCGGCAGGCTGGTGTACTCGATCTTGTCGATCTCCGCGATGTCCCCCAGCGAGAGGCGCCACATCAGGTCGTCGATACGCTTCAGGATTTCGTCGTTGCCGGCGTTGGGAGCCCCGGCTACCTGAGGGCCGGCGGCGGGGGCTGGGGCGGCAGGCGGTTGTTGCCCGCTCGCGGGCAGCTGAGCAGACAGCGGAAGAACCAAACAGGAAATCAGAACGAGCCTGGTCATTGGGCGGAATGGTACCACACGCGGCTATTTCCGTCCCAGAAGCCGCAGCCGCACTGAAAACGCGCGCGCCTGCCCGCGGTAATAGGTCAGAAACTTCGCGGTGCCTTCGACATTGTTCACCACGTTGGGATTCAGATTGCCGGTGATGTTGTTGTAGCCGAAGCGCCACGCCCACAGATAGTGCGCCGCGTGGAAGGTGCGCTCGAAGTGCAGGTTGATGTTGAAGTAATCGGGATACCGGTAGGAGTTGGGGAGGCCGACCATGAATCCCTGCTCATCCACCACGCTGAAAGGAAAGCCGGCCCGGTATTCCACCAGGTACGCGGCGATCGTGTTCCGGAAGAGCCACTGGAAGTTTTGCGGCAGCACCCGCTTGGGCAGCGGGACCCAGCCCCACATGTGGACGCGGTTGGGCGTGTCCCACTGATAAGGGCCCGGCGCCTGCACCGCGAAGACCGGATTCTCCAGGCTGTAATCCACCGCCGCGTTCGACCGCGTGCTCGACCACGTATAGCCGAGAAACCACTGGAACTGGCCGGCGAACGTGCGCCGGATCGCAAAATCGACCGCGTCGTAGCGCGACCGCCGCAGGTTGCTCAACTGGTAGATCGAGCCCTGGTAGAACATGTTTCCGAACTGCGGCACCGTAGGAACGAACACGAATCCCTGGCTGCCCATGCGCCACGTGTATCCGGTGCGCAGGTAGAAGTCCCCGGGCATTTTGCGCTCGATGTTCACGCTGGCCGTCTGGAATCGCGGCGTGCGCAGGACGCTGTCGTTCACCTGAAACGATGTCGGCACAGGCCCGATCGGCGGACCGTCCGGCGGGTAAAAGGTCGAAAGGCTCACCTGGTTCGGGCTGGCAATCGTGCCGAGGCTGATGGCGTCGTAATAGATGCCCCATCCCGCGCTGATCTTGGTGTCGCGAAGCTGGTGCGGCGCCCAGGCGACAGCTACGCGCGGCGCCACCTCGTAGTCGCGGACCACTTCGTTCCACTCCGCGCGAACCCCAGCCTCCAGCGCGAGGCCTTCGAGCGGCACCCAGTGATCCTGAATGTACTCCGCGGCCTCGAAATTCTTCCTCGTTCGGAACGGCGAACCCACGAACGACACCAGCCGTGCGATGGAGTTGTCGTCGCGCAGCACTTCGTAGTCGTGCCGGGTCACCTGCTCGTGAAAACTCTCGCGTTCGAAATCGATGCCGAACTTGAGGTGGTGCTCTCCGTGGGAGCGGACCGTCGGCAGGAAGAGGTTGGCGATCTCCTGCTGCCGATAGGAATGCCGGTCGATCCCGCTGAAGAAGTTCCCGCTGTTGCCTGACGGCGTGATCTGGTAGATCTGGTCGCCCAGCGGGGGATTGTGCAGAGTGATTCGCGTATCGGAGAAACCCAGGTCCAGCAGGGCGCCGCCGAAGTAATGTTGATCGCGGATGGTGCTCATGTACAGCGGCTGGCGGATGTTGGTTGTGGTCTCGACGGGGTTCAGGACGCTCAGGCCGCTGTGGTCCACGTCGGAGAGGTTGTACAGAAATCCGAGCGTCAGCGTGTTGCCTGGCGTGACGTTCACCTGCGCGCGGGTCAGGTCGCTCAAGGTCAGGCTGTTGGTGCGATTCTGCCCGTTGGGCAGGCCGTCGATGGTGTCCTTGCTGTAGAACGCGTCCAGTCCGTTGTAGAACCAGGCCCGGCCCTTGACGATCGGTCCCGAGAATTCGAATCGCGGCGTGAACTTGTTGACATACACGCCGTGATCCGAGGTCAGGCCCGGAATGAAGTTCGTGGCGCCGAAGCGGAAGCGATCATCCCCACGTTTCGTCTTCACGTCCAGCACGCCGGTGGACCCGCGTCCGTTGTCCGCCGAATACCGGCTATTCTCCAGGTCCATGGTCTGGATGCTGTCGATGTTCAGGCGCGTCTCGAGACGCCCCGTGACCGGGTCCGACATGTTGAAGCCGTCGAGCGTGTAGTTGGCCTGGTTGGTGTCGCCGCCGTTAAAGTGAACCCGCCCGGCGTTGTCCTCGACCACGCCATTCAGTAGCGGCAGGGCGTTGCGATAGTCCTGCGGCGCGGGATAGGGGACGCTTTGGATTTCGGTGTTGGTCAGTTCTTTGCGCTCGCTGGTCTGCTGCGGATCGATAGCCGGCGGCGAGTAGGTGACATCGATGCGGTCGGCGAACTCCCGCTGATGGTTCATGTGGATGGTGAGCTGGCTGGCGCCCGGCTCCAGCTCCTGGGCACGGTTGGTGTAGACGAAGAATCCGGCCCGCTCGACGCGAATCGAGTAGGTCCCCCCGCCGGGCAGGCTCGCGCGGAAATTGCCGGCCGGATCGGAGGAGGCCACCGCAACGGCTCCGTCCGCCGCCTTGAACTCGACCCGCGCGCCGTCCACCCCAATCCCGTTCTCGTCCAGGACGCGTCCCGTGATCACCGCCTGTGCGCATAGGCGCCCGCCCAGCAGCACGGCGAATGCGGCAACACGCATACTCTGTCCACCCAGTGGCATCTAGACGAAGGGCGGCGCGCCCCCATACAGGATACACCCCAGCACTTTGATCGTCAGACCGGAAGTGTTCGCAGTCTTTCGCTTACGCCCGCCACTTGTAGAAATAGAACAGCAGCGGCGTGCTGCCGGTGTTCACGATCCCGTGGAGCTTTCCCGCCGCGCAGTACATCATGCTGCCCGGACCGACCTTGGTCACCTTCCCTTCGACCGAGATTTCGCCGGTGCCTTCCGTGACCACCATGAACTCCTCCTCGGGATGCTCGTGGGGCGGATGAGGCGACCTGCCGGGCTTGAGCCGCAGGCTGCCGGCGGTGATCGATTTCAACTGCGCCGTGGGGCCATCGTAATAGGTACGGAGATCTCCGAAATCTTCCCTGGCAAGTTTGGCCTGGCTCCCTTCCACGACACCGTTGGCCAGCCGTCCCTCTTCGGCGAACATCGCCAGGGCGTTCAGGCCGGCTGCATACTGGAGCACCTGTCTGCGGTTTGGCATGGTCGATTATGGCACGGCCGCCGGAATGAAGGGGACTGCGAATTTCGGAGTACCAGGGTACTAGCTATTTTGAGTAGTCAAAGGTCCCAAAACCCACTTTTAGGACTGATTCTCTCCTTGATCTAGAAGATTGGCGCTCTGGAATCTCATAGAAGCGATAAGTAACAGCTTGTTCATCGTCTTAGACGAAACTGACGCCCCCAATGTCCACCCTTCGTCCCCACCCGCGATGTGGTGTGATGGAGGGGCTCGCCGCCGAAATCGCGGGAAGTCCTTGGAAACGAAGGTAAATTAACTCCGCCTTAACCTGGTAAACCGCTTGCTTTACCGGTCACCAAACCGACAGGCGTGCGTGGTTTGTGCAGCTGCCGGAAAATTCTTAACCGAGGTACGAATCATGACGACCAAGATCTTACGGTTAATTGGATTGATTGCGCTGTCCTTAACCGTGTGCCTGAGCACGTGGGCTCAGTCCGTAAACGGGGACCTGATCGGCACGGTCTTCGACCCCACTGGCGCGGCGATACCCGACGCCACAGTAATCGGCAGAAATCAGGCCACCGGCGTTGAGACCACCACCAAGACAACCGCTACCGGCGAATATCATCTGTCGAATCTGCCCCCGGGCCTTTACACGATCATTGTGACCGCCAGCGGCTTTACCAGAACTGAGATTCGCTCGGTCGAAGTGACTTTGAATAAGACCGCGACCACCAATGTGAAGATGGCCGTCGCCAGCGCCACGGAGACGGTCGAGGTGACCGCCGCGTCAGCGGCAATCGACACCACCACGGCGTCGGTGGCCACCGCTTTTCAGGAAACCACCCTCGCCGACCTGCCCGTAGCAGCAGGTGGCAGCGGTGTGATTAACCTCTCCCTCCTCAACGCCGGCGTGGGAACCAGTGGCGCGATCGGTCTCGGCTCGGGCCCGTCGGTCGGCGGCCAGCGTCCGCGAAATAACAACTTCACCATCGAAGGCATCGACAATAACAGCGGCAGCGTCACCGGCCCGCTTGTGACCATTCCCAACGATGGCGTGGCCGAGTTCTCGGTCCAGCAGAACCAGGTTTCGCCCGAATTCGGCCACTCCTCGGGCGGCCAGTTCAACCAGATTGTGAAGAGCGGAACCAATGGCTTCCACGGCCTCGCGTACGAATACCTGCAGAACCGCGATATGAACGCCGCCGACAATCTCTCGGCCGTCAACGGCGATCCGCTTCACCCGCGCTACGACAACAACCGCTTCGGCGGCGCGCTGGGCGGCCCCATCAAGAAGAACAAGCTGTTCTTCTACGGACTGTATGAATACAATCCGATCGGACGGAGTTCCTCCGCAGGCCAGCTCTATGCCCCGACTGCCGCCGGCTGGGCCACGATCTCGTCCTTCTCCGGCATGAACCAGAACAACGTAACCCAGTTAAAGACTTACCTGGGAACCGCCTCGAGCGCAGTATCGGCGGCCAGCGTTGGCGGATACCCGATGGTCGGACCCGGCAACGCCAGCCTCGGACAACAGGTTGCCGCCACCGCCAAGCCCGTCGAGATCGGCCTCCTGGGCATCAGCTCTCCGGCTTACTCCAACGCCGAAGCTGGCGTGGCCTCGGTGGACTACAACATTTCCGACAAGGACAGCCTGCGCGGGCGCTTCATTCTGAACCGCAGCGGCTTCATCGATACGGCAGCCAGCCTGCCGGTCTTCTTCCAAACTGTGCCCTCCAACAACTACCTGGTCGCCATCACCGAATACCACACCTTTTCGCCGACGCTGACCAACGAGTTCCGCCTGGGCTACAACCGTTATTCCAACAACTACCCGGTGGGCGATCAGAAGTGGCCCGGCCTCGACCAGTTCCCCAACATCAACATCTTCGAGTTGAACGCGCAGCTTGGTCCCGATGGCAACGCGCCTCAGTTCGGCATTCAGAACCAGTATCAGGCGACCGAGAACCTCACCTGGACCAAGGGCAAGCACACCCTGAAATTCGGAGCCGACGGCTGGAAGCAGATCTCGCCGCAGTCGTTCACGCAGCGCTCCCGCGGCGATTACGAGTGGAGCTACCTATCCGACTACCTGTTCGACTACTACCCGGACTATATCGCCCAGCGCTCCCTCGGTAACTCGGCCTATTACGGCGACCGCGTGTTCGTCGGCTTCTACGCCAACGACACCTTCAAGGTGACGCCTAACCTGACCGTGAACCTCGGCCTCCGCTACGAATACCAGACCATACCCTACAGCGAGAGGCTCCAGACCCGCAACGCGATCTCCAACGTGCCCGGCCTGATCGTCTTCCAGGAGCCGCAGCCGATGAAGACCGCGTGGATGCCGCGCGTCGGCATCGCCTACTCGCCCGGCACCAGCGGCCGGACATCCATCCGCGCCGGCTTCGGCCGCAGCTTCGACGTGCTGGTGGATAACTTCGGCTTGCTCACCCTGCCTCCTCAGGCCACGACCACCGTGGACGTGACAGGCGAGGCCAAAGGCGGCTTCCTGGCCGGCGGCGGCATTCCACCGAGCGCCACCGGGTCGAGCCTGACGCAGGCGCAGGCGCGCGCGGGCACCGGCGGCTATGTGCCCGACCAGGTGCGCCCCCAGTCTCTGCAGTGGAACTTCGGCGTGCAGCATGTCTTCAAAGAAAACTACACCATCGAATCGCGCTACCTCGGAACGCGCGGCATCCATCTGCCCGTGCAGGCCCAGTTGAACCGCGTGCCGGTGGTCAACGGCTCCAATGCCCTGCCCTTCTACACCAGCGCCCCCAGCCAGGCGACGCTCAACGGCCTGGGCACCTCGCTGAACGCCCTCAACGCGGCCTATGCCGCGCAGGCATACGTCGACCCACGCTACCTGGCAGCCGGGTTCACGGGCATTATCACTTCCTACCAGCCCTGGGGCAATTCGACCTATCACGGCTGGGCGAACCAGGTCACGCGCCGCTTCTCCAACGGCCTCCAGATCATCGGCGCCTACACCTTCAGCCATAACATCGACGACTCCACGGCTGAAGTTTTCAGCACCTACACTACGCCGCGCCGTCCGCAGAACATTCGCAACCTCTCCGCCGACCGCGCCAGCTCGGCTCTGGACCATCGACATCGCGTGACCTTGTCGGTCCTGTACGACACTCCGTGGTACAACAAGTCGTCCAACTGGGCGCTCAAGAACCTGGTGGGCAACTGGGAGATCGCACCCATCTACACCTACCAGACCGGCAACTGGTTCACGGTCCAAAGCGGTACCGACTCCAATCTGAACGGTGATTCCGGTGGCGACCGCGCCTATGTCAACGCCGGCGGCAACCCGAACATCGGCTCCGGCGCTACGGCTCTGAAGAACAGCGCCGGCGATACCGTAGCATTTCTGATCAATAATCCCGCCGCCTTGTACGTCACCACCCCGAAGGGCGGCCTCGGAACCGCGGGGCGCAACACCGAGCGCATGAACCCGACCAACAACTTCGATGCCACCATTGCCAAGTCGATCAACATCACGGAAAGGTACAAGCTCCAGTTCGCCGGACGATTCTTCAACATCCTCAATCACCCGCAGTATGTCGGTGGCTATTTGAGCGATGTCGCGCCGATCGGATTCACCGATACGGCGACCCACAACTTCACCATCCCGTCGACGTCGGTCTTCCACAAGCCGTCGCAGGTATTCTCCAGCAACCCGAGAGGCATCACCGTCTCGGCCAAATTCACCTTCTGATGTAGGACAGGCTTCAGCCTGTCCCCCCGGGGGAGCCGCAAGGCTCCCCCGTTTTTTTTGACACGCGATTGGTTTACCCGATCGGGCACGGCAGAATCCCCACCCCGCCGTCCTCCAGCGCCGCTCCCAACCGCAGCACCGTGGCCTCCGCGAACGCCGCCCCCACGATCTGCACTCCGATCGGCAGTCCGCCGCCGCTGATCCCGCACGGCAGCGACAGCGCCGGGTAGCCGAGCGCATTGATCCCGCGCACCAGTCGCGTGGTGGCCAGCCGGACGTCCTCGTCGCGTCCGCCCAGCCGTACGGTGGTGTCTCCGATCTTCGGCGCCACGTTGGGCGTGGTCGGAGTCATCAGGCAGTCGATCTCGTTCCAGATCCGGTGGAAATCCCGGCGCATGATTTTACGCAGCCTCTGCGCGTCGATGTAGTCGGTCGCCGGCACCAGGCGCCCCTGGTCGAACAGCGCCAGTACGTCCCCGCCGAACAACTCGCGCCGCGCCAGCGCCGGCCCGGCCATCGCCGAGGCTTCCGCCAGCAGGACCACGCGCGCCACCGCATTCAACGCCGCGACATCCGGAAGCTGCACCGGACGCACGCTCGCGCCCAGGGATTCCGCGCGCTCAATCGCGCCTCTCACCGCGCGCTCCACGTCCGCATCGACGCGCTCGAAGTAGAAATTCTCCGGGATTCCGACCCGCAGCCCGCGAATCGAGCAGCCTTCCTCCGGAACATAGTCCGCCACGGGCCGCCGCGACGAGGTCGAGTCCTTCGGATCCCGTCCGGCGATGGCGTTCAGCACCAGCGCCGCGTCGCGCACGGTGCGCGTCAGCGGCCCCATGTGGTCCAGGCTCCAGCCCAGCGGCAGTGCGCCGTAGCGGCTCACGCGCCCGTAGGTCGGTTTCAACCCCACCGTTCCGCAGAACGCGGCGGGAATGCGAATCGATCCGCCCGTATCGCTGCCCATCGCCATGTAGACCATGCGCGCCGCCACCGCCGCGGCCGAGCCGCCGCTCGATCCGCCGGGACTGTGCTCCGGGTTCCAGGGATTGCGCACCGGCCCGAAGTGCGGGTTCGCCGAGGTAATCCCGTACGCCATCTCGTGCATGTTCAGCTTGCCCAGAATCACCGCGCCGGCCGCGCGCAGGCGCTCCACCACGGTGGCGTCATAATCCGGCACGAAGTTCTCGTACAGGCGCGAGCCCGCGGTGGTGCGCACGCCACGCGTAAGAAACAGATCCTTGAGCGCGATCGGGATGCCGTGCAGCGGTCCGCGATCGACGCCCGCGGCCAGTTCGCGATCCGCCTCCAGCGCCTGCTCCTTCGCCTGCTTGCCGGTCACGGTGATGAAAGCGCGAAGCTGCTGGCCGTGGCGCTCGATGCGCGCGATCGCGTCCGCCACCAGCTCCACCGACGAGGTGCGCCGCGCCCGCAGGTCCGCACCGGTTCCCCGGATCACTGGCCCTCTCCGTCCAGTCGCAGTTCCGTATCCGGCTCCTGGTCCGGCGAAAGCCGCTCGGCCAGCGGCCGAAACGTTTCCTCCAGCGCAGACAGCGCGCCCGCAACGCGATCGAGATCGGACGCGGTCTGATCCAACCCATGCCCTTCGGCGATAGCTTTCCAGTTTCTCATCAGGACTACGATAGCGGATCGATCGCGCCTTCGCGCGCCGTCCACTCCGCGCCGGCGAGAACCACCAGCGCGCCCAGGAAGCTCCAGATCAGAATCGTCACCGAGTGGCGGAAGATGAAGTACTCGTGCTCCAGTTTGGCTGCCAGCCATGGGGCCAGCGCCAGGTTGATGTATTTCATTCCCTCCAGAACGAGCCCGACGTACACGGCCACCGCAGCCACCCGCGCCGGCGGCACTTTTCGATTGGGCAGCAGCCAATAGATCAGGAACAGGCTCAGGATCGACAGCGGCACCGCGGCCAGTTTGAAGAAGAGCAGGTTGAGCCAGTTGCCGGCGCCATGAAACGAGCCCGCCACCGACGTCACCCATCCCCGGTTCATCGCCGTGAACAGCACCGAAAGCAGCGCCAGCGCGCCGCACGCGAAAATCATGCCCAGCGAGACGAGCTGGTTGCGCAGGTACGACCGGTTGGTGGCCACGCCCCATGTCCGGTTCAGCGCCACCTCCAGCGGCTCGAAGATGCCGTTGGCCGTGAACAGCAGCAGGAGCATGCTGAACAGGTGCAGGTCGCCCTTGAGCACCAGGTTGCGCTTGACGAAGGCGGCCATCTCGCCGGGAAAGTAATCGTTCAGCGCGAGGTAGATCGCGTCTTCCGCCGCGCGCCAGTGCAGCACGTTGCGGCAGAAGCTGAGCATCACGTTGCAGAACGGAAAAAACGAAAGCAGCACGCTGGCGCTGATGGCGAGCGCGTAGACGTGCGCCTCGGTCTCCATCAGGTAGCGGATAGTGGGTCGGCAGCGGTCGATCAGCGCGCGCCGCTCCGGAGTCAGCGAAGGCAGCAAACTACAGGTTAGCCTACGTGGGGCAGGCGTCCTCGCCTGCGGCGGCGGCGAGTGCCCTTACTCCACCCGCAGCGCTTCCATCGGGTCCATGCGCGAGGCGCGGCGCGCCGGCACGAACCCCGCGGTCACCGCTACCGCGCCCAGCAGCACCGCCGCCGCCGCGAAGGTCGCCGGATCGTTCGGCGCCAGTCCGAAGAGCAGCTTGGTCGCGGCCTGTCCCGCCCACAGCGCGAGCCCGGTGCCGACGGCGAGCCCGACACCCAACAGCAGCAGCGCCTCCCGCAGCACCAGCCGGACCACGTTGCCGCGGTCGGCGCCCAACGCCATGCGCACGCCGATTTCGTTCTGCCGCCGCGCCACCATGTAGGCGATCACGCCGTACAGTCCGATGGCCGCCAGCACCGCCGCCAGCACTCCAAACGCCCCGGCCAGGGCGGCCATCAGACGGTCGCGCATCAGCGACTCTTCGATCTGCGTCGTCATAATCCGGAATTCGAGCACGTAGGCGGGATTCATCGCGGCCATCGCCGATTTCACCGACCGGATCACGTCCTGCGGCCGGCCGGCAGTGCGCAGCACCAGCAGCGCGTCGGAGTCCGGATTCTCGTCCTGCGCCACCGGAAAGAACGCGATCGGAATGAAGTCCTCGCGCAGCTCGTAGTATTTGGTGTTGCTGATCAGTCCGATAATCTGGTAAACCCGATCCTGCTGCCCCGCACTGCCTTCCACGCGGAAGGTGTGCCCCACGGGATTGGCGCCGTCGAAAAACTTCTTCGCGAAGACCTCATTGACCACCGCGACCTTGGGCGCGCCCACCGTGTCGCGCTCGTCGAAATCGCGTCCCGCGATCAGGCGCGTGCCCATTGTCTTGAGGTATCCGGGGGAGTAGCGGTTGAAGAAAGAATTCTTGGCCTCGCCGGTGAAGGCATCCGGCCGTACGGACTCGTTCCAGCCCGATCCGCTGATCGGCGTCATGTTCACCTGCGCCACCGATACCACGCCCGGCACCGCGCTCAGCTTCTCCTGCACCTCGCGGAACACCCCCGGCCGCCGTTCTTTGGGAAACTTGGCCGGGCGGGTATCGACATCCAGCGCCACGATTCCTTCCGGCCGAAATCCCGGGTCCACGCTGAGCAGCTTCTGCAGGCTGCGCACGAACAGGAGCGCTCCCACCAGCAGCACCAGCGAGAGCGCGACCTGTGCCGTGACCAGGGCGCGCCGCAGTCCGTACCGCTCCCGGCCGGCGCTCAGCCCCCGGCCCGCCGCCCGCATTGCGGCCGCGGGAGCAATTCCCGTGGCGCGCACAGCGGGCAGGAGGCCGAACAGCAGGCATGTTCCGGCCGCCACTGCCGCCGTGAAACCGAGCATCCGCAGATCCGGCAGGAGGCCCACGAACACGGGATTTTGCGGCGTGCTGAGGAAGGAGATCAAGACCCGGCTCAGCGCCTGTGCCAGGCCGACACCCAGCGCCGTTCCCAACAGCGCCAGCAGCAGGCTCTCGGATAGCAATTGCGCAACCAGCCTTCCCCGCGACGCGCCGATCGCTTGCCGGACCGCGATCTCTCGTTCGCGGACGCTGGCGCGCGCCATCAGCAGGTTGGCGAGGTTCGCGCAGGCGATCAGCAGAACCAGGCCGGTCGCCGCCAGCAGGAGCGAGAGCGGACTTTCGTATTGCTGGCGTAATCCGGACACACCCGTTGCGGCGCTCTCGATGGCCAGCTTGTTCGCCAGGTAGCGTTTTGCCTGTGCCGGGCGGTACGATTCCGGCAGCGTGGCTTCCATGATGCGCGGCGAGACCGATTGAATATAGGTCGCGGTGCGCTTTTCGGTCCAACCCGGCCGCAGGCGTCCCATCGCCGACAGCCACCACTGCGTGCGCGACTTGGCCCGCTTCCGCTGATCCGCGCACAGCGGCACCGCCACATCGAACCGGTTGCCGACCTCGACGCCGAAGAATTGCGGGGGCATCACGCCGATCACCGTGAACCGACTCCCGTCCAGCAGCAGATCCTTGCCGAGCGCGCGCTCGTCGCCGGCCATCTCGCGCTGCCAGAACGCGTAGCTCAATACGGCGCCCGGCGTCGAGCATCCTTCCTGGTCGTCTCCGGGAGTCAGCGAGCGGCCGATCGCCGGCGGCACGCCCAGCACCGGGAAGAAATCGCCGCTAACGTATTGCCCCTCGGCATAACGCGCCTCGCCGCCCTGCGCCAGGTTGAACCGCGTGGCGCTCCAGGCAATCATGCCGGAGAACGGCTCAGTCAGCGCATGCAACTGGTCCCACAACACCGAGGTAAAGCGCGCGCTGCGCGTGGACCACGATCCCGATCGCGACGAGTTCTTGGCGAAATCGATGGTCACGAGCTGCTCGGGATTTTTGACGGGAAGCGATCGGAGCCGCACGGCATCCACCAGTTGGAAGATCGCCGTGTTCGCTCCTACCCCCAGGGCCAGAGAGAGCACCGCCACCGCGGCGAAGGCCGGATTGGACCGGAGCTGCCGCGCGCCGTAACGCAAGTCTTGCACAAGGGTTTTCAGCATGGTTCAGCCTCTTTGACGGCCGGAAACCAGGAAAGGTTGGCAATTCGACGGCCGCCCCACGCCCGCACATTGCGTCCCACAACCGGACACCCCCAAATTGGCGCCTATCCACGGTTCCTTTTGAAACGTCATATGTTACGCTGGTCGGCGAGTTGGCAGGCGCCGTGCCTTCATGGCACTGGAAATCTAAATGGATATACCTCGTAAAGACGCCAGCCGTAAGCGACTGATTCGCCGGATCGTGCTGGGGGTGGTTGTTCTCACCGCGGTAGTTGGAACCTCGTTCGCGCTCAAGCGGCTCAAGCCGGCGCCGCCGTCGGTCGATGGCTCGGTGGTCTGGCGGGATACGGTGAAGCGTGGGCCGATCACTCTGGAGCGTCGCGGCCTCGGCACACTTGTGCCGGAGCAGACCATGCTGGTGCCGGCCACCACCGATGGCAGGGTGGAACGTATTCTGATCCGGCCGGGCACCGAGGTACGGGCCAATTCGATCATCATGATCCTGAGCAGCCCGGAACTCGAAACCAGCACGCTGGACGCCGAATTCGCGGTCAAGGCGGCCGAAGCCGACTACCAGAATCTCAAAGTGACCCTCGACAAGACCCGGCTCGATATGCAGTCGATGCTCGCCCAGGTGGAAGCCGACGCCAACACCGCCAAGCTGCAGGCCGACCGCGATGCCGCTCTTGCCAAAGAAGGTCTTTTCAGCGAGGTTGATGCCAAGATCTCCGCCGTGAAGGCGCAGGAGCTTACCAATCGCGTGAAGATTGAAAAAGAGCGGCTGCAGATCAGCACCTCGCAGGAAGAAGCGCAATTGGGGGCCCAAAAGGTGAAGATGGAGCAGCTTCGCGGGCAATACAACCTGAAGAAGAGCCAGCTCGACCAATTGAAGGTCAAGGCCGGTTTCGACGGTATGCTGCAGCAGCTTCCGACGCCGGTAGAAGAAGGACAGCGCGTCTCCGCCGGCACTTCCCTGGGCAAAATTGCGCAGCCTTCCAAGCTGAAGGCAGAGTTAAAGATCGCTGAAACGCAGGCCAAGGATGTCCGCATCGGCCAACATGCCACAGTCGATACCCGGAATGGGGTGATCGAGGGCCGCGTCTCACGCATCGATCCCTCGGTGCTGAATGGTACCGTGACCGTGGACGTGTCGCTCATCGTCGGCAAGGACGGACTTCCGCCTGGCGCGCGCCCGGATTTGAGTGTGGATGGAACCATCGAGATCGAGCGTCTCAATGACGTGGTTTACGTCAGCCGCCCCGTGTTCGGCCAGGAAGACAGCACCATCCGGCTCTTCAAGCTCGAGCCCGACGGGAAGTACGCGAACGCGGTCAAGGTTGCGCTCGGCAAGAGCTCGGTGAACACCATTGAAATCAAGGACGGTCTGAAGGTCGGCGACTCCGTGATCCTCTCGGACATGTCTCAATATGACAGTTACGACCGAATAAAGTTGAACTAATCACTCGGCAAGAGCGTAAAAGGGGTAAATGAAAATGGAGAACGGCTCGCAACCGCTGATTCGACTCGAGAGCGTGAGCAAGGTTTTTGTGACCGACGAGGTGGAAACCCACGCTTTGCAGAGCATCCACTTCGATGTGAAGAAGGGAGAATACCTGTCGATTTCCGGCCCGTCGGGGTGCGGCAAGTCGACCCTTCTCGCCATCCTCGGCCTGCTCGATACGCCGACCGACGGTACTTACTACCTGAACGGTAAGTCTGTAACCGGATTGAAATTGAGCGAGCGCGCGCGCATCCGCAACCGCGAGATCGGATTTATTTTCCAGGCGTTCAACTTGATCGGCGATCTCACCGTCTATGAAAACGTGGAGCTGCCGCTGACCTATCGCGGCATGCCGGGCGCCGAGCGCAAGCGCCGCGTCCAGGAAGCTCTGGAGCGCGTGGGCATGAGCCATCGCATGAAACACTATCCGTCCCAGCTCTCGGGCGGTCAGCAGCAGCGTGTCGCCGTGGCGCGCGCCCTGAGCGGCGATCCGCTCATCCTGCTCGCCGACGAGCCCACCGGAAACCTCGATTCGGCCAACGGCGAAGCCGTCATGAGTCTGCTTCGCGAGTTGCACCAGGCCGGCTCGACGATTTGTATGGTCACGCACGATCCGCGCTACGCCGAGTTCGCCGACCGCACCGTGCGTCTGTTCGACGGCCGCATTGTGGAAGAGAGTTCCGAAGCGGTCAAAAACTAAGGGGGCGTGGACGATGGCTGTTTGTCGTCCGCGCTGAAGGGGGCGTGGACGATTGTTTCTTGACGTCCGCGCTTGTCAATAATCCGCGCAGCCCACCGAAGGAGGGGAGGCTCCATGGGTTCGTTGCAGAGGGGGACTTGTATTGTTTTGCTGGCCCTGTGTGCCGGCAGTCTGAATGCGACCGTGATCGGAGCTCCGCGCGCCGAGTTCCGTGCCCGTTACTCGCTCGCAGCCAACGGACGCGTCGTCATTCAAAACCTTTACGGCGATGTGCAGATCACCGGCTGGGACCGCGAAGAGGTTCTGGTGGAAGCCACCAAACACAGCCCCGATGCCCGGCGCCTGGATGATGCCCGCATCGTGGTCGATTCCTCGGACGGCCTGGTTTCGATTCGCACTCAATACACCGGCTCGGAGGCCGAGAATCCCGCCGCCGTCGAGTACCGTATCATGGTGCCGCGGAATGCCAGCCTGGAAAACGTCAAACTCGTCAATGGCGGCCTGTCGATCAGCGGCATCTCCGGGCTGATCAAAGCATCCGCCGTGAACGGCAGTATCCACGCGGAAAAACTCGAGGGCGAGGCCGATCTTTCCACCATCAACGGCCAGCTCGAAGCCGACTTTCATCGCGTGAGCCGCTGCCATCCCATCACTCTCAGCTCGGTCAACGGCCCCATTCACCTGTCGCTGCCATCGGGCGTGTCCGCCACAGTCAGCGCACAAAATCGCAGCGGCGGCATCGATTCCGATTTCGGCCGCTCCTGGCGGGCTCCCACCGGCCACCGGCTGGAGGCCGCGGTCAACGGCGGCGGCACCGTGATTCGCCTGCACAACGTAAACGGCGGGATCTCGATTCATTCCACGTGGGCACGCAAATCGAAGGGCCCCATCTCCTAGCCCCGTGGGACAGCCGGAACGGCCCTCAAACGGGGCTTCCGGCCTGTCCTGCCGCCGCCTCGCCGCGTGTTAACGTGGCTTTCGCATGCACCTTATCTGGCAGGACCTGCGTTATGGGGTCCGCCTCTTACGCAAGGCTCCCGGGTTTGCGGCTGTCGCTCTTGTCGCTCTCGCTCTGGGGATTGGGGCCACAACGGCAATCTTCAGCGTCGTGGATGCCGTGTTGCTGAAACCCCTGCCTTTCCGCGATCCGGAGCGCTTGCTGGTCATCTGGGAGAAGAACCCCACGCTGAACAAAGTGAAACTGTTCGTCGCACCCGCCAATTTCCTGGCGTGGCAGCGGCAGAGCCGCACCACCGAGACGATGGCCGCCCTTCAGGATGTCAGCGTCAATCTTACCGGCGGGCCAAACGGGCACGTCGATCCGGAAGAGCTGCGCGGCGAGCGGGTTTCCGCGACACTGTTCCCGCTGCTCGGCGTCCAACCGGTTGTGGGCCGCACGTTCCGCGAAGACGAGGATCAGCCCGGCAACGCATTCGCCGCACTGCTGAGCTACAGCCTGTGGCAGAGGCGCTTCGGCGGCGATCGCGCCATTGTGGGCAAGACCATTCGCCTGCGCGATCAGCCCTACACCGTCACCGGCGTCCTGCCGCACGATTTTGCTGTTCTCGAGCCGAACATCGATCTGTGGATCCCGCTCGGCCTCAACGGCAGCGATCCCCGCGTTGCGCTGAGCCGCTTCCTGGTGGTAATCGCTCGCCGCAAGGACACGCTCGATCGCGTGAGGGCCGAGTTCGATGCCATCGGAGGCCGGCTCGAACAATCCATGCCGGAGCTGAACCGGGGCTGGAGGCCTTCGATCTTCACCGTCGAAGGCGAGCTGGTCGGCGATATCCGCCGTTCCCTGTGGGTTCTTCTCGCCGCCGTCGGCTGCCTGCTCCTGATGGCGTGCGTCAACGTGGCCAACCTGCTGCTTTCGCGCGGCGCGGGGCGGCGGCGCGAGCTCGCACTGCGCCTGGCGCTCGGCGCCGGGCGCGCCCGGATCGTCAACCAGTTGCTGGCCGAAAGCGTGCTGTTGTCGCTGGGCGGCGGCGCCCTCGGACTGCTCCTCGCTACCGCGGTCATCCGAGGTCTGGCCCACTCGGGTACGGGCGGCATCCCGCGTCTCGCATTCGCCGCCGTCGATCTTCGCCTCTTCGTGTTCGCCCTCGCCGTCTCGCTCCTGACCGGGATAGTCTTCGGCGCGGTTCCGGCGTGGGCCACGTCGGGCGCGAATCTCGTGCCGGCTCTCAACCAGGGAGGGCGCAGCGGCACTACGGGCCGCGCCGGACGCGCGGTGCGCAATGGGCTGGTGGTAGTCGAAGTGGCGCTCGCCGTGGTGGTGCTGATCGGCGCCGGCCTGCTAATTCGCAGCTTCATTCGCCTGCGCAGCACGAACCCCGGATTCGAGCCCGCCGGGCTGCTCACCATGCGCGTTCCCCTGGCCGGCCTGCGCAATGCCGCTCCCGAGCGCAAAGTTGCCTTCGTGCAAGAGCTCACCGGCCGCATCGGCGCGCTTGCCGGAGTCCGATCCGTCGGCGGCGTCAATGGGTTGCCCCTGACCGGTCTCGGCAACGGCGTTCCCTTCATCGTGGAAGGCCAGCCGGCGCCCGCGCCCTCGCAATGGCCGGTCGGCGTGCTCCGCTCGGTCACGCCCGCGTATTTTCGAACCCTGGGAATTCCGCTGGTGGCGGGCCGCACCTTCTCGGCGTCCGATGACGCGCAGGCCCCGCTGGTGATCGTCATCAACCGGACGCTGGCAAGCCGCTTCTGGCCGGCGTCCAATCCCATCGGCGCTCATCTGATTCTCGACTTCCGAAAGCCGCGCAGCGCGGAGGTGATCGGCGTGGTCGGCGACGTGAAGCCCGAACGCCCCGAAGCCGAGGATTGGCCCACCATCTACAACGCCTACTCGCAGGCGCCGGTCAATACCATGACGCTTGCCGTGCGCTGCGACGGTCCGCCGCTTGCCCTGGCTTTGGCCGCACAGCGCGAAGTGCAGAGGCTCGATCCCGACCAGCCCGTCGCCGACGTGCGCACCATGGACGACGTAGTGAGCAAGGCGGTCTCCGGCGCGCGCTTCAATACGGGACTGCTCACCGCTTTCGCCGCGATCGCGTTCGTTCTGGCGGCCGTCGGCATCTACGGCGTGATCTCCTACGATGTCAGCGAGCGCACCAATGAAATCGGCATCCGCATGGCGCTGGGAGCCCAGCCCGGCGACCTGCTCCGCCTCGTCGTCGGTGAGGCCGCGCGCATGGCCCTTTACGGCATCACGGCCGGGCTCGCGATTTCGTTCGCCGTCACGCGTCTCATGGCGACCATGCTGTATAGCGTGAATCCCACCGATGCGTACACCTTCTGGGGCATTTCGATTCTTCTGGCGCTGGTCGCGCTGGCCGCAAGCTACCTGCCTTCGCGGCGCGCCCTCGCGCTAAACCCCGTGAACGCCTTGCGTCACGAATAGGAACCATCATGATCACACTCCGCAACCTCGAGAAATTCTATGAAGGCGGCTACGGCCGCACCTATGTGCTGCGCCGCATCAACGTGGATGTCAAAGAAGGTGAGTTCGTCACCATCATGGGCCCGTCGGGCGCCGGAAAGTCAACCCTGTTGAGCATCCTCGGCATGCTGGATGGCGCCTGGACCGGCGAGTTCGAGTTCTTCGGACACCTGGTGCACCGTATGAAGCCCAAAGAGCGCGTCGAGCTCAACAAAAAGTACATCGGGTTCGTCTTCCAGAGCTACCACCTGATCGACAACCTCACCGTGTACGAGAACCTGGACATCCCGCTCTCCTACCGCAACGTGAAGAGCAGCGAGCGCGCCGCCATGGTCTGCGACACCCTCGACCGCTTCCACATCGTGGGCAAGCGCGATCTCTACCCCAGCCAGCTCTCCGGCGGGCAGCAGCAGCTCGTGGCCGTGGCCCGGGCGGTCATCGCCAACCCGAAGCTGATTCTGGCCGACGAGCCGACCGGCAACCTGCACTCCAGCCAGGGCAAGGAGATCATGGAGCTCTTCAAAAAGCTCAACGACGAAGGCACCACCATCGTCCAGGTGACGCACAGCGAGGCCAACGCGGCCTTCGGCCACCGCATTGTTCAGCTTGCCGATGGATGGGTGGTCAGCGGAGGAACCGACTCAGGCCAGGGCGCGCAGGCGTAGGACCGCCACCGCCGTCGGTAGCCCTGCGATGGCGACCCAGCTCAACCAGCGGCAGAGCCGCAGCTCCCAACCGCCGTCGTAATCCAGCACGATCTCGCACGGCCCGGCGACGCCCGGCTTCAGCCACATCAGCCCCAGCCCGTCGCGGTGCAACTCGATCGGCCGCCCGCTCAACTTCGCGCGCCAACCCGGATGATACGTGACCTGCACACTCACCGCCTGGCCCGGAGCGGTGGTGGTGCGGATGCGGATCCGGTTCCGCCCCTCCCACTCGAAAGCCGTGCCGGGGAGCGCCGGGTCGTCCAGCCCGGCGACGTATCTCTCCACCTCGCGGACATCCTCAGGCTCGCGCGGCGCGTGTTTCACCAGCGCCGATTCTGGCACGATGTGCGCCAGCGTAAACTCCCGCAACGGCACCCGGTAAAACGTCACGCCGCCCTCGCTCCACAATACCGGCAGCACGCCGTCGAACTTCTCCGGATGTCCGAATGCCCTCCAGTATTCCTGGCTCTCGCGTCCGCTGATGGCGATGACTCCCACCCCGTAGGCCTTGAGCCACGTGAGCGTGACCTGCGCGTCCTGCCGGACGTCGCCCACCCCGAATCCGATCGCGGTGTCGGCGCGCTGGTGGACCTGGTTCGTCGCCATCGTGAAGCTCTCCCCGGTGAACTGCTGCAGGTCCGTGAACGCATTGGCCCACTGCGCGATCGAGCCCGGCAGAAAATAGCGGATGGTGGGGAAGTGGGCCTGCGCCCACATCGCGGCGCGGTACTCGATCGTGTCCGTCACGGGTTGCGGAAACGTGAACTTCTTTTCCTGCTGCCGGAAGCTGGCCACCTGCTCGGCGGCCAGGGCAAGCACAACCAACACGGCCGCACGGCGCACGGAAAGGGGCAGGCGGTCGATCCACGGCCGCAACCCGAAAACGATTGCCATGGCGAGCGCGATTTCCATCTCGAACTTGTAGCGGTTCGGCTGTGGCAGAAAATGGCGGTGCAGAACCAGTTGGATCAGGGGAAGGCTGCTCGTCAGCCACGCGAACAACACGAAAAACTGTGTGCGCCAGTCGGCCAGCTTCCGCAGGAAGTGCCACAGGATGGCCCAGCCGAGAATCACCACCGCCAGGGCGGTCAGCGATCCCACCGACCAGCCCTCGCCGGCGCTCTCCGCCGTTGCCTCGCGGATGGCCAGCATCAGCGACGGCGAGAGAAACGGTGCCGCGATCGCCCAGCCCCAGGCTCCGATCGAGGCAACCAGAAGCGCGTTCCCCGGCCATCGTTCGCGATGCAGGACGAACAGCAGGCAGATTGCCGCCATCACGGCCATCACCGGCCCGAATGCGCTGGCCAGCGCCGCGCCCGCGATCGACGCCGCGGCGGCCGCGCAATACGCGATCCGGCGCGTCTCGATCGACCGCGCCAGAAACAGGATGACCAGCGGCAGAAACGTAAGGGCCGCCAGGTGCGGCGTGTCGTCCCACACGGTGACTACGTAGAGCCGCCGCGCATCGAAGAAATTAGCCGGCGAGAAAGGCCCGTCCGGCACCAGTATCTGCGTGATCGACGTCAGCGAGTAGAAGAGCGCCGCCAGGAAGCTGTATCCCGGCGACCGCATCAGCCGCCAGCAACCAAAGAAGAGCGAAACGGGCGCCAGAATGTAGAACAGCCCGGTGACACTGTGAAAGCCCACCGCCGGCGCCACGCCGCGCAGCGCGCTGATCGCCGCCGCCAGCGCCGGTACCAGCGGCGGATAGGTCCATTCGAACGGAATGCCGAAATCCCAGAACGGCCACCAGGCGGCATGAAACCAACTGCTGCCCGCGCGCGTGGCGATCGCCGTCCAGAAGCCGTGCATCGATCCCATGAAGGCCGTGGACCCGAAGAACATGTCACGGCAGATGTAGGTGTTGATCCACACTAGCGCCACGGCGTAAGCACCGGCGCGCAAAGCTTCGCCGCGCGAAGTCTTCTTTTGACAGGCAGTTTCCATTTTTTCCGGATCGAAACGCGCAGTACCCTACGTTACCGCAAAGCCGCGCGCCGCCGCAGCGTAGCACGGCCGCGTGTTAGACTGGGGGCAATCCTCGCATGAAATGCCTCGTTTTGGTCGCTTTTGCGTGCCTTCGTGCTGCGTCCGCACAGATCCTGCCGCCGCCGTCGCCGCTCCCCCCGTCGATGCCGAACCTCCCCGAAGACACCGTGATCGCTGAATTCGAGGATGGCGCCCGCCTCACCATGGGCGACTTCCTCAAGATCTACGCCGTGCTGTCGCCGGCGCAGAAGCAGGTTGCCTTGCAGGACCGGCGCCAGTTCCTGCAGCAATGGGCGCTCTACCGCAAACTCACCAGGATGGCGGAACAGGCCAAGCTACAGGAGCAGAGCCCCTACAAAGAGGCAATCGAGCAGTACCGCATGCAGGTCCTGTCCGAAGCCAAGATCGCCGAGGGCATCAACCAGATCGTGATTGAGCCAGGCGACATCGTCAAAGCCTACGAAGCCAACAAACTCAAGTACACGCAGGTGAAGGTCAAGGCCATCTACATCGCGTTCAGCGACGATGCGGCCGGTTCCGCCGGGACTAAGAAACCCCTCACGGAATCGCAGGCTCTCGCCAGGGCCAAGGCGATCCTGACTGAAGCCCGCGCCGGCGGCGATTTCGTGAAGCTCGTGAAAGAAAACTCCGACGACGAAACCTCGCGCGCCAAGGAAGGCGATTTCGACACGCTCCGCTACACCGACAATCTCCCCGACTCCTTCCGCGAGGCGGTATTCGCGCTCAAAAAGGGCGAAATCACGGAGCCGCTCAAACAGCCGAACGGCTTTTATCTGCTGCGCGCCGAAGAGGTCGGCGTCCGCCCGCTTTCCGACGTGCGCGACGAGATCTACAACGAGCTGCACAATCTCAAGGCCAAGGTGTGGCTCGACCGCCTCAACATGGACACCACCGTCAAGATTCTGAGCCCGGCGTTTCTCGGCAAGTGAATCCGGCCTACAATACGAGCATTACCGGATTCATGAAGCACCCCTCCATCGACCCTCGGCATGCGTGCTACAACCTCTCCGTGCGCGAGTCGCGTATCCACCGCTGGGGCGTCTACGCGGAGGAGTTTATCCCTCCCAACCGCAAGGTGATCGAATACACCGGCGAAATCATCAGCCGCCGGGAAACCAGACGGCGCGGTTTGGGCAGGCGCACCTACCTCTTCACCCTCGACGATTATTGGACGATCGACGGCGCCGTGGGCGGCTCTGGTGCCGAGCTCATCAACCACTCCTGTGAACCCAATCTTCGCACCTGGAATTTCAAGCGCCACATTCTCTATATGAGCCGCCGCCCGATCCATCCCGGCGAGGAGTTGACCGTCGACTACTGTTTTTCTCCCGATATTGAGCGCGTGCCCTGCCGCTGCCGGGCCCAGTCCTGCCGCGGCACCATCAACCTGTTCTCGGAGCGCGGCTGAGACTCCTTACACATATGACTTGGCCTTTTTTTAGACTCTGCACCGCCTGCACTCTCGCCGCCGGGCTGGCGTTTCCCCAGGGCGCTCCGCTTCCGGAACGTATCGCCGGCCGTCTTCGAACGAATGACCTCAAGGCTGACGTCTCCTTCCTCGCCAGCGATGCCCTGGAAGGCCGAGGTACTCCGTCCACCGGCCTGCAGCTTGCCGCCGAGTACATTGCCGCCGAGTTCCGGCGCGCCGGCCTCGAACCCGCCGGCGACGACGGCTATTTTCAGACCGGCACCTTCATTCAGGCCACCCCCGCCGTGGAAGGTCTCTCGTTCACCTTCGCCTCCGCGCCCGTGTCAAAGGGAAGTATCGGGATCCAGGAGGCGGCCGCCGCGGATGTGAAGGATGCCCAGGCGCTGAAGCTCTCGCTCGACGACGTTTCGTCGGTCGAAGCGCTTACCGTCGAACAGGTAAGAGGTAAGGTGCTGATGGTGGATGCCGGGCAGCCGGGCCCCTCCTCGTATCAGGCGCTGCGCCGGCTCCAGTCCGTGGTCGCCGGCCTGCAGCCGGCCCTGGTCGTCCTGGTGCGGCGGCCAGGACAGGCCTCCGGCCGCGCCACACGGATTCCCTTGCGCGATGCCACCGCACCTCCTCCTGAGATTCCGGTGATTTCGGTATCCGACCCGGCGATCTTCGACGCTGTGACCGCGGCGCCACCGGGTCCCATGAAAGCCAGGGTCTCCGCGCACATTCCACCGCCCAGGATCGAAACCATCAAGCTGCGCAACGTGACGGGGGTGATCCGCGGGTCCGATCCCACCCTGAAAGATACATACCTCGTGATCACCGCGCATTACGATCACCTGGGCATCAGCCCCAACGCGGACGGCGACCGGATTTTCAATGGCGCCAACGACGATGCCAGCGGTACCGCCAGCCTGATCGAAATCGCCGGCGCCCTGTCCGCGCTCGAGGAAAAGCCGATGCGTACCATCGTGTTCATGGCCGTATTCGGTGAGGAGGTGGGCAGTCTCGGCGCCCGCTGGTACACCAGCCACCCCGCCTTCCCCCTGGCCAAAACGATCGCCGACATCAATCTCGAACAACTCGGCCGTACCGACGATAACGAGGGCCCCAAACCGCTCCAGTTCAACCTCACCGGCTTCGATTACACCGACCTCGCGCCCGTATTCGTTGAGGCCGGCGCCGAGACCGGCATCCGCGTGCTCAAGCACGAAAAGAACAGCGACGCCTTTTTCCGCAGCAGTGACAATGCCGCGTTCGCCGACGCGGGCATCCCCTCCACCACCCTCAGCGTCAGCTATCTCTTTCCGGATTACCACCGCCCCGGCGACAAATGGCCCAAGCTCGACTACGACAATATGGCCAAGGTAGACGTGGCCGTCGCCCTCGGCATCTGGAACCTGGCTAATAATCCCCAGGCGCCGCGGTGGAACCGCGATAACCCGAAAGCTGCCCGATACTTACGCTAGTCTAAGGCGTTCCGGTACTACTATCACCCGCTATTGACTTTTGATAGCACGGTTCCCGGCGAGCACTCGGGATAAACTCGGCTCAGGCATGACTTCAGCGAAACAATTTCCCATCATGAGACAGCCCGCGGAACTGGAGGAGGACGGCCCCGTGCAATCCGGCCTGACGCCGGCGGCACCGCCCGAGTCGCACTTCGAGCTCGTGATCCGTGTCCGCCATGACGAAATGGCCCAATGGCCGCCGGAAAAGCTGGCGGCATTCTTCGATGCCGTCGGAGTGGTCATGGCCGCCAAGACTCATCCGGCAGCTCCGCCGCGCCGTCCCATTGCCGCCGCTGCCGAAGCGCCTGCCGATGTAGAACAGCGGATCAAGCGAATCGAGCAGACCGTGGACACCGTCCGGCGGCACGTAGCCACCCTGCACGAAAGCATGGCCGAAGACCTGAAGGATTTCGAGGCAGCCCTGGCCTCGCAGAATCACGTGATTCAATCCACCCGCACCGCGATGAGCCAGACCGACGACCTGGTGGAGCGCGTGGTGGAGGCCCTCGAAAATCTGCAAACCTCCACGCTCAACAGGCCTCAGGAATTCGCCGCCATCAACTGAGCCGCGGCGGCGCGTTCAATCTGAATACAATCCCATCCGTTGTTTCACCGTCCGTACCGTCGCGTTGGCGATCGGCGCGACTCGTTCCGCGCCTTCACGCAACACGCCCGCCAGATACCCTGGATCGGCCGTGATCTCCCGGTAGCGTTTTTGGAACGGCTCCAGGTGCGAAATCACCATCTCCGCCACTTTCTTCTTCAGGTCTCCGTAGCGCAAACCGGTGAACTGTGCTCTCGCCGCTTCATCGCTGGTGCCGTCGAAGGCCTGGTAGATCGCGATCAGGTTGAGCACGCCCGGCCCGGCGCCTTCGAACGCCACGCACGGGTTCGAGTCGGTGGTGGCGCGCATGATGGTCTTGCGGATCTTGTCCGGAGGATCCAGCAGCGCGACCGCGTGCCCTGTTCCCGTCGTGGATTTGCTCATCTTCTGGGTGGGATCGTCGAGACCCATCACGCGCGCACCCACTGTCGGCAGGCTGGTGTCGGGGACCACGAAGGTGTCGCCATAGAGCGAATTGAAGCGCTGCGCGATGTCGCGCGTCAGCTCCAGGTGCTGCGCCTGGTCCTCGCCCACCGGCACGATCCCCGCCTGGTAGAGCATAATGTCTGCGGCCATCAGCACCGGGTATTGCAGGATTCCGTCGCTGACCGACTCCTGTTTGGCCGCCTTCACTTTGTACTGCGTCATGCGCTCCAGCCAGCCCACCGGCGTGACGCAAGTAAGCATCCAGGCGAGCTCGGCGTGCGCCGGCACGGACGATTGCACCATAATCGCGCAGGTTTTCGGGTCGATCCCAGCCGCCAGGTAGAGCGCCGCGATCTCCAGGATCTTGGCGCGCAGCTCGGCGGGATCCTGGTAGAGCGTGACCGCGTGCAAATCGACGATACAGAAGATACACTCATAGTCGTTCTGGATGCGCACCCAGTTCTTGAGGGCTCCCAGGTAATTGCCGATGTGCAGGTTTCCGGTGGGCTGCATTCCGGAGAAGACTCGTGTTTTCATGGTAAAAGGTACGGGAGTAACTCCTATCGTAAGCAATTTCGAAGTCCGGGTGGAGAAGCTGGTGTACGGCGGCGACGGGTTGGCCCGCCTGGACGGACGCGTGGTGTTCGCTCCATTCGTCCTGCCCGGGGAACGCATTCGCGCCCTGGCAGAACAGCAGAAGCCGGGCCTCGTCCGCGCCCGCATGCTGGAGGTGATCGAGGCCGCGCCCGATCGCGTCGCTGCGCCCTGCCCGGTCTTCCAGCGCTGCGGCGGCTGTCACTACCAGCACGCGCCCTACGAGTTCCAGCTTGACGCCAAACGCGCGATTCTCGCCGAGGAGCTGCGCCGCCTCGGCAAGATCGAAGCGCCGGGGGAGATCCGCACCGTGGCGGCGGCGCCCTTCGGCTACCGCAATCGCGTGCAGCTTGCCGTCGAAGAGACCCGCCTCGGATATCGCGAGGCGCGGTCGCACAAGCTTTGCGCCGTGGCCGAATGCCCGGTATCGTCGCCCAAGATCAGTGAAGCGATCGTCGCGCTCAACCGCATGGCGCGCGACAGCCGCTGGCCGAAATTCATGCGCGCCCTGGAGGTCTTCACCGACGAGCGCCAGGTGCAGATCAACGTGCTCGAGACCGACCGCCCGGTGGCGCGCCGGTTCTTCGATTGGTGCGCCGCGGAAATCCAAGGCGTCGTGGAAGGCGCCCTGGATTACCAGGGCCGCTTCCGGGTCAGCAGCAATTCGTTTTTCCAGGTGAACCGCCTCCTGCTCGACGAGCTGGTGGACGCCGCTCTCGGCGACGCCCAGGGCGATACCGCCGCCGACCTCTATGCCGGCGTTGGCTTGCTCTCCTTACCCCTGGCGCGCCGCTTCCGCGAGGTGACCGCCGTGGAATCCGGCGCCGGGGCGGTGCGCGACCTGCAATTCAACGCCGAACGCGCCGGCTTGTCGAATTTGCGCGCCCAGCAGCAGACCGCCGAAGAGCACCTGTCAGCCCTGGCCAAAGCGCCGGATTTAGTGGTGCTCGACCCGCCTCGTGCCGGCCTCGGCAAGGCCGTGGTCAAGCGTTTGACCGAGCTCAGACCGCGCCAGTTGGTGATCGTGGCCTGCGACCCCGCGACCCTGGCCCGCGACCTGTCGGGTTTGATCGGCGGCGGCTATGTCATCGAACGGATGACGCTGGTCGACCTGTTCCCGCAGACGTACCATCTGGAGACGGTAGTGGGGCTGATGGCTCACTGAACAGCCCCAAACTGTCGCACAATCAAGATATGGTGAGTCTGGAGGCCTTGCGGACCGAACGCAGAGCCGAGATCCTCCGCCTGGCCGGAGTGTACGGCGCTCACAATCTGCGTGTATTCGGCTCCGTCGCCCGGGGTGAAGCCCATGAGGACAGCGATCTCGATCTGTTGGTGGCGTGGGAACCGGGGCGGAGTCTGATGGATCACGCTGGCTTGGTCCAGGATCTGCAGGCGCTGCTTGGAATGAAGGTCCATATCGGCACCGAGGGGTCCCTCCACTGGTACGTGCGTGACAGGATTCTCCGTGAGGCCACGCCTTTGTGAAGGACGACCGACTCTACCTCCATCACATCCTGGAACGTTGCCAGCGCATCGCCCGATTTATCACCCCGGGCAAGGACGCATTCTTCGCGTCGGAAGAGTTGCAGGACGCAGTCATCCGGAACGTGGAAGTGATCGGGGAGGCGGCCAAGCGGATCTCAGCGGATATGCGTGGCCGCCTGCCATCACTCGATTGGAAGGCGATCTGCGGGATGCGCGACGTCCTCATCCACGACTATATCGGGGTTGATCTCGAAGAGGTCTGGAATGTAGCCTCATCGCGGATTCCCGAACTCCGGAAGGCGTTGGAACATTTTCTGGGCGGTATGAACACCGGGAAGTAAGGGCCCCGACGGGATTCACTTGGGAACGGTCACCTACTTCACCACCACGTTCACCAGCTTGTCCGGCACCGCGACCACCTTCACCACCTGCTTGCCTTGCACCAGCCCCTTCACCTTCTCATCGGCGAGCGCGCGGGTTTCCAGCTCTTCCTTCGCCGTCCCGAACGGAGCGAACAGGCGCGACCGCACCTTGCCGTTCACCTGCACTACGATCTCCGCTTCATCTTCTTTCGCCAGTTCGGGGTCGAACGCCGGCCACGCCTGGCGGAACACCGGACCCTGTCTGCCCAGCTCGTCCCAGATCTCCTGCGAGACGTAAGGCGCGAATGGCGCCAGCACCAGCGCCAGCGTCTCCAGAATCTGCGGCATCACCTGCGCCGAGATGTTCTGCTCCTCGGCGTACAGCGTATTGACCAGCTCCATGATCGACGCGATGCACGTGTTGAAGTGCCAGCGCGTCTCGAAATCCTCGGTGATCTTCTTCAGCGTCTGATGCAGCTTGCGCATCACCGCGCGGTCGGCGCTCCCGGAGCGCTCCTGCTGCGGGAGATTGCGCATCGCGAACCGGTACACGCGCCCCAGGAAACGGTAGATGCCCTCCGCCCCTTCGGCGCGCCAGTCGACCTCCTTCTCCGGCGGCGCGGCGAACAGCACGAACATGCGCGCGGTGTCGGCCCCGAACTTTTCCGCCAGCATGTCCGCGCCCACCACGTTGCCGCGCGATTTGGACATCTTGGCGCCCTCGGCGATCACCATGCCCTGCGTGAACAGCCGCCGCGCCGGCTCGCTGTTGCGCACCAGCCCGATATCGCGCATCACCTTGGTGAAAAACCGCGAGTAGATCAGGTGCAGAATCGCGTGCTCCACCCCGCCGATGTACTGATCGATCTCGAACCAGTAGGCGATCTTCGCCGCATCGAACGGCGCCGCCGCATTGTGCGCGTCGCAGTACCGGTAGAAGTACCACGAGCTGTCGATGAACGTGTCCATCGTGTCCGTCTCGCGCCGCGCACTGCCGCCGCACTTGGGACATTTCACGTTGACGAACTCGGGCACCGCCTCCAGCGGCGAGCGTCCCGTCCCCGTGATCTCGACGTTCTCCGGCAGCACCACCGGCAGTTGATCCTCCGGCACCGGCACCACACCGCACGGCGGGCAGTGAATCACCGGGATCGGCGTGCCCCAGTAGCGCTGCCGCGAGATGCCCCAATCCTTAATGCGGTACGTGATCGCGGCCTTGCCGAACCCGTGCTGCTCCGCGTGCGCGGCCATCCGGCGGCGGGCCTCTTCGCTGGCCAGCCCGCTCCATTCGCCCGAATCCTCGACGATCCCGTAGTCGCAGAATGCCTCCTGCAAACCGGGCTCGACGGCCAGCGCGCCATCCGCCGGCCGGATCACCGGCCGCACCGCGATCCCGTACTTGCGGCAAAACTCGAAATCGCGCTCGTCGTGCGCCGGGACCGCCATGATCGCGCCCGTGCCGTACCCCATCAGGACAAAGTTGCCGATCCAGATCGGGACCTTCTCGCCGCTGTAAGGATTGACGGCGTAGTGGCCGGTGAAAAATCCCTCTTTCTCGATATCGCCCGGATCGCGGCCCGCCCGCGCGTCGACCATGGCCTTGGCGCGCGCCTTGGCTTCGGCATCCAGCAGGGTTTCGTTCAGCGGATGTTCGGGAGCCATGATGACGCACGTGGCACCGTAAATCGTGTCGACTCGCGTGGTGAACACACGAATGTGCAGGCCGGCATCCTGCGCCACGCCGAAATCGATCTCCGCGCCTTCGCTGCGGCCGATCCAGTTGCGCTGCATCGTCAGGACGCGCTCCGGCCAGCCGCCTTCCAACTGCGCCATGTCGTCCAGCAGTTGATCCGCATAATCGGTG
>Ga0335079_10000566_pt1 | contig 42518 bp, 29 predicted proteins | sample Lox_Sample_33_FD_206719 | JGI IMG/M metagenome (GOLD analysis project Ga0335079, IMG submission 206719) | Soil microbial communities from Loxahatchee National Wildlife Refuge, Florida, United States - Lox_Sample_3.3 | ecosystem: Environmental > Terrestrial > Soil > Wetlands | place: USA...
CACAACGATCAGCACGGACATCGCGATCGCCAACTGGCGAGGATTCACTGGGCGCCTCCCAACTGATCGCGCGCACTGGCGATTGCGGTGGCAACAGCGCTCGTGATGAGCTGCTGATAATCTGGCGCCATCAACTGCGAAACATCGGCTCCCTGCGGCGCGATCTCGATCGCAATCGCGGGTCCAGTGATGTTGTTGAGCGGACGCAGCGGCGCTGCCAGGCTGCGCACCGGGACCTGCCGTTTCAGTAACTCACCGGCCACGATGTTGGCCGCGCTCTGGCTTGCGGAGAGGGAGGCATGTTGCGCGGTGGTCCATGACTTGAAGGGGCCGCGGTCATCTCCGCCAAAGGGCAGCAGCGCGGTATACACGCGGACGCCGTGCCCCGTCGATGCAGCGTGCAATGCGATATAAATCGCGGCGCGGTCTGCGTTCGCAAACACCGCGCGCTGATCGATTGAGAGATTTGCATCCGAGTCGCGCAGTACAAGGGTTGTGATGCCGCGGCTTTCCAGTTCCTGGTGCAGGCTCCGCGCGAAGGCGACGGTAACGTCTTTTTCCGCAAGAGTGGGGCCGAGGGCCTCTCCGCGATCGTCCCCGCCATGACTCGCATCGACAACCGCAAAATAGCGGCGGGCGGCCGGTACCGGAATCGGCGCAGGTTGCGGTGGTGCTTGCGCGGCTTGAGGCGGCGCCGTGTTGGCCAGAGTCGTTCCGGTTTGAGGGGGAACAGGGGCGGGTGACGCCTGTGCGGCCGTTGCGGTCGATGCAACTGTGATCGACCTTCCGTCCGACGAGAACGTCGCCATCACCGGGACGGTCGCCGTCACCGTGAGAACTGCCGATCCGCTGCTCTCGGTGTAGGTCGCAGACGGGATCGCCTTGTTTCCAAAGGTCAACGTTGGCGAAGCAGGAGCGACCAGAGGCTCGCGCGCGAACGTCATGCGCAGCGCTCCGGATTCGTTCGCGATGCTGGGATTGACCGGGCTGCTGAAATGCAGGACGAGCTTGGGTGGATTGTCGCCTGCCAATGAAGCAGTGAAATGTGTTCCAACACTGCCGATGAAGAGCCGATCCGAAATCTCGTGCAGAGTCACGGGTCCGCCCAGGATTCTCGGCAGTAGGGAGCCCAGTGCGCCTACCGGGACTAATCCGCGCTTATTCTCAAGCGCGAATTTGCTGCCGAGGTCTGCTTCGCGTCCCTGTACCTGCGCGCGCGACTTTCCCGACTGGAATTCCGCTTCGACATTGTTGTAGCGCAAGCGCCAGCGCGCACCTTCCACCTTGGCATTCACTCTCCCGAGAGGCTCAAGCAGTTCCAACAACCCGATATAGTCCCGTCCGTCTCTCTGCACGATCGGCAGTGAATAGTTCGCCGCGACTGAGTAAACCGACAGGTGTTTATCCGCGGGAGCGCCCGAAAGAAAGACGGCAAAGGTCAGGACGGCTGTGGCGATCGGCACGCCGATACGTACCCGTGCGCCGCGCCTGGCGAAGGCGCAACCAGGCTTCAGGATTTGCGCGGCCCTAATCCAACGCATAGGCGGTCAGTCCGCTGAGCAACTTGGGATAAAAGTCGGTCGATTTTTGCGGCATGACCTCGCCTGCGAAAGCGACGTCCCGGACTTGCTGCACTGGGCACGGATTCATCAGGAAAGTGACGTTCGCTTCGCCGCTGCGCACCATCGCCAGAGCTTCCGATGCGTCTCGGAGGTAGGAGAGGTTCTCCTGATTGCGGATGGATTCTTCCGACAGCCCGATCACGCCTTCGAGCAGACACTTATGCAGTTGCACAACATCCAGCGAACGCTGTCGCGGAGAAAGGGCACCGAGAAATTTCGATCCAGCCGCTTTCGGCGAATGCAGCAGCGCGGCACCACCGGACGCAACAGCCAGGAGCGCAGTTCCGCTTCCGCCCTTCTCGCGCAGAAGCGCCGCGGCTTTTGCGGCGTCGATCTGCGGATCGACCTTTTCGATTTCAAAGAATTCGGCGCTAGTCTTTTCAAAATCGTCGAACGAAAACCCTTTGAGCGAATGCACAACGCGATGGGTCGGTAGCACGAGCAATCCAGGATCATTCATGTTGACGAACGTCATCATCACGAATTCGTAGGGGGAGTCGCGGTCCGTCGCTCCAGCCGCCGCCCGGTTCTCATTCCTGAAATTGAGCGCAGTCTCGTAGCGGTGATGGCCGTCGGCAATGACAAGCTTCTTCTCCCGCATCTTCTCGCGAACGGCGGCGATGACCGCCGGGTCTGAGATCTGCCATACGCGATGTGCAACGCCATACTCATCGTTCACTTCAATCGTAGGCGAAGCATTGCTTTTCAGAAGTGAGTCGATCTCTCCCTGGTCCTCGTACAACAGAAACAACTGTTCATAGTGGACTCTGGTTGCCCGCAACAGATCCAGGCGGTCGGCTTTGGGTTTGGCCAGCGTCTGCTCGTGTCGGAAGACGACCTTGTCCGAGTAATCCTCCACCCGTCCTAGGGCAATGAAGCCGTGCCGCTCGAATTTCTTCCCCGAAGGATCGGCGAACGTTTGCGTATAGGTATAGATCGAAGGCGTAGAGTCCTTTCGCAGAATGTCCTCCGCTCGCCATTGCTCGCCGAAGGCGGCAGCGCGCGTGTATACGTTCTCAACCGTATTGTCGGCCGGTTCGCGTCGGCCCAGGATGATCCGGACGAGGTTGTACGGACTGGCGGCGTAGTACCGCTCCTGCATGGCAGGGGTGATTTTGTCGTAGGGTTGGGTGACTACCTGCGGCGCGGACACCCGCTGCAGGTTGTAGCGAAGGGCAGAAAACGGACGTATATCAGCCATAGGAAACCTTTGATTGTAACAAGTTAGCTGCGCCGACCGGATGGCGCGACTGGCGGGCGTTTTCATGGACGTTACCGGCTGTTACTGCTGACAGCTTTGTTACCCAGATTTGACAAAAACTCTGCGCCGCCTGGTGAAAGCTGTGCTAACATCCGGCGTCAGAAGAGGTTTTTTATGGCCCACCTTGCTGAAGGTTGGTCACCTCACCCTCAGGCCCTAGTTCGAAGTGACTCTGCGGTTCTCCTCTGGGACCCGTGCCAAGCCTCCTCGCGAAAACTGACGCGCCTCGAGCATTGGTTTTTCTTGGGGCTGATCGTTTTCTGCTTTGCACTGCCCGGATTCGGCCAAACGACTGACGTCAACGACGTTCACATCCAGCCCCGCGAAGTTGAGAAGCCGAAAGACGATCCGAAGCCGGAACTGACCACGAACACGACCGGTATGAGTGCCCACGTTCGACCGTTGAAGGTCGACGTCGATCTTGTTCTGGTGCCGGTGACCATCACCGATCCCATGAACCGGCTCGTCACAGGACTGGAGAAAGAAAACTTCCAACTTTACGAGGGAAGTTCCGCGCAGGAGATTCGTTCCTTCTCTGCCGAAGACGCTCCTGTTTCTCTCGGAGTGATCTTTGACTCCAGCGGCAGCATGAGCAGCAAGATGGACCGCGCCAAGGAAGCGGTTATCGAGTTCTTCAAGACTGCCAATCCGCAGGATGAATTCTTCATGGTGACTTTCTCGGACGAGCCGGAAGAGATCACCGACTTCACCAGCTCCGTGGACGAGATCCAGAACCGCCTGGTGTTCGCCGTCCCGCGTCGCCGCACCGCACTCCTCGACGCGATCTACATGGGCATCACGAAGATGCGACAGGCGAAGTATGCGAAGAAGGCTCTGCTGATCATCTCCGACGGCGGCGATAACCACAGCCGTTACACCGAAAATGAGATCAAGTCGCTGGTAAAGGAAGCGGACGTAATGATCTATGCCATCGGCATCTACGATCACTACGCTTCGGCGCCGGAAGAGCGCTTGGGTCCACAACTCCTGAGCGACATCACTGAACTTACCGGCGGACGCGCCTTCACGATCGACAATCCTAACGATCTCGGCGACGTGGCCACCAAGATCGGCGTCGAACTCCGCAATCAATATGTTCTGGGATACCGCCCGAGTAAAATCGTGCGCGACGGCAAATGGCGTAAGATAAAAGTGAAGCTGTTGCCGCCGAAAGGACTGCCTCCTCTTAAGGTGTATGCCAGGACGGGATATTACGCGCCTGCTGAATAGGGCTGCGAAACTTCTATTCTTCCTCACGCTGATGGTCTGGGCGTCATCGTTTGCCCAGCAGCCGGCAGACGCACCTTCAGCCCCGAGCGAAACGTCCCCGGCTAGCACGCCCGCACAGACTGAGTCTCAAGATAAGCAAAATCCGGCCCCACCGGCCCAGACTCAGCAGGACCAGGAACAAAAACTCAACGACCAGGGCGTGTTCGTCTTCAAGAAAGACGTCGATGAAGTCATGCTGCACGCGACGGTGGTCGACGACAAGCAGCGCTTCGTTACCAACCTTGACAAGACAGCCTTCACCGTCATGGAAGACGGAAAGCCGCAGGAGATCAAGTCCTTTAACCATATCGATATCCCGGTGGCAATGGGCATCGTCATCGATAACTCGGGCTCCATGCGGGAAAAGCGTAATAAGGTGAATCAGGCGGCATTGAACCTGGTCCGTTCCAGCAATCCGAAGGACGAAGTCTTCGTCGTGAACTTCAATGACGAGCAGTATCTTGACCAGGATTTCACCAACAACCTGTTGAAGCTGAAAGAAGCGCTAGAGAAAATCGACGCGCGGGGAGGCACCGCTCTCTACGACGCGGTGGTGGCCTCATCGGACCATCTCAAGCAGAACGCGCGTCTGGAGAAGAAGGTGATCTTCGTCGTGACCGACGGGGAGGATAACGCCAGCACCCAAACGCTGGAACAGGCAATCAAACAATTGCAACAGGAGAATGGTCCGCAGGTCTACGCGATCGGCATCCTTGGCGACGAAGAGCACCCGAAACGCGCCAAGCGCGCACTCGATATCATCGCGCAGCGTACGGGTGGCATCGCATTTTTCCCTAAGACGCTCGATGAGGTGGATGCGATTAGCCGGACGATTGCCAACGACATCCGCAACCAGTACGCCATCGGCTACAAGCCCACCAATCCCAAGAACGCCGGAGGCTTCCGCCAGATTCGTGTGGAGGCGAAAGCCAAAGGACACTCGAAACTGATTGTCCGCACCAAGACGGGCTACTACGCAGGCACGCAGACAGCCTCGAGCGGCGGAAAGTAGAGATTCAAGATTCGGGTGCCCCACTTCTGGCCGATGTTGCCAGAAGTGGGTTTTTTGAATTTAAGGATGCGAAGTCTGTTCGAGCATCTGCGCAGCAGAATCGATCAGCGTGGATTCCGCCTCCAGCGCTTTGGCAACGCGAACGATTTCCTGATTCGCCTCCGCATAATTCTTCTGCTCGATTCCTTCGCGTACACCCGGGACGGTTTTCACGCCATATCCGCTATACACGCCGGGCGCGTACAGCAAGTGTTTGTACCAGGTCCTCCGCGGCAGGCCATCTTCGTTGGTCAGCTTGCGTTCGCTCTCGATTAGTTTCGCGTTGAGTGCGTGCAGGGTTTCTACCCCTTGCTGGTCGAGCCCGGCTTGCTTCGTTCCCAAGGCCTTTTGATATCGTTCCGCGCTGCGGCTGAGCGCGTCGGCCGCATTCTCGAGGGGCGCAAAGTCCAGGTGGGGAGGGATTTCTTCCCGCGCCGGCGCGACCGTCGGCCTGCGAGGATCGAAGGTCGCTTTGAATACGCCTTCCTGCAGTTGCTGATTTCGCTCGCGGACTTCCTCTTGTTTGTCCTTCAGCAACTTCTGCAGTTCGCCGATGTACTTGTGAACCGTGTCCGCCTGGTTCGTGAACTGAAATGGCAGGACTTCTGCATCGGCCAATCGCATCACTGTGGTGCCCACGGTCTGCGATAGCGCGCGGCCGTATACAAAGTCGTAGTCCGAGAAATGCGTATACCAGTAGAAATCGTCGTAGATCGAGTGATAGATACCCTGTTCGTCTTCGCCGCCATACCCCAGATCGAGAGTCGCAATGCCGAGGTGATCGAGAAATCCGGTGAAGTCCGTGCCCGAGCCGAGAGCATTGATGCGAATATCCGGCCGTTCGCGCAGTTCCTTGCGATCATCAGCCGAGGCCTGCGCGATGTCGGACAAATGCTCGCGCTGCCACGCCGACATCTTTGTTTCCGGATCTTCAATATCCCGCGCGACCCCGTTGATGAAGTGCTCGAGGCTGTGTGATCCGCCCATGCTGAGTAGGCCGCGATCGTTGCCATCGGTGTTGATGTAAACGGCAGCGTGCTGCTTGAGTTCTTCGGCATGAGTTTCCACCCACTCGGTGGACCCCAGTAGCATGGGCTCTTCGCCGTCCCATGCCGCGTAGATGATGGTGCGGCGCGGTTTCCAACCCTGTTTCAACAGCGTTCCAAGTCCACGCGCTTCTTCCAGTAATGGAGCTTGGCCCGAGACTGGATCCTCCGCGCCATTGACCCACGCGTCGTGATGGTTCCCGCGAATGATCCATTCATCCGGCTCTACACTGCCGGGAATTTTCGCGATGACATCGTTTACAGGTTTGAGATCCCAATTGAACTCCAGCTTGAGATGAACTTTCGCCGGGCCGGGTCCAACGTGGTAGGGAATTGGCAAGCTTCCTCGCCACTCATTCGGTGCCATCGGCCCTTTCAGAGCGGCCAGCAGCGGTTGTGCATCGCCGTAGGAAATAGGCAGCACTGGAATCTTGGAAATACTCTTTGCCTCCTTAACCGATAGCCGTTTCGCATCGGCTGTGGCCCCGACTCCCGGTGTCAGAGGATCGCCCGGACTGTTAGAAGCGAAGTCCATCACGCTGCCGCGCTGCACGCCATTCGGATTGCGCATCGGTCCCTGCGGGAATACTTCGTCGCGCGTGTATCCGTCATCCTGCGGCTCGGAATAGATCAGGCATCCGACAGCGCCATGCTCTGCAGCAACTTTGGGCTTCACACCGCGCCAGGAGTGGTAGTACTTGGCGATCACTATAGCGCCCTTTACCGAAATCCCAAGCCGGTCGAGCTTCTCGTAGTCTTCGGGCAGGCCATAATTCACAAACACCAGTGGCGCCGTCACATCACCATCCGGTGAATAAGCGTTGTAGGTCGGAAGCTGTTCCGATTTCTGATTCGAAGTTGGATCCGCCGCGATCGCCGGCTCTTCCAACTTGGCCGTGTATTTCGTGGGCTCGATCATTTCGAGCAAACGTACCTTCGGAGTGGGGAAGAGAACGTTGAAAGTCTCGATATGCGCTTCGAGGCCCCACTCCTTGAATCGGGCAAGAATCCACTCAGCGTTGTCCTTGTCGTAGGGCGAGCCCACGTGATGCGGCCGCGCGCTCATCCTCTTCATGTATTCGCGCAGATTCGCCGGATCGGGTATCGCGCGGAACTTGGCCTCCCAGTCGCGCTCGCTTTGGCTGCTTCGGGGCGAGTAACCGCTGAGCGGAGCGTCGTCTGCTCCAAAGAAATTCGAAGGGATGGTCAGTGCGTACACCAGCAGCAGGGCGGCGCAACGTCGCATGCAGGTCCTTTCCAGGGTAGAGATGGGGCGGCAATTATAACCGCACGACTGCGCAGTAAGCCTTAGCGGACCGGTGCGCTAAAGTGTAGCGATCACGGCTGGTCGTGTACTTCTCCCATGCCGACGATCTTCGACGAGGTGCGGAACTTCTTGTAATCGCTGTAGACGTCTTCGCCGTCGAACTTGAATCCCTTCAGAAGTGCCACTCGCGCGTCGACCTTGAAAGTGACGTGCCGCGGCAGCCACACTTCATCGTTGACCCGCGTCTGCTCGAGCATGAAGCGCGTGCCTTTGTGAATGCGCGCCAAAACGAATCCGACAGCAACAGTGTCGATTGCCTCGATGTCCATCTTCGAGAGTTGCAGGTCGTTCTTGTCGATCCAGACGCGGCCGCGGAATTTCGTCAGGAACTTCGCGTCTTTCATATGCGGTTCAAAACCGGAACGCGGCTCTCCGTCGATCACCCACGCCTCACGCCCTGCAACCGATTCGGTTCCAACCAGCGTGAAGGTGTAAGCGTCGGCAATTTCTTTGACGAACTTGCGCCCATCTTCGCGGTCTTTCTCTTCTTTTTGCCCGCGCTTTTTTCGTTGTTCTTCCGACTCGTCCTTGCGCTTGTCGATGATCTTCTGGATCTTCTCGTCTTCCTTCGCGGCCTCTCTTGTGTCGAGAGGCTTGTCGTCTTTGGCGACGAGTTTCCGGACCGGATCGCCGTAAATCGCCACGACCTCATAGGTCTTGACCTCGGTGGACTTGGTTTGTCCATTGCCGTCGAGCTTGTTCTCGACTTCGCGGTCGGTGTAGGTGTAATCGCGCTGCTTTTGATGGTTCTCAAGATCTTTGTCAGCGACGACGCGGAACAGCTCCTGCATCTGCTGCTGAGAGAGTTTGCCGTCTGGACCCGGCGTCAGGTCGGGAGGCTTGACCTCGGCAGTGCTGGAAGCTTCCTGCGCCGCCGGCGGCTCAACGTGTGTCTGGTCCGACTGCGCCGGTTGGTCTTGGCCGATGACGAGAGTTCCGAAGAACAATACGATCAGAACGAGCGGATAGACCCTCATAGGTGCATTCTATGTGGTTCCAGCGGAATCCCGTCACATAAGACGCAATGCCGATCTTGGGATCACGCGAGATTCTTTGGCGGCGGGTGTAATGACTCCTCGACGGCGAGCTGGCGGCAGGTGCGTTCGAGGACAGCCTGATTGGCACCAGTGTCCACAAACTGGAATCCGTAACGGAAAGCGTTTCGTTGCCGGACAAGCGCGAATACCTCGACTTCGCCGAGGGGAAGGGAAAATTCCAGCCGCACGACTTCGCCAACGGGGATTTCTGTGCGCAGCATCGCGGAAATGCCCGATTCGCTGAGATCGACCGTGTGCCCGCGCACGACGGCGGAATTCCGCGGATACACACGAATATCCGCCTCAAACTTGAATCGGGGATGGCGCCGCGCCTCCGCGAACGTAGTGGGAACGGGAATCAAACGGCCTTGTACTCCCATGGGAACGCCCTTTTGCGGGCCTAGGATTCTGCTGCGGCTTCCTGTCCGCAGGGGATGAAGCTAGCAAGAGAAGGCCCAACTGAATCGTCGGCAGGCCCTCTCGTTGACTTTAGTTACTTCTAGTCTCTCACCTTGTAGGCCTTGCCGAGACATTCGGCCTGAAACAGGCGCTCGTCGACCCGGTGCAGCCGTTTTTCCTGAGCCTTGGTCATCAGCGGATAATGCTTGATGTCGAACAGGTGATACACGATAAACCAAACCGGCTTCTCGGTTGTCATCCAGTTCTGGGCATCGAAGCGCTTCAAATTGACTGGCACAGAGTAGCGCCGTAAGGTGCGTTCGCGCCGAAGGTTAAAGTAAGCGTTGAAGTAACTGAGCGCCAGTTCGCGCAGATTGCGGTAGATGGGCTCGCGCCAGCGGCATCCGGTGTAATTCGATTTGGCTACCGCTCCCCAGCATCCGTGCTCACGAAAAACCGCGATCACGTGGTCGGTGTCATGCTCGGCCTCAAAATCGAGCAGCAAAGGAGGGTATCCGTTCGCGCGCAGCGCCGCTGCGGCGAAGATCGCGCCTTCCAGGCAATGCGCAGAGCGCTCCGCCAGGACTTTCCGCGGAGACCACGCCGTGTCCTCGAGGTGATACGGCATGTCATCCAGAAGCTTCTGGATGCCGTGGGGATTCTTCAAGCTGCGCAGCTTGCGCAGTTCGGCGGAAGTGAATCCAAAATGGTCGTTGGCCATTCTTGTGAGTCGGTGCCTGGGACGATCGTGAACAGAGCAGTGTAGCGTATCAGGCTTGAGCGACGGCACGTCACAGCTTTGTCATTCCGAAGGTCGCGGCAGCGACGAGGAATCTGCTGTTCCGTGGTGGACACAGCGGATTCCTCCTAGCTCGCTCCGCTCGCGTGTCGGAATGACAAGAATTAAAAACAATCGTCACGCTACGCTGCCGCCCGCGGCTAGTGATGGGCAATGGGGTGAATCTCGGGACGATGGTGAAGTGGAAATGGGAGACGTGACCTAACGGGATATCGGGAGATTCTGATTGAAACAGCGGCGGTTTAAATCGATTTAACTTGCGAGGTTAAGTGTAATTAATACATATAGATACGGACGTACTTTTGCACAGCCCATTAACTCCGTAAACGATTGCCTCTGAGTTAGTTGTGTAACGATGCACCACGATCATTGCAAACCTTGTTAACCTCCAAACACTCGCGCCAGTTCATTCGGGGAATCTACCACAACGTCCGGAGACGCGTCTTCCAAAGTCTGCGGCGCAAAGCCGTAAGTTACGCCAACTGTCCGCAATCCAGCATTGTGTCCCGTCTCGATGTCGGTGTGCGAGTCACCCACGATCGCAGTCTCCTCCGGACGCGCTCCGGTCTCTTGCAGCAAGTTCTGCGCGCCTTCGGGATCCGGTTTCTTCGTCTGGAAACTGTTCCCCCCATAAACCTGCACAAAGTGGCGAGCGAGCCCCAGCGCTTCGACGATTGCTTTCGACGGAATCACCGGCTTGTTGGTGAGAATCGCCAGCTTGCGTGGCGACCCGTTGCCTGAATTCTGAATGGCCGCGAGCGCATCGGATATTCCTGAGTAAACCGTCGTGTGATCGAGTTTGTGCTCGCGGTAGTACGAGAGAAAAAACTCCAACCCCTTGCGGACGACTGCCTCGTCGATTTTTTCTCCGCCCAGCGCGCGCTGGATGAGAACGGGTGCGCCGTCTCCAACATAACTCGCGATTACGTGCTCGGGAAGTTCGGGACGCCCAATATGCCGCAGTGCCGCGTTCACGGAGTGGACAAGGTCGAGGCGGGAGTCAATCAGCGTGCCGTCCAGATCGAAAATGACCAGCTTGATGGAGTGCGGATCAAAGGACCGATGCGTACGAATCATGAGAGTTCAGGATAGCACTCAGGTGTCAGCCATCAGCGTTTAGCCATCAGCAAACCAGGCCAGTCCAGGCCCGACTTGTCATCCTGAAAGACGCGACGTTTGCGGCGTTCAGGATCTGTGTATTTCTCAACGCGGGCGATTCCGCCGGCAAGATGTCGAGATAATGGTCCGCGAATACGCGGCTCAGGATGACAGACGTGTGCGACAACTTAACCGGTGGGCCGAAAAAATCGGACGAACCCGTGAGGTTCGTCCGATGTGAAGCCGAGGATAGTCGGTCTAGGCCGGCGCCATCTGCTCGTTGGCCTCAGCGAAGGCATTCGAGGTCAGGTTTCCGAGCAGGTTGTGCCAGACGTGGTTGGGATTGTTCTCAACTGCGCTGACGATGTCGCGCATGCGCGTGAGGACTGGCGGCTCTTTCTCCTCATAGACATCGCCTTGCAGGAGCTGGATCACATCCACGCGATAACGCGGATCCGAGATGAACGCGGTAAACAGCACGTTCAGCCGGTAATAGACGCGGATGAAGTTGTACCAGTTGCGCACGCCGCGCTTCAGCGTGATCTCATAATCCGAGAACGCATCTTTTTTGAAATTGCCGGACTCCACGGCGCGGATGATGTCTTTGTGGCCGAGCTGGGAACAGGTAAGCGCGATGCTCACGCCGGTGGAAAAGATGGGATCGACGAAGCGCGCCGCATCGCCAATCATCATCAGCCGGTCGCCGACGATCTGCTTCATGGCATAGCTGTAGTCGCCTTCGTGCTTGAACGGACGCATCTGGCGGCCTTTCTTCAGCGCTTCGTAGAACTCCGGACGCGATTTGATGCAGTTCCAGAAGAAGGTTTCACGAGCTTCTTTGCTGGCCTCGAAATTCTCCTTCTGCGTTACGACGCCGACGCTGGTCACGGTTTCCGTGATCGGAATCTGCCACACCCAGGTGTTTGAAATCGGGAGGAAGTGAATGAAGATGTAGTTATTCATTCCTTCTTTGTAGGCCATGGCGGTGCGATCGTAGCCTTCAAACCATGTGTGTATGGCGTACTGGTTGAACAGAGGATCCTTCACCTTCCACTTCATCTGGTTCCCGATAAGCGTATTCCGCCCGCTGGCGTCGACGGCGATGCGGCAGCTCGTGCTCATCTGTTTCTTGCCGACGTTGTACTTCACGGATGCGAAACCAGGATCTGCGTCGAAATCGACTCCATTGACTCGCACGCCCTGGTAGACTTCGGCACCCAGTTGATTGGCGTGCTGCAGCATCAGCAGATCGAACTTGCCGCGATCCACGTGCCACGTGTATTTCTGGCCGGTATCCTTTTCGCGCTCTTCGAAACGGATGTCCGCGCCGCTGCCGGCACGCAAACCGTCAAAGTCCATCGAATGGAAGCTGTGGGTGTAGGCCGGCGAGCCCGAGGCCGCCGTCCATGCCGCTCCATACTTTCGCGGGAAGCCCGCCTCATCCATCTTTTCGAGGAATCCCAGATCACGCAGGATGCGCGTGGAAGAAGGCACCAGCGATTCGCCCACATGCTCGCGCGGCATGTTCTCGCCTTCGAACACGACACACTTCAGCCCGGCTTTGGCTAAGTATCCGGCCATAGTCGATCCAGCCGGACCGCCCCCAATAATTGCTACGTCAAAGTCAGGTACGGAATGGTTCATTTGTACTCTCTCCTAGGGTTCTTTCTTACCCGGGCTTAGAGTGCGCTACGGCTGAGCCCGGTGACAGCGTTTCCAGTCAAGCGGGAAGCGATTCATACTCGGTCCATGCAGCAGAGGGATCCGAGCCTTCAACGGGATGCCCGTGAAGACGTCACTACCAGGATCGAGCTATTTTTAGAGACCCCTTCCCACAACGCAACATTTACAGACGAGGGAGATCCACAGCGGTGGCGCTAAGAAGGCATTCACGGCCCCGTGACTGCGGTCAACGGGGCCGCTTCGTGCTGAGCTCGTTCTGATGGGGAGGACAACCGTGAACGAAACGTGCTCGTTGGCGGGAAAGTCTACGGATGACTAGGTCGTTGAGTCTGTGATTGCAATTACTCACCGGTGTGACTTTGGTCACTTCGTCATACCAATTCTCGCGAAATACACGAACTTCCCTGTTTTTCCAACCCGCCTCTACCATTTACAATCCAACAGGTTCTGTGACTTGGGCAGGGAATCGTACCAGCGGGGCAGGAATCTAAACCTTTTATAGGGACTGATAGCGGATGGCCACGACAAAAACCGATCCTAAGCTGGCCCTCGCGGCCGGCGGCGCCAAGAAAACCAAGAGCTACGATGGACTTACCCGCGAACAGCTGATCCGGGCGTACCGCCTGATGTATACCTCGCGGCGTATCGATGACCGGGAAATCCTGCTCAAACGCCAGCAGAAAATCTTCTTTCAAATGTCGGGCGCAGGACACGAAGCAGTCGGTGTTGCCGCCGGACTGGCCCTAAAGCCTGGATACGACTGGTTCTATCCCTATTACCGCGACCGCGCGCTCTGCCTGGCGCTTGGAGTCGAGCCCTACCAGATGTTCCTGCAAGGTGTGGGCGCTGCCGATGATCCGAGTTCCGGCGGACGGCAGATGCCTTCGCACTGGAGCTACCCGAGCCTGCATATCGTGACGCAGTCGTCGCCGACGGGTTCGCAGATTCTGCAGGGCGTCGGTTGTGCGGAAGGTGGCCGCTACTTTGCACGCCATCAGAAGGCGGCGGAGTTGCCCGCGGACGCCGATGATTACCGCAAATTCAAGAACGTCAGTTTCCAGAATGACGAAGTGACCTACGTCTCTTTGGGCGATGGCACGTCGAGCGAAGGCGAGTTCTGGGAAGCGATGAACGCCGCTGCGCTCGAAAAACTTCCGGTTATTTTCTGCGTGGAAGACAACGGCTACGCGATTTCAGTGCCGGTCGAGGCCCAGACCGCAGGCGGCAGCATTTCGCGGTTGGTTTCGGGATTCCCTAACTTCCATTTTGAAGAAGTCGATGGCACGGATCCGGTGGCAAGCTATGCGGCGTTTCGTCGAGCGGCGCAGTATTGCCGCGAAGGCCATGGCCCCGCCTTCGTACATGCGCATGTGATACGCCCGTACTCGCACTCGCTGTCGGATGACGAGCGCTTGTATCGGCCCGATTCCGAACGTGAACGCGATGCGCAGCGCGATCCGGTGACGCGCACCCAGATGTTTCTGCTGCGCGAAGGAATCCTCGACGATAAAGGGATCAATCAGCTCGAGAAGGAAGTCGAAGCTGAACTGCAGGCTGCCGTGGACCGCGCGCTGGAAGCGCTGCCCCCCGCGCCGGAGTCAGTGATGCAGTATGTGTACTCGCCCGACGTGGATGTTACGTCGTCCGCATTTGACACTCAGCCTCTTGCTCCCGAACCCGCAGCCGACGGCAAGAAGAATTCCACCAAAACGATGGCCGATCTCATCAACGGCACGTTGCGCGATGAGATGAAGCGCGACGAGCGCATCGTGATCTTTGGTGAAGACGTCGCGGATTGCAGCCGCGAAGAGTATCTCAAGCACAAGCTGGTGAAAGGGAAGGGCGGAGTCTTCAAGCTCACCTTCGGCCTGCAGTGCGAGTTCGGCAACGACCGCGTGTTTAACTCACCGTTAGCCGAGGCCGCGATCGTGGGCCGCGCCACTGGTATGGCGACGCGCGGGTTGAAGCCGGTGGTAGAAATTCAGTTCTTCGATTACATATGGCCCGCGATGATGCAGATTCGCGACGAGCTCAGCGTCATCCGTTGGCGCTCCAACAATGGATTTTCGTGCCCGGTCGTCATTCGCGTCGCGATAGGCGGATACCTGACCGGCGGGGCGATCTACCACTCTCAGTGCGGGGAAAGTGTATTCACGCACATTCCGGGATTGCGGGTCGTGTTTCCGTCGAACTCGCTCGATGCCGCAGGACTTTTGCGCACGGCGATCCGCTGCGACGATCCTGTGCTGTTCCTTGAGCACAAGCGTCTGTATCGCGAATCCTATGGACGCTCGACGTATCCAGGTCCGGACTACATGATTCCGTTCGGGAAAGCAAAGATCGTCCATCCAGGAACCGACCTTACAGTCGTGACCTATGGCGCGGTGGTTCCTCGCGCGTTGCAAGCTGCGCAGAAGCTGGAACGGGAGCAGGGAATCAAGGTCGAACTCATCGACCTGCGGTCGCTGAATCCGTTTGACTGGGACACGATCGCAGCTTCCGTGGCGAAGACGAATCGTGTGCTGGTTGCCTACGAAGACACACTCAGTTGGGGATACGGCGCCGAGATCGCCGCTCGCATAGCCGATCAGCTCTTCGATCAACTCGATGCGCCTGTCCGCCGAGTCGCCGCGAAAGACACGTTCGTGGCGTATCAGCCGATTCTCGAGGACGCAATCCTTCCGCAGCCCAACGATCTTTACCTGGCGATGAAGGATCTGGCGAAATACTAAGAAACTAGCCACGGATTTACACGGATTAGTCGATTCTTGGTGGATCGATCCGTGGGAATCCGTGGCCGAATCTTTTAGCGCGAGACTGCTTGCGGCACGCGCGCCGGGCGTTCCATGGCAGCCTCGACCTTGCCGGCGCTTTCAAAGACAAACCGGTAGAGCGCGCCACCCAGGATGCCACCGACGAGAGGTGCGACCCAGAACATCCAGAGTTGCTGAAGCGCCCATCCTTGGGCGAAGACGGCAACGCCAGTGCTCCGCGCCGGGTTGACCGACGTGTTTGTGATTGGAATACAGACCAGATGAATGAGCGTCAAGCACAGCCCGATCGCGATCGGCGCGAAGCCTTTCGGCGCTCTTTCGTCGGTGGATCCCATAATCACAATCAGGAAGAACGCTGTGAGCACGACTTCGGCAACAAAGCCGGCCAGAAGCGTATATCCGCCTGGAGAGTGTGCCCCGTATCCGTTGGAAGCGAATCCGGCATGCACGTCGAAATTGGCCGATCCGCTGGCAATGAGGTAAAGGACGCCTCCTGCAGCGACTCCGCCGAGAACTTGCGCGACGACGTACGGCACAAGGTCGGAAGCGGAGAATCGCTTTCCGACGACCAGACCGAGGCTGATGGCTGGATTGAGATGACATCCGGAGATGTGGCCAATGGCGAACGCCATCGTGAGGACGGTGAGCCCAAAGGCCAGTGCGACGCCCGCGAACCCAATTCCAACGGCTGGAAAAGCGGCTGCGAACAAAGCGGCACCGCATCCGCCGAAGACAAGCCAGAATGTTCCGAAAAACTCTGCTGCTGCACGTTTCCCGATCGGCATCGTGGATCTCCTTTCCGACCCGGTTATGGAAGGTGAAAGCCTGGGAACTTACGAGGGCCAAAGCGTAGCACACCCGACAGAATTCGGGACAGCAGAAAACTCCGCTTTGTCAGGCCGGCCGGAATCGCCCGTTCATTGACTTGCCGCAGATAGGCAAATAACATCTCTCGAACCATGATCGGGCACGTCATCTCGCACTACCGCATCATCGAGAAACTCGGTGGCGGCGGGATGGGAGTAGTCTACAAAGCCGAGGATACGGACCTCGGCCGTTTTGTAGCGCTCAAGTTTCTTCCAGACGAACTGTCGCGCGATCCTCAGGCGCTGGAACGGTTTCGCCGCGAAGCGCGGGCGGCCTCGGCGCTGAATCATCCCAACATCTGCACCATCCACGAGATCGGACGGCAAGAGTCCCTGAACTTCATCGTGATGGAGTTTCTGGAAGGGACCACGCTCAAGCACCGGATCGCGGGCCGTCCGTTGGAACTCCATGAACTGCTGCAGTTCGCCATCGAGATCGCGGACGCGCTCGAAGCAGCTCACGCCAAAGGCATCATTCATCGCGACATCAAGCCGGCCAACATTTTCATCACGGCTCAGGGCCACGCAAAGATTCTGGACTTCGGCCTGGCGAAGTTCACTCCCATATTGCGAGGCGGTTCGGGAAGCGAAGGCGACACCCGAACGATGGACGAGGAGCACCTCACGAGCCCGGGGAGCGCGGTAGGAACGGTGGCGTATATGTCGCCGGAGCAGGTACGGGGAAAAGAACTCGACGCTCGCAGCGATCTGTTTTCGTTCGGCGCGGTGCTCTATGAAATGGCAACGGGCGTTCTGCCGTTCCGCGGCGAGACCAGCGGCGTCATTTTTGACGGAATTCTGAACCGGCCGGTCGCGGCTCCGGCGCGGTTCAATCCGGAACTTCCGGCAGAGTTTGAGCGCATCGTCGACAAAGCGATGGAGAAAGATCGCGACCTGCGCTACCAGCACGCGGCCGATATGCGCAGCGATCTGAAGCGGCTGCTGCGGGATTCGGAATCAGGCAAGCATGCCTCGCGTGTGATGGCGGTGCCGGAGATTGCGACTTCCGATGTGAGTGCGCAGGCGCGTGTTTCGGGCGTGCTATCCGGAACTGCAGCAATTCCTGGCCACATCACGCCTGCTGGTACAACCGGGACGGCATTTCCACCGCGGAATAACTTCAAGATCATTGGGATGGCTGCGGCTGGGCTAGTCGTTCTGTGCGCGTTGTATGCGGCGTATTACTTCACCTCGAGTCGGAAATCTGGCGGCGGAAGCGCAACCGTGATTCCTATCAGTCACTGGCACCGGCCGATTTCGCGGGCGGCTTTGTCTCCCGACGGGCACACCATTGCGTTTTCGTCGTATGAGCAGGGTTATGAGCAGATCTTCGTGATGCTGACCTCAGGCGGCGACCCCTTGCAACTCACCAACGACGAAGGCAGCAAGCTGCTGGACGGTTTTTCTGGCGACGGAACGCAGATTTACTACGAGCGTGAACTTGGCGCCAGCGAGGTCTGGGCCATTCCAACTTTGGGGGGTACTCCGAGCCGCCTGGTATCGGGATTGAGAGCTCGGGTTTCGCCGGACGGCAAGAGCCTGTTTTTCTTTGACAACGACGGGAAGGCTCTGCAGCAAGCTGCTCCCGACGGCTCGAACGCTAGAAAAGTAGTCGACATCAACGAACTCAAGTTGAGTAACCTCGGGTATCTCGTTTATCCCGGAGGCAACGAAATCCTGGTCGGGGGTGCGACTTCTTCAACGCCCGCTGGCACTGCCGATCTCTTTCATCTCGATCTGGTCAAACATCAGAGAACGCAGCTCACCTCGATCTCGGGAAACCCAGATGCGTTCCGATGGGCAGAACCTGGAAAATCTGTGCTGATGAGCCGCGAGATAAACGGGATCATCAATCTTTGGCAATACGATCTGCGAGACAAGACACTCACCCAGGTCACGACCGGCGCGGGACCCGACTTTCTGGGCATGAAAGATCCTGGAGGTAAGGGGATCTATTTTGTGAATGGGAAAGACTCGGGATATCTGTCGGTGTACGACGTCACCAGAAAGTCGTCGACCGATATCGTATCGGAACTGGCTTTGCAGCCGACGATCTCTCCGGACGGCAAGAGGGTGATGTACCTTACCGTGCCCGATGTGGGACATCAGGAACTCTGGCTTGCCGACTTGGACGGCGGCAACAAGATCAAGCTCATTTCTGTGCAGGGAGAGATTGGGGTAGGACAGTGGTCGCCCGACGGGAGCCGGGTCACCTTCAGCAAGTTGAATCCCAGCGAGGGAGACTTCGTCATTGACGTGGATGGGAGCCATCTCCGCAAGCTGCCCCAGACCCTCTATGCCACGGACTCGGGTGCATGGTCGAGAGACGGGAAATACATGTACCTTACCGGCTTTGAGTCGGCAAACAACGGGCACCTCTCGACATGGCGTATATCGATGGATTCCTTCGCGGCTGAGCGATACGTGGACACCTGCGGCTTTGTGATGGACGTGTCACCCGACGGAAAGTTCTTGCTGACGACCCAGCTCGCGGGAGACAGTTCCGGGATCTATTCGCTGTCGCTTGCTGACAAAACATGCACGAACCTAGTTCCCCACGTCGCGGTTTTTTTCCCCCACATCTCTCCCGACGGAAAATCCGTGTTCTACACAATTTCTGAACGCGGACAAGTAACTCTGTTTCGCCTTCCTTGGGCGAACGGCAAGGCGACCGGACGCGCCAGCCAGGTTTGGAAACTTCCTTTCGCATTTCCTCAACGTTACGCCGGGAACGCCTACGACGTAAGCCAAGACACCTCCAAGGTTGCTTACGTGCGGCCGGGCGGGCAGTTCGATGTCTACCTGCTCAGTTCCAAGTGATTGGCCGGAGAATTCTGAAAGAGCGAGGGGGCGCTTCCAGGAGGCGTCCTTCGTCCCTCTCTCCTGCTTATTCGTCCTTTTATACGGCCCTTTGAGTCCAATTCATCCACGACTCATCCCGGAGCTGTGCCGCCGTCACATGCACGCGTGACCTTCATCACCGTCAATCTGGAACGGCGAATGAGACTATCCTCCCTGTTCTTTTACCCAAATGGCGGTTTCGTCCGATCGCAATCCCCTCCGCCATAGAGTGCGGCTGGCTTGAACTCCTAGGTTGTGGCTAGCCGATTGTTTCGAGGCATTGATTACCCGTAAGCCGGGCTCCTGTTTGTCAACGGAGAGCCACTTAACTTGAGAGTCGTCGCCTGGGGCGGCGTTTGGTGAGATCGATTCGCCGAGCAGGCGAACCCGATCCTATTTGTATTTTCGTCCCAGGTGAAAAGGAGAAGCAAAATGAAGCAGTGCGCGCGGAACATTCTTATGCGTTTGGGATTCATGTTCGCCTTTCTGGTGCTGCTTGGACTGTGCGCGGCAGGAGCATTCGGGCAGGCCATCGACGGCAACGTCGTGGGTACAGTGATGGACACTCAAGGCGCCGCAGTGGTCGGCGTCGATGTTATGGCGACCAACGTTTCGACCAACATTATGGTCGCTACGAAAACAGGCTCTACCGGTGAATACCGTTTCGATCACCTTCTGGCAGGGACCTACCGGATCACAACGAAAGTGAGCGGTTTCAAGTCAGTGTCAGAGTTAGTCGAGGTTGAATTGAACAAGACTGCGACCCGAAACATTACTCTGAGCCCGGGTGCAGCTACGGAGACAGTCGAAGTGTCCGGCGTGCCTCCCGTCCTGGATACGACCACCGCGCAACTGCAAAATACGTTCCAGGCGAAACAAATGGAAGATCTGCCGATCTCCTCCCGGGGAAGCGGCGTAATCAATCTGGCGCTTCTGGACGCGGGCGTGGCGACCAGCGGTGGAGTTGGACTGGGAGCGGGCCCGTCAGTTTCGGGGCAGCGTCCGCGCAACAACAACTTCACGGTTGAGGGAGTGGACAATAACGACAAGAGCGTGACCGGCCCACTGCTTCAGCTTCCCAACGACGCAGTCGACCAATTCACAGTGCTGCAAAATCAGTTCTCGCCGGAATTCGGGCATTCCTCCGGTGGTCAGTTCAATCAGACGATCAAGTCCGGTTCGAACGCGTTCCACGGGCGTCTGTACGAATATTTCCAGAACCGCAATTTGAACGCGATCGATTCGCAGCTGGCCCTTTCCGAAGTGAGCAACGGGCTCGGAGTCAAAAATACTCCTTACGACAACAACCGCTTCGGCGGGCAAGTCGGCGGTCCGCTCATCAAGAACAAGCTGTTCTTCTTTACGAACTGGGAGTACAACCCGACCAAGAACTACAGCTTCTCGACGGCCTGCGCGCCGACCACGGCAGGCTACGCCCTGTTAGCGGCTGATCCGAAGGTCAATCAAACCAACCTGGCGCAGTTCCAGAAATATGTTCCGGCAGCGGCGAAAATCGCGCCGAGTAGCGATGCCAACTGCTCGGGATCGTCGTCCATTGGCAGTAACGCTGACGTACCCACTGGAGATCTGGGCTATGCCGCGGCGTACTACAACAACTTCCTGACTGGAGTGGCTTCGCTGGACTACAACATCTCCACGAAGGATCAGCTGCGGGGCCGCTATGCCTACGAGAAGAACAATTTCATGGACGTGAGCGGTCAGATTCCCGCTTTCTGGCTCCCGGTCCCGTACCGCTATGGCATCGTCACTCTAAGCGAATATCACACCTTCAACTCGAACCTGACGAACGAGGTCCGGATCGGTTTCAATCACAGCAGCAACAACTATCCCGGCGGCAACTTCGCATTTCCGGGACTCGATGCATTCCCCACCCTGGCGGTCGGGTTTGGCGAAGGCAACGGCGTGCAACTCGGAGCCGATCCCAACGCTCCGCAGTTCGGCAGCCAGAATTTCTACCAGGCGGTAGACAATGTCGGCTGGGTGAAGGGTAATCACAACTTCAAGTTCGGGGGAGAGCTCCGCGAGTATATCTCGCCGCAAGGATTCACACAGCGGCAACGCGGCGACTACGAGTACACGAGCTTTGACGGATACTTCACCGATCAGGTCCCCGATTACCTTGCCGAGAGGTCGATCGGCAACCTGACCTATTACGGCAACCAGAAGATGTTCTACTGGTGGGCGGGCGATGACTGGCACGTCAAGAAAAACTTCTCGCTCAACCTGGGACTGCGGTACGAATTCACGCAGGTGCCGCTATCCCAGCGGATGTGGCAGCCTCTGAACTCGATTTCGAACGTTCCTGGATTGGTCACATTCTCTTCTCCACAGGCGCAGAAGAAGAACTTCCTGCCGCGCATTGGATTTGCATGGTCGCCCGGCAATAGTGGGACGACGTCAGTTCGCGGCGGATTCTCCATGTCAACAGATGTGCTCTACGACAACCTTGGACTGCTCTCTGCACCGCCACAAGTGCAGCAAACTTGCGACGCAACGCCGGGGGACCAATCTGCTTTGACGTCGGCGTGCTTCTGGCAAGACCCGACGCTGGGTCAGGGTGGATTCCTGGCCAGCGGAGGTTTGCCGTACTCGGCTACGATACCCGCAATCACCGATCCGATCGCGGCCCGCGAAGCAACAGCCAGCTACATTCCGAACCAGAAGTTGCCGTACTCGGAAACCTGGACATTGGGAATCCAGCATATTTTTGACAACAAATACACGCTGGAAGTTCGATACGTAGGAACTCGCGGAATTCATCTGCCGGTACAGCAGCGCCTGAATCGTCAGATCAAGACGTCATCGACGGAATATCTACCAGTATTCTTCAACGCGCCGGCTTCCGTGGACAACCTGACCACAACCTATGCCCAGATCAATTCGAACCCGAACTATGTTCCTGCCTGGGCTGATGCCGGATTCGACAGTTCGAGCGTAGTCGGATTCATGTATTGGGGTGCTTCCCAGTATCACGGACTGCAAACCCAACTGACGCGAAGCATGACCAACGGCTTGCAGTTCCAGCTCGCCTGGACCTGGAGCCACAACATGGATAACTCCACGGCCGACGTCTTTTCGACATATTTGACGCCACGCCGCCCACAAGACTTCGCCTGCTACGCATGCGATTGGAGCGATTCCGCTCTGGATCGTCGGCATCGTGTGACCTTCCAGGTTCTCTACGACATGCCGTTCATGAAGCACAGCAACAACTGGTTCGCAAAGAACATCCTCGGCAACTGGGAAACAGGCCCGATTTATACCTTCCAGTCGCCGGAGTTCGCTACGGTCCAGGCCGGCGTGGATGTTAACGGAAACGGCGACACCGCCGGAGATCGTGTCGTGATCAATCCGGCGGGCAACCGCTCCATCGGCACCGGCGTGACACCGCTCTGTACCAGTGGATTGCCGACTGGCTCACCTTGCGATCCCAACTATCACGTGACGGATGGAGAGGGGAATACGACCTATCCCAGCCGCGCATATATCGTTGCTTACCAGGCGAACGACCCCAATGCCTACTATGTAGGCGGGGATACCTCCGAAGGTTGGGGCAAGTACATGCGGGCCAATGGCCGGCGCAACACGCTGTCCATGCCGCACATCAACAACATCGACTTGACATTGGTCAAGCGGATCAACTTTACCGAGCACCAGTCGCTGGAGTTCCAGGCGCAGGCGATTAACGTCTTCAACCACGCCCAGTATGTGCCCGGATACATCAACGATGTGGCTCCGCTCGGGTACACGGGCAGCAACGTTCTTGCGATGTTGGAACCAGGAACAGGAAACTTCGACAAGCCGAAGTCTGTGTTCTCGAACCAACCGCGCCGCATGTTACTGGTGATCAAGTACAACTTTTAACCGGGTGCTGTCTCAGAATAAGGGGAGCCTTCGGGCTCCCCTGCCTTTTTTGCGGGAAAGTTTCACGAATTCGCGTTCGAGAGTTGTTTTGCGATCGTGCAGTAGAGATCGATGGCATCGTGCAGCTGTTTTTTGGCGATGTACTCACCGTCGGTATGGGCAACGTGAATCGAGCCGGGGCCGATCAATAGAGGCTGTCCCCATTTCGTTAACTTCGGGATATCGGTTGTAAACGCGGCAATCATAGTGGGCATGCCGTCCACGGTGCGGAAGTGCATGAAGGGAAGTTCCAGCGGAAACGTAACTTCGACATCAGGACTCGCCGTAGCAAGGATCTGCTTGCGCAGTTCTTCGGTCGGTCCGATGAGGCGGTAGAGCAAGTCGGCATGTGCGTAATCGGGGATCACATTCGGAGCGCGTCCTCCTTCAATCAGGCCGATATTCAGCGTGCAAGGCCCGACTTGCGGGTCGGACGGTAGGGGCATGGCTCGCAATCGGGAAAGAGTCGCAATCAGCTTGTCGATTGCCGACTCGCCGAGTTGCGGATACGCAGAGTGGGCCATCTTTCCGCGCGCAGTCACTTCGGCTCGCAAGGTTCCCTTGGATGCCAGGGCGATGTGGTTTTCGGTGGGCTCACCGTTCACCAGAAACTTGACGCTCGCCGGGGCCTGCTCGTTGGCGACTTTCGCTCCGAGGCTGTCGCGTTCTTCGCCGGCGACAAAGAGCAGACCAACATGGATTCCTTCCCGATGGAGTTTTTCTGATGCGGCAATCTGGGCGGCAATGATGCCCTTGGCATCGCACGAGCCGCGGCCGTAGATGTTAGCTTCGTCTTCGGACGACGGGATAAACGGCGGCACGGTGTCCATGTGCGTGGAGAACACAACGGTGGGATTGTCGTGATCGAACGAGGTCGCATACACGTTGAACCGGTTATCTTCGACCGGCATTTTGCGGGCGTTGTACCCAATGCGGCACAATTCGCCATAAAGGTAGTTTCCAACTTCCGCTTCGTTCCCCGTTATCGATTCAATGTCCACCAGTTGCCGTGTAAGCGTAATTGCGTCCATGGTGGAGAGGATAGCAAACGGCATTTGGTGTTAGGTCTTAGGTCGTCGGCACGCCGGAGGCGCTTCCAAGGTTTATTCTTTGCGAAATTAAAAATCATCGTTTGCCAAGCATAAGAATCAATAGCTTCAACAAACTTCCAGTTTCGGGGTGTCCGCATGCAACTGAAGCCCTTCCTGCTCGATGCCTGGCTCGATCAGCACGAACATGACATCGAATTCAACCTGGCCGCGAGCACCGGGCCCGTCTGGACCGTCAACGAAATACTCGCTCTGGCCGATGACGAAGTGCGACACCGCTTCCTGAACCATAACCTTGTCTACAGCCGTCCGGCCGGCGCCGACAGCCTCCGTGAAGCCATTGCGGAAATGCAGAGGGTTCCCGTTGACGCGGTCCAAGTCGTTACGGGTGCATCCGAAGCGCTCGTTGCGCTGATGTGGTTGGCCGCAGAGCCGGGGGCGAACGTAATCATCCCGCTGCCTGGATTCACGACCTTCTCCGCTCTGCCGGAATCGCTGGGAGTGGAGACGCGTTTCTATCGCGTTCGCCGCGAGAACGGATTTCGAATCGACCCCGACGAGATCACCCGGCTTGCTGACTCGAAGACCAAGCTCATTCTGGTGAATAGCCCGCACAATCCTACCGGGGCCACGATCGGCGACGACGAACTGGAGGCTCTGCACTCGTTTACTGCCGAGCGCGGAATACAGTTGGTCAGCGACGAGGTCTACCATCCCATCTACCACGGAAGGCGAAGCCGATCGGCCTCCCGCCTGCCGCACGCTACGGTGATCGCCGACTTGTCGAAGGCATTCTCGATCGCCGGTGTTCGGACGGGATGGATGATCGAGCACGATGTCCGTCGCCGCCAGCAGTATTGGAACGCGCGCGCGTATTTCTCGATCTGTAACACGACCACCGGGGAGATTCTCTCGGAGGTCGCCATCCGCAATCGGGATGCTGTGCTCGGCAAGTCACAGCAATATGCGACGAGAAATCTAGCGATTCTCGAACAATTTATGGCCGATCATCGCGATGTTCTTGGCTGGATCCCGCCTCGTGGTGGGATGACAGCATTCCCCTGGCTAGTCACCGGAGAGGACGCTCGCCCATTCTGTCAGGCGGCTGCGGACCGCGGAATTCTGCTGGCTCCCGGGGATTGTTTCGATGAGCCGTCGCATTTCCGCTTAGGCTTCGCCGCAGTGGCAGACAATTTTTCTGTCGCGCTCGACCGCTTTGGGGCCTTCCTCAGGAGCTGGTCAGCAAAGATGGTGACAGTCTAAGGCCAATCTCCGGTTCGTTCTTACTGCAACCGGCATCTTGCTGAGAGCGTACAGGTCACGGGATTTGTGTAATCTGGATGCGTGATTCCCTCGAACTCGAGCATTCGCTCCCTTTTTCTTAACGGGCCTGCCGGAAACCTCGAAGCCCTTCTCAACGCCGGAGCGGAGAATGCCACGCACGCGGCGCTCGTTTGCCATCCGCACCCGGTCTATGGCGGAACACTGCACAACAAGGTTGTCTTTCACACCATGAAGGCGCTGAACAGCTTCGGTTTTCCGGTGCTGCGATTCAACTTTCGCGGCACAGGGCTGAGCCAGGGAGAGCATGATCGCGGGCTGGGCGAAGTGGGAGACGTCAAGACGGCGCTCGACTGGCTGGACGCGGAATTTCGTCTGCCGCTGATTTTTGCGGGATTTTCGTTCGGTGCGGCAATCGGGTTACGTGCATCATTTGATGATTCCCGAGTGAAGGCGCTGATTGGAGTGGGAGTGCCGGTTGCCCCTGTAGCTGCCGAGTCAGAAGAGCCGCGGGTCTACACATTCGATTTTCTGCGTGAATGTACAAAGCCGAAGTTGTTTGTCAGCGGCGCGCGGGATCAGTTTGGCCCACGGGCAAAATTGGAATCGCTGGTGGCGTCCGTGCCCGCGCCGAAGAAGTTAGTGGTGATCGAGGGCGCCGATCACTTCTTCGAAGGACGATTGCGTGAGTTGCGCGAAGCCATCGAGGGCTGGGTGAGGGAAGCGGTCAGCCATGGCATGAGCACGCCATCGCAAAACCTCGGGGGCTGAAGCCCGATTCATTGCGCGCCTTAACGGCACGGCTGAAGCCATGCCCTTCCCAAAACGTTGCCTGCAGCCGCTTCAGTGAACTGAGCTGAGATAATCCTTCCGATGCAGAATCCAGTTAGCAATGATCAGTTTCGGCAGAATCGCGAAACGGCGCGCGACATCTTTTTGACTGCATTGCGCGAGGCCTCGATCGCGAAGGGATTCTCCCGTCATCTGGATTACGAGCGAGGCGTGCTGCGCGTACGTGAGGACCTATTCGATCTGAATTCGTATTCGAAAGTGCTCGTGATCTCGATCGGCAAGGCAGGGCACACGATGGTCGAAACGCTGGCCGGGATGGTCGGGTCTTCTCTCGAGGGGATCGTCGCGAGCTCAGTGCGGCCTGAGTCGCAGGTGCGCGGGTTCCGATATTTCAATGGCGGACATCCGACGCCGAACGCGGAATCGATACAGGCAGGCGGCGCGATCCTGCGGGCTCTGGAGACTCTACCTGCGAATGCTCTGGTGATTTTCCTGATCAGCGGTGGAGGCTCATCGATTGTCGAGAAGCCGATCGATGACGAGCTTTCGCTGGATGACTTGATAGCGACGTATCGCGCGCTGGTGCACTCCGGAGCCCCGATTGCCGAAATCAACAGCGTTCGGAAACATCTTTCGGCAGTGAAGGGAGGACGATTGGCACAACGGGCATACCCGGCGCAACAGGTCTCGCTTCTGGTATCCGATGTGCCCGACAAGACGCCAGACGCTCTCGCGTCGGGGCCGACAATGCCCGATTCCACTACGGTTTCTGATTGTTACGCTATTGCGGAGAAATATGGGTTGCTGGCACAGTTTCCAGAAAGCACGCGAGAGCTTTTTGAACGTCATGCCCTGGAAGAAACGCCGAAGTCAGACGATCCAGCATTTACTCGTGCACGATGGTGGACTTTGCTTTCCAACCAGACTGCCGTGGAAGAAGCCAGCAATGCGGCGGAGCAAGCCGGTTTTGTCGTGCACGTGGACAATTCCTGCGACGACTGGGATTACGAAAAAGCTGCGGAGTATCTGCTGCAGAAGCTTCGCGAGTTGCGTAAGCAGGTCTCACCCGTATGCTTGATCTCGGGTGGGGAAGTGACGGTGAAAGTCACGAACGGCGGTGTCGGAGGCCGCAACCAACATTTCGCATTGGCCTGCGCCCAGAAGATCAAGGATGAAAATATCACTGTACTTAGCGCAGGCACCGACGGAGTGGACGGCAACAGTCCGGCGGCGGGAGCGGTGGTCGATGGGAGCACCCTGGAGCGCGCGGCGGATCGCGGTCTCGATGTGCGAGGATCGTTAGATCGCTTTGACTCTCATCCGCTGTTTCGGGCGCTCGGAGATGCGATCGAGACAGGGCCCACGGGGAACAATCTGCGGGATTTGCGAATTCTGCTCGGATACTAGACCGTCGAGGTTGTCATCCTGCGCCGCTGTTTTGCTGCGCAGAATCTGTGCAACCTGCCGACAGCGGATATGCTTTCGGCAAACTGCATAGATCCTGAGGCGCGCAAACTGCGCGCGCCTCAGGATGACAACGGTAAGGGCTGGGAAAAGGACTACGCCGTCTTCTTCATCTGGGCCATGGCTTCGTCCATGTTCCGTTTCATCTCGTCGGCGGAGAAGTCCTGCTTGTGAGTTGCGATCGACCACCTGTGTCCGAACGGATCCTTAAGCTTGCCGTAGCGGTCGCCCCAGAATTGATCGGCCACCGGCATTTCGACTTGCGCACCGGCTTTCACAGCGCGATCGAAGGCGCCATCCACGTCTTCGACATAGATGTGCAATCCCATGCTGGTGCCGCCACCTTTCGATTCGGGTCCGACTGCGCCGAAGTCGGGGAATTCGTCCGCGAGCATGACGATCGAATCTCCGATCATCAGTTCGGCATGCATGACTTTGCCGTCCGGACCTTTTGCTGCCGGGCCGCGCTCCTTAGCGCCAAAGGCTTTCTTGTAAAAGTCGATAGCACGCTCGGCATCGCGGACGGTCATATATGGGGTGAGTGTGTGATATCCGTCGGGAATTGGCTTTACAGCCATGAAGGCCTCCTAGGAGAGAATTTTCTGGCAGTCTACATCAGTACGCGGCCCGAAATTTCGGAGATTGTTGTAAAACTTCCGTGAACGTGATCGGGTTCGTCCATAGACGCGTTGTTTGTGTAGCAACCTTAAAACAATGAATGACTGTCTTGTTATCTCGAAAAAGGATTGATGTGAAACGACAACTGGCAGTATGCGCGATGGTATTGATTGGCGGGGTGTGCGCACTTGCACAAACAACACTCGTTCCCCGATTGGACGGCAGCAAGATCTCGGGGGGAGAGATTGATCAGACGGTGAATCGGCTGATGAAAGCCGCCGAAGTGACGGGCGTCAGCCTGGCTGTGTTCGATCATGGCAAGATCGCGTACCTCAAGTCGTACGGATTTCGCGACAAAGAGAAGAACCTTCCGCTGACGGTGGATTCGGTCATGTCCGCCGCATCGATCTCAAAGTCGACCTTTGCCTACATGGTGATGCAGTTGGTCGATAAGGGACTATTCGATCTGGACAAACCAATCTACCAATACCTACCGAAGCCGCTGCCTGAGTACCCGAAGTATGCAGACCTGGCGAACGATGCGCGATACAAGAAGATTACCGCTCGCATGTTGTTGAGTCATACCAGCGGTTTTCCCAACTGGCGCTGGCTCGAAGACGACCCCAAGCTCAGGATTCACTTTGAGCCCGGGGCGAGGTATGCGTACTCCGGAGAGGGAATCGATCTACTGCAGTTCGTGGTGGAGACGGTTACAAAACGTCCGCTGGAAGACCTGATGAAGGAATATGTATTTCAACCGTTCGGAATGACGCGGACAAGTTACATCTGGCAGGATCGTTTCGAGACCGACTACGCCAATGCCTACGATGAGTACGGGCGGTCGCTGGGCCCGCATCGCTGGAACAACTCCAATGCGGCCGGTTCGATGCAGGTGACAATTCGCGATCTGGCGACGTTCATGCAGGCTGTCATGAGCGGGAAGGGAATGCAGAAGAAGACCTGGGAGTTGATCTTTACGCCGCAGATCCAAATCTTTGAGAAGCACCAATTCCCGTCTCTCAATGAAGAGACCACTGACGAGAACAAGGCAATCCGATTGAGCTACGGCCTGGGTTGGGGATTGTACTGGAGTCCTTATGGCGAAGCATTCTTCAAAGAAGGCCATGATGAAGGCTGGAGAAACTACGCCGTCTGCTTTAACAAAATGAAATCAGGAATGATTCTTCTGACGAACAGCAGCAACGGCGAAGGGATTTTCAAAGAACTGCTGGAGACGGCGTTAAAGGATACGTTCACTCCGATCGAGTGGGAGGGGTATACGCCGTACGACAAATTGCCGCCCCGTCCGCCGTTGCAAAAGCACAAGGAGGTGGCGGTCGTAGGCGAAATCTTGGATCGCTACGTGGGACGATACGGCGTGGATCCAAATGTGGTGCTTACGATTCGCAGGGAAGGCAACCATCTCTCGATTCAGGAAAATGATGAGCCGAAGCAAGTGTTGATGGCGGAAAATGAGAAGGACTTTTACTCGACTTCATCGGATGACACATTGACATTTCAGATCGACGGCGCAGGGAGAGTTACGGGGTTGATTCTTCACGTCGGGAAGGATATTCCGGCCAAGAGGATTGAATAGGTCTAAAGCAAAGGCATCTACCACAGAGGACACGAAGGTTCACTAAGGAAAATCTAGAAGAAGCGGGTTACGCCTTCTTCCAGGACCAAAACTCGGTCTTCGATGCCCGCATTGCGGGCTTCTTGATCGAGCAGTTGCAGAGGCTCATCCACCGGTTCATGCGAAAGGCGGAAGCTCCCGTAGTGCATGGGAATCATCCAGCGGGATTTCAAATCAAGGAAAGCGTGCGTGGCGTCGGCCGGGTTGGCGTGCACGTTCCGGAACTGTTCGGGGTTGTACGCTCCGATGGGAAGCAGAGCAACCTCCGGAGAAAGACGGCGCCCGATTTCGGCGAATCCATTGAAGTAGGCGGTATCCCCGGCGTGGTAAAGCGAGTGTTTTCCTGATTTCAGTACGAAACCGCCATATCCCCGGTGCGAATCTTTCAGAATGCGCGCGCCCCAGTGACGTGAAGGAACGTGCGTCACCGAGAGATAGCCGGCGTGAGACGTTTTCCACCAATCGAGTTCGATGATCTCGGAGAAGCCCAGGTCGGAGATCAGATCCGATACGTGGGTTGGGATGATGATGGCTGGAGCGACGCCGCGCTTGCGCAAGTTGTTCTGCACGATCGCGCGCAGCGACGGCCGATGAAGATGGTCGAAGTGCGCGTGAGATACGAGCACCATATCGATCGCAGGCAGGTCAGCGATGCGCAATCCCGGGCGGCGGAGGCGCTTCAAGACGAAAAGCCACCGTGCGAAATTGGGATCGATCATGACACTCTTGCCGCCGATTTGAACAAAAAAGCTCGCGTGGCCGATGAAGGTTACGCCCAATTCGCCATTGGTTACCAGGCGCGGCTGATGAGTTTCACCGCAACGAGGCGTCACGGCCGAGTGACGGACAAGGCGGCTGAATTGCGTCGCGCGCTTGCGAAGGGCCGGATTACGGAGCGTCTGCTTAATCATCCTGTGCTGGAGCCTGGGATTGCCGCTAATGCGGCGGCAACCCGTCGATGCTAAAGCGTGGCCGACATAACGACCGAGTAACAAATACGGTGCGCCAGAATATGCGTGACTCGCTTGTTAATTTTAGATGAATCGCACGGCGTTGGTGCTGCTTTTTCATTTTGCCCGGAGTACGGCGGTAACGTTGCCTTTGCAAAGGCTTAACGAGGCCGTGACGGCTAATTGCAACTGAGCAGAGACATCTGTTTCGAGTGAGACGCTAGGCGAAGCGGTCCTGCGGCCTGCTCAGAGCAGACTCTCGCGACAGCTGGCAGGACGCCGGTGCCACCTTGCGCTACTGAGAATTGGCGATCCAACGGGAGCGCGGAATCTCGCGTTGTCCTTCATCGTCGTAGAAAAATGTTACTGGATGATCGGATTTCGCATTCGGCACTGGATGATCGTCGATCGAACTGAATCGCGGGGCGTCGTACGAAACAGGCAGCGCTGTTTTTGTCGTGTACATCGCTTCGTTGAATGTGCTGCCGGTCAGCGGCAGGGCATTCGCGAAGACGCCGAACGGACTTCCATTCACATAAGACACGCCGATGTAATCCGCGACCATCGGCCCGTTGTCCGAGACGGGAAGAGAACTGATCTTCATTGGGCCGGCAAGCTTTGAGCCCGCGGTCCAAGTCTGGCCGCCATCGATCGAGGTGGTGAAGCCGACATCGAGTTGGCAGGAACTGGTCGTGCAGGATTTATTGGGATAGTAGTAATAAACAATCGTCAGGTGCGCAGTTGCGCCCGAGGTCGTCGCATCTACGCCGACGCCGGGAATGAAGTGATCGACGGTACTGGTCGTCGGATCGATCGGGATCCGTGTTACTTTGCCCCACGTCGTGCCATTCGTAGAGGTGCTCATGACGATGTCATTCGAGGTGCACTTGGAACGGAAGCGGCAGTCGGACCAGACCACATAGACTGTTCCAGCGCCGTCGATGCCTGCAGAGGGCAGATTCGGATTCCGCAATCCTCCAGCGACGAGATGGCTGCTGATGGTTGAGATCAGTTGGCTCTTGCCCCAGCTTGTTCCGCCATTGGTGGATGTGAAAACGTCGATACCGCCGCCCTCGAAAGGAACGATCACCGTCCCGTTTGGCTGGACGAGAGGTTCACCGCCGAGTCCGCCGGCGTGATCCGAGGATGCCAGCCCCGGTCCCCAGGTTTGTCCACCATCGCTGGAAACGCTCATCAGGACGTCGCCGCTGCCGAAGGCCTGATCCCACTCCGTATAGCAATTGCCGTAGTGCGGGCTGGTGGTCGTGTTGTCGCAGACGGTCCAGTTCTTGTCGTCGAGATGAGTCTTATCGATGATGATCGGATTACCCCAGGTGATCCCGTCGGTGGAGCGACTGACCGCGACGTCACCAATTAAGCCGGTGCTTGAACTCGTCCCGGCGAGAGGAAGCGTGGAAATGAGCCATTGTGCATGCTTGGCGTCATAGGCGACGGAAGGATCGGCGGCGGCTCCGTAGGTTCCGTTCTGATAGTTCACGGTGAGACCGGGGAGCAAGCCCGATTTCCAAGTTTTGCCTCCGTCGGTCGAAGTGGAGAAACCGACATCGCCGCTGCCCCACCCGACAGTCCCGGGACGGCGCGCCACATGGAATGCGCTGACCATGGTGCTGCCCCACGAAAATGTGGATGGTTCGACCTCTGTTTTGTGATCGCTGTCGGAGTTGGTCAGGGTGTCGCTGCTGATCTTGACCAGCGAGGTTTGAGCAGATATTGGGAGAACCAATCCACATGCCACTGCCAGACAGACAGCTGCTGCGCCGATCTTCATGGAGAGTCCTTGATTTGGGGTTTGGCTTGGGTCGACAGCGATAACAAGTCCCGCGCACTATATCCCAGGCTTTGCGGGTATGTCGATGTGAAGAAATTTTCATGGTAGCTGTGGTTTCGTGGCTAACCACCAAGAAAATCGGCCACTTTGCTTGACCTGAATCGCGCGGGTCATATCTAATCCGAAGAAATTCATTCCGCTCGTTGTTTGCGAAAGGGGAACGTTCCACATGCGCGTTGCGTTTTTGGGTTTGGGGATTATGGGTCAGGCGATGGCGACGAATCTGGCCAAGGCAGGACATGAAGTCACAGTGTGGAACCGGACACCGGGCAAACTGGTGGAAGGGGCGAGCGTGGCTCCAACGCCTGCGGCAGCAGCGCAAGGAGCGGAAGTTATCTGGCTATGTGTGTCGGACACTGACGCGGTGGAGCAGGTCATCTTCGGCAAAGACGGTGCGGAAAGTTCATTGACCGAAGGGATGATCATCGCGGACTCGAGCACGATTTCTCCGATGGCGACGACGAAGTTTGCCGAGCGGGTCGGCGCGAAGGGCGTCGCATGGGTGGATGCGCCGATGACCGGGTCGAAGATCGGTGCGCGCGATGGCACGCTGGTGTTTATTGTCGGCGGAGCGGAGGAGACGGTCGAGCGGTTGAAGCCTCTGTTTGCGGCAATGGGCAAAAAAATCTTCCGTATGGGCGAAACGGGCAAGGGGCAGGCCACGAAGCTCGCCATGAACCTGCAGATCGCCTTGATCTTTGAAGGATTCGCCGAAGCATTGACGCTGGCGACGAAGCTCGGAGTTGACACTCAACAATTGTTGCAACTCATTGAGGCCACCATGGTGCGTTCCGGCGTTGTGGACTACAAGGGCCCATTCATCCTGCAGCGCGATTTCACGCCGAATTTTCCGTTGCGGCTGATGCACAAAGACATCAAGCTCACTCTTGAAGCTGCCAAGGAAGCCCGGGTGAAGCTGCCAGCGCTTGAAACTGTTGAAGAAGTGTACGACCTCGCGACCGAGGAAGGGCACAAGGATCTGGACTACGCGGCTACCTTGACTTTGCTCGAGAAGTGGGCTGGCGTACAGGTTAAGGGGAAAGCCGCCTAACTTCTTTCTCCGGAGCGCGCCAGCCGCGCAAAGAGCAAGTCACCGTTACGCCCGTAATGCGTAAAATCCCGCTATTACACAAGTATTACAGTTGCAGCCCGCTTCTCCTGATAGGGTAACGAAGGTTTTCATCCAACCGATCAGGAAATTGGGGATCCACTAAACTCATGCAACTGGAAGATCTCGAAAAGTCCCAAGGCGCAAAAGACGAAGTGAACTGGGTTACAGCGATTTTCATGGCGCTGTTCCACGTGGGGGCCGTGGCGGCTCTTTTCTTTTTCACCTGGAAGGCGCTGTTCGTCGCCATCTTCCTATGGTGGGTGGCCGGCAGCCTAGGCATCGGCATGTGCTATCACCGGCTGCTAACCCATCGCGGCTACAAGACGCCGAAGTGGATGGAATATTTCCTGACCATTTGTGCCACGCTGGCGCTTGAGGGCGGCCCGATTTTCTGGGTGGCGACTCACCGCATCCATCATCAGTACTCCGATCAGGACGGCGATCCGCATTCGCCGATCGACGGTAAGTGGTGGGCACACATGGGATGGATCTTGATGGGCAAGTCCATGCACCATGATGCGACCACGCTGGCGCGCTACGTCCCCGACCTAGCCAAGGACAAATTCCACGTCTGGATGACGAAGTATCACTACGTTCCACAGATTGTGGTCGGCGTCATTTTGTTTGCGATCGGCGGACTACCCTGGCTGCTGTGGGGAACGTTCTTCCGCACTGTGTTCCTTCTGCACTGCACATGGCTGGTGAATTCAGCCACACATTCGTGGGGAACTCGGCGTTTTGCGACGCGCGATCTTTCGACCAACAGCATGTGGGTAGCCCTGCTGACGTTCGGCGAAGGATGGCATAACAATCACCACGCGCATCCGACGTCGACGGCGCACGGACTGACCTGGTACGAGATCGACATGAATTGGTACGGCATCTGGGTGATGAAGAAACTGGGGCTGGCCTGGGACATTAAGAGGGTGAATCTTGCCGACCTGGAGAACGGATTGGTCGCGGCTCCGAATGGACAATTGATTCAACCCGAGGCGGTTGCCGCGGGCGATTAAGTTTGTAGTTGGGTTAAGCAGCCCCGGCTTCGGCCGGGGTTTTTCATTGAGGGAGAAATCGCGCAGGGGCTAAAGCCCTCTAGTGCACGTCTTTGACGCGGCCCTGAAGGGCCGCTCTTCCACGTCAATCCACACGTTCCATCGAACCCGTTATTCAACCACATTCCATCGAATGTGTACTCTGCGTCATTCAACGACGTTCCATCGAACGTGTAGTGCGTTATTCAATGGCAGTCCATCGAACGAGCACTCGAAGGCGACGAGGCGTAGCGGTCTTTCAGTCAAATAAAGCAATCTTCAAAGCTGCGCGAAGATTGTGTTCAGACGCAGGCCTACACGCGGATGATCATCACCTCGGTGGCTTTGATCAGCGCTGCGGCGGTTTGACCTTTTTTTAGCTTCATCTCGCGAACGGCACCCGAGGTAATGAGCGAAGTGATGAGTTGGCCGCCGACGGAGAGCGTGACCTGGCCGACGAGTCCGCTGACGCGGACATCGACGATGCGTCCGACAAGTTGGTTGCGCCCGCTGATGCGCTGATAACTGACCCGGCGCTCTTCTTCATTGCGGCCGCGCGTGCGGTACAGCAAGCGGTCTATTTCGGACTGAGGGATGCGATGGTGCCCACCCGGTGTCTGCACGGCGCGCAGCTTGCGGTGATAGATCCATTGTTTGATCGTCGGATAGCTGATCTGGAGCTGGATGGCGGCATCGCGCGGGCGGACCAGTTGCTCCGTCGACCCTTTCTTTCCCTTAATCGTAGCGTTTGGCATTGGCAACGAATCCTACCTTGATCAGTTTTTCCGGTCAATTTCAGCTGCGAGTTCCTTCGATGCACTTTTAACGTTGCTCAGACACCTATAATCGCATCAAAGTCGACAGTAAAATCGGCTATCGTATACACTTCTGATCTTCACACCTTTTTTCTCCGGGGAACAAAAGAAATGCGTAAGTTCGTAGCTCGGCAGCGTCTTTCCCATCTGCGCTCCTTTTTAGTGACCTTCATCGTGTCTGTGACGTTCTGCGCGATCTCGGTGCAGGCTTGCACGGCCCAGATTTCCGCGACGCTTACTGGAGCCGTTACGGACCCATCCGGCGCTGCAGTATCGGGAGCAGGCGTTTCCCTGAAAAATCTGGAGACGGGTGGTGTCCGCAGAGCAACGTCAGATCAGGCTGGTCGATATCAGTTTTTCGCGCTGCCCGTAGGCATGTACGAAGTTCATGTGACAAAAGACGGGTTTGCCGAGGGTATTCGAACTGGAATTCGCCTGGCAGTGGGGCAGGAGGCGAGCGCCGATATCAAGCTGAGCGTCGGACAGGTCAGCGAGCAGATCAAGGTCACCGAGGATGTGCCCGTGGTGAATCTCACAACGCAAGACGTCTCGGGTCTCGTCGGCGAGCGGCAGGTCAAAGATCTGCCTCTGAATGGCCGAAGCTTCGATTTGCTGCTGACGCTGAATCCGGGCGTGGTGAATTTTACGGATGAAAAGACGGGCGGCATCGGCGTGTCCAATTCCACGACGGGCAACAACTTCGCGGTTTCGGGCAATCGACCGCAGCAGAATCTTTTTCTGCTGAATGGAGTGGAGTTCACTGGCGCGGCCGAAAACAACATGCAGCCCGGAGGAGCGAGCGGACAACTGCTCGGCGTGGATGCCGTCCGCGAGTTCAACGTGCTGCGCGATTCGTACGGGGCAGAGTACGGCAAACATCCAGGCGGACAGGTCATCATCGCGACCGGCTCGGGCAGCAACCAGCTCCATGGAAGTGTTTATGAGTTCCTGCGTAACAGTGCGCTGGATGCGCCTAACTATTTCGATCAGGGATCGGCACCGCCGTTCCAGCGAAACCAGTTCGGTGCCGCGTTGGGAGGTCCGATCCGCAAGGACAAGACTTTCCTATTCGGCAACTATGAGGGGTTGCGCCAGCACCTTCACCAGACGTCCGCTGCGTTTGTGCCGGACGCGACGTCGCGGGCTTCGGCGGTTCCCAGCGTTCAACCGCTTTTGAATCTATGGCCTGTCGCTCCGGCAAGTGCGCCCGATTTCAATGGAATCGCGCAGGTGTTCAGCAGCCCGTTGCAGACGATCCGTGAGGATTTCGGCACGGCAAGGCTCGATCATGTGTTTTCGGGTCGCGATTCTCTCTCCGGCGTGTACACGATTGACGACGGTGCTGACCTGACGGCGACTGTGCTCGATCCTTACAGCTCCGACGTGCTCACTTTGAGGGAGCAGGTATTCAGCCTGGATGAGACTCATTCGTTCTCGCCGTCACTCGTAAACGTGGCGCGCGTTGGTTATTCGCGAGCCGGATATTTCTTCACCGGAGAGCCGACGCCGGGAACTCCAGCCGCCAGCGTACCCGGATTCCTGCTGGGAAAGCCAGTGGGTGCCGTGGTTGTAGGAGGCAGTGCAGCGTCTAATCCGCAGGCGCAGGTCGGCTTGGCGGGAAGCAACAATGGAAGCAACTTGGATATCGCGAGAAACCTGTACACCTTGGAAGATCACGTCACGTGGTTGCGGGGAAGACACCAGTTCACGTTCGGCGCGTGGTTCCAGAAGTTTCAATCGAATGAAACCATCGCGCTAAGCCAGTTCGGACAAGCAACGTTCACGAGCCTAACCACCTTCCTGCAGGGAACGACGTCGAGTTTCCTCTACGATCCGGCGCCGACGGCGATGAACTGGCGCTCGCTGTTCGGAGCGTGGTACGCCGAGGATGTCATTCGGGCAACGTCGAAGCTGACACTTTCCCTCGGTTTGCGCGGCGAGTTCAGCACGGGCTGGAACGAGGCGCATGGACGAGCCGCTGACTACACGTTTCCGGGCGGCGTGATTTCATCGACGCCTCATGTCGGAAGTTCGCTATTTACGACAAACAACGCGAAATTCTTGCCACAGCCTCGCATCGGCGTGGCCTGGACTCCGGTGAATGAGAAGACGGTGATCCGCGCTGGCCTCGGAATGTACAACGACTTGCAAGATGCGCTTGGTTATCGTACCGACCAGAATGCGCCGTTCAATCCGGTATACAGCATCTCGGCACTGCCGGTGTCGTCACTGCCGATCGATCCTTCTGCTGCAGTGCCGTCAGGGGCGAAGCTGGTGGCCGGCGGGGTTCAGCCGGACATGAAGACGCCCACGTTGATTTCGTGGTCCCTGCGGGTGCAGCAACAGCTTTCGCCGAACACATCGTTGTCGGTGGGTTACGTTGGAAGCCATGGATATCACGAAATTGTGGGCATTGATGCCAATGAGCCGTTCCCGGTGATCTGTCCGGCTGCGCCCTGTCCGGCGACGTATCCGAGCACCTTTCCCGGAGCTCTGGCGAACGCTCCTATTCCCGCTGGCACTTATTACATTCCTGCAAATACTCCAAAGGCTAATCCAAGCCTGGCCAATACCTGGACGTGGTTTGCCGTGGGCGACAGCAATTACAACGCGCTGCAAGCGGACGTAAATCGCAGGTTCAGCCACGGCCTTTCACTGCGCGGCGTGTACACGTGGTCAAAGGCCTTGGATGATGGCGACTCCGTGAACGCGACGGCTGCGGCGAATGCGCCCGGGCTGGTTTCGAATCCGTTCAATCTGAGAGCAGATTACGGGCTCGCGACGTATGACGTGAGGAACATTGGGGTGATCAGTGCCGTTTATAAACTCCCGTTTGGTTACGGCGAAGCGTACGGCGGCAATCTGGAAGGTTGGCGCCGAACAGTGGCGAGCGGATGGGCGGTGAACAGCATCTTTACGGCGCAATCGGGATTCCCGTTCACTCCGCAGTTGAGCTATAACCCGTCCAATAATGGCGACACGCGAAATCCGGTCAGGCCGTTCGCGAATCCCGACTTCACAGGGCATGTGATTCTGGGCAAGCCGGGGCAGTGGTTCGATCCCAACGCGTTTCTCGCGCCGCCATCGAACAGCGGCTTCTATGGAAATCTCGGCAGGGATACGCTCATTGGTCCGGGACTCGCGACCTGGGATTTCTCCGTCATGAAGGACACAACGATCCACGAGGGCGTCGTCCTGCAGTTCCGGGCCGAGATCTTCAATCTGCTCAACCGCGCGAATTTCAATACTCCGAACCTGATCACGTTTACTCCGTCCGGAGTATCGGGAACGGCGGGCGCGGTCACGAGTACTTCGACCACATCCAGACAAATTCAGTTTGGATTGAAGGTGCAGTGGTAAGCCCGTAGATTTCGTTGTACCCGCCAAAAACGCTTTACCACGAAGGAGACCCTTGGTCGATTTTCCTTCGTGATACTTCGTGTCCCTCGTGGTTTTCGCTTTTCTCGGATGTGTACTAGAAGCGCTAAAATCAGCATGAGCCTATGCGCATCACGAGCCGCCGTGGAACGATCGTGTTCTTTCTGTGCCTGGGCATCGGCCTGGTCGCGTTGGCGGTCGCCCTGAACGTCGGCTGGATTATCCTCAACCGGCGCGAAGTCGTCCTGCTTTTCTTCGGAATCATATTTTTCGCGCTGATCATCGCAGGCATGGTGGTCAATACGATTTTTCTCGTCCGCGAAGTGCGGCGAAACGAACAACACGACAGCTTCATCAATGCTGTCACGCATGAGTTGAAGACGCCGATTGCTTCTATCCGGCTGCATCTGGAAACCTTGCAGCGCCGCGAATTGCCGGAGACGCGCAGGCAGGAGTTTTACAAGATCATGTTGAGCGATGCCGACCGGCTGACCGAGACGGTGGAGCAGGTTTTGCGCGCCGGCCGCGCAGGAGACAAGAAGGCAGGACGGGACAAGACCGAAGTGGATTTTGCGCAGTTGGTCCGCGACTGCATGGAACACACGCGCACGCGCCATCATCTGCAGCCGGAGGCCATGCGCTTTGAGCAAGCCCTGAACAATGGGACGGGCGCGCACGTGCGGGGCAGTACCGATGACTTGCGCACAGCCGTTTCAAACGTGCTCGACAACGCGGTGAAGTATTCCGGCGATCATATCGATGTGCACGTTCGGCTCGAGGCGCCAGACGAGAAGCGAGTGGTCTTGAAAGTTCAGGATCGCGGCGTCGGCATCGCACAGGACGACTTGAAGCGGATCTTCAAACGTTTCCATCGTGTCGGAAACCGGTCACTGGCGCACATCAAAGGAACCGGGCTGGGACTGTTCATTGTGAAGTCCATCGCGAAAAAACACGGAGGAACGGTCTTTGCCCAGAGCGAGGGAGAGGGAAAAGGGACGACGGTGGTGATGGAGTTGCCGCGGTTCGAGTCGAAATCTGGGGCACAGGCATGAGCCGTGTGCTGGTCGTCGAGGACGAGACCCATCTGGCGCAGGGACTGCGCTTCAATCTCGAGGCGGAAGGCTACGAGGCCGACGTGGTCGGTGATGGAGAATCGGCGACGGACCGTCTTCTCGAGAAGAAAGAAGAATTCGACGTTGTCGTGCTAGACATCATGCTGCCTGGAAAGGATGGATTCGACGTTGTATCGGAGCTGCGGGCGGCGAAGAACTATGTGCCGGTGCTGATGCTGACCGCACGCGGCCGTCCGGAGGATGTGCTCAAGGGATTTGCCTCCGGGGCGGATGATTACCTGGCGAAGCCATTCGATCTGTCGATTTTGCTGGCGCGGTTGCAGGGGCTCCTGCGCCGAACCGAGTGGATGCGCGGTGGGCAAAAGCGTGTTGAGGAAAAAAAGGAACCGCCAAGCAATGGGACGAGCGTTGGTGATTTCGACCGGTTCTCATTCGGGGATAAGACGATTGACTTTGGCGCGCTGGAGTTGCGGTCGCGCGGCAACACGATCCATCTCACGTTAATGGAGTCGGAGTTACTGCGGCACCTGGTGAGTAACGACGGCAAGATCGTTTCCCGCAAGCAGATTCTGGAAGAAGTATGGGGATTGCACGAGGACACGGACACTCGAGCGATCGATAATTTCGTCGTGCGGCTGCGGAGGTATATCGAGGATGATCCGGGAAATCCGCGGCATCTGCGGACTGTGCGGGGCGTGGGGTATCGCTTTAGCGCCAGGCCGGAAGGGAAGTAGCGCTGGCCGCCCAAAAAGGCTCTAACCACGAAGGACACTAAGGAACACGAAGGAAGTCACCTTTTGATTTCCTTTGTGATCCCTCGTGTCCTTCGTGGTTAGAAGTCTTGCGTCAAGCTCTGCACAACTCCGCAATCAGTGTCTCGCGTTTTTGGATGGCGAGGCTGTCGAGCTGGCGCAGGATCGCGATGTAGGCCGGGATTGAGATCGCGGCGAGAATCAGGAACAGAATCGTCGCGATCCAGAGATTGCCGAAGAGCCGCGCCAGCGCGAATACTCCAGCGCCTGCGCCGACGATCACAAGTTGCACTCCAAAGCTCGCGAGCACGGTGGTCTGCGAGACGTTCTGGCGTCCAAAGGTAGCGAAATCGCGCTTCTTCGGCGAGTAGATGGAAAGCAAGTTGCCCGCGGAAAAGTTCAGCGGAGCCGCGAAGAGAATTCCTGCGATCGTAGCGACGACCACCGCGAGATGTGGCGGCCCGTACAGGTAAGCCACAGCGACCCACGCAAGAAATGAATTCGCCAGCAAGACTGCCGCGTGCGTCAGATTCTTGCCAAGGACAATTTGCCGGAAGGTGACGGGTGATGCGTAGAAGAACTGGATGCCTCCGCCATCACCACCGAAGCTGTTGTAGACGAGATTGGTGAGAATCAGCAGTGCATAGGCCGCTGCGCCCGGGAGGGCGATATCAGGGGTACGGGTGAACATGGCTGAATGCCGCGCTGCATTCATCGGGCCGAAACGAAAAACCGCCAGCATGAAGATCGGCATGACGATTGTCAGCAGCATGGGTCCGCTACGCGCGAGATAGCGGGCTTCTTTTTCAAAGACCGCAGCAACCGATCCGGAGAATACCGGCAGATCCCATCCGACCTGGCGCTTCTGGAGTTGCTTGACTGTGGGACGTGCCACGGTCTCGCTCAGATTCTCGCCCTGAAATTGCGCGCGAATGCGCAGGTGCAGCAACAGCCCAACCGCGACGCTGAGCGCAACTAGACCTACGAGGTACGCAAAGCCGCCAAGGAACTCCCCGTGGGACGCGCGCGCGATCGCTTCTGCGGCAAGGCCGGGCGGAAGGAAGGCCTGAATTCGCGCGGCGATTTCGAAGTCTCGGCGAAATTCGGGATGCGGCTTGCCCTCCAACTGCTGTATCGCCGGGCCGATGAGCTGAAAACTCAGCATAAACAGGATGAACAGCATGCCGAGAATTTCACGCGTGCGGCGCTGGGCGAGCCAGCGTTCCAGCCAGGCGAAGATCATCTGCATCAGCAGGAGGTTGAACAGGCCAAACACGAAGAGTAAGACGAGCGCCCATGGAAAAAGCAGCGGCTTCGCGACGGTGATCCCGATGAGCATGCCAATCAGGAAAACACTCCCGAGCGCGCTGGCAGGATCGAGATATCCATAGACCAGGCGGATCAGAAAATAGGCGCGGTACGCGAGCGGGAAGCGAAGCAAGTCTGAGGAATCAGGATTGTTGGTGAAGGCGGTTGCGGTTACAGGAAACAGCTGCCAGAAGGCGAAGATCAACCAGAGAACCGCGGCGAGGAACTCGATCTTGTCCTGGGATGCGAGGTACCAGGAAACGCCGATTGCGGCGGCGAATCCGCTGACGCCGCCGAAGGCGAATGCGGAAGTGACGACGAGGCGTGACGCTAATTCCATCTTGCCGCGTCGGGTGCGCAGGCCGTTGACGAACATCCGCCAGCGCAACTGAGCGATGGCGGGAATTTGTCCGG
>Ga0335079_10000567_pt1 | contig 42497 bp, 40 predicted proteins | sample Lox_Sample_33_FD_206719 | JGI IMG/M metagenome (GOLD analysis project Ga0335079, IMG submission 206719) | Soil microbial communities from Loxahatchee National Wildlife Refuge, Florida, United States - Lox_Sample_3.3 | ecosystem: Environmental > Terrestrial > Soil > Wetlands | place: USA...
ACGCCGGCGCCATCCGGACTCGAGTCGAGGCCGTGGAGCATCAGGTTCATCAGCGCCAGGCGGTGGGTATCCTGCACGTGCTCCATGCCGTAGAAGGTGCTGCGCCGGTACTTCCGCTGCATAGCCTCGGTCCAGCGGTCCGGGTCTCCGTGTTTGCGGAGGTAGTGGTTGGCGGCGATGAGGAAGCCCCCGGTGCCGGCGGCCGGATCCTGGATGACGTCGTCCAGGGTCGGCTTCATCACCGACACCATCGCGTCGATCAGCCGCCGCGGCGTGAAGTACTGGCCGGCGCCTGACTTCTTCTCGTTGGCGTTCTTCTCGAGGAGCCCTTCGTATAGATCCCCGAGCCCCTCCTGCCTGGCGCTGTACCAGTCGAGCTTGTCGAGCTCGGTGACGAGAGTGGACAGGGTCGCTGGCTTCTTGATGAACGAGGACGCGTTGGCGAAGATCTCCTGCGCCAGCGCCGAGCCGTGGCCACCGAGATGGATGAGCGCCAGCTTGTAGAACTCAAGCCGCTCCGGCGCGGTCTTCCGCTCCAGGTCGTCCCAGCGGTAGCCTTTGGGGAGCTGGTCCTCCGTCCCTGTCTCCTTGGCCATCTTGAGGAAGAGTAGATAGGTCAGCTCGGTGACGTACTGGTGGTAGGTGACCCCGTCGTCCTTCAGGACGTTGCAGAGGTTCCAGAGCTTCTGGACGATGTCGTGAGTGACGTTGCTCATGAAGTCCTGTCAGGCGGGGTCAGGCTGCGGGCGGCCAGAGTGACTCGTTGAAGCTGTCGAGCACTTGTTGGAACCCGCCGCCGAAGATCTTGTCGAGTCGGGCGAAGCCACCGCCCTCGCGCTTGAAGACAAGGTCGGGATCGTCGAGCGCGGCACGGTCTACCAGCAGGTTCGCCTTGGTCTGGGCTGCGATCTTCTGCAGCCACTGGCGCTGCGGGGCGGACCACGCTTTCGAGGCGAGGATGGTCTGGAGAGCGTTGTCGACGCGCTGGTCGTACGGCAGCAGAGCGTCGCCGATGGCCGCCTTGCGGATGTACCCGACGATCCCGGCGGCGATCTCCTGGTTGGTCATTTCGCGCCAAGCGGTGGCCAGGTTCGTCTCGGAGAACCCGGCCCGGTCGAGCTCGATCCTTAGTTCCTTGAGCTGCTTGCGGGTCAGCTCGCGCGGCCGGGTGAGCACGGTCATCAGCGCGGGGATTTCGTTGCCGTGGTTCCGGATGTAGTCCGTGAACTCCTTGATGTAGTCCCCGGGCTTCGTGCCCTTCCCGTAGCCATGCTCGGCACGAAGCAGAACGTCCTGGTGGGACGAGATGTAGGTCGGCGGCCTCTGCGAGTTGCCCTTACGATCGAGGATCTCACCCAGGTCCGGACTCTGCGTGAACCAGCCAGCGATCTCCGAGATCGGCATAGTGCGGAGCTGGCGCAGGAACGCGTCCGGTGGCATTCCGGCGCGGCCCTCGAAGTCCTGAAGCTGCCCGTCGCTCAGATGGCGCTTCCTCCGCTGGAGCTTCGCGGCGAGCTGGTCGCGAATCAGGGCCCGCTCCTCGTCGGTGGCGGCGGCGGCTAGCTCCTGGGCCAGTTGCGTGAATGTCAGCGACGGGTTCACCACCACCGGCTGCATGGCGGTCACCTTCTCAAGCGCCTCGTAGATCCGGACGGCGTCGAAGATGCGGAAGCACTCCTTGCCGATCTCGTCGCAGAGCCGGGTGGCGCGACCGAGCATCTGGTCGAAGAGGATGCGACTGTTCACCCGACGGAGGAACACGAGGTTGCAAATCTCCGGGACGTCGATGCCGGTCGTGAGAAGGTCCACCGTCACCGCGACGTTCGGGTTCCGCTCGTTCTTGTAGCGGCGGAAGAGCTGCAGGGGCTTGTCGGCGGCGCCGGTGATCTTGAGCACCGCATCGTCCTCGACGCTCCCGTATTGCTTTGAAAAAGCTTGCTTCAGTAGGTCAACGACGAGGTCGGCGTGGGCGTCGTCCACACAGAACACCAGCGTCTTCTGGCGGGTGGAGGGGTCGAGTTCGGTCGCCAGGTACTCGCAGACCACGCGGTTGAAAGACTCGGTGAGTACCTTTCGGTTGAAGTCCTCGACATCGATCCTGATCTCGTCTGGTGCCGTGAAGAGCTCGACTTGAGCCTGCGCGGAGTTGTAGACCGCGACCTGCTCGCCCGCCTTCCACACGATGCCCTCGGTGGAGAGCTGGGTGCTGATCTGAACTGGTGGCTCGTGATCGACCAGGTAGCCGTCGATTACGGCCTCCCGATACCCGTAGCTGTAGATCGGCGCGCCGAAGATCTGCGTCGTGTGCAACGCGGGGGTCGCCGTGAGGCCGATCTTGACCGCGTCGAAGTAGTCGAGGACGCGGCGGTACTTCGAGATGTAGTCGTCGAAGCTGCGAAAGCCGAGCTCGGTTTCGGAGAGGTCTCGGTCGAGCAGGTAACCGCGATGGCACTCGTCGACCACGATGCAGTCGTACTGATCGACGGCCGGCGAAGTGGCGCCTTCTTCGGCGTACAGAACCCGCTTCACCATGCCCTGGACCGTGGCGATGTGGACCAGAGTGTCGGCCTCGGGCTGCTGCTCGCCGAGTTCCTTGATGCCGAACACGTCTATGAACTTCTGAAGGTTCTCCATCCGCGTGTCCCGGAACGAATCGGCCGCCTGCTGCCCAAGCGCGGAGCGGTCGACCAGGAACAGAATGCGGCGGAAGCGCTGCGCCTTGAGCAGCCGGTAGATGAGGGCGACGCAGGTCTTCGTCTTGCCGGTGCCGGTCGCCATCGCGAGGAGCAACTCGCGCTGCCCCCTTGCGATGGCTTCCTCGACGGCGAGGATCGCGGCCTGCTGGTAGTGGCGGACGGTGAACCCGTAGCTGAAGGCTTCGGTCTCGAGCTGTTCGTGGGCCTTGCCCTCGTCGCGCTTCAGGAGCGCGACCAGCCCGTCGGGTGTGTACCAGCCGTCTAGCGCTCGGCCCAGGTTCTCTGGCCTGCGAACGTCGCAGAACCAGGTCCCGCTCCGGGTGGCCAGCTGGCGGAGGTACGGCCGTCCGTTCGTGGAGAAGATGAACGGGAGGTGATACTTCCCCCACGGACCGCCAGCCGACGGCAGATCGTCCGCTGCGAAGTCGCGGGCATACCGCTTGGCCTGCTGCAGCGAGCCAGAGACGTCGAGATTCTTCCGCTTGGCCTCGACCGCGGCGATCGGCGTGAGGCCCACGAAGAGCACGTAGTCGGCGGGGCCGCTCTGAGTCGGCCACTCGGAGATCGCGAGGTTCTTCCCCTTCTCGGGCCGGGCACCGTTCGCGTACCTCAGACTGACTGAGTCGGCCGTCCAGCCGGCGTCGTGAAGCTGCTGGTCGATGAGCCTGCGGGTCGCGGCCTCGTCCAACTCGACCGCGTTGGCCGCCTCCGCAGCGGCGGTGACGAGTGAGGCCACGCTCGCCTTGGACTGGGCTAGCCCCTTCTGCTGCTCCTGCGCGAGCTTCTGCTCTAGCGCGACCTTGGCTTGCTCGGCCTCGACCGCCATTTGCTCCCAGAAGACCTGCTCGTCTTTGGATGCGAGCAGCTTCGTCTCGGCCCCCGCGAGGTGCTCGGCCGCCTGCTGGTGTGCCGCCTGGTGCTCGGCGACCGCCTTCCGCAGCGTACCGAGTTCGACGCGCAGCTCAGCGCTCTCGTCCGGGGGCGGAGCGGGGGGAACGAAGGGTCCGGACCTGAAGGCAGGCTCGGAGAAGGTACGGTGAAACCAGACCCCGAGCTGCCAGGTCATCCGGAGCACCGCCAGGGCGGTGCGGTGGTCACCGGTGATGGCATGGCTTGCGGCGTTCCCGGCGCGGCGCACCTCGCCGAAGAGCTGGACGATCTCCCTGGGCAGAATGCTCTGGTCCTGGAGGCGCCGAAGCAGGTCGTACTGCGCCTCCTCGCGCGAGACAAAGATGCCGACCTTGGTGGCCACGAGCTGGGCGAGCAGTTCCGCCAGCTGGCGCAGCTTCAGGAGCGAGGTGTTCGGGTCGTCCGGGAAGTACCGTTCGGCTAGCATGCCGAGGCGCACGAGCTGCTCGTCGTGCGCCTCGAGAAAGCCGAAGTTGGTCCGCGGGATGCCGCGGTCACGGGTTAACATCTAGCGCCCTCGATAGGCGGCCAGGATACTACTCTGGAGGACGCGGAGACGAGCGTTGGAGCAAGGTCGCTGTTGCGTCTCTTCGAGGGGCGGAGTTCGTCCCGTCTTCCACCGGCGTCGTCGCCTTGGCGTTGGACGGCAAGCTGCTCCCGCGGGGTCTGGCTCTAGACCCACGGTGCTGGCTACCTCCTTCATCCGTGGGTCGCTTAGGCGATTGCACGTGTAAGGAAGCGCGTCAAGTTCGGGCACTCACGGGTATTCTTGCCAAGTCATCGATCTGCCCGCTTCCCAGGCCTCGGACCGCGTCAGGGTGCGTCAGAGCCATAGTGACGTTCTATGATGGCTTCCTGCTGCGTCGGCGCGACGACGGCTGAACCAGGTAGCCAGAACGGGGGCGGCCGAGGGCGCCTCAGCCAACCGGGCTAGCGCAAAGACGTACGAATCTACGAATCGCCAGCATCACCGCGCCGCGCCGCCGTCGCCAGACGACCTCTACTGGTTACGGCAATCCCTCAAGCTGGAGAAGGCATCGACTCGAGAAGCGCCCGGAGCACGCACGCCGCACCGGCCGCTGCAGGCCCGTGCCATACGTTACCCTTATCTGCATCAGCGAAATCGGCGACTCCACGAATAACGAGGTAGCCCACCTCGCCTATCCACGTCGCATCGGCCACTCCCGATCCCTCCATCTCGACGGCCCGCACGTTGTATTTGGTTCGCAATTGCTCTCTGTACGCGGCGTTGCGGACAACCGCGTTTGCCGAAGCGATGGGACCAAGAAATAGTCGAGGCATTCCTGCGCGACGATTGGGATCATTCGGGTAGGTAATGACGGACCCAGGTCTTGCCCCTGCGGAGTCCGCGGGCCTCAGCGCGAAGGGCACGCCCGCCGTCTCTGCCAGATGCGCTTCCCATGCACGGACCCCTCGCAGGCTCGCTGTAGTCAAGTACAGAACTCCTTCGAGGAGCTGTGCGCTCGGGGGTCGCGGTGAGGGGCGGGCTTCAAAGTCCTCTTCGAGGATTTTGCCGAAGTCATACTGCACTACGCCCAGCCTATCCGAAATAACCACGTCACCTAGACGAACGTCGCCCTCCTCGCTACCTGCCGGATCGCGGATACCCCCAGCAATGCCGCACATGACAATGTGCGAGACGTTGGGAAAGTGACTGAGCACCTGAGTAGCCTTGGCGGCCGCGCTGTTATTGCCTGGTATCGTCATCAGCGTCGCGATCACGGTATGCGTCCCGCCATTGGTAGCAGCGAAGGCTCCAACGTGGTAGCGCAACCCCGCGCCAGATCCTGGGGCGGTCCATTCGCTGTCGAGTCCGAGAACCTGCTGCACTGCAGCGTACTCAACTGGCAAGGCCGTTATGACTGCCACGGTCGGCATTGGCCTCCCGTCAGGTGCCCGCGACGGAGTCCGCTTCCTCGGAACAGGCAGCATGACCGGTTCCGCCACTCTTTCGTATACGGTTTCCTCGTTCGCGCCGACGAGAGGGCTAGTGCACTGGCTGCACGCTTCTGAGCCCAGACCGTTGGTTGTTCCGCACTCACCACACACGAGTTCGCCCACTCTCGACAGGACACCGAGACGCACCAATTGCTCGAGCGTCACGCGCACTTGGTGCGGATCGCGTCCCGGTAGACGCGCGAGGATTGCACGTTCAGTCAGAACTCCATCGCGCGGGAAGCCAGCGAGAAGGCTGTCGACCTGCTCGATAACGGCCCGAAGTTCCGGCCTACTCTCGGCAAGCCGCTCGGATTCGCTGAAGAACATCGCGTACCGTCGCTTCATCCTGTGGCGTTGTGAAGTTGATGCGATTGATATCACTGGCCCACACGATTACGTGAGCTTCATCATCCACTGTCCGGGCACCTACTGCGCGCACCTGGAAGAAGAAGTTGCCTTGATTCCCTATCCCATTCGACTTACTCATTGACTCAAGTGCCGCGTCGATGATGGCGTTTCCTTCAAGTGGTTGCTTTGCGCGCTTACTCTTCCCGTGAAGCCGCCGGCCATCCAACGCCTCGAATTCCACACCGTGGGAGCGGACATCGCTTCCAACCTTTTTCGCCTCTGCGTAAAGGGACGCGACAGCCGGACCCAAACTCACCGGTGGGAAGCGTTCTAGAGGCAACCACTTCGACACGAGTGCCGCGAACTCGGCTTGAACGTCCTCATAGTGGATGTGGGTGGGGAGTTGAGTAATCTGGACCATGGCTACGTTGTTGGCGAGATCCCACTCGAAGGATATCAGGCCTCGTGTAATCACCTTCTTGAACGCTCGTAGCTTGATGTCACCATCCGTCTCATCCACTCGTTCTTCGTCCAACTCTTCCACGCGCTCCCAACCCTCCCGCCGCCGAACGGCCACAGCCCGGAGCGCCAACTGAGAACCTTCAATCGTCACCAGTTCAAGTTGTTGAGGCAGTACTAGCGGGCGCCGCTGGTTGAGCCGACTCGAGAGTCGGTGGTCAGCAAGATGCACACGCAGCCACTCCTTGTCGCCCCACTCCCTCGGGTCGAGCCGCGGGCTGCCACGGCTTGCGGGCGATCCCAAGAGGAAGACATGCTGCTTGCCCCAGAGGGCCTGGCCGTCAAGAAACTCCGCAAATGCATCGAGCGAGATGCCTGTATTCTCGACAGCTTGCAGGGCCCTCTTTGCGAGCTCAGGTTTCGTTCCGGTCTTAGGTAGGCCGTGCACTTCGAGGAATCCTTGAATACGGTCGGACCTCAGGGCCTGCAGGTCGTTTAGAAGTTGCTCGCGCTCCTCAGTAGTGCAGGCGAGAAAGGCATTCGCCTTGGGAGCCGTAGAACGCCGCTTGTCTTTGCGTACCGCAGTCTTAGGCATGACCTGTCCCTTCTGGAACGTGACGCTATCATCACCCCCAGTCCCGTCACACTTTCAACGCCCGGCTGCAGGCACGAGAGCCCGGCGGCCTCGCCGAGGCGGTTGTGTGGCCACGGCGGGCGGTTCTGTCTTGCGACCTGCTTGTCGCGCTTTAGGGCCGCCCTGGGTGCTGATTGTGCGGACCTCTCGCCGACCTGACCAACCTTCGCCTGGCCAACGTCGTTGACTTTCATTCCCGCGTAGCGTTGACCGTTAGATCCCCCGTGATTGTCGGGATCGACCAGATAGAGCTCGCCCAAAACTTCACTAGGCCACCGCTCAGGTACCTACAGCAGGCCGTGCTTGACGCCGCTAAATAGCCTGCACTGAAGCGGGATCAGGAAGATCGAGAAGGGGGATCACCTGAGGTAAGAGCGAACTCGCCAGAACTCGCTCGAACCAAGGAGATCCCCCTCGATGACCATAGGCCTTCGGCTCACCCGAGGGCAACGCCGACGGATGAAGAGACTCCTCCAGAAGACTCGCAGCCGGATCGAGGCGCTTCGCGCCCGCATCCTGCTGCTTCTTCACGGAGGCCACGAGCCGTCGCAAGTTGCCGTTCTCGCTGGCTGTGCCCGCGCTACCGTGTACCGCACCGTCTACCGCTTTGAGGACCTCGGCGAGGACGCGCTCCTCGACCAGCGGGCTCACCGCGCGCCCAAGAAGGCCACCCCCGACGTCGAGGGCAAGCTTGTCGGCTATATCGACTCCTCGCCGCAGGACTTCGGCTGGCAGCGAACGACCTGGACGCTCGAGCTCCTCGCGGCCCAGCTCGTCCAGGACACGGGCGTGCGGCTGAGCCCGAGCCACGTGCGCAACCTGCTCCAGGCAAACGACGTGCGACGCGGTCGCCCGCGAGTTGGGCTGCGTATCCCGGTCCGTGGCCGTCGCAAAATCCTCAGAAAGATCGATCGGTTGGTGCGACGCGCGGATACCGAGGACGAAGTCTTCTACGTCGACGAGGCCGACATCGACCTCAACCCACGGATCGGAACGACGTACATGCGTCGCGGCAAGCAGCTCGTTGTCCTCACGCCGGGCAAGAACGTGAAGCGCTACATCGCGGGCGCGCTCAACGCCCGAACCGGTACGGTTGTCCACGTAGTGCGGGAGCGGAAGAACTCCGACCTGTTCGTCGCGCTCGTCGAGGAGCTCCGCCGTCGTTACCGCCACGCCCGACGCATCCACCTGGTGCTCGACAACTTCATCATCCACAAGTCGAAGCGGACACTCCGCTGCCTCGCGGGGCTCGGTGGGCGCGTTGTGCTCCATTTCCTGCCGCCCTACTCCCCGCAGTCCAACCTCATCGAGCGGCTCTGGAAACAGTTGCACGATCACGTCACCCGGAATCACACGCACCGTGCCATCGAGCCGCTCATGGAGGCCGTCGATGAGTTCATCGAAGGAGCGCAGCCTTTTCCAGGAACCAAAGTTTCGATGCTCGCTCATGCGGCGTGAAACTGTCTCAGGAACAGTGCAGGCTATTTAGGCCTAGGAGTGGCGCCTTTTCGAATGCAATCCTTGAACTCAGCGGTGCGTCCGCAGACCCGTTTGCTGCCCACCGATAGGAGGCGGGCAGCCTTCGGGCTCTCTTTCCAAGCCCCTTCAGAAGCGCGACTCTAGACACTTCCGCGGCCACCAGCGTAGGCGTAACCGCGGGTCCTAGCGGATTGGGGTTGGTAGCCCATGAGGAACCGCGCGTCTCCGCCACGCGTGTTGAGGCTAACACAGCTTCGGGACTTCCGAATCACGCGCACTGCATGCACACGCCTCAGCGTCCGAGGATTACTTCGAGCGGCTTGCGTTGTTCGGGGGCTTGAATCCGTGACGAGCCCTGCACAGCAATGTTGGCTTGGCTGTCGGCAGCTTGGGTTGTCATCTCGTTGTTACAGTTCGCTGCCCGAGGTAAAATTTACGATGAACGCAACGTTGGCCGAGCGGAGGCATCACCATGGACATCGTCGTCACGCACCTGACCCGCATGAGTCGGGGATACGTATGCGTCGCGGGCGAGGAAGAGAGGAGCGGCAGAAACATCCGCCCTGTCGCAGGGCAGCTGTCGACGTCCGTGCTGGCCCGTCACGGTGGCGCCTTCGATATCGGCAATCGCATCGACTTGGGGCCAGTGGTCCCAGTTCCTACGCCTCCGGAGGTTGAAGATCATCGCTTCGAGCTTGCGAAAGTGCGCCGCCTCGGCACTTTGAAGGGCACCGAATTCTGGTCTCTACTGTCCGCCCACTCCAAACGAAAATTCACAGACGTCTTCGGGCCCGATCTGCAGGTTCACCGGGGAGCGAAGGGCTACGTCGAGCTCCACCAGGGCTCTGCATCGCTTGGCTATCTCACCCCGGTAACTCGCCCGACGCTGACTCTAAGCTCTTACGGCTCGAAGGTGAAGATCACGCTCGAGCTTAGCGACGGCACGTACCGGCTCGAGATGCCGGTGACCGACATCCGGCTTTACGGTCCCGACCACGTCACGCCGGACGCTGCGCTTGTAGCCAGTGTGAACAAGCGCCTTGCCACAACGAACTGCATCGTCGCGGTCGGGCTCGCTCGTCCGTTTGCTGGGGCGCTCGACCGCGATGTACACTGGATGCAAGCGAACAACCTGCACCTGCAAGATGACCCAGTGTGGCAACTCGGGTAGGTGCGAAGCGTGTCAGTGGCGGCTGGTAGTCTGCTCTAGAGAGTGATCTAAGGACGGACGGGTCAGACAAAGGTTAGAAACTGTGGGGGATCGGTGCATCGTGCGACGACTGAAAGTGCGCCGGTGGGCGGCCGAATGATCTTCACGATCGGCCATTCGAACCACTCTCAACAAACGTTCGTTACGCTCCTTACTACGCACCGCATCGAAGTGCTTGTTGATGTGCGGTCGCACCCGCGCTCGACATACTCGCCGCATTTCGATGCGGTCCCGCTCGAGCGCGCCGTTCGCGCGGCCGGTAGAAAGTACCTTTTCCTTGGCGAGGAGTTGGGCGGTAGGCCCGAGGGCGATGAGTACTACGACAACGAAGGATTCGTCCTGTACTACAAGGTAGCTCGCACAGAAAGGTTTCGTGCCGCGATCGAACGCCTAGTGCGAGGATCGGACATTTGCCGCATCGCCGTGATGTGCAGCGAAGAGGATCCGGTGGGCTGCCACCGGCGTCTGCTCGTTGGCAGGGTTCTTCAAGAACGCGGCGTTAGTACCCAGCACATTCGCGGCAACGGCCAGCTAGTGTCGGAGGCTTCCATCGCGAGTCGCCATCCGGGCCAGCCTGCGTTGTTCAAGACATCTGAGGAATCGGAATGGAAGTCTTTACAATCGGTTTTACGAAGAAAAGCGCCCCAGAGTTCTTTTTGACCCTCAAGCGGCACGCGATCACTCGTGTGTTGGATGTAAGGCTCAACAATCAGTCCCAACTGGCCGGTTTCACGAAGCGAGAGGATCTCGCGTACTTCCTTCGCGAGATTTGTCGTGCCCAATACCAGCATGAGCGACTTCTCGCGCCAACGCAGGAGATGCTCGACGCGTACAAGAAAGCGCGAGGCTCCTGGGCCGAGTACGAGCGGCGCTTTCTAGATCTCATGAGAGAGCGCCGCGTGGAGGAACGCTTGCCCCGGGAAGCGGTCATGGGGCGAACGGTGCTTCTCTGCAGCGAGGCGACTGCTGAGCACTGCCATCGGCGGCTCGTAGTCGAGTATCTGAACGACACATGGGGAGACATCACGCCGGTCCACCTATGAGAAGCGCGTAGATCGAGGCGTGTCCCTCGCAGTCGAGTAGTCCGCGGGCTCGCCGGTCGGAAGGAGCGCGCCGCAAATCGCAGAAAATGAAGGACTGCATGCGCATCCTCGTGCAGGCTTGACCCCGGAGGTGTTCCGCATGACCGACAGCGACGGCCGCGCCGCTTCGATGGAGAAGACGACGTCGAAGAGGTGCCGTCCATACGGTGACGCTGCGTCAGCAGACGTGTGGTTCCTTGGGCACGACCCACGGCTCCGAACGAGCGATGCCAAGGCGGATACCTGCTTCTTCCTGAATCTCCTCGAGCGTGAAGGCACCCATTCGGGCGGCGAGAAGGCGAAGCGAAGGCTGGCGCAGGCGCTGCTCGATTACGTTGCCGAGCTGGCAGGTGGGCCAGTCGAGCCGTCACGGTTGTACGTGACGAACCTTTGCAACACCTTCCTGCCACGTCCCAAGAAAGGGGTCGTGCTCATCCCCGACACCGTAGCTGAGGCGGGGGCGAGAGAGATCGAGCGAGCGCTCGCGAACCGTACCGTGCCACCCACCGTCATCATCGCCTCTTCGCAGCAGGTGCTATACCACCTGGCGCGACTCGGGTACGTCGAGGGGGTGATCGGCGACTTCGTCTCAGGGTCGCAGCCGAACGAGCCGGCCGCTCACGCAGGCGCCTACATAGCATCGAAGAGGGAGGCCTTCGTCGACGTCTGCGGAAAGGCGCTGCGCTGGAATAACGTGCCTCTCGTTCCGGTGCTGCACATCTCCTCCTACAGGAGGATCAACGCCAAGTACCACAGGCCGATGCAGCGCGCGCGAGAGGCCGTCCGTTCTGCGCTTGGGGCAAGGCCAGCGAAATGACGGACCCGCCAGAGCCCGCCGTCAGCTCCGCCCCGACGTGGCAATTCGTTGACGATCAATAATCCGCTCACTTCGGGAGCGTCTCGGAACGGCGGGCCAACCGGCCCAACATCATCATGGTCCGCGGGCCGCTACACCACGCGAAGGTTTGGCGGGCGACGTCGCGTGGGCGAACCCCCCGATCCTGAACCGTCGATGGACGAGATGACGAGCCCGAACACAACGGCCTCTACGTCGACGGGGTAGAGGTGCAGCTCGCGCGCGACATCGGCCTTGGTCGCGCCCTCCTGCCGGAGCGCTGCGAACACCTTGTCCAGCACTTGGGAGGTCTCGCGTGGGATGCCCTCAGGCTCGGAGGTGCGAAAGCCTCGCCGCGAAATCTCAATGCAAAGGTGGCGGTAGTGCCACTCAGTGATCATCCCGAGCGCGTTGAGGCGGTGGGTCAAGGCAATGGTAGCCACCTTCCACCGCTTCCTGAGCTTCACGAGCTGGTCGACGCGGGGATTACGGATGCCGAGGGCGAGCACGCTGCCCTCCGGCATTAAGAAGGCCGCCCCGAATCTGTCAGCCTCGATCTCGGCGTTCCGCCCGCCAGGTCCACCGTGTCGGTGGAGCGTTAGGTGTCCGAGCTCGTGCGCTGCGTCGAATCTCCCGCGTTCGCCAGACTTCATGGTGTTGAGGAAGGTGAACGGCACCTTCCCGCGCCACACCGAGAAGGCATCCACCTCTTTGCACTCCTGGGTGAGGGAGAACACCCGGACGCCCTTCGACTCCAAGAGGTGGATCATGTTGCTGACGGGGAGCTCGCCGAGTCCCCACTGCGATCGGAGAGCCGCTGCGGCTGCCTCGGGCGTCGACCCGCGGAGGTCCGGGATCTCCGGCTCGGGAAGCTCGAAGCGCGCCCCAATCCACGACGCCACCTCGAACGCGATCGCACCGGCCGCCAGGGCCGTGTCTCTCTCCGCTGCCGACATGGAAGTGAGCGCGCGAAAACTGGCGCTCTCTTTGAGGGGCTCGACGAGGTCCTCGCCGGAGAAGAAGTCCGGCGGGAACCCGAGCGCTAGCCCCAAAGCTTGGATCGTCTCCGAGCTCGGGCTGATGCTGCGCGTCTCAAAACCCGAGATGCTCCTGGGCGTGAGCCCGATCGCCTTGGCCAGGCGGATCTTTGTCATCCCCCGGCGCCGTCGCGCCAAGGCGAGCCTCGATGGGTTGAACATCGGGATCCCCCTAGCGGCGCCTTACCGGGACATCGATTGGAGCGGAGGGCACGGACTCGTCGACCGTCGGCTCGGGCTCGCGCGAGATTGCGGGAAGGAGGATTCGCTCCACCCACGCATCGAGCTTCCCATCCGGGCTCATGTCCCTCGGCATGGAGAGCTCGCACCGGGTCTCGTTTCGGTCGACATAGAACATCAGGACCCACGTGACCCGATTCAAGCGCTCGTCGTTCTGGTCGTCCTCGTAGTCATCTTCGGGCGTCATGCCGGGGAGGTCGAGTTGCTCGTTGTTCTCCTCAACGGCTGCGACCCAAGCTGGCCCCTTTTCGTACCTGGTCTGCGGCGAGGCGCCATCGAGCCCCGTCCTCTCGTCGCCAGTCGACACCGCGATTACCACAGTGCCCTCGGGGCTTACGACGGCCGCGAGGCGCTTCGAGTTCGTCCTCCGCCAGTCGCGGGGGATGAGAAGTTCTCGGAGGCGCCGCACCGTGCGCCCCCAGGCGACGAGGCCACCGAACCCGGGCGGATCGTTCGTTGTGCATGCGTTCCGCTCTGCCAGACCAGCCTCGAGTGCTTCTTGCAGTGTCTCGATGTTCAGCCCCAGCTCCTTGAGTCGCTGCGCCACGCTCGACGGCTCTTTCACCACCAGGTTCACCGGGTCCATGTCTATCTGCCTCCGTCGCCGTCCGGCGCCGCTATGCTTCTTGTTTTTGTACCTCATGTGGAGGTCGAAAAGCAAGAAGTTGCTGTCGTCGCCCCGAATTCGAAAGCCTCCGCGATAAATGGCGGATCAAGGCGGGTTCCCTTACCGGGGCGTCGATCACCCGGCTTTCTTCTCCGCTGTAGGCTTGAGCGGAATCGGCGAGCGGCAGTTACCGAAATTGTAGTCGACTCGGCCTCCCTGTCCTCGATCGCGACAGTCTTCCGTCTCGCCCGCGCTGTGCGCTGCTCCCGGAGCCATCCTCACGACGCGACCGTGGGGCGCGGCTAGGGTGGGGTTAGAACTCAAGGAACGGGGGTTGTGGCCCCCTCCGTGTAAAGAGCGAGGTCAGCGTTTCTTAAGTAACTTGTCCAGAGTCTTCGCGCCCTCGCCCTTCAAGACCGTTCTTAACTTGGCGTCTGCTCGGTAACCAGTAGCGAAGTCCGATCCATATTCCTTGCGCAGCGTCCCAACGAGGGTGTCGTCACGCTTCTTACGGATCTCTCCATCTCGGTCCCGCATCCGATGGTCGAGACCTTTGGAAAAGTGTTTCGGCATGTCTGTCCCCAATGCACCGGGTTTGTTTGCTGCGGTGCGCTGCGATAATGTATCAAGCGCCACTGACGCCGCCCCACGGTCCTATCTGGCACGAGCGAGGATCCGGAGAACCGACGCCGACCCGTGAGGGCGTGCAATACGAGCGCTTGAGGCCTCCGGCTAGCAGGATGCCGACGCTCACGTCCGCCGTGGCGCAAAGTTAAGCGCGAAGTCGGCAGCTGGAACGCGAACTTAGGTCCGCCTACCCGTACGCAAGGTCGACCTATGGCCGGGAGCGAAAGCTACCGACGTGACGTCGCGGCCACGCTCGCGGACCGGGGCTGTGGGTCAGCCCGGGGCCGCTAAGGTGGCGACTGCGAACGCCCAGATCAGGCGAACACTCTCGGAGAGCCAGTTGGGATGTTTGGCTCACCCGCTCGGCTCGCCACCCGAGTTCATCGGCGTGGCGAGTGCTGCGACGCGCGCCCCGATCTCCATAAGGTCGCGCGCCCGCTTAAAGTCGCCGCGCGATGCAGCCTCGCCAGCGAGTTTCTCGCACGCGTCCAGGAACGAGGGAACGGCCGAAGGGAGGAGACGCGCGTCCAGGGCTGCGGCGCCGCGTACCACCGGCGTACCAAATGGCGAGCCATCCTGTGCTCCAGGTGCTCCAGGTGCTCCCGGTACGCCTCCAAGCCTCTCAGCGCCCCTCGTGATATCAACGGCATGCGACTCAGTACCGCCGGTGCTTCCCGGTGCTCCAGCCTCGGCCATCGTTGGGGTGCAGGTGGTCGCTGGTTCAAATCCAGGAGCCCCGACCACCTGAAGAACCGAAATTCCCGGCATCGCAGCTGAAAACGGCGACCCGGAGATCTATTCTATTGGAGTCACCCGGCGAATCGCTCCCGGCGACCACCAGGTGACAGCACAATGGACGAGGAGCCGGCCGTTTACTCGTTCTGCTGGGGCCAAAGCGCTAAACGTGGACGGATCGATTTTGCACCTGCGCGAGGAGCGCGACCACGATGCGGCACTCGCGAAGAGCCTCGTCCTCGAGTCGATGGGCATCGCGCACGAGCTCAAGCCTACCTCAGAGGGGCGGTGGGCGATCGTCGTCAACGAGGCGGGAGCGCCTGCGGCCGAGTCGGCGATCGCTGCCTGGGAGGCGGAGATGCACCACGCGCTGAGCTGACGCCGAAGCGCGACTACGGCAGATCGCGCCTCGGCGTCGCCGCTGCGTTAGTCATCGCCTCCTTCGCGACCTTCACCTTCGGCCCGGGCTCGAACTGGGTCGAGCGAGGGAGGGCGGACGCCGCGCGCATTATTAGCGGCGAGTGGTGGCGGGCTGCGACCGCGCTCACATTGCACGCCGATGCGACGCACGCCATCGGCAACGCGGTCGCCTTGAGCGTGCTACTAGCGGTGCTGGCCCAGCGCCTCGGCCCGGCGCTTACGGCCTGGCTGGCGCTCGGCGCCGGCATCGCGGGGAATGTTGTGACCGCCCTCCTCACGCGCAGCGGGCACATCTCGGTGGGAGCCTCGACCGTCGTGTTCGGCGCGCTGGGTACGCTGAGTGCGTTACAAGTGCCCGAGCGCCGTGCCTGGCTCACGCTGAGCGCGGGCGTCGCGCTGCTCGGCCTACTCGGCACCGGGGAGCGGGCCGACCTCTTCGCGCACCTGTTTGGATTCGCGTTCGGCGTGGTGGAGGGTCTAGCGCTCCGCACGGCGCCGCCGCCACGCCGCTCGTTCCTCCAGCCGGCCGTGGCGCTTGCGTCCCTCGCACCGATCGCCCTCGCCTGGTGGTGGGCACTGCGCGGGCAATGGCGCCATTACTAGCGCGCGTCCTAATCGGCTCTCTCGTACCGCATCGACGGGCAAGGATTTCGACCGGCTTCTTCATTCCCGGGACACCTGTCGCTCGACAAAACTGAATCCGATCGGAAAAGTCCAGCCAAACAGGAGACTCGTTAGACCCGCTCCAGGTCGGAAAGCTCCCTCGCCGAGCCCACGAGAAACAAGCTCGGGTTCCAGGGCGTGCCTCGGCGGGCCTCGTCGTCGCCCCGCACACAGGCACAGCCGCCACGGGGTCACCACTGAGAAACGCCTACGCGGCCGCGCGCCAGCAGTACCGATGGTGCAACCCACCGACCCGCCGCCGAGCGTGCAAGACCGCCAGCTTGCGGGGTGCCGCTCCTCGTCCCGGCCCGCAGGCGCATCCTTGCCGACGCCAAGATGCGTCCGGTCCTCGTGGTAGTAAGCCATGTACTCAGCGACGCCGCCGTTCACGGTGGCTCAGGTAGACTCAAGCCCTGCGGCGATCGCCGTGGCGCCACTCGTCAGACCCGTGACCTGCACGGCCACGTTGCTCGAGGTCGTGGAGTTGTCCCCGAGTTGGCCCCATGCGTTTCTCCCCCATTCACAGGACTGGCGCTATCAACCGCCCAATGATGGGGGGCAGGTCAGATCGACAAGCTCTCCAAGCGCGACCGCGCCGCCTTGGTCCGCACTATCGACGCCTTCGTCTCTAAGACGGGATAGAAGCGGGACGACCGCGATCGCGGCAGCCTTTGCCTGCGGTCCGCCCCGGCGAAGGCGTCGTTGCAGCGCCTTCACCAAGCTGCGATTCATGGAAAGGTTATTCGCTCACCCCATGGAGCTTCGGAAACGGCCCGTTGAAAGACCGCCGTCGAAACCTCTCGCACTTCGATGACAGCGGCGTGACCCACCCACCTCACCACCGATTCGCGAACCGCGTCAGCGAATTCCTCGCTCCACCCTCTATGTGCCGCCGGCCAAGGGCCGGGACTCGCAGCAACAAGAGTGCGCCCCAAGACTCTGCAAGGAAGGAGTCCGTAGTCCTCTATTTGCTTGCGCGAGAAACCAGCTACGAGTCGCGGGTCTAAGTAGCCACCTGCGATTCTCAGCGGCACACGTTTAGGCGCGAGCAAGGTTGGGCCGAAGCGCCGCCACGCCATCTTGACGATGGCCGGATGGGCATACAGCGTCCGGATCTCAGTGGCCGCTACGCGCCGCAGGCAATCCATGCTGGGGCCGGACTTCGGCGAGGAGGATAGTGCAGCAAGTAGCTTGTGAGTGCCGGAACCATCCTCCGCCGACACTAGGAGAAACGGAAACACCAATGCCCTTTCCAACCGGGCCTTTCCCCCCATGAGAATGGCAGCCTCGGCTGGCAACCCCACCCGTCCACCGAAGAGGCGCTCGTCGATTCCTGCGTCCTTGGCCTTCTCTAAGACCTCAGCGCATAGATAGCAAAGAGAATGCGCCTCTCGGTACTCAAGTTCTGCGGGCACCAACTGACATGACTGGCAAAGCTGCATCGCATTCCCTCAGTTGGGAGTGGGGCTAAAATTCGGCTGACCCCACCACGGACTATCGCCGTGGGGCGTGCTGCATTTCCCAGCACAGATGCACGTCTTGATGGTCCTGGGAGGCCCGCCAAGGTTTACGGCATCGTTCGAATAAGATGTAAAGTCACGGAGAGTGCAGGTGACCGGACAGCCAAATTGCTTACTGTAGGAGTCTTGAACGTGCTGCCGGAAATCCTCGCACGGCTGCCTGCACCGAGGATCCAGGATCATGAATCCCGGCCACTCTCCCGTTGAATCCGTATATCGGAGCGGATTCTCGAGTGCGTATGAGTACCAAGGCAACGTGGGCCCGTCACTCAGGGCGACAGGCATCGTCTTATCCCCAACTTGAGCCTTGACCACCGGGTCTTTGAGCTTCGCCGGGTCCACCTCCAGATACCTTCCCAGGCTCGGCAGGTACCACCGGTTCCAGTTGTAGTAGGGCCCCTGGAGGTTCAAGCCGGCCAGGGGGAAGAGGCGTTCGTCGTACTGGCCTGGCAATCGCGCCTTAGTCGCTTCAACGTGCCCAGACAAAGGGTCGGCGACCGTCGTTTCCCCCACTTCCCCATACGGGCGTTGGAAGGTACCCCAGACAAGCTGCCCGTTAGAATTGGTCAGCGCTCGCGGAGTACCTAACTGATCCGCATGGGCGTAGTATGTGTAAACGGAGGACGCTTCGTACTCAATCTGTGCCAAAAGACGTCCTGCGAGCCAAACGTAGTCACGAGTCTTTGTCCATACCCCACCGGCCATTGCGAACTCGCTCAAGGGGTTCCCGGTTCCATCGAAAACGACGTAGGTCCACTGACTGTTTACTTCTCGCGCCACCCGTCGGTTGCTCGAGTCGTACATGAACCGCGCCAGAGGCGTGGCCACCTCTGCGTCGGTTACACATGCGGTACCGCCAGGCGTGAGTGATGTGTTCGTAGCCCCGAAGAGCACTAACCGGCCGAGGGCATCATGCCGTAGACAGACTGCCTGGGTGATAGTGGTTCCCGTCGAGTCGTACTGGCCCAGTGCTGAGACGTTCCCCGCCAAGTCATATCCAAAAGCGTACCCCTGGTTAACGCCTTGACCAGCGACTTGGTCTGTTCCCGCTGAGTAGGTCAGAGTTCCGGACGTGTTGGAGAGCGAGTCCGCCGGGCAGATTCCACTACCCGTCTGTACGACATCGTTCCAGGACTGCAACCGATCCTGGAAATCATACGTGTGGATGCGGGACACGTTCCTGACGCAACTACCCGACGGGACCTCCGATTGATCGGTGGCCACTTCGATGTCTCCGGATGGCGTCGTTGTGTAAGTCAGCCATACTGGACCGTCGTGAATGGCAACAGGCTCGTAGCGCAGGTTCACCGTTTGAGTAGCTGTGCGCCCATTCCCGTAGGTAAGGCTCTTTATTGGACCGCCCGGATACCGCGTGATGTTGCTCGCGTACGAGTTTCCGTTGGAGACGTTCTGTACGTTGACGATCTCTCTCGTGGCCGGGTCGCGATTGAATTGGACAGTGAGCCCCGACGGGTAGCTCAGCTGCTGCAGGGCTCCGTCGGCGTCGTAGGAGTAGCCAGTCGTGAGCGGGACGCTGATTCCATTCTCCGCTCGGACCTCGGTCAGAACCCTCCCCGCCCAATCGTACGTGCGATAGACGGTCCGGTCCGGCTCCAGGATGGTGGTCAGCTTCCCCGTGAATCCGTTCTCGTCGTAGCGGTATTGGTAGCCTACCGATGAACCATCAACGCTATTTTGCGCGTTCATCGAGAGAACGCGGTCGAGCCCGTCGTAGCTGTAGCTAACGGTGATGTTCTGGTCGCCGCGACCGAGGAGGTTGCCACGGGCGTCGTAGCCGAACCAGCCCCCACCGCCCCTGCTGAGGTTTGCCGAGCTCAGGTTGGCGATACGGCCAAAGTCGTCGTACGTATAGCTCGTAGCATGAGCGTTGGCGTCGGTGACCGAGCCCAGGGTGTCCTGGAAGGGCGTGTACTGATAGGTCGCGACCGTAGCTCCCGTCGGGTTGCTCGGGCCGCTTCGCGTCACCTGGAGCACGCGACTTAGGCTGTCGGGGGTAAAGGTCGTGCTTCGCCCCTCCTCGTCCTGCGTTCCCGTGAGGAAACCGGCGGAATCGTAGGTCCAGCTCTTCGCCGCGCTAGGCAGGCTAGGGTTGCTTTCCCAGACCACACGATGTCTAACGTCGTAGGCTCGGTCTTGCTGCCAGGTGATGTTCCCCTGCGCGTCCAGTCGCTGGCTGTGGATTCGGTTCCCAGCCTGATCGTAAAGATAGCTTTCGGTCCACCCGAGCGCCGGGTTCGCACCAGAGGATTCCGGGTCGCCGGCGAGGCGCTTCACTTCCGACAGCCTTCCCATCGCATCGTAGCTGTACTGCTCGGCGGCACCGCTCGGCAGGATGCGTAGGCGCGGCAGGCTCCCATCGTAGTAGCGGGTCTCGGTCTGCGCCCTAACCACGCCGCCAGCATCGGCGTTCAGGACGAAGGTGGTCCGTCCCCGTCCATCCTTGATCAACATGGTCTGCGTCCCATCTGGGGCGGTGTCGCGCGACACGCCGAACATGTCGTAGTCATACGTCGTGACGAGCGGTTGGGCCGTTGGCGATGCGTACCGCATCACCTGGTAGAGCCGACCCTGGCGCTCTGGGGTGGAATTGTCGACCCAGTAGGTCCGTGCTTCTATGGGTGTCACGTCGTTCGGGCCTGGGCTCGTCAGGTTCACCGGGCCGTACTTCTTGATGAGCCGTCCGCGGGAATCGTAGGAAAGAAATGTGCCGTGCTGCTCGAATGTCGGGCCATTCGGGCCAACGACATAGCCACTCGAGATCTGGCGGCACGCCACGCTGCCGGCGGGGAGAGCGCTCTGCGTGCAGGCATAGCCCGGCGGATCCAGCGGGGAGCTACCCTGGTTGTAGTCGGTCTGCTCGGTGAAGCTACCTGCGCCCAGCGTGCTGTTCCTCGTCACTGACGAGACTGCGTCCAGCGCGAGGCTTAGCCCCTGGACGATGGGCTTCGTGACACCGTACTGAAACCACTCCTCCCTCGAGTCCGGGGGCAGCGGACTCGGCGGAGTGCATCCCTGTCCGCTGTACTCGACCTGGTGCTGCACACGACCCAGGGTATCGACGTCCTTCTTGGTGACATGACCCAGAGCGTCGATCGAGCAGGTCACCCGGCCGGCTGTCCACTGCATCGTCCGTGGTGAACCGCATGCACAGCTGTCCGACACCGATACGGTGTCACCGAAGTAGTCGAACTGCCGGATGCTTGTCGCGGACGTGTCCCCGCCTGCACCATGGTAGTACTCGGTGACCGTTGCGTCGATGGTCCGAGACTGGGTGTTGCGGGCATAGCTCACCTGGACGCTCGATCCGGAGTCGATGATCCCCGATGCCGCCGCACCGGAGCCGTATGAGCTGTAGGAGAATTGCGCAATGGCCATCCCGGCCTCGTTCAGCACAGCCTGGATCGCCTTCATGCTCACGCCAGGAACCTGCACGTAAAGATACGAGCGCAGCGCGCTTCCGCTCGCGTCGGTGACCTTGCTCAGGTAGTTGCCGGACGTTTGATACTTGGCGACTACGACTCCATCGTAATCGAGCTCGGATGGGTAAAGTGGACAGTCAGGGTACTGCGGATTCGTGAGCTGGAGGGCGTGCCCCAAGTCGTCCGCGAGCCCCAGCAAGAGTCCGTTGTCTGGGTTGTAGGTCACGGTCACGGAGTTTCCGGCGAGGTCGACGACCTTCGAAAGCAATGCGTTGCCACCGTTCAGCGGCCCGTTGCAGGACGAGGACCAGCAATTGCTGCACACGGTCTGGAAGTGCAGCTCTTGCCCGCTCGCTAGGTAGGCGATCCACTCGCCGCTTGGCCGCTGCACAAGGATGTTGTGATGGGTCGGCGCGAAAGTAGCCGGGGCGTAGGCGGTGTAGACGTTCCAGGTCTCTGTACCGTCTAGTGAAGGGTAGCTCCCTGCGAAGCCGAACTGGAAGGCGGGAAGCAGGCCGCGGCTGACCGTGCAGACACTGCCACTGCAGGACAGACTACCCTCCCAGTCGTGATGCCAGCCCACCCCGAAGATTCCCCCGGACGTTCCGCTGTACACGCTCGAGTCGGCGCTGTTGTAGGTCCGGGTGATAGAGAGCTTCGAGATGCTCGCGGCAGCGAAGTCCGTGAAAGGCTCCGTTGCCACAGCACGCGAGGTGAGGAGGATCGGATCCGAACCAGCGGCGCGCTGGCAGCACGCGTCGCTATCTTCGCTCTGCCCGGCAGACTGGGACTTACAGGGCGCACACCCATCGTCGGGGCGCCCATTGCACTGGGCATCCACACCACTGGCGCACTCCTTGGGCGGGTCCGGGAACCGAGGCGTGCACACGTCGGCGACGTTGTTACTCGGCGTTGCGCACTCCGGGATGTCCCCACAATACTGGTACTCAGGGCCAGGGGAGCACTCGACGGGCGTTGCTGGTGTCCCGTCGCAATAGAAGCCTTGGTTTTCGCAGCAGTGGGTCGTCGTGTAGCCGTCGTTGATATAGCAGCCCGAGCTCCAGGACTGCGTATACACGGCCGGAGTGCACTGCTGCGCGTGGCCCTCCTGGGGCATAACGAGCACAGCGGTCAGCACCAGGACGACGACAAGATCATTTGGTCTCACTGCACCCTCCCTCTTGCCCAAGAGCGGCAGCCTTGAGGCTCAAAGGCCTTCCCCATCAACGACTCGCTCAGTCGGAGCCTCTTCCCCATGACCTGAGCCCGCGAGCAACCGATCTCCCAACGCCAGAACGCAGTTCGGCGTGATCACTGCCCGCCCGCAGGAGCTATCTGGACGAGGTTCCCCGCCGGGTCATAGGTGTATTGCGCCCCCTCCCCCGGCGAAGAACTTCCAGGCGCCGTGATTGTGAACGTGGCCACGGCGACTTCACTGCTCGAGTCTCCCGCGGCGGCAGCAATGGCCTGGATCGTCGTCGTTGTGCTTATGGTGATGGGGCCCGTGTAAGGCGTGGAACTGGTTGTGGGAGTGCTCCCGTCAGTCGTGTAGTAGATCTGTGCCCCGTTGATGACGTCGAAGATGGATACCGTCTGCGCAGAGGAGTACGTGCCAGCCGGTGGATTGAAGGAGGGCAACGACGCAGGCGTCACGATGCTGTAGTTCGCGATCGCGACGGGGCTGGTCGCGTACCCAGATGCGGTGGCAATGGCCTGGATCGTCGTGGTTACATTCACTAGGACCGGACCACCGTATTGCGTGGAACCCGCGGTCGGCGTGGATCCATCGGTCGTGAAGTAGATCTGGGCGTTGGAAGTGGCGTCAAAGACGTAGACGGTCAGTGAGACCGGTCCGACGTACGTCCCCGGCGTCACACTGAAGGTGGGCGTCGCGACCGGTGGGATGATGGTGTACGCCGCGCTCCCAACCGGGCTGCTCGTGTAGCCCGGGGCGGTCGCGATGGCCTGGACCGTGGCCGTGCTGCTCAAGGCAAACGGCCCGGTATAGGGAGTAGAGCCCGTCGTCGGAGTCGTACCGTTCGTCGTGTAGTAGACCTGAGCTCCCGGGGTGGCGTCCGAGATCGACACCGTCAACGGGTAGGTCCCCTGGTACGTCCCCGCTGTCGGGCTGAGCTGGGGCAGCGCCGCTGGAGGCGTGATCGTGTAGGTCGCGCTGCCCACCGCGCTCGTCGAATAGCCAGCCTCCGTCGAGATGGCCCGGATGGTCGTGGTCGTGGCGAGCGTGATCGGCGTCCCGGCCACGTACTGCGCGGAATTCGTGGTGGGCGCTGTCCCGTCCAAGGTGTAGTAGGTGCTCGTCGCGCCGTTCTTGTAGATGTAGATGGTCTGCGTGGAGGTGTACGTTCCCGCGGCGAGGCTGAACGTAGGCGTTGGCGCTGGCGGCAAGTTGATCGAGTAGGTGGCACTCGCGACGGCACTCGTAGAATACCCAGGGGCCGTGCAGATGGCATTGATCGTGGTGGTCGTGCTTACCGTCAGCGGAGTTCCTCCTACGTACACGGTCGAACTCGTGGTCGGAGTCGTCCCATCCGTCGTGTAGTAGATCTGCCCGCCCGAAGCGTGGTTCTGGATGTAGACCGTCTGAATTGACGTGTACGTTCCGGCCGCGACGCTGAATGTTGGCGTTGCCGCCGGCGCCAGGTTGATCGTGTAGGTGGCACTCGCGACGGCGCTCGTCGAGTATCCAGGTGCCGTGCAGATTGCTTTGATCGTGGTGGTCGTGCTCACGGTGAGCGGGGTGCCGCCTACGTACGCGGTCGAACTCGTGGTCGGTGTCGTCCCATCCGCCGTGTAGTAGATCTGTCCGCCCGAAGCGTGGTTCTGGATGTAAACGGTCTGGGCCGATGTGTAGGTTCCGGCAGCCACACTGAACGTTGGTGTCGCCGCCGGAGCGAGGTTAATGGTGAAGGTCGCGCTCCCAATCGCACTGGTCGAATACCCCGCCTCCGTGGAAACCGCCTGGATGGTCGTCGTAGTACCCACGGTGATCGGGGTGCCGGCCACGTAGGGCGTCGAATTGGTGGTCGGAGTCGTCCCATCCGTCGTGTAATACGTGTGGTCCGCTCCGTTCATGTGGATGTAGACCGTTTGAACGGAGGTGTACGTTCCTGCAGCCGGGTAGAACGTGGGCGTCGGCGCTGGAGTGGCAGCAACGAGGGCCGGCATCAGAGCAAGGGCAACGGCGCCAGTCAGTAAGGCCCGATAGTTCAAGATCCCTCCCGAAAGCCGCACCCACTCCGGCCGGTCAACGGCGCTGGACGCGTCCTACCTGGAACGTTCGTTTGACGTTCACTCCGAAGTCCGCAGGCTGGGGTGATGAGCCACGACATTGCGAGGGTCGCACGCCAGCACAGCCAGTCCCCTCGCCACAAGTGACTTCTCGCACGATTGAAGAGGCAAGGAGTGTTCGTCTGTTACGGGCCGCTACAACTTGACGGAGGTCACCTCTTCACGCTTACGCGGCAGCGGATGTATCAGGCGACGAAGATGCCAAATCACCAGGCAAAGACGCGGTGAGCGCGATCGTTCCCCGGTCGTCAAGTCGGCACGCTTCGTGCGAGGGCACGCAACCGCACCCAAACCAGGAGCGCGCAGATGTGCCCTTCCCTGCCGAGCCTCACTCATCCCTCCGCGCCACCGCCAACGTGGCGAATAGCGCTGTCACTCGTCGACCCAAATCCCCATCAGCCCCGGTCTCACAGTCAGATGGACGAGAAGGCTCTCGAGGAATTGACCGCCAGCATCCAAGAACACGGCCTTCTCCAGCCGATCACCGTTCGAAAGGTTGGCGCTCGGTACCAGGTCATCGCCGGCCATCGCCGTCTCGAGGCCTTCCGACGCTTGCTAGTCCATGCGGAGCGCAGGGACGAGGCTGTGGCCGAGACCTTCCGCACCATCCCGGCACACGAGAAGTACGACGTAGGCGACGAGGGAATGGCCCTCTTCGCACTCATCGAGAACCTCCAGCGTGATGACCTGTCACCATTGGACGCGGCCTCGGGGCTCTTGCGTGTTCAGGAGGCTCATCAGCCTTTGACCAATGCCTTGGCAAGACGCACCGGGCTCGAGCTCGACCGGGTGAAGCGGCTCCTCCGACTATCCCGCGCGCCGACCGTCATCCAGGACGCGTGCCATCGCGCCGCAGGGCGCGACGCGGCCTCCGCGCCTGCTTCGCCGCCACTCTTCTCATATGGGACAGAACTACTCATACCTCCGCAACGCCTCGCCCGAGGAACGCTCGGCCCTTCTTAGGCTGCTCAAAGTCTGCTCTGGACGCCTCACCTGTCACTGTGGCGCTGCCATTTCGGCCACTTGCGGCTCTTCGCCCCTGCCCCGTGATGGGGACGATGTGCCAGGTTCGGACGGAGATAAGCCAGTCATAGGCCAGTCACGTGGCGTGAATCCAGCTGGCGAGTCCGACCCGTCGCCAGCAGGAACGCGGCCATCCCGGTCGGCGCCAGATGGTGGATGAAGTGCTGCACCCAGGCGAAGTTCGCGTTGCCTACCGGCGGCACGCCGTACTTCCACCTCACGTCCTCACGCAGGCGTTCGCCACCCCAGGATGAGTCGTTGAAGGGTGGGTTTGCCAGGATGAAATCGGCCTTGAGGTCGGGGTGCTGGTCCTTGAAGAAGCTACCGGCAGGGTCGGGCTCACCCAGGTCCGCGTCGATGCCCCGGATGGCCAGGTTCATCTTCGCGAGGCGCCAGGTGGTCGTGTTCGACTCCTGACCGAAGATGGAGATGTCACCGACCCGGCCACCGTGGGCCTCCACGAACTTCTCGCTCTGGATGAACATGCCGCCTGAGCCGCAGCAGGGGTCAAATACTCGGCCCTTGTACGGTGCCAGCATCTCGACCAGGAGCCTGACGACGTGCCGTGGCGTGTAGAACTGGCCGCTCTGCTTGCCCTCGGCGCTCGCGAACTTGGACAGGAAGTACTCGTACACCCGCCCCAGGATGTCCTTCTTCTGTGATTCCTTGTCGCCCAGGCCAATGGTGCTGACGAGGTCGATGAGCGCGCCGAGACGCTGCTTGTCGAGAGCAGGACGGGCGTAGTCCTTGGGCAGCACGCCCTTCAGTGTCGGGTTGTCACGCTCGATGGCGACCATCCCGTCGTCCACGAGCTTCCCGATGTTGGGCTGCTTGGCCTGAGACTGGAGGCGCTCCCAGCGTGCTTCCTTGGGCACCCAGAAGACGTTCTGGGCGCGGTACTCGTCGGCGTCCTCCGGGTCGGCTCCCTCGGCGGCCTCGGCTTCGAGTTGTCTGTGGCGCTCCACGAAGGCATCCGAGACGTACTTCAGGAAGATGAGGCCGAGGACAACGTGCTTGTACTCGGCAGCGTCCATCGAGCCTCGTAGCTCGTCGGCGGTCTTCCAGAGCTTGTCCTCGAACCCGAGGTCCCCGCCGTTCTTCTTCGCGGGCTTGGCTGCCGCGTATTTTCCCTCCGAGTCGGCGGCGACTGGAGCGGGAAGCGCCAGTTCCTTCTGTTCACCAGCACCGAGGATGCGCTGGACGAGGGGCTCCTTCTCCTTGCCCGTGGTGTCGCACCCGAGGGCACTGCAAATCGCCTTCAACTCGTCGCGCGACAGCCTGCGGAGAAGGTCGTCGAACTCAACGGACCGCGCTCGGACGATGGCGTCGACGTGAGCCACGAGCGAGCGCCGGTCCTCGACAGACACGTCGTAGGCCGAGGTCAGTTCGGCGAGTCGGTCGCGGGTCAGGACTTCGAGCGCAGTCCTCCGGAGCTTGGCTGGCAGGGTCCCGTCCGGCATGGAAGAATCCTACCGGAATGAAGGCAATCATGGGGTGGGCTAGGTCAAGTCCATCCTCTCCAACCTCAACCTTCACCTCGCGCGCTGGACGCCGTCCAGCCCCGAGTGTCAGAGGGCAGCGCGCCATCGCAGGCATGCCAGCTCGAATCACGCTAGACGACATGGCGGAGTGGCGCCGCGCCCGCCCCGGGGACGGCGACCACATGGACCAGACGCTCGCTCAGGAGTTTGCCCCCCGCCTCATGTAGGTGCAGGTTTTCCAAGCTAGGGGCGCGCTCTTCCGAGCCGACGCGTTGAGCGAGGCTGCCGACGTCGTAGCGAGCCGCCTCGAAGCCCTCTCCACCTTCGGCGGCGCATGCGCCTACCGGCCCGGGGAAGCGAAGGCCTTCCCGAGCGATGGTTGAGCTGGAAGCACTTGAGGGCGCGGGTCGCCAGCAAACCTCTTTCACCCGGAGCGGTGGCCGAGCCCCACGCCCCCAGGGACGCCCGCGCGCCGGTCCGCGCCTTTGTCGGGCGCCGGGAGACGAGCACACTGAAGAGGCTCTGCGCAGTCCACGCCGTGGTGCCACCGTTCCTCAGTGAACTCAGCTACTTCTTTCCGAAATCGAGCCCCTTGGCGAGCTCGTCTGTGGCGCGAAGCTGCGCCTCACGCTTCGTAAACGCCGACTCGACACTCGCCTGGACGGCCCCGTTGTAGTGGTGCAGGTCGATTTCAAGCTGCCGGAGCGCCTCCTCGACCATTTTGATGGCGGCGTCGAACTCCGCGCGGATGGGCGCCGGGTTTTTGTCACGAGTCGGATATGTGAAGACCAGGGCGCCAGCCTTCACCTCAGGAGCCGGCATGTGACTGGTCCTCTGCGAGGGGTGCATCTCGAACAGGGCGCCGTCCCCAACGAAGGGCACGGTGATTCTAACGGTCGCGCCCCTAGCGCCCTCGTCTGTGACCTCGGGCTTTAGCGCCGCCTTGAGCTTAGGGACGTTGGCTTTGAATCTGTCTGCCAGTCCCTGGATGTGTCCCGCCAACGCCGGGCCGAACACGCTCATCGGCTCCTCGTCAGCGCAGGCGGCAATTTCCCTTTGCTTGGCCTGGATGAAATCGAAGACGATCCGACCGGAAAAGAGCTCTTTCATCCGCCCCTCCTCATTCTAGCGGGAGGGTAGCAGAGGGGTCTGACGGGCGCCCTTGTCCCTTGTCAGAGTGCTGCGGTATTGGGCGGGACTCCTGGCGGGGGCGTTAACCATGACCTGGGCGTTGGGTCTCGAGTATCTTAGAGTTCTGCTTTCGGCCCCGGTTTTGGGCACATTCGTCTTCATCTGGTTCGCGAGTCGTTACAGGGAGGATATCCACGAGATTCTCCATCGGCTCCGTCGGCTTAAGGTGCCGGGAGGGGAGCTCGAGACCCAGCCGCAGGAGCCGGCGCCGCCCCCATCCGTCCCACCCGAGCTGAAAACACTGGCTGGCGATTCAGATGAGCTCAGGGCCGAGAAGCTGAAGGCTACGCTCTGGGAGTTCAACTACTTGAATCTGTTTTTCGCCAGGTCGACGCAGATGGTGCTCGATTGGCTCGCCAACCTCAAGACGCCGGCGACTGTCGCGCTGTACCACGCCTTCTGGTCACCGATAATTAATGAGGAACAGAGGCAGACCATTCTCACGGTGCTCGACTCACACGAACTCGTGCGGGTGGACGCGAATGGCTTGATATCCATCACGCAGAAAGCGCGCGATTACCTAGAATTTCGGGGTCCACTGCCGCCGATAGGCGTATCTGCGTCCGCCGCAGGAACATCGCACGCCACGGTCAGTTAATCGGTCACGTAACCATACGTGAAGTTGGCGGGCAAGAAACCCTGGGTGGCCGGCTGTGGGGCTGGATGGTCGGCGCTATCAAGACCATCTGGGCGATGCTCCAGGCCGAGGGCGCGGTCGGTTCGGAGGTGCCCCCAATTCTACGGCGTTGAGCGTGGCTTCACTCTCGGTCTCTGATGGCACTCCGCGACGTGACGGCAAGTAGCCCGCGAGCCAGGCTTACTCCGAGCACACCCCGCAGGGATGCGGGCTTGGTTCGCGGACCGCGCTCCCCGGCTGTCGGAGTCGCCGCGTAGGCTCACGAGATGGCAGACGACACCCGAGACGCCCGCCTGCGCGAACTAGCCTTCCTCGCGACACTTGAAAGGACACCAAGCGTCACGCTCAGGTCCGAAGAGCTACATCGCGACTCACAACTGAGGTCGATGGCCATCTACCTGTTGCACGAGGGCTACGTAAACGGTCTCGATTCCATGCCCTGGCCCGCTGGGCAAGGTGTGAGCTCCTTGGCGTCTGCTGGCGGGAGGCCCAATCTGCTTGCGAACTTCGAGCTCCGCCACTGGAACGAGGTCGGCCGTGTTCTCGCAAACCAGGACACGGCCTTGCAGATCAGCCACAAGGGCCGCGTGCGCCGCTCGGAGCTGGAGCAGGCCCTTCGCACCGGCCGGGACAGGGAGCCGTTTGGCATCCTCTGGGACAAACGCCACCTCGAGCAGGCCGTTATGATGGTGGTCTTGTCCGCGCAGTCGTCCTCACCGGTCTCGGTCGCCTACCTCGACATGAACGGCCTGAAGGGCATCAACGACGCCTACGGCCATGACGCCGGGGACGCTGCCATCAAGACCTACCTGCAGGCCATCAACACGATGAAAGGAGACAAGGCTGAAGGATTTCGTGGAGACCGCGCCGACGAGGTCATCGTCATCATGCGCGGTACCTCCACCGACAGCGCCTGCGAAGTTATGCGGGCGGTCCTCCAGCAGCTTCGCAAGGAGCGAGTCCTGGTTGGCCCCACGGTGGTCAGGGAGTTCCTTACAGCATCCTGTGGCGTTGCTACAACAACGGATGCCACGACTGATGCCTCCTCGCTGGTGGCGCGCGCCGACGCAGAGCAGATGCGGGCGAAACTTGTATCGAGGGCGGAGCCGGGCGCGAGCTTCCTCGCAGTCGAAGGCCGAGACCCCGATAAGGTGTGAGTCGGCGCTCACCGCGCCCGCGACGTCTTCCGGCCCCGTAGCCGCGCCACCTCCTTGCGCAGCGCCCGCAGCTCCTCGGGGAGTGCACTTCACCCTTGGTACCTGCCGGCGCCCCGCGACTTGATGGCAAGTTGCCGCCTGCATCCCGTGGTCCTGGCTTGCTCCGAGCACACCCGCTGCAACGATGCTGGCCAAGCTCGCGGGCCGCACTGCGACGGGGTGCTCGCTTACGAGTAGCGCCGTGTAGATGCCAGCGCTGGTAGAGGTTTCTGCGCCACCCGCCGGAGCAGTTGCTCTGACCTGACGTGCGTCAACCGGAGGCGCACAGCGAGGGGTGTATAGACGCAGTCGACGGGGACACGAAAGGGCCAATGGCATGTGCAGGGGAATGAAGAATAGCTGCACGCTGCTCGGTGGTGACCCCTTGCGCTGGGACCGGTTCGTTCCGCTGCCGCCGCCAGAGTCGGTGAGCGATGGATTTCCTCACTTCAGTGCTGCGGTCGAAGCAGCGTCGCAGGGACGGCTCGATAAGGCTCTCGTTGAGTTGCGCCGCGTGAAGGAGGCAGAAATCAGAGATTAGTACGTCGAGCACGCGCAGATAGCGGGGCGTTGCAGGCTGGCCGTGACGAGACCCCGCGCACTGGCGCCGTATGTTGGCGATGTGGACGAAAGGCCAAACCCTTCCTCGAGGGTCACCGCCGAAGTGTTGGTGCGGGACGGGCACCGGTGCCGCTACTGCCATCGTCAACTTTTGTCGAGGCGGGTGTTGAAACTCTTTCAGTCCATCGTCGGGGAGAAAGCGTTCCCAATGGGCAGTACGAACGCCACGACACATGGAGCCGCCATCGCTTACAGAGCCGTTGCAGACCACGTTGTCCCTCGCAAGCGCGGCGGGCGAACCGACGCCGAGAACCTTGTGACTGCCTGCTGGCCCTGCAACTTCGGTAAGGCGGGATACACAGTTGAACAACTCGGAATAGATGACCCTCGCTCCCGACCAGTCCTGCTGGACTGGAGCGGTTTGGAGCACCTCGTCCCCATGCTGAAGCAAACGCGAAAGTCGGCGGCCAAGTAGGGCCTTCGCCGCCGAGCAGCGAGCCCACTCGGTCTGACGGAGGTCGCTCTACCGCTCGGAGGAGTTTGTGTCGTGAGCCGCCTCGACCAGCCGCCGCAGGCGACCCAGAAACGCCCGGGCCTCCCCGTCGTGGCAAGTCGGGCAGCCCCCGGCCCCGTAGACCTCGACGGCTTGGAGGCGCTCCTCGAGCAGGCGAGCTATCTCGCGGACGGTCGCCGCATCGAGGCGACCAGACCCACTGCCGTGGTGCCTCCCCGGTCACGCGGCCTCTGAGGACGGCGGCGCATCAGCGGCCGCTCCCGCGACAACGACACGACCCCGTTCATCATCGCCGACACGCACGTGCCGTAGGACCTCCCGCAACGAGGGCCAGAGGGGAGCGAACCGCAGGGGCCACCCACGCGATTCCTCGGCGTAGAGCCCTTCGCGGCACCCAAACATGCGTTCAGTATATCTCTCGAGGGGGCAGGACGCAATCGGGTCCTGCCGTGCCCCCACGCATGAGGGTGACCTCAGGCGCAGCCAGCCAGGGGTGTACATGGGGGGTGGATATTCACTTAGGGTGAACTCATTTCCCGGAGCTCAAGTTCGTGAAGGCCCCCGGCCGCGTGTCCGCACCCCGGAGGTGTCCTGCCGGGTGGGTCGCCCGGTCGGCGCACAGACAGGAACCCGCGAGCGGGGGACGCCCGCCACCCCGCTTCGTCGAGGTGGTGGCGACGCGACTGGGGACGCGGGGTGCTTCGACGCAGTCCGTGTGGCCGCCCTTGTCGTACCCTCGTCGTAGCATCGCGCCTGCCAAGCTGGAGGGAGCGATGAACATGTTGGCAGTTCCGTGGGCACTGGACGCAAACAACCGGCTGGTGACACCTGCGGACGTCACGTCGGGAGAAGGCCTCCGCTGTACGGACCCCGCTTGCGGGAGCCGTCTCTCGCTCCGCAAGGGGCAGGTCAGGGTTCACCACTTCTTTCATCTTGATGACGGACGGTGTTCGTACGAGAGCGTCAAGCATTGGGCCGCCAAGCACATGGTGGCGCGAGTAGTTCGCGACAAAGTCTCGGGTCAGGGGAAAGGCCCGGCAATTTATCGGCGATGCCTGAGGTGCGGAAAGCAAACCCAGGAACAGCTCCCCGACGGTGTGCGGGACGCACGGGTAGAGGCATCCCACGGCGGGCTTCGACCTGACGTACTGCTTTACGATGGAGGGGGGAACCCTCTCTGGGCAGTCGAGGTCCTACACACGCACGCGGTGACTCCGGAGAAGGCGGAGCGCCTCCAGATTCCGTGGCTCGAGCTGGCGGCTGACGAGGTCCTGAGGGAACCGCTGTCGTGGCGTCCTTGCAAAGGCGGGCTTCGCCCACTCGCCTGCTGTCAGCGGGACGAGGTGGCCAACCTGCAACGTGCCCCGGCAAGAGATCCCGCGCCTTGGCCTCGCGCTGCCGTTGTTCGTTCGATAGGCCGCGGCGTCATGCTTGGGTCCCGGCCCGCGAGAGCCAAGTTCAGGTTCTGATTGAGCCTCGACATCCCCTGGCTGAAGGACCACTCGCGGGAGGATTCGGCGAACCTGCCTGCCCCGGAAGTCATTGTGGCTGAGATTGCCGAGGACGTACGGGCGGCGCTGGAGCAGTTCGAGGCAATCTCGGTGGACCTGACGAACGCACGACAGTAGCGACCTGGGCGCCCGCGCTGTGCTCGCGTGACAGTCACGGATAGTGACATCGTTTCCCGGGGCTCCACTTCGCGAGCAGCCTTGGCCGCAGATTCGACCCCCGAGTGTTCTCCCCCGGGTGGGTAGCGGGGGGGCTAGCGACTTGAAGCCAGCCGAAGAGGACGTGCAGGTCAGGCGCGTCGGGACGGAGGCTCCACTGTCCCCCGACGGCGTGCACCCTGCGGAACCATCCGAAAAAGAGGAAGAGGTCGCCTGGGCCGACACCTTGGTCGGCGAGGTGCGCCTGGGCAGAGGCCACCTGGCCGAACGCCGGTCGCCAGCCCGGCGCCCGCGCCAGGGATTCCGCGTAGAGATCCGGGTCAACGTGCGCGCCGTCGGCTGCCCCGATTCTTCCGTTCGTGAGCGCGGGGACAAGGTCCCCTAGTGACATGCGTCTGGTCGTGACCCGTGAGTACGAGATCGGCGCGAGTCTCGATGGAATGGGTAGGCTAACCATTTCCCCGTCGGGAAAGATCGGGCTCGGCCCTCCGCCGTTTGCCGAGTCGAAGCCCTTCCTGCTGAGGATGATTCGCATGTTGGCACCAGCTTCTTTGGTGTTGAACGGCGCGTCCGATCGTCCATCGGTTCCTCAGCATGTCCACTCCTGTGGACTAAAGCGGATCTTGCCGGAATTTTGACGTGGATTATCTCAGGATGAGACACCTCCCCTCCCGTTCAAGCACTACATCTGAAACGGAGCCTCGCGCGGACCGATGCGCCCGGGGTTCCACCGGTCGGACCCTATGAGCCCGGTCTGGCCGGATAGCTGGGCCGCGGCCGGGCGAGCGCTGTGACGCGCGCGCTTATCTCGTTAAGGTCGCGCACCCGCTTGAAGTCGCCGCGCGAGGCGGCTTCGCCAGCGAGTTTCTCGCACGCTTCCAGGAACGAGGGGACCGCGGAGGGAAGGGACGCGTCCAGGGCCGCAGAACCGCGTACCACCGGCGTACCAAACGGTGAGACATTCTGTGCTCCAGGTGCTCCCTCTGCCCCTGCAGGCCTGTTCGCGCCCTTGTGATTTCAACTGCATGCTACTCGGTGCCGCTGGTGCTTCCAGGTGCTTCAGTCCCGTCCATCTTTGGGGTGCAAGTGGTCGCTGGTTCAAATCCAGCCGCCCCGACCATCCGAAGGCCCCGGAGTTGCAAGCGAAACTCGCGGCTCCGGGGCTTTCGGTTTTTGTCGATTTCGAGAACCGCGCCACCGGCGCGCCAAGTTCCTGTCCCGAACCAGGCGCGTCGGCGCCCGCACTGGGTGCGTTGACGGAACCAAACGGCAGCCGGTCCGCCGGTCCCGTGCTGGCTACCCATTTCCAATCCGCTGTCACGCCGATGACGAGGTGGCACGGGGCGTCGGCTATGGCTTTGACGCACCGGTGACGCTGTCCGAGGCCCGAGAAGCGCGTGGGATTGGAAGTTCGCACAAACGCCTGTAAGGTCTGGCACTTGACGCGCCTCGTCACGCGGCGATAGACCTGGGCAAGAGCAGCCGCTTCACCGACCCGCGGATGAAGCTGCCAGCACGGCATGATCCAGCGTCCCAAACGCACCCATGAGCGGTCGGAAGAACCCGATCGCAAGGCCAGAGCGCGGCGAACCGACCAAGAACATGATGGAGATGATCCCCCATCGGAGCCAGACCCTACGACAGCGGCGAGGTAGGGACTTCGATCGCGAACGGTGGGGACGAGAGAACGTCCAGAGGGCGACCGCCACGCCAGATTGGCTTCAGCTTTATTGTCATGCCTTTCCAGTAGCTTATAGGACATCGGCCCATTCTATCCTGGAGGAGTTGGCAGTCGTTGCTCCGAAACCCAAGTTCTTTGACATTAACACGCATCGCGTTATATGATGGATCGTGTTACGCGATGTACCACAAATAGGCACGATCACTGATCTGCGCCAAGAAACTGCTCGTCGGCCTCGGCCATGGGGTCAAGACCGGCGATTGGAATTCATCGAATTTCGTTTGTTGTGGGACGGCAAAATCAATCGCGGCGAGGTCGCGGAATATTTCAACATCTCGGTTCAGCAGGCATCGCTGGATTTCGCCAAATACCTTGACTTGGCCAAACACAACATGGAGTACGACCGTCACGAAAAGGTCTATCGCGCGACAGAGCATTTCAAGCCCCTGTTTCTCGCGCCCGATACCCAGACTTATTTGAACGAGATCGAGGGCCTCGCAACGGGGACGATTTCACGCTCAGTAAGCTTTGTGGGAGCCCGACCACCCTGTGATGTCGTGACGCTCCCGGTCCGCCGAGTGCGCATTGAGATGCTGCTGCCAATCCTCTGGGCAATCCGCGATGGCAAAGAGATCGACGTCACATATCAATCGATGCGCACTCCCGATCCAACTCGTCAGTGGATTGCCCCGCATTCTTTGGCCTTTGACGGTTCACGTTGGCACGCCCGCGCATGGTGTCATGGAAGTTCTCGATTTCGCGATTTCGTCTTGACGCGATTTCAGCACATTCACGGACGCCGTCCCGGTACTGTGAATCCGCAGGACGATACGGACTGGCAGAGCTTTGTCGTAATTGAGATCGCGCCCAATCCGAATCTGACGCCTAGCCAAAGAGATTCAGTCATTGCCGACTTCGGTATGCAGGACGGACGGCTATCCAAAACGATCCGCCGCTCGCTCGTTTCGTATTTTGTGCGCCACCTACGGATCGAAATACCACAGGAGTCTCAGCCAATTGTTTGGGCAAACCGGACGCAGTTCGAAGATTTGAGACACGACCTATGACGCATCGCGAGCACCAATCCTAGAAGGAGCATGACATGTCTGAAGCAGAAACATCAGAAAAATCACTTCACGTATTCTTCGTGGACGCTAAGCGCTACGAAAATGCCAAGACCGCCCTTACTGGCGCGGAGATAAAGGCGATCGCCAATGTTGCTCCTAATTATCAGCTCTTCCTCGAAGAAGAAGGTGATAAGCCCGACAAGGGAATAGGCGACGGTGAAGCTGTGGGTATCACTGAACGCGTCAAACACTTTTTCGCTGTCCCACCAGCGACATTTGGACTCTGATGATCGGCGAGCAATTCCAGCAGCTGAAGGAATACCTTCACGAATTCAAGCATCAAGACTCTGAGATTCAGCGCCGGGCCGATGGTTCATACCTCATCACGATTAAGGGAATCGATCTGCCCGACGGCTGGAGTCAGAGTCCTAGGAAGGTCGACATTCTCTTCGTCGCACCTCCCGGGTATCCCGCTGCGAGACCTGACTGCTTCTGGGTTTCGCCGCCGGTACGCCTTCCCAATGGCGCGATTCCGCAGAACGCCAATGAAGGAACTCCACTGCCCTACGATACGACCCCGGGCCGCCCATTGACCTGGTTTTCCTGGCATCTGCAAACGTGGGACCCAAATCGCGACCGGCTTGAACAGTTTTATCGGGTAATCCTTCAGCGACTGGAACCGCCTCGATGATCGAGCTCAGGTTTCAGGATGGAGATGCCAGCCGAATTATCGGTGAGCTCGTGGGCAGAGAGACCGAGCGCTGCGCCATATTGCTGGCATCCCGCATTGCTCTGCCCGAGATGGACCGTCTTGTCGTATCCCGCATCGACTTTCCTGCCGACGAAGATTATTCGGACCGTTCGCTCATAAGTGCGCAGCTTAAACCGGATTATATTGCGCAAATCGGAAAAAGGGCCGCTCGCGAAGATCTTTCCGCCATTCTTGTGCACTCGCATCCAGGGTCCGCTCCGCCGGAGTTCTCCGAAATAGACGATGATGGTGAGGCACATCTGGCGCGGTTCTTGTCCGTGCGCGCGCCCGGCACGGTGCATGGTGCCGTAGTGGTCAGCGCTGGCGGCTGGTGTGCGCGGCGCCTCGGTCAAACAACTCCAATGCGCGTCGTGTCGGTCGGGCCCCGATTGCAAGTGCTGTTCGACATCGATGGCGTGTCAGGTTCCACGCCCTTGAGATTTGACCGCCAGGTTAGGGCACTAGGCTCCGCCGGCCAAAAATATCTTGAGTCACTCACTGTCGCCATAGTGGGTCTGGGTGGCACAGGCTCCATCGCCGCCGAACAGTTGGCGCATCTCGGCGTGCGCAATTTCATCCTCGTCGATCCCGATCGCATTGAGACGACCAATCTTAACCGTGTCGTCGGCGCACACGTAAGCGATGTCAACCGCTACAAGACGGACGTGGCTGCCGACATGATTACGCGAATCACGTCTGACGCTGTGTGTAAGCGCGTCGTCGGGGATGTGACACGAACGGCGATTGCTCGCGAACTGCGGACCGCCGACTTTATCTTCTCATGCACGGATTCCCACGGGAGCCGCGCGGTAATTCAACAGGTCGCATATCAATATCTCATCCCATGCGTTGATATGGGCTCAATCATCACCGCTAGAGCAGGGCAGATCGCAGGTATACATTGCCGCGTCCAGGCACTCGCGCCGGGACTGCCGTGCTTCACATGCTGCGGGTTGCTAGATTCTGAAGAGGTCAGGCGAGACATGATGAACGCCGAAGAGCGAAGCCGGGACCGGTATATTCAAGGAGCACATGAACCCGCCCCAGCCGTCATCTCGATCAACAGCACCGTGACCTCGATGGCGATGACTATGTTTCTGGCCATGATGGTCGGCGTTCCAAGCGTAGCCAGGCATCTTATCTACGACGCGCGGCCCCCGTCATTGAGAGCCGTTTCGTTCACTAGCAATCCAAATTGCTATGTCTGCTCTCCCCGAGGCGTTCTCGCGCGAGGGGATCTGCAACCTTTGTTCACGCGGGACGATTGACATGGCGATACGCGAATTTTCGCCGGAGGGAAGGCCGCGCGCGAAAATCGCTTTCGTCGGGGAGGTCCCGTCAACAGAACATTTGGACAGGTTTCGCGAACGAAGCTTCCAGTGCGACCCATCGACCCCCGACAACCTTCGCGATCCCGCATACGCGGCTCAATTAGATGCTGTAATCTGGACCCAGGATCACAACAAGCCTAACACTTTGCCCCGACAGTTAGGCTCGATTGTCCCTTGCCTGCTGGACTATGATGTTAGGGTTTACATTCGGCTCGCGACCGATAAGAGCCATACCGATACACCGCGGAAGCTCGTCGTAAACGCACTACTAGAAAGCAAGATTCCGGTTGCCAATCTTCGCCCAAATGAATGGCAGAGCATACCGAAGAATGATCGCGAGAGAGAACGGGGCTTCCTCTTGCCCTGTGTTTACCTTTTCGACACGGCGTCATCTTGGGTCCACATTGCAGCTTTAGTCTGTGATCGCCCCGCAAGTTCATCGCCGAAATCTGGTTTGATCATTGACGAAGATGTTCTTCTTGACGGGTTTGGCCATGATGGCCACGCCGAGCGTCTCATTTTGCTCAAACGAGCGTTCTGGAATTGCTCAGAGCTTCGGCTGACATTGCTTGACGGTGGCATGTCGGGAGCTCCGGTCTTCAAGGCTTATGCATCAGCGGATGCCGGATTGGTGCAACGCGGCGCAACCGGAGCTTATCCCCATCTCTATTTCGTAAAAATCGGGCCGCGCAGGAAGATCGTCGACGAGTATGACAAATATTGCGGTCACATATTTGAATATGTGCCTTTCCACCTCGGACCCCGCTTGCGGCGAGATCGCTGCAATCTCGGATCAACTCTAGGAATCCTAGTGGGCGATTTTGTCGAAGGTTCCGAGTCCCTGATCGCGTGCGCGCGCGGCGGGCGCTGTGGGCACGCCATTGCTAATCTGTTCGATAAGACTTTGGGAGGATGGAGGAAGCAAGACTACGTCGACGATCGACGGACCCTTAGCGCCTTTTTAGAGGAGAAGTGGCACGTTGAGGGGCAAAGCCAATTAATAGAATTGCCTGCCGGGCGGATACCAATCGTTCAAAGTCTCCGGGCCGATATCAGAATCGAGCCCTTGAAAGAGATATTCGATGACCTCGGGAGGACCGCACCCAAAGTAGCGCCGGCACACGGCGATATGCACGCGACCAACGTTCTCGTCCGGCACGGCGATGCGATCCTCATTGATTTCGAGAAATTGGAACAGCACTTCCCGCTCACTTATGATCCTGCATCCCTGGAGGGGGGCCTTCTCGTTGAAGGATTCATCGAGGACCTGAAGGAGAAGAAATTTACGCCCAATGAACTTGTGCGGATGATTGAGCCCCTCTACGAGGAGGACGCCCTGAAGATAGGGCAGACGACTTTCTGTAGGCCGGGCGATCCCACGGAGTGGTTTTATAATTCGGTGAATCAAATTCGGACGTTGAGCTGGTCCGCGGAAGAAGAACCAGGCCAATACGCCCTAACGCTGGCGCTATGCCTAATTCGCAAAGGCTGCAACCCGCACATCGATCTCGAAGCGAAAGAACCAAACACCTTGCGGGCAATCGCGTTCTTCTTTGGGCAAAAAGTGCTGCGAGCAATTGCCTCGACCGCGGCGACCCGTCCTCAGGGGCCTAAGCATCGATCGGGGGATACGGGACAATGACCAATAATTTCAGCATCAAAGCCAGAGTTGCCTCACACGCGGACGCCAGCGCGTACCTGAAGCAACCAGGGGACGCAGTCATTGTGGATCGCCAAGGGCCACGTTGGCTGATCATGTTATGCCCCTGTGGGTGCGGTTCTGAGCTGCCGGTAAACCTCGACCGGCGCGCTGGTCCTGCATGGCGTCTGTACGAATCCCCGAAGGGAACAAGCGTTTATCCCTCTGTGTGGCGTGATGCCGACTGCAAAAGCCACTTCATCATTTGGCGCGGCAAAACCCTGTTATTTGGACCGCGAGGAGACGATTGGTGGCCGGAAGAGGGAGAGCTCAGTGAGGCCGAGCTGCTCGACCGGGTACTCGAAACCCTATCCGTTCATGAGCAATCAATCGAAGAGATATCCGATCAAATTGCTGGCAGCGTGCCTTGGGATGTTCTGCGATGTTGCCGAAAGCTCTGCCGAAAGGGCAAGGTCAGCGAAGGATCGGGTAAGTCGAAAGGCCGCTTTTCGCGACGTTAGCCGATGAACGAGTTGCTTGCGGAAGGCGGCTAGGTGTCGCTCGCCAATACCCGTCGGGCGCAGCATACCTACAGCTAGTGCCTAGCATCGATCATCGACGCTGCGCGGGCAGGTTCTGACGTTTCGGCCGACACGCGAATCCGGGTTGGCCCGGCCAGCCTTGGCGCGGAGCCGAAGCCAGACGCCCAAGCGCAAGCGGAGAGGTCCCAGGCGCTCGCCTACGCGGCCACGCTCCACGCGTACCGGCAGTGCAGGCCACCGACTCGGGGTTGACCATGGACGCCCGCCGTACCTGCAGGCGTCGCTCAACGGGGCGGGCCATCGCCGCGTCCTTGTCGACCCCGAGATGCGTCCGATCATCGTGGTAGTAGGGGTTGGCGTCCGGAGCGCGGCGAAGACGAAGACGGAGGCTCGCCGGCTGGCCGAGGACCTCGAACGGAAGGCTGAACAGGTACTCCCGGAGCAGGCGCCGGAGATGCAGGTCATCGAGAACGATGATGTGATCGAGCAATTCTCGCCGTACAGACCCCACGAGGCGTTCCGCCACCCCGTTTTGCCAAGGGCTCCGGTTGCTCGTCCGCTTGGGCTCGAGCGCCATCGAAGCAACCGCAGCGACCACCTCGGCAGAGAAGACCGTGTCACGATCGAACAACGGTATCTCGAGCTGCGACTGACCTCGTCGAAGGGGAACGCCTCTCGGAACTGCTGGGCCACCCACGATGCGGTGGGGCTCTCCGTGACCCTCCAATGTACTATTTCGCGCCGGGAATGCCTGATGGCAAACCATACATACAGGACGCGAAAGGTCGCTGTCGGCACCATGAAAAAGTCCATAGCCACGATTACCTCCCTGTGCTTCCGGAGGAACGTGAGCCAGTTCTGCCTCCGCTCCGGCGACCGGCTGCGCTGTCGCAGGGACGGTGCGCTCGGAGACACTGAAACCGCGTTTCACCAATTCTCCGTGGATCCGTGGAGCTCCCCATCCGTTCTCGCTTGCCATTCTCCGAACGAGATCTTGGACCTCCCGCCCCGCCGCCGGCCGGCCAGGTGACCTTCCCCGCTTGGACAGCCACCTCCAGTTGAGTGCGAAATGCCAGCCGATCACGGTCTCGGGCTTCACAATGACGACCGCGTCAGACCATCTTGACCGCAGACGGCGAAGCGCAACCCAGAACGCCCGGTCCGCCGGCCCGATCCGCGGCCTGTGCTTCAACAGGACGGTGAAGAGCTGCTGACGGAGGGCGAGATTCTCAAGCATGAGCTCCCCCCGCGAGCGAAACCCCGAGAGGAGTGCAGCGACGATCGTCCTGAGGAGTCGAACCATGGAAGCCAGCGAGGCTGCCACCCCCGGATAAAAGGTCAACGGTTCTCGGTGGAACGCGATTCTAGCGACCCACAACCGGCTCGCCGCCTGAGACCACGGGTGGTTGGACGGGCACCGTAGCCAACACAGCGTCAAGAAACCCGGCCTTCCAGTGTTCAGGGAAGCTCGGGACCCGAGCCCAGCTGCGCGCTCCATGCGACGACGATCCAGATCGTCTCTGCCGCGTCATCGACCCGGTAGAATAGGATGTAGGGTGTGCCCTTGGGTCGCCAGGTCCGGTACCTCTGATCTCGCGAGTACGTCAGCCCGAGCCCCGGATGCTCCGCCATCGCGCCGACCGCTGCCTCGAGCGCGTCCTCGACGCGAACCCGGGACGCCGCCCGGTTCCACCAGGCCGCCAGCGCCCCAATCTGCCTGCACGCCGTCGGGGAGACCCGGACCTTCACCTCGCCGCCCGGAGCTCTCGGACGAGATCCTCTGCGGGGACCGATTCGCCGGCCGCGATCTCATCCTAGGCTTGCCGAAGTGACGCATGAAGCTTGGCGCGCTCTTCGTCGGCTAGGTCTAGCTCGACCTTGTCCAGGCTCGCGAACGGATCGCTCGCGTCCCGTAGGTACTCCAGGTACCGCCTGGCGGCCTGCTCCTCGCTCGCGGGCAGCGCGTCGACCAGGGCGTGGAGATCCTTGCGGGCCGCATTGCTCATGCTGGAATCCTACCGATCCAGGCTCCGGTTCGCCACCCCGGGGAGTGGCCACCACCGACTCCCGGGCCGATGTCCGCTGAGGCCGGCGATGCTGTCGCGCCGAACACGCGAGAGCGCAGCAGATGGCGGAGGAGCGGCTGCTACAGTGGCGTTGCACGAGTGCCGCGAGCGCTCACCGAGAATTCCCCGGTTTTCCTAGGCTTAGGCCACCTCGCCACCCAGGGGCTGCTCCTGTCCGTCCGTCCCGAAAACCCCGAACTGCCCAACATCGCGCGAGTTTCACCGATCGTGCATCTCCACCATGGCGCCGCACGAGGTGCGGAGGCGGCCGTGGGTCGGAGAGCGTCTCCAGCGCGGCTCGGCCTTCATCTTGGTGACGCGTCCCTCGCAGAGAGGAACGCCTCGAGCTCCTGCTCCGAGATCCGGATGGAGAGGCCGACGCGGGCGCAACCGAGCTGGCCAGCGTCGCAGAGCTTGTAGACGGTCTCCCGGCACACCTTCAGTCGAGTTGCGACTTCGCCCGGCGTGAGTCACCGTACCCGCGTAAGCCGCGCCACCGGCGCGCCAAACGGCGTCGCTTCGTATGCGTTTGGTGCGGCCCTGTTCGGCAGCCCTCGGCGATTTCCACGGGATGACACTCGGTGCTCACCGGTGCCACGCCATGGAAATCCGTCGGAGGCCCTTGGGGTGCAAGTGGTCGCGGGTTCAAATCCAGTCGCCCCACGACCAAAGAACCGAAATCCTCAGCATCGCAGCCGAAAGCGGCGACCTGGGGATTTGTCCTATTGTAGCAGAGTCACCCGGCAAATCTCTCCAGGTGACTACTAGGTGACCGCACAAGGGACGAGGAGCCAGCCGGTACTCGCTCTGCTGGGACGGAAGTGCAACGTGGACGGATCGATGTTGCACCTGCGCGAGGAGCGCGACCACGATGCGGCACTCTGAGCCTGCCCCGAGTTCGTGGACACCACCGATATGGTGGAGACTTGATCCATGGAACG
>Ga0335079_10000568_pt1 | contig 42493 bp, 41 predicted proteins | sample Lox_Sample_33_FD_206719 | JGI IMG/M metagenome (GOLD analysis project Ga0335079, IMG submission 206719) | Soil microbial communities from Loxahatchee National Wildlife Refuge, Florida, United States - Lox_Sample_3.3 | ecosystem: Environmental > Terrestrial > Soil > Wetlands | place: USA...
AGGAGCTTGCGCCTCGGACACGCGTCGCCGCGGCTCCGCTTACCACTGCGATTGTGCCCCATCCACGATTTCATTCTCGAGCTTTTGGAGCGCGATCTTGCGACCATCCGCGACCTGCGGCGGCGTGTATTCGCCCACAACGCTCAAGCCCTGCCGCTGCCAGAGATCTTTTCCCGAGCGCTGGTCCACGATCTCCACGTCAACCGTGATCTGGACCTGTCGCTGCGTCACATTCGTGGTGCCGATGCCCGGCTGGAACGCGACGGGAATCTCGGGGTCGTAGCGCGAAACCCGCCCTCGAACGACGGCGTCGGCGGTCGCTTCTCCGGACGGCCGCAATCCCAAGCGCCCCTCGATCGCGTCACGGATCGCGTCGTTGACCTCCTTCGTGAGCGCGGGTTCGGGCGTCAGATTATCGAATGGCAGGAGGGCCACGGTGTGGATGTTCGGCAGGCCGCCACCTGTGAACCGGTACAGGCACCCCGCGACGAGCAGGCCGAGACTAACGGCGACTGCGCCACACGTCAGCGGGAATGACCGCCGCCGTATCCACCCGATCCACGGTGAGCTCAAGGCGTGCCGCTGCCTCCGGAAACACAATGCTGGACTTGGTGGGGCGGGTCTGAGCATCGAGCTCGGTCCGGCTGCGCGCAACGATTCTGCCCGCCTGCCGCCACTCCGCATCGAGAACGCGCGTGGTGCCGTCCGACGCCACGTAGTCGAGCGTGTCCGATCCTTCGGCGAACCGCCATACGCGCTGGCTCTGGCCTTCGATCCCGGACACGCTGGCGTCCGGAGCCGGCGGCCGGACTACGCCGAGCCCCGCCCATAACATGCGGACTGCGGGCACGAGCGACCGGAAGTTCTCGGGTGGCTCGGCCCAGATCTCCGAGTCGCCCACGACAACCGCGGCACCCGAGCCCAGCCCCAGCGGCCCCGAGTAATCGAATCGCAGCGAATCGGGCGGTGCGAGCCGCGCCGTGCCCCGCCCCGTCCAGTGTTTGTGCGCATCCTCGTACTGGAAGCGAAACCGGATCGCCGTATTGTGACGCGGTACGGTGCGCTCCACCCAGGACATCGCCGCGGCGCGATCAGACGGTGCGAGCGTCGTGCTGACCAGTGGCTTGAGCGAGGGCGGACACCCCGCGAGCAGGAGGCCGGCGGCAATGTAGAGGAGGGTCCGGAGGCGGTCAAGCAAAACATGTTGTGGCTTCAATAGTTAAAGCCGAAGAAGAAGTCGACGAAGCCCGTCCCCTGAGAATTGAACGGGAGCCCATAACCACTCACGTCGCCGGAATGAAACCGGTAACCCAGATCGAGCCGCAGCACGAGCGGCGGCCCGATCGGCATTCGGAGACCCAGGCCCGTGCTGCCCACCATGCCGCGGCTCTCCACCACGGCGTTCCACGCCCGTCCGGCATCGACGAACAACGCTCCCTGAACACCCGGGAAGCGCATGACGCCGAATGGAAATCCCAACGAGAGAAAATCGACGATCGGAAATCGCCACTCCGTATTGACGAGCCACGCTCTGGTGCCCGCGATATAGCCGGAAATCGGATAGCCGCGCACGTCCCACGAGCCACCGATGTTGATCGGGCGCGGACGGTCGCCTCCAGCGTAATAGCCGAATCCACGCAACGCAAACGCGCTGCGCAGTGAAGTGCGCGCATAGTGGCGCCAGTCCGCGCTCATCACCCAGGAATCGAACCGGCCGTGACTGATGTCGTTGACGAGGCCGCCCGTCAGGTTGAAGCGCTCGCCATCGATCGGCCCCGTGGCGAGCCAAATGGTATTGTCCTTGACGTAACTCAGGTAGTTCGACGCGAGCCAACCCACCCGATGCAGATCGTTCACGCCGTTTCCGGTGGAGTAGGTCCCGAAGGCGTCGTAGCGGTCCGAGTGCTCCATGCTGTAGGCCAGCTCGATCCGCCGGAAGCGCGAAAGCGGATAGCGCAGCTCAGCGAGCACGCCTGCGGAGGTCTCCTGGTAAATCGTCGAGAGGTCGCCCTCGTAAAACAGCCCACGGAGGCGAAATGCTCCGATGCCCCAGTTCAGTCGATGCGATTGGTTCAGGTAGAGCGCCGAGCCATTCACATTGTCCAGCAGATTGCCGAGACCCTCGCCCTGAAACGAGGAGACGGTGAACAGCATCTGATGATCCCCGAGCAGATCGCTGAAGAGGAATACCGCGCCCTGCGTCGAGCCGAAGCCGGGGGCCACCGACGCGTCGCCCGCGGCGAAGTCGAGCGTGAATTTCTGGCCGTAGCGGGACGGGTCGGCACGGGCGTACTGCGGGTCGGCGAGCTCCCCCCACGTCCAGCTCGCGGGAGCCCGATCCGGCTCGAGCGCGACGCGCGCGCCCGCGGAATCGGGAAGCGGCGCGGCGGAATACAGATTCCAGCTCTGGTCGGCATATCCGCCGAATACGATCTCGTGACGCGACGCGATCCACTGCGGATCGAACGCGCCGTTCAGGGCGTTGGTCTCCTGCCTACCCTCCCCCATCGAGTCGATCGAGTACAGCTCGAGGAATCCGTTCCGGTCGGAAGAGAAATAGATCCGGCCGTTCTCCGGCGACCAGCGCGGCTGGTCGTCGTGCCAGGCGCCGTAGGTGAGATACTCGATCTGGCCGGTGGCGAAGTCCAGCTTGAAAAGATTCCGCGCGCCCGCGGGCCCGAACGTGGTCCGATCGGACGTGAACACGACGCTCTTCCCGTCGGGACTCACGCTGGGATCGATGTCCTGATAGCGATCGGACGTGAGCCGCTCGAGCTGGCCGTCGGCAAGCCAGAGGCGATACAGATCGCTGTATCCCGAGATCGCGAGCCCCGAGAAGACGATGCTCTGACCGTCGGGAGCCCATGACGGAGACAAGATCGACACGAGTCCGGGGAATTGATAGCGTCCCACGACGCGGTGCTTCGTGACATCCCACAGGAACAAGGCGTCGCGGTCCAGGTACTTGCTGCCGAACGCGACGATGCCGTCGCGCGACACGTCGAGTCGCGACTCGAAAAAGTGGAACGACTCGAACTGATCGGTTCGCTCGCCGTTGACGAGCACGTGCGGAGAGCCTCCGTCCAGGAGCTGCGTGTAGATATTCGTGTAGCCGTTGGACGGCGAGAAAAACAACATGCGGTCCGTGCTGTCCGATGGCAGACGATAGGCGGCCGGTTTCACGGCCATCCGCGTGAGCAGTCGCCCGTGCAGCGACAAGGGTTGCGTGCTCGCGACCGACGGGTAGTAGCGCTGCCGCATCCAGAACTGCCACTCCTCCGACAGCTGACGCAGGCTGCGGCCGTAGATCGCCCGCATCTCGTCCTCGAACATGGGATACTTCCACATTTCCTGGTACATCTCGACGATGCGCCATTCGCCGTAGCGTTGGGCGAGGAACGCATGAATGCAGCCGCCGAGGGGATAGACGGCAACGCCCGTGGCGTCCGTCAGCTCGCCGAGCGACGGCAGGTGTCCGGAGACGGTGAGATCGCGCAGGACCATCTGATACCGTGTGTCCTCACCCGCCGACCAGAATTCCGCGAGCCCCTCCGTCCACCAGAGCGGGAACGACGTGTGCCGGAACCGCGGATAACGATCCAGCACTTCATTGGTGAGGCTCAGTTGAAACACGTGGACCAGCTCGTGGCGGATGGTATGCCGGAAATCCGCGTAGCTGCCGTCGAATGGCAGCGCGACCCGCTGCTTCAGGAATTCGGTGACGCCGAGCAGGCCTTCGGGCGGTATGAAGGGCAGGACGTTGGTTTGCTCGAAGTCCGTGTGGGACGCGTAAACGATGAGCGGGATGCGGTGCGTGGGGTGGTGCGTGAAGCGCCGCTGGAGCACGCCGTAGCTCTCCTCCGCATACGCGAGCGCCACGCGCCCCAGCTCTTCTTCTTCGGGATAGCAGTAGAGATCGACGTGCTCGCCCCGGAGCACGCGCCAATCGAAGCCGCGGTACTGGATTTTGTTTTCACCGAAGGAGCCGGTTTGTCCCACGGCCACGGCCGGCAGGACGAGCCCTACGAACAACACACACCAGACGAACCTGCGGTTCACCGATGAATGCTCCGAATGCGATCACCCTGAGCGATGCCGGCGAGCGCCGCCGCCCCTCCTCCACCGGGCGCAACCCGGCCGAACGCGGTATACGTTCCGTCGAGGTGCGGTTGGGCGGAATGGGTGATGAAAAACTGGCTGCCGCCGGTGTCCGGACCAGATAGCGCCACGCCCACCACTCCGACGTCATAGCGCACGAGATTCAGCTCATCGCGCAGCACGAACCCTGGTCCACCCCATCCGTCACCACGGGGATCCCCGTCCTGAACGACAAAATTGGGAACCACGCGATGCCAGCGTGACCCGTCAAAATACCGCTGGTCCACGAGCGACAGGAAGGCCGCCACGGTCACGGGCGCCTCCGCCGCGAGCAACTCGATCTCGAGGGAGCCGGCGTCCGTTTCGATCGTGATTCGCGGGTTCGAGCCGTCCAGCGCCGGGAGGAGGTAGCGGCGCACGATGTCGCGATAATCGGCGTCGGTACGACCGGTCGCGATGGGCGACACCGGGCCCCAGGCGGCGTAGGCATCGGGGAGCCGGGCCGCCGCGATACGCCGCACCAGATAATCATCCGGTCGCGGCACGCTGCCCACGAACCGGCTCGCGACCCGGACCCGGCCCTCGGCGCTCGCCTGGGCGATCGCCGCGAGTGCGCTCACAGCGGACAAGCGGGCATCGTTGAAGGCGTCGCCGCTCGCCCGCAGGTACGCCCGGGTCAGCGGCTCGACGTCGTCGATTCGCGGCACTCGCGCCAGGATGTCCGCGGCGGTACTGCGGACCGCGGCGTCTGGATGCTCGAGGAGACCGCGCGCCCGGGCCGCGAGCGCGGTATCGCGTTCGGGGACGATCCGCATCAGGCACTGGAGCGCCTGCGCCACGACGCGCCCGTCGGGATCCGTGAGCTGCGCCTCGAGATGCGCGCGATCGCGCGCCGCTCCGAAAGCCTCGGCGGCAACGCTGCGCCAGCGCCAATCGAGATCGCCCGCGAGCGGAGCCGCGCTCGCGACGCCCTGCGCGCTGTCCGCTTCGGCGAGGGCGATTGCCGCCTGCCGCCGGCGCGCGAAGCTCGCGTTTGCGAGTTTTCCCTCGAGGACCTGCACGGCCATGCTGCCGCGCAGCACGCCGAGCGTGGTCTCGGCCTGCACGGCGACGTTGGCGTTGGCATCGTTGGCCAGCGGCGCGACGATGGCTGTGAGACCGCTGTCCTTGAACGCGGCGAGCGCGCGAAGGGCGTTGACCCGGAGCGCCACGCTGGTGTCGGCAAGCAGCGGACGCATCCGATCGGCAACCGCATGCCGCGCGATACGCGCGCTGTCGAGCAGCGCGGGCGTGATGCCCTTGACGGCAATCGCCCGTACCGTCGGGTCCTGGTCCTCCAGCGCGTTGACGAGCGCCGCGGCTCCGCGCGCGGCGCGGAGCCGTCCCAGGGCGTAGAGCGCGTGGGCGCGCACGGTCGCATCGGGATCGTCGGCATATGCGACGAGCGATGCAATCGGCGCGCGCGCGCCGAGTCTCCAGGCATCGAGCAAGGCGGCGCTCTGCGCCGGGCTCGCCCCCACCCCGGGCGTCGCGCCGCTCCCCAGAACCTCGCGAATCGCGGTGGCCGCGTCGGCGGTTCCGATGCGGTCGAGCGCGACGGCGGCTTCCGCGTGCGATGCATCCTGCGTCGCCGAGGATACCGACGCCACGAACCGCGACAGCTCGGGTACGGCGCGCCCGTCCTTGAGGAGGCCCAACGAGAACGCGGCGGCCGCCCGGACGCCAATGTCCGAGTCACCGAGCGCCGCGACGAGGAGCTCGAGCGCCGCCGGATCGCCGATGCGGCCGGCGGCGAGCGCGGCCTGGCGCCGCAGCTTGGCATCCTCCGACCGCAGCGTGGCGCTGAGCAGCGCACCGTCGTAGACGCGGGCATCACTCGCCGACAACAGGCGCGCGAAATCGCCGACCCTCGCTTCGTCCGGGATCTGCGCCCACAGCCTCGGCGTGGCGACGAGCCACACCAGCAGCGTGAGACGCTTAGACGCGTACCGGATCGGCGACCGGAACGAGCAGCTTCGCAACATGCGCTGGAATGCGGGTGAGGGTGTGTTCGTGGGTGAGCGAGATAAGCGCCGTCTCACCGGTCGCGAGCAGCTCGCCGGTGCTGTGGCGGGTCACCGCATACCCGAACGTCACCCGACGGGAGGCCAGCTCGCGCACCCAGCAGCGGATGTCGACCAGATCGTCGTACCGGGCGGGAGCGGTGTAGCGGATACGCGCTTCGGACACGGCGAGGTACACGCCCTGCTCTTCCAGCTCTCGGTACGTGAGTCCGGTGGTCCGCATCAGCTCGGTGCGCGCCCGGTCGAACCACACGAGGTAATTCGCGTGGTACACAACGCCCATCTGATCCGTTTCGGAGTAGTTGACGCGCAAGGTGATGGTACTGATCACGCGAGGGCAACATCGACATCGGCCGGGGAAATGTCAAATGGCGCGGTGCTTGCGGGTCAATTCCGCCGTTTCTAGGTTGGGGCCGTGCCGGCGCTCCCCTCGCGCGTCGTCGTCGTCGCGGATGCCCACCTCGGGCAGGCCCCGCCGGCGGTGTCGACAGCGTTCTCCGCGTTCCTCCGTGCGGTCCCGCAGCCCGGCGACGCCCTGCTCATCGCCGGTGATCTGTTCGACTTCTGGTTCGAATACGGTCACGTCATCCCGAAACGGCATTTCGCGGTCGTCGCGCAGCTCGATGCGCTGCGGCGCGGCGGGGTTCCGATCACCTTCGTGGGCGGGAATCACGACCGCTGGGGCGGAGAATTCTTCACCCGCGACCTGCAGATCGCCTTCTACGCGGGGGAAGCCGATCTGACGCTCGCGGGACGCGCGGCATTCGTCGCGCACGGCGACGGCCTGACCGAGCAACATTGGAGCGCGAAGCTGATGCACCGCGTGACGCGCCATCCGGTCACCATTCGTCTGTTCCGGGCGTTGCATCCCGACGTAGGCTTTTGGCTCGCCGACAAGCTATCCCACCGACTGGCCGACAATACCCACGATCCTGCCGTCCTCGAACGCGCCGCGCGCGCGCAAACGGACTATGCCCGGGCGCTGCTCGCACGAAGGCCGGAGCTCGAGCTGGTCGTGCTCGCGCACACGCACCGTCCGCGCCTCGAGCAGCTCCCCGACGGACGTGCCTATCTCAACCCGGGCGCGTGGCTCGACGGCTATCGCTACGCCGTCATTACCCGCGATGCCGTGGAGTTGAAGCGCTTCAGCGTCGAGACCTAGAAAGACATTCGGACGGCGAGGCCGCGCGGCAGCGCTTCAAGCTTCAGCTCCTTGGGGAAGTCCATCAGGTGGGCCGAGACATACGCTTCGGCGCCGGCGAAGAAATGATTGAAGATCCACAACACCGTCCAATCCTGGACCTGCTGGCGTTTCGATTGCAAGTCGAACGAATCGGCCTGCGCCGCGATCATGTAGTTCTCTTCCTGAATGGCGCGGAATGTCATCATGATCGTCACGCCTTCCCACAGCACGAACGCGGCACCCGTCACATGCCGGCCGGTACTCGCCTGCCCCCAGCCCGGAATGAGCAGCGATCGCCACAACGCGGTCGCGGGGCGTATCTGTTTCGCGCTGTCGGGAGCGGCCGCTGTCTTCGCCGCCGCGGGCAGCGTGTCGAGCTGCTGCGCCGCGCCGGCCAGCGGCACGACCAGACACGCGAGGATCACAGCCGACGCCCGCATGCGCGGATGCCGCATGCGCGGATGCCTCATGCGACGTGAACCGCGAGGCGCTCGGGCTCGAGCTGCACGACGCACTCGCCACTTTCCCAGAGCCGCAGCTCGCCATCCAGGTGCAGCATCAGTGGCCCGTCCTCCCACCGCACGGTAAGACTCGCCGCCCGGAACATCGCCACCTCCGGCAGCGAGCCGTGGGTGCCCCGCATGACGCGCGGCACAGCCGTGCAGAAGCGCAGCAGGGACACCTGCCGCACGACGCAGACATCGAGGTACCCGTCCGTCGGATCGGCGTTGGGCGCAAACCGGTACGATCCGCCCGCGGTCGTGCCATTGCAGCACTCGACCATCATGACTTTGCCTCGAACCCGCCAGTCCGGACCGGTAAGCTCGCAGTCCGGAGGCGAATACTTGAAAAACGCGGAAACCACGGGCACAAGATAAGACAATATTCCGGGAAGACGGGGCATCCCGCTCCTGACTCGCGCGACCTCGGCACCAAGTCCCAGGCCGAGCGTGTTGCAGAAGTACTCCTCCCCGGCGCGGCCTACGTCGAAGCGGCGAATCGTTCCGGCGGTGATGATGTCGACCGCACGAGCGGGCGCGCATCGGTCCACGCCGACGAGTTTCGCGAAATCGTTCCCCGTGCCTCCGGCGATCACGCCCAAGCTCGCATCCCTGCCGCTCGCGAGGATGCCGTTGGCGACGTCGTGTACGGTGCCGTCGCCGCCCATCGCGACGATGCAGGACTCACCACGCCGGGCCGCGGCGCACGCGAGGTCTCTGCCGTGGCCGGGCCGCTCGGTCCGATGCAGCTCCGCGGACCACCCACGATTTTCGAATGCGTTGACCACCGCCGCCTCATGACGGAGCGTGCCGCGGCCCGCCGCGGGATTGAGAACGATGACGGCGTGCTTCAGGAGTGGGGAATGGACTCCGCCGCGCCAGGCGGCGCGGGTGGGTCGGGAGGCGCTGGCGGCGCGGGCGGCGTGGGCGGCGTAGGCGGCACCGCACGTATCTCGCCCGCTTTCGCGAGGCGGATCGACCCGTTGACCGCGTTCAACTCGATGCGCCGTCCTCCGGTCCCGATGGTTCCCTTCGAATGGTGGCCTACGAAGCGCCCGCTCTCCTCCAGCGGGTAATCACTTTCGATCGCGCCGTTCAACGTCCGAGCCTCCACGGAGGCGTCGACGCGTGCGGGCAGCTCGAGCGTCAGAGAGCCGTTGATCGTCCGCAGGACCACGGCCCCAGTGTCGGCACGCTCTGCAGCGCGGAGCGCCACCCGGATATTGCCATCGATAGTGGTCGCGTTCACCGGTCCAGCGAAGCCGCCCTCGATCTCGACGTGCCCGTTGACGGTCGCAGCCGTGACCGGCGCGGTCGCCCCGGTGACGTGGATCGAGCCATTGACGGTGTTCGCGTCGAGGAGGGTTCCCCGCGGCAGGCGTACGGTAAAGTCCACGGCGACGTCGTCATGGCGGAGGTTCTTTTGATTGTACTCGGCGCCGCTGCCGCAGTGGGCACCGGAGCCCTCCCACAGCGCGCAGAGTACGACGCCGTTCGGCACCGCAACGCGCACGATTTTCACGGCTGCGGGATTGTCGGCGTGATAGGTCTTGACGGCCGCGACCTCGAGGGAATCGCCGGACGCGGGCGTGACGGAGATGCCGCCGTTCATGTTCCGAATCCAGACGGATTGGCCCCGGCCGAGATGCTCGCGGTGCGTCCAGGTCTCGGCGGTGTGTCGCGAGCCTGACAGGAAGTCGGCATCCATGGCGCCGACAATGCCCTCGATCTGCCGCGGCAGGCCGTGCTCGACGGCCGAATGCGTGCGGGCAACCACCTTGTTCACCGCCACGCCAAGCAGCAGCGCGACCACGCACGCGACGGCGAACCGCAGAATGTCGCGCTTCCAGGCCAGCCAGAATGCTCTCAAGTCCATCCCGTTGACGCTCCCCCGGTCCAGGCCCTACCGTGAGCACGGCTGGGTGGTTTCCATCTGCTTTGCCCGCCGGCTGCCGCCGGTGCAAACGATTCGAGGTCACCTGGCGGGAGCGTGTAGGAATCGAACCTACCGAAGTCCATTGGGACTCCAGCTCGTTTTGAAGACGAGTCGGACCACCAGGCCCGCTCCGCCCCCCTGTAATCGTCGTGTGGCTGAACTCTACGCGGCGCGCGACGTCCGTACAACCCGGAGCTCTTACGATCGATTGGCAGGTTGGTACGGCGTGCCTGGGACTGGTACCGAGACCCCGCGCGCTGGAGTCGATTGCTGCAGCAAGTCATGGGGCAGTCGTCCTGTATCGTCAGCTCGCGCTGAAGCGCGCCTAACCTCCCGAGCGGGAAACCGCGAAGTGGTAATCCACGGGTTGGCTGATCAACACCCGGACCGCTTCGCCATGCAGCCGCGCCGGCCGGAACAACGCCTTGAGCACCCACAGTCTGGTTGGCTGATCGAACGCGGAATTCGAACTGCTCATGATCTTGATCGATCCCGGCTCGACGCGTCCGGTCGTGTCCACCACCGCCTGCAACAGCACCCGGCCTTCGATGCCGAGCCGGCGCATGGTCTCGGGATACGGCAGCGGCGGTGCGGAGACGAGGAGCGGTTTCTCTTCGACCACGGCTTCCGCATACAGCTGGTTCGCGAGGGGCGCCGCGCCATCGGCATGTCCGCCCTCGACGCCTTTCCCGGTGTAATCGTTCGGATCAAAGTGCTCGGCCAGATTGACCGGCGGGATGTTGGCGGGAATGACCGTCGGCACGACGATACTCTGGAATCCCTTTACCGGCACTTCGAGTACCGCTGGCGCCGGCTCGGGAGCTTTCGGTGCCGTCAACAACACCACGGTGGTGTCAGCCTTGACGGTATCGTCCGCGTGGATCACGTGATGGGTGGCGTACAAGGCGAGCGCGATGATCAGGCTATGAATCACGAGCGAGACGGCGCCGCGCTCGACCGAGTGCCGCTTGCGGCGAGTGGGCTTGGTTTCGAGAAACGTCAGTGACAGCACCGCAGGCTCGTACCGTGGCCTGACGATGCTGTCGGTCGGCGACAGGACTACCTTCTGGCGCATGATGCCCCCATCCCCGACTAGGACGCGTCGGCATCGAGAAAAGTTGCAGCCGATCTAGGCCAGGCGCGCGACCGCTTCGATTTCGATCCGGGCACCCTTGGGAAGGGCAGCGGCCTGGAGGGTGGCGCGAGCGGGCTTGTGGGGCCCGAAATGCCGCCCGTACACCTCGTTCATGGCCGGGAAGTCCCCCATATCGAGCAGATACACGGTCGTTTTGAGGACAAACGGAAGCCCGGAGCCGGCCGCCTTCAAGACCGCTGCGAGGTTCTTAAGCACCTGATCGGTCTGCTCGGCAGTGGTCCTACCCACGAGCTCATTGGTGTGCGGATCGAGCGCGAGCTGGCCGGCCGTGTATACGAGTTCATTGTAGATCACCGCCTGGCTGTACGGCCCAATCGCCTTGGGGGCGCCGTCGGCGGCCACGATCCCTACCGCGTCTTTGGCCATCAAAACAGTCCCTCGATAGTCCCGTCAGGATGCACGCGAATTTTCTCGGCCGCGGGCGTTTTGGACAGTCCCGGCATGGTCATGATGTCGCCCGCGAGGGCCACCACAAAGCCGGCGCCGGCCGACGGCAGGATGTCCCGCACCTGGAGCGTATACCCGGTGGGGGCGCCCAGCTTTGCCGGATCGTCGCTGAAGGAGTACTGCGTCTTCGCCATACACACCGGAGTCTCGCCCAGCCCCAGTCCCGGGAGCTGTTCCAGCGCCCGTTCGGCGGCGGGACTGAACGCGACGCCGGCCGCGCCATAGATGCGGGTGGCGATGGTCTCGATCTTCTCGCGGATCGGGCGTTTCTCGTCGTACAGCGGCTTGAATTTCGCGGTGCGCTGCTCCAGCAGCCGCAGGATCGCCTGGCCAACCGCGATTCCCCCGTCCCCGCCCTTCTCCCACACCTCGCACAACTCGACGCCCACGCCTTCCGCGGCGCACTCGTCTCGCACGGCCTGCAGCTCGGCGTCGGAGTCGGTCAGGAAGCGGTTCAGCGCCACGACGGCGGGAACGCCGAATTGCTTCACATTGCGGATATGCCGCCTGAGATTCGCCGCGCCGCGCTGCACCGCCGCCACATCGGGGTCGCGGAGCCGGTCTTTGGCCACACCGCCGTGCATCTTCAACGCGCGCACGGTGGCGACGATCACCGCCGCTTCGGGGTTGAGTCCCGCCATCCGGCACTTGATGTCGAAGAACTTCTCGGCGCCGAGATCGGCGCCGAATCCGGCTTCGGTGAGCACGATATCGCACAACGTCAGCGCGAGCTTCGTGGCCACGACCGAGTTGCATCCGTGTGCAATGTTGCCGAACGGCCCGCAATGGATGAACGCTGGCCCGCCTTCGAGCGTCTGCACCAGATTCGGGTTAATGGCGTCCTTGAGGAGCAGCGTCATGGCACCGCCCGCCTTCAGGTCTCGCGCCCGAACGGGCTGCCGGGCATGGGTGAGGCCCACGATAACCCGCTCGAGACGCGCTTCCAGATCTTCCAACCCGCCGGCCAGCGCCATGATGGCCATGATCTCGGAGCCCGGAATGATGACGTACCGGTCTTCGCGCGCGGGGCCGCCGTTCAATCCTCCGAGCCCAACGATCACGTTGCGCAGCGCGCGATCGTTCATGTCGATCGTGCGCGGCCACGTGACGCGCCGCGTATCGAGCCCGAGCGTATTGCCGTGATGGAGGTGCGAGTCGAGCAGCGCCGAGAGCAGGTTGTGCGCGCTCGCGATCGCGTGAAAGTCTCCGGTGAAGTGGAGATTGATGTCTTCCATCGGGATCACCTGTGCGTACCCCCCGCCGCACGCACCGCCCTTCACCCCGAAGACCGGCCCGAGCGACGGCTCGCGGATGCACACCGCGGCGTTCTTGCCGAGCCGCTTAAGCGCCTGTGTGACGCCCACGGTGACCGTGGACTTTCCCTCGCCGGCCGGAGTCGGGTTGATGCCGGTGACGAGCACCAGCCGGCCGGTCGAGCGACGCGCGGTGAGCGCGTTGAGCAAGACCTTCGCTTTGTATTTGCCGTACAGCTCGACTTCATCGTCCGCGAGACCGAGCTCGGCGGCGATGTCGTGAACGGGTCGCAGCTTCGCGGCCTGCGCGATGGCGATATCGGTAGGAACCTGCATGGGGGGCGCGGTCATGCGCGATCTCCTGCGCGCGTCAGCGCAGCAAACACACGGTGCGCGTTTTCCGTGGTCAGTCGCGCGACATCGGCGAACGATTGTCCCCGCGCCCGTGCCAGCGCCTCCGTCACCTCTCGAACGAACGCGGGCTCGTTGCGGCGTCCCCGGTGCGGCACGGGCGCGAGGTACGGGGAATCGGTTTCGACGAGCAGCCGGTCGGATGGACAGGCGGCGGCGCTCGCCCGATGCTGCCAATTCTTGAACGTGATCATGCCGCTGAACGAAAAGTACGCGCCGATCGCCATTCCCGCTTCGAACACGGCGGGGCCGGAGCTGAACGAGTGCAGGATCACGGGCGTCCGGGCTGCGGCGTCCGCGAGCGCCCGGGCCATGTCCTGATCCGCCTCGCGGGCGTGCACGACCACCGGCTTGCCGGCTTCGCCCGCGATCGCGAGCTGTTCGGCGAATGCGGCGCGCTGGCTCTCGCGGTCGGAGTGGTCGTAGTGGTAGTCGAGCCCCGTCTCGCCGACGGCAACGATCTCCGGACGATCGAGCAGATCGCGCAGCACTCGCGCGGAAGCGGCGCTCCAGTGCCGAGCTTCGTGGGGATGCACGCCCGCGGTGGCCGCGAGCTGTCCGCGCCCCCGCACGAGATCGACGATGCGGCTCGCGTCGTCCAAGCTTGAGGCGACGACCACCATGTGCGTCACTCCCGCCGCGGCGGCACGCTCGAGCACGCCATCCCGATCGGCCGCGAACGCTGGATCGGCTAGATGGCAGTGGGAGTCCACGAGCGCGGGCCCCGGAGGCCCGGTCATCGCTAGCGCGTCGGCTGCGGCTCGGGCGACCGGGGAGGGGTCTCCGGCGCGGCCGTGCCCGCGGGCCGCAACGTCCGCGCGCCGCGCGCATCCTTTCCGGGCCAGCGCTTCTCGATCGCCATGAGCACGGGAGCCGCGATGTAGACGGAGGAGAACGTCCCGGTGAAAATGGCGAAGGTCATGACGAGTGCGAAGGGTCGCAGCACTTCGCCTGCGAGCAGCACGAGCGCCAGCGTGGTGGCCATCGTGGTCCCGTGCGTCAGGACCGAGCGCGGCAGCGTTTCGTTGATCGAGAGATTCAGAATCTCGTACAGATTTTGACGCCGGAATTTCCGCAGGTTTTCGCGCACACGGTCGAAAATGATGATCGTGTCGTTCAGCGAGTATCCCACCATCGTCAGCACGGCGCCGACCACGATGAGGCTCACCTCGAGGTTCAAATACCGGATGAACGCAATCGTGGTGAGAATGTCGTGGAAGGTCGCCAGCACGGCCGCGAGTCCGAACCGCCATTCGAACCGGATCGCGAGGTAGACCAGCGTCACGAGGAACGAGAAGAAAATCGCGAGGAATGCCTTGCCCTGGAGTTCCCGCCCGACTTTGGGGCCCACGGCCTCGGTGCGATCGATGCGGTATTGTCCGGCGCCAATGCCGGCATCGAGCGCCCGGGAGACCGCCTGGGCGGTTTGCTGCGTGCCGCCGCCCTCGATCGAGCGCGATTCGCCGGAGAGGCGCGCACGGATCACGAACACGCTGTCGGCCCCGAATGTCTGAATTTCCGCGTCGTGGATCCCGGCGGCGTCGAGCGCACTGCGGATCTTGCCCGTCCCCACGCCGGTATGCGTTTCGACCTGGATCAGCGTGCCGCCCGTGAATTCGATGGAGTAGTTGAGCCCGTGCACCAGAAACAGCAGGAACCCGGGAACGATGATGGCCGCGGTCAGGGCGTACGCCCAGCGGCGCCACTTGATGAAATCGTATTTGGCGTTGGCGAAGAGTCGCAGCATCAGATGCTCAGGGTGACCATGTCGGGCCGGCGCTCGAGCCAGATCATGTAGAAGGTGCGGACCACGAAAACCGCGGTGATCATCGACGCGATGATGCCGATGATGAGCGTGATCGCGAATCCCTGGACGGGACCGGTGCCCACGAGATAGAGAATGAATGCCGTCAGCGCCGTGCTGACGTTCGAATCGACGATCGCGCTCATGGCGTGCTTGAATCCCTCATCGACCGCCGTGCGGACGAGCTTGCCATGCTGCAGCTCTTCGCGGATACGCTCGAAAATCAAGACGTTGGCGTCGGTCGCGATTCCCACCGACAGCGCGAGCCCGGCGAGGCCGGGCAGCGTGAGGGTGAATCCGAAGCCCGCAAGCCCCGCGAGGGTAAAGAGCGCATAGAACCCGAGCGCGGCGACCGCCAGGATGCCCGACGTCCGGTAGTAGATCACCATGATGAGCACGACGAGGATGACGCCGACCGCGCCCGCGCGAATGCCGTCGTTGATCGAATCGCGGCCGAGGGTCGGACCGATCGTACGCTCCTCGACGATGGTGAGCGGCGCGGGGAGCGCGCCGGCCCGCAGCACGAGCGCGAGATCATTCGCCTCCTGCAGCGATTTGTTGCCCAGCTCGATTTGCCCCCGCTGGCCGATCTCGCTCTTGATGACCGGCGGCTGTCCCTGAACACGGCCGTCGAGGATGATCGCCATGTAGTCGTTCACATGGCGTGCGGTTTCGCGCTCGAAGATCCGTCCGCCCCGGCGCGACAGCACGAAATCGACCACGGACTGGTTCGTGAGCTGGTCGCGCCGCGCCGACGCTTTTTCGAGCTCCTCCCCCGTTATGATCGGCTTCTCCTCGACGGCGTACAGGGCGCGATAGGGGCGCGCTCCGCGTGATTCGACTTCCGTTCCCCAGCGCAGCTCGAAGCCGCGCGGCATGAGTCGCTGCACTTCAGGACGCGCGAGCAGGCTCTCCGCCACGGGAACCTGCTCCTCGGGAACCAGGAACTCTCCGGGCAGCGAGCCCTGGAACAGCAGCGCGGACAGCGCACCCGGCTGGTTCAAGAAGCTGGTGTCGGGCTTGGGGGGGGCTGCGGCGGGCGTCTTGCCCTTCTTCCCGGGCGCCGGCTTCGCTTTGCTCGTATCGCCGCCAAACAGCTGGGAGACGGCGCTCGGAGTGGCCGCGCCCCCCCCCCCGGTCGTGGGGCTCACCCCCGCGGCGCGAAGGGCCCCGTCCATTTGCGGAATGGCGTCGCGGAACAGGTTCTTCATATCCGTGATGCGGAATTCGAGAAACGCGGTGCGCTGGATGATGCTCTTGGCGCGTGAGGGGTCCTTCTCGCCCGCCAGCTCGACGATCAGGCGGTTGCCGCCCACCACCTGAACGACGGGTTCCGTGACCCCGAACTCGTCGATTCTCGTGCGGACCACGCGCTCGGCCCGACGAATCGCTTCGGCGGGATCGGGCACCTGCCCCTTCGATTGATCGACCTCGAGCGCGAGATGAATGCCGCCCTGGAGGTCGAGGCCCAGATTGATGGGCACCCGGCGAACGGTGGAGTCCTTCATCCGGCCCGTCGTGGCATCGCGGACACGAATGGTGGAATTGGTGGGAATGAGCGCCCAGATGGCGCCGATCACCAGAACGCCAATGAGCAACAACCGCGATCGAATCTTCCGCATGCCGGATGTCCTAGAGGTTGAGGCTCGCGCGCGCCGCCTGCGCGTCGCGGCCGAGCTGGGCCACGAGCGCATCGCGCGACGGGAACGTCTGCACGTCCCTGAGCCGCCGTATCCATTCGACCGTTACGGTCTCGCCGTACAGGTCGCCGTCGAAATCGAACAGGTGCACTTCGAGCGCCCGTTCGGCGACCCCGAACGTGGGCCGCGGACCTTGGTTCATCATGCCGCCGTAGCGCGTTCCGCGCCAGTTGACCCGAACGCCGTACACGCCGTCAGGCGGAAGCAGCTTGCGCGGATCGGGAGACGCGAGGTTGATCGTCGGAATGCCGATCGTCCGCCCCCGCCCCGCCCCCCGCTGGACCGTGCCCATGAAGCTGTAGGGGCGGCCGAGCCAGCGCGCGGCCGACGCCAGGTCACCGTGGGCCAGAGCCGTGCGCACACGCGAGGACGAAATCGGCTCCGTGCCGTCGCGAATCGCCTCCACCTCGTCGACCGAGAACCGCTCGTTCGCGCCGAGCCAGCGCAACAACTCGACGTCGCCGCTCCGTCCCCGGCCGAACCCGTGATCGTACCCGAGCACCAGGTACCGCATGCCAAAGCGCGCGAGCAGCACGTCGCGGGTAAACTCTTCCGGCGCGAGCCGCGACAGCTCGGCGGTAAACGGCAGCAGCTCCACGCGGTCGACGCCAGCCTCGAGCAGCAGCGCGTGTTTTTCGCCGGCGAGCGTCAACAGCCTGGGCGCCGCCTCCGGGTTGACCACTTCCAGTGGGTGCCGATCGAACGTGATGACCACGCTCTCGAGCTGCCGCGCCTTGGCCTGACGGATCAGCTCGGCCAGCACGGCCTGATGCCCCGAGTGAACACCGTCGAATGAACCGACCGTGACCGCTGTCGCCATTATTGCTCCGCCACGACCACGCGCGGCTTCAGCAGCTCTCGCTCCCGCACTGCCACTCCGATCAGCTCGATCCCCGCGAACAGGGCGACCTGCTCGGCCTCGCCGACTTCACCCGCCGCCGCGAGGGCGCGGCCATGGACCACCTGCGCCCGCTCGGCCTCGCTCAAATCTCGCCGTGCCAGCGTCGCGACGAGGGCGGCGGGATCGCGCACCGCGCTCGGAGTCACGGCTTCTGGAGCGAGCGCGTCCTCGAGCCGGAACGGCCCCACCGCGTCGCGGCGGAGGCTCGCGAGATGGGCCTCGGTCCCGAGCGCCGCGCCGATGTCGCGCGCGAGACTTCTGAGATACGTCCCCGCGCCCACCACCGCGCGGAACTCGATGTCGGGAAGCGCGACACGAATCGCGCTGAGCTCGTGCACTTCGACACGCCGAGCCGGCACGGCCACGTGCTCTCCTCGCCGGGCCCGGCGGTATGCCCGCTCGCCGTCCACGTGCACGGCGGAGTAAGCGGGTGGGTCCTGATCGAGCGCACCGTGAAATCGTTCGAGTACCGCGGCAACCGAAGTCGGGTCGACCTCACGCCACGCCTCGGACGTCGCGACGACGGCTCCGGTCGCATCGTCGGTGGTCGTGCCGCTCCCGAGGCGGATGACGCCCGAGTACTGCTTCCGCCAACCGCCGGCAAAGGCGGCGAGCCGGGTGGCGCGGCCGATTACGAGCACCAGCAATCCGGTCGCGAACGGGTCCAGGGTGCCCAGATGCCCGACCCGAGACACGGCGAGCGCACGACGAACGACGTCGACCACATCGTGCGAAGTCGGCCCGGCCGGCTTCGCGACGAGCGCGACTCCGGACAGGTCCTTCGCCGATCGCACGGCGCTCAGCCCTGATCCCCCTTCAATTCACGCAGCACCGCATCGATCCGGCGCGCGTGATCGAGACCGCGGTCGATTTCGAAGCGCAGCTCGGGGCTCGTCCGCAGCGACAGCTCGCGCGCGAGCTGCGAGCGCAGAAACCCCGTGGCACTCGCGAGGCCTTCGAGCGTGCTGGCCCGTTCTGCTTCGGTCCCCATCACGCTCACGCGGATGCGCGCGTGCGCGAGGTCGGGGGACACCTCCACACCGGTCACCGTGACAAACCCGATCCGTGGATCGCGGAGCTGGGCTCCCCCGGTGAGAATCGCGGCGAGAGTTTCGCGAATCAGCTCGGCCAGTCGCTCGGGGCGATGGCTCGGTCGCGCGCGCATCAGAGGTAGCTCGCACTGGTGTCGATCACGCGCGCCTCGGGATGGCCCGCGATCAGGCGGTCGGCCTCCCGGAGCACGCGCTCGGCATGCCCGCGGTCGGTGCTGACGACCCCGACCGTCAACTCGGCACGCTGCCAGAGATCGTGGTGATCCGTTTCGGCTGCCGAGACGTTGAAGCGGTCATGCAGCCGGTCCTTGAGACTCTTCAACACGTGTCGCTTGTCTTTGAGGGACTGGCACCCTGGAAGGTGGAGCTCCCACGTCATGAGGCCCACGATCACTGCTCAGGCGCCCTTGGCCGCGCTCCCCACATCGAGTGAGCGCGCGACCTCCTCGACCCGGTACGCCTCGATGAGATCGCCCACCTTGAGATCGTTGAAGTTCTCGATCCCGATACCGCATTCGAAGCCCTCGCGAACCTCGCGCACGTCATCCTTGAAGCGGCGCAGCGACGAGAGCGTGCCGTCGTAGATTTCGACGCCATCGCGAATCACGCGGACGCGCGCCGTGCGCTGGATGACCCCGCTCCGCACGAAGCTGCCGGCAATCGTCCCGACCTTCGCGATCTTGAAGATTTGGCGCGCCTCGGCTTCGCCGAGCACCACTTCGCGCTTCTCGGGCGCGAGCAGGCCCTCCATCGCCGCGCGAACCTCTTCGACCGCCTCGTAGATAATCCGGTAGGTGCGGATCTCCACCCGTTCGCGCTCGGCGGCGGCACGGGCATTCGAGTCGGGACGCACGTGGAAGCCGACGATAATCGCGCCCGAGGCCTTGGCGAGCAGCACGTCGCTTTCCGTGATCGCGCCGACGCCGCGATGCACCACCTCGACTTTGACCTCGGAGGTCGAGAGCTGGGCCAGCGCGTCGGCCAGCGCTTCCGCCGGTCCACCCTGGTCGGCCTTGATGATGATCTTGAGCGTCGCTACGCCCGATTCGGCGTGCTCGGCCATGAAGTCTTCCAGCGTCTTCACGCGGCCCGTGCGCCGGTGCTGCGCCTCGCGCTCGAGGCGCTGGCGCTTCTGCGCGATGTCCCGCGCCGCCGACGCGTCACCCATCACCTGGAATGAATCGCCGGCTTCCGGCACGCCCTCGAAGCCAAGGACCTGCACCGGCGCCGACGGGCCGGCGATATCGACCGCCTGACCACGCTCGTCGTACATCGCGCGAACCCGACCCGCGTATTGCCCGCTGATGAAATCGTCGCCCACATGCAGGGTGCCGTTCTGCACCAGGATGGTCGCGAGCGGACCCTTGCCCGGATCGAGGGTGGCCTCGAGCACCGTGCCCTGCGCGTGTCGATCGGGATTGGCCTTCAAGTCGAGCAGCTCGGCCTGCAGGAGCACCTGGTCGAGCAGCTCACCCACGTTCTGCCCGGTTTTCGCCGAGATCGGCGTGGCCAGCGTCGTGCCGCCGAACTCCTCGAGCACGACGCCGTGCGCCAGCAGGTCCTGTTTGACTTTTTGGACGTTCGCCGTCGGGAGATCGATCTTGTTGATCGCCACCACGAGCGGAACGCCGGCGTTCTTGGCGTGCGAAATCGCCTCGATGGTCTGCGGCATGATGGCGTCATCCGCGGCAACCACCAGCACGACGATATCCGTGACCTGGGCGCCGCGGGCGCGCATGGCCGTGAATGCTTCGTGGCCCGGGGTGTCGAGGAACGTGATCGCGCGGTTGTCCTTCGTGGTCACCCGATACGCGCCGATGTGCTGAGTGATCCCTCCCGCCTCGCCCGCGACCACGTTGGCTTTCCGGACGGAGTCGAGCAGCGACGTCTTGCCGTGGTCGACGTGGCCCATGACGGTCACCACCGGGGAGCGTGGCTTCTGGTCCTCCACGGCCTCGGTTTCCCGCTCTTCGGGCGCGGCCGCGACGTACTCTTCTTCACGCACCGCCTGGAATCCGAACGCGGAGGCGATCAGCTCGATCATGTCGAAATCGAGCCGCTGATTGATCGTCACCATCTGCCCCAACTCCTTGAAGGCGAAAGAGACGATCTGTGTGGGCGGCACCTTGAGAATGTTGGCGAGCTCGGAGACGGTGATGAATTCCGTGACCCGCACGAGCGTCTTCTCGCGCTCTTTCTCCTCGCGGCGCTTCTCTTCCTGGAGCTCGCGGAAGCTCGGGCCCTCGTCCCTCGGGCGAAGGCCTTTTCTTCCCACCGGACCTTTGATGGACGCGAGCGTGCGCGAGATGTTCTGCGCCACGGCTTCCTGATCCACGAGTGATTTGCGGCCCTTCTTCCGCTTCTTGCCCTTGTCGCGCCGGCGCTCGTCGACGGGGAATGCGCCGGGAGCGGCGGACGCCACGGGGCGCGGCGGCACTGGGCCGCCCGGCGCGGCGCTCGCGACGGGCTTGGGGCGCACCGGCGTGGGAATCGGGCGCGCGGGGATTGGAACGGACGGCGCGCTTGGAGCCGCGGCGACCGGCTGGTCGATCCGAGCAGGGGAAGCGCCGGGCGGCGCCGACGCTGCGGCCGCGAGCGGTGGTTCTTCGATGGCGGGAAGCTCCTTGAACAGGGCGGCCGCCCGCTCTTCGAGCGAGATCACCGGACGCTCGACGTCGTCCATGACCCTCGATGCTTCGAGGGCTTCGCGGGCCTTCAGCTCGCGTTCCGCCTCGACGGCCGCCTCCGCCTGCGCTTCGGCTTCGGCGGCGGCCACTTCAGCCGCCGTGCGGCGCCGCCGTTTGGGACGCGCATCCGGCACGACCGCCACCGGCTCCGGCGCCTTCACCACGCGGCGCCGTTTCAGAGGCGCGGGCGCTTCCTTGAGTTTGCGCTTGTCGCGCTCCCAACGCGCGCGCACCAGCGCCACCTGCTCCGGCTTGAGCGGCGTCAGATGACTGCGCACGAAGATGTCCATCTCCTTGAGCATGTTGATCAGCTGCTCAGAGGGGATGGCGAACTCTGCCGCCAAATCGTGAATCCGGGTCGTCGTCACTGCGCTCCTCCAATAGACTCCACTACGCCTCTTGCGAGTGCATTGTCTTCCACGCCCACGGCCTGGACCTCGGCATCGCGTCCTAGACGCTGGCCGAGCTCCCGAGCGTCTGGTCCCCGCAGCACGGGCACGCCACGGGCCCGCGCCAGCCGCTCGACCTTCTCGAGCGTGCGATCACTCGCGTTGGCCGCGAGCACCACGCACTGAACCGCGCCTTGCTGCAGGCGCGCACGCACTCCCGCGACGCCAACCACCACTTGACCCGCGCGCATGCCCAATCCAAGCAGGCGGATCATCCGATCCGTCAACGCCGTGACCCTAGCTCCCGTTCTTCGTCGGGGCGGGCGCTGGAGCACTCTCCTCTTCTCCGCCCTCTTCCGTGAGCTCGTTCAGAAACGCGATCAGCTTGTCGGCGAGCTCTGGAGTCATGCCCGCCATGCGCTCGACATCATCACGCTCGAGATCGATCACATCCTGCAGCGTCTTCCTGCCGGCCCGCTCGAGGACGGTGACGAGCTCGGGGGACAACCCCTGCATCTCACTGAGCGCGACCTTCGTGACCTGCTCCTCCTCAGGCGGCAGCGGCGCGAACAGCGGGCCCTCACCGCCGCGCTCGAGCCACTCGCGGCTCGAGTAGAGATCGATTTTCCAGCCGGTCAGCTCCGACGCGAGCCGTACGTTCTGGCCGTTCCGACCGATGGCGAGCGAGAGCTGGTCCTCGTCGACGATGGCTTGAATCGTCTTCGAGTCCGGGTCGGAGAAGACCCGCGCCACACGCGCCGGCGCGAGCGCCAGCTTGGCGAAGCGCTCCGGGTCCGGGGACCAGGGAACGATGTCGATGCGCTCGCCGCCCAGTTCGTTCACTACGGCCTGGACGCGGGATCCCTTCAGGCCCACGCAGGCGCCTACGGGATCGATGGAATCATCACGCGAAGAAACCGCGATCTTGGTGCGGCTCCCCGCCTCGCGCGCCGTCGCGCGGATCTCGACCACGCCCTGCTGAATCTCGGGCACCTCGAGGCGGAACAGCGCCTTGACGAACAGCGGATCGGCGCGCGAGAGGATGAGGCGCGGCCCCTTGGGGGTTTCCTCGATGCGCTTCAAGACCGCACGAATCGTGTCGCCCTGATGGAAGTGCTCGCGGTGATTCTGCTCGCGGTAGGGAATGATCGCCTCGGCTTCGCGGAATTTGGCGAGCATCACCACGATCTTGCCGCGCTCGATCTGCTGAACTTCGCCCGGCAGCAGATCGCCGACCTTGCTCGAGAACTCCTCGCGAATACGGCTGCGCTCGCCTTCGCGTACCCGCTGGATGATCCGCTGCTTGGCCGCCTGCACGGCGGTCCGGCCGAACGCATCGAACGGCACTTCTTCCTCGAGCACGTCGCCGACCTGGAAATCCGGATCCTCGAATCGCGCCTCTTCCACCGACACCTGGCTGCCCGGGTCTTCGACCGCTTCCACCACGGTGCGCAGCACGATAATCCGGATCGTGCCTTTGAGCTCGTCGATCCCGATCTCGGCCCGGACGTTCGGTCCGTAGCGTTTCACCAACGCCGCGTGCAACCCGTCCTTGAGCAGGTCCAGCAATTCTCCGCGATCGAGCTGCTTCGTGTTGGTCAGCTCGCGAAAGGCGGAGACCACATCCGGTGTTTGCGTCATCCAGGATTCCTCTTGTGCGTCGTTACCAGTCCACGGCCAGGCGGGCGTCGCGGACGTCCGCAAATCGGACCGTCTTCGCTGCCTGCCCGGCGCCGGACGGCTCCAAAACGACCGTCTCCGCGTCCGGTACGGCGACAATGCGGGCGCGCACGCGCCCCATGCCGCTCACCGTCGCCTTCACCTCACGGCCCACGAACCGCTGCCACTGCCCCGGCCAGCGCAGCGGGCGGTCGAGCCCCGGGCTCGAGACCTCGAGCACGTAGTGCCGGCCCAGCGGACCCGAGGCGTCGAGCCATGACTCGAGCAGCCGGCTCGCATGAGCACAATCTGCCACGCTCACGCCGCGCGGCGGATCGCTGTCAGGCCACTCGATGCGCACTTGAACGAGCGGCCGATTGGGCGTGCCGCCGATGCGAAGGTCGGCCAATTCCAGACCGGCTTCGCCGAGTTTGGCTCGGAACGTCTCGATGAGACTGTCGGAGAGCATAAAAAAAATCGCGGGCCAGACTTCGCCCGCTTCGAAGCTGGAATCTACCCGGCCTCAGGACAGTGTCAAGCGACGGGACGGCCGATGTACGCGGCCATTCGCCCGTCCCTCCCGCCCGACGCGCGATGCGAAAAAAACCGGTCGCGATCGTGCGCACTGCACCACGGAGAGATGGTGACGTCCCGAATCCCGAGCTCGGCCGCCTGGCCCGCGAGAATCGCGCGGAGGTCGACCGTGCGCGCCGACTCCCCAAACCGGAGCGCCACGTCCTGTCCCACCTCGTAACACCTGCCGCAGATCGACACCCCGCAATGCATTACCAGGTCGTGGGGGCGCACGCGCCGCTGCCGCTCCAACAACGCCACACCAGACCGAAGAATACCGCCAGCCACTCCGCGCCAGCCCGCGTGCAGCAGCGCGACGACGCCGTGCTCCGGGGCGACGAGGTACACCGGCACGCAATCGGCTACCGTGACGCTCAGCAGGATTCCCGCGGCCGGTGTCGCGTGACCATCCACGTTCTCCTGCAGCGTCCATCCCCGACCTTCCGCGTCGTCGTGCCAGCGGACGTCGGTTCCGTGCACCTGATGGCTCGTGAGCGACACCCGGAACGATGGTTGGAACGCAAGCCGAAACGCCCGCCATCGGGCCAGAGCGTCGCCCGCGGTACCCTCGCCCCACAGTCCCAGATCGAAGCCCTGCTCACGGGTGGTGATCCCGGCGATCACGCCGAAGCGCTCGCGCCACTCGGTGAGCTCGAGCCGCGGCACGGAATCATCGCTTCCCGGCGCCTCGCGTAGCAGAGGTGACGCGACGCCGAGCGTCACTGATCGCTCGTGCGCCGGACTGGCTCGCGGCCGTCGTCGATCCGCTCGATCTGCGCTCCGAGCGAGCGAAGCCGCTCGTCGATGCGCTCGTAGCCGCGTTCAATTTGTCCGATGTTGTGGATCACCGAGTCGCCGTGTGCCGCGAGCGCCGCGAGGAGCATGGCCATGCCGGCGCGAATGTCGGGACTCTCCACCACTCCTCCCTTGAGCTTCGCGGGTCCCGCGATCACGGCGCGATGCGGGTCGCACAAGACGATGCGAGCGCCCATCCCGATCAGCTTGTCGACAAAAAACAGCCGCGACTCGAACAGCTTCTCGAAGATCAGCAGCAAGCCGTCGCACTGCGTCGCGGCCACAATCGCGATGGACATGAGATCCGCTGGGAACGCGGGCCAGGGTCCGTCCTCGAGCTTGGGAACATGCCCACCGAGATCGGAGCGGACCCGCCGTTCCTGATCCGCGTCCACCACGAGCTTCGTGCTGTCGAGTCGCGGGCGCACGCCGAGCCGCTCGAAGCCGAACAACGTCGCCCGCAGATCGTCACCGCGCACGCCATCGATCGTGATCTCGCCGTTCGTCACGGCCGCGAGTCCGATGAAGGAGCCGACTTCGATGTGATCTGGCCCAATCGTGAACGGTGCCGGCTCGAGATTCGGGACGCCTTCAATCGTGAGCACGTTGGTCCCGATGCCGGTGATGTTGCCGCCGCAGGCGACGAGGTAGCGCGCGAGATCCTGGACATGGGGCTCACTGGCCGCGTTGCGCAGCACCGTGGTGCCCTGCGCCCGCGCGGCGGCCATGAGCGCGTTTTCGGTCGCCGTTACGCTCGGCTCGTCGAGGAAGATGTCACGCCCGACGAGCTTCCTGCCCTCCACGCGATAGTGGTCGCCCACCGTGATTTCCGCGCCGAGCTGCTCGAGGGCGAGAAAGTGCGTATCGACCCGGCGTCGGCCGATGACGTCGCCACCGGGCGGCGGCAAACTCACCCGGCCGAACCGCGCGAGCATGGGTCCCGCGAGGAGAATCGATGCGCGCACCCGGGCGCAGAGCGCGGGATCGAGCTCACGCGGCTCCGCCCGGGCCGTATCGATATCGACCGTGTTCGCGCCGGTCCACTCGACCCGCGCGCCCAGGCGCTCGAGCAGCGCGAGCATGATCTCGACGTCACGAATCCGGGGAACGTTGTCGATGCGGCAGGGACCCGGAGCGAGCAACGTCGCCGCGAGAATCGGAAGCGCGGCGTTCTTGTTGCCCGCAGGACGGACGGTCCCCTTCAAGGGGCGGCCGCCCGAAACACAAAACATCGCAGCCATGGTCGGCCAAGCTAGGGCGCGGCTTGCGCTCGCGTCAAGCGCTCGCGACACTTTGATCCGTGCATCCCGCCATCGCGCTCGCGCTGCTCGCGGTTGCCGGGGTACTGGCCACCCGGCTTCCCCGGCCCGTGCTTCCTGGCTCCGTTCCCCAGGCCGCGTTCAATGCCCTGGCGCTCGTATTCATGGGCGTGTTGCTCGGGCCCATCGCGGGAATTCTCGATTCGGGCCTGCTCAGAGCTCTGACGCCGCTCACCGGATTGGTCGTCGGCTGGGTCGGCGCGAGCGAAGGAGCGCGATTCACCCCACGCCTGCTCATTCGCGTGCGGGATTCGAGCTGGCGCCGGGTGGCCGCAGTGACCGCAGGCACGATCGCGGCGGTGTCGGTCGCGGCGTGGCTCGCGGCCGGCCGCAATCCTCAGCTCGCCGCGTGGCACCCGGCCGGTCCGGTGGCACTCGCGTTGGGGACGATCGCCGCGGTCACCACGCGGCAGCCGCGCTACCGAACGGCGGGCGTGCAACTGAGTATCGCGCTGCTCTGTGCCCTCATGGCCTTCATGCTGACGCGGCCGCTGGCTCACTTTTCCGGATTGAAGGGCCTGGTGGTCTGGCTCGGGCTCAATGGGGTCGCGATGGGCATGGTGGGTCTCTGTACGGCCGTCGTGTCGGCGCGCGCCCGGAACGATGCGGAATTCGCGCTCGGGATACTCGCGTTCACGAGCCTCGCGGCCGGTGTCGGCGTGGCGACGGGCTTTTCTCCTTTCCTTCTCTGCGCGGGCGCAGCCGCGGTCGCCGCATGGCAGCTCGATCGAGCGGGCCGTTCCGGCTTGCGCGCGATCGTGACCCGCCCTGTGCCGGGGTTGCACGGGCTCGTGTGGGTCCTGCTCGGCGTGTTCGCGAGCGTGCCGCGGTGGTGGATTATTCCCGCGGCCGTGGCGCTGGCCGTGTTGCGCGCTGCCGTCTGGTTGGCCGGCCGGCGCTTCGACACGCGGCCCCCCGCGCGGTACACGCCCGACGCGCTGGGGCCGGTTCTCGGGCTGAACTTCATGCTCAGTAGTGATCCCGCCCTCGGTCTGGCGGGAGGCGTGGTCACGACCATCATCGTGCTGCTCGTGGCGAGCATGGCAGCCGCGCCATGGCTCGAGCACGTGCATCCCCCCTCCGCTCGGTTGACACCGGATGCCGTGACGACAGAGCTTAGGTGCTAGCTCCTCATTGGGACGGGCGCGGTGATACCGACGTGGGTGGGGGTGGTGACGGCAGTGTCGCTCGCAATCATCGCGCTGGCTACGATCGCCGTAGCGGCCGCGGCGGCGAGCGTGTTCCTGCGCTTACGCGCGCTCATCACCGCCTTGCGCGTGATGGTGGGCCCGGCCATCGAAGACGTGCGTCAGATCCTGGGGACGATTCGCACCGAGGTCGAAGGCGTGGCGGCAACGTCACGGGACCTCCGGACCCGAGTGGTGCGGGCGGCCGACGCCGCTGAGGCGCGGCTCACGGAGCTCAATACGCTCGTGAAGCTCGTTCAGGGCGAGGTCGAAACCGGGACGCTCGCCGTGGGAGCGATGATTCGCGCAATCCGGCGCTCCGGCCTGCTGGTCGATTGGGGCCGACAGCTGATCAGGAAGGGGCGAAGAAAACGCTGATTCCGGCTCGCCGCACCTTGGTGGTGGCCGCGGCGCTCGCGCTCGTGGCGTTGGTGCTGTTCCCCGGAGTGGCCCACGCGTGGACCCCCGGCACCCACATCTACCTCGGCGAGTCGGTGCTCACAAACCTGCATCAACTGCCGACGGCCGTCGCCGACGTCATCCGCGCCTTTCCGTACGACTATCTCTACGGCAACATCGCGGCCGATACGTCGCTCGCGAAAAAGTATGCGCCGGTGGGACGACACTGTCATGCCTGGCACGTGGGCCAGGAGATCTTCGATCTCGCGCCGAGTGATCCACTGCGGGCCTTTGGACTCGGCTACCTTTCGCATCTCGCGGCCGACACCGTCGCTCATAACTACTTCGTTCCACGCCAGCTGGTCCTGACCTCCAGCACGACCGCACTTGGCCACTCGTATTGGGAGAGCCGGTTCGAGACCCATCTGGGCGATGCCTACGCTTCGACGGCAAAAGAGGTGATCCTCCAGGACCATGGCGCGAGCGACGCCCACCTGGACGGCATTCTGTCTCCCACGTTGTTCAGCGTGCGCACGTCGCGCCGCCTGTTCCGCGGGATGGTGCACCTTACCGAGACGCAAAGCTGGCAGTGGGCGTTTCAGGCGCTGCGCGAAGCGAGCCGCTGGGACCTGCCCGATGACGACGTGGAGCGCCACATGGCCCTGGCGTTCGAGTACGTCATGGAGATGCTCGGTGTGCGCGACGCGGCGGCGCGACGGCTCGATCCCGCGGGCGCGCAGGCGCTGGGGCTGGCGAAGCGCATGCGGCGGCACGCGCTGAGCGAGGGAGCGCGGGGTGACGCCGAGCGGTTGGAGCGAACCGCGGAAGGTCACTTCGGCCTTCCGACGGCCTCGCTCTCCTATTGGAAAGAATCGCGCGCGCAGCGGCCGTGGCGAGACCGGAACGGGACCGGGTTGAAGCCGAACACGGCTCCTAGAGAGTAAGCTTCTCCTCGAGCAGGCGTTGAGTGAGCTTGGGATCGGCCTTGCCGCGCGACGCTTTCATGACCTGACCCACGAAGAACTGTAGCAGCTTCGTCTCGCCTTTTTGATAGCGACTCACTTCATTGGCGTGCGTGCCCAGCACGTCGCTCACCCAGCCGGCGAGCACGCCGGTATCGCCCACCTGGATCAGTCCCAGCGATTCGGCAATGGCCCGCGGATCGCCGCCGTGGGCGGCGAGATCGGCGAACACGCGCTTCGCGGCCTGATGGGAGAGAGTGCCGCCCTTGACGAGGCCGATGAGCTGCGCGAGCGCGACCGGCGTCACCCGCAGCTGCTCGCCGTGGTCCTTGGCGTCGCCCAGCACTTCGCCCATCACCCAGTTGGCGGCCGACTTGGCGTCGGCGCCGCCCGCGCGCACGACGCCTTCGAAATAGTCGGCCACCGGCCGCTCCGCCGTGAGCACCGCGGCGTCGGCGAGACTCAATCCATATTCCGCCACGAACCGCTCCCGCTTCCGAGCCGGCAGCTCGGGAAGCGCGGTCTGCTGCTCCGCGATGAACTCGGGGGAGAGGATAAGGGGCGGCAGATCGGGATCCGGAAAGTAGCGGTAATCGTGGCTCTCTTCCTTCAGGCGCTGGGCACGCACCGAGTTCGTCTTCGAATCGTACAGCATGGTCTGCTGCACCACGGTCCCGCCGGATTCCCGCAGCGCGATCTGCCGATCGCGCTCCACCATGAGCGCCTTCTCGACGTACGCGAACGAGTTGATGTTCTTGACCTCGGTCTTGGTGCCGAGTGCGGTCTCACCCAATCGCCGCACGGAGACGTTAGCGTCGACCCGGAGGCTGCCCTTCTCCATGTCCACGTCCGAGATGCCGCTGTATTCGAGCACCTGCTTGAGCGTGAGCAGGTACGCACGGGCTTCCTGGGGAGAACGGAAATCGGGACCGGTCACGATCTCGATCAACGGCACACCGCAGCGGTTCAAGTCGACGGCGGTGCGCCGCGGGAACCGATCGTGGAGCGACTTCCCGGCGTCTTCCTCGAGATGCAGGCGAGCGATGGTCGCGCTCAGGAGACCGCGGTCGGGCGAGAGATACGTGACCGAACCGTCGGTCGAGAGCGGTTGCTCGAACTGCGAGATCTGGTATCCCTTCGGCAGGTCCGGATAGAAGTAATTCTTGCGCGCGAACACGCTGTGCGCGTGCACGGTGCAGCCCAGCGCCAGCGCCGCACGCAGCGCCAGCTTGATCGCCATCTCGTTGGCCGCGGGGAGGGCGCCGGGCAATCCGAGGCACACCGGGCAGACGTTCGTATTGGGGGGCGCGCCGAACGCCGTCGAGCAGCCGCAGAACATCTTGGAGACGGTGCGCAGCTGCACGTGCGTTTCGAGGCCGATGACGGTTTCCCAGCCGCTCGCCATTACACCTCCCCCGCCGCCGGTACCACGCGCTCGAGCGCGTACGCCGCTTCGAGCATTTCGTCTTCGAGGAACGCCTGGCCGATGAGCTGCCCGCCGATCGGCAACCCTTTGATTCTCCCGATGGGCAGGGACAGCGCGGGAAGGCCCGCGAGATTTGCCGTCACGGTAAAGATGTCCGACAGGTACATCGCCACGGGATCCGTGACCTTCTCCCCCGCCTTGAACGCCGGCGTGGGCGTGGTGGGCGTGAACAACAAGTCGACGCCGCGATCGAACACGTTGCGGAAGTCCTGCGCGATGAGCGCGCGCATCTGCTGCGCCTTCCGATAGTACGCGTCGTAGTAGCCGGACGACAGCACGTAGGTGCCCACGAGAATCCGGCGGCGGACCTCGGGACCGAACCCCTGACCCCGGGTTTCTCGATAGAGCGCGCGCACATCGGAGCTGCCGTTGAATCGCGGCCCGTAGCGCGCACCATCGTAGCGCGCGAGGTTGGACGACGCTTCGGCCGGTGCGATGATGTAATACGTAGGCACGGCGTACGCCGTGTGCGGCAGGGAGACCTCGCGCACCGCGGCGCCCAGGTCGCGCATCATGCGAATCGCCCGGTCGCACGCGCGCCGGACGGCCGGGTCGAGGTCAGAGGGGAAATACTCCCGCGGCACGCCGATCACGAACCCCTGCAGCGACTCGGGCACGGTGGGCAACCGCAGCGGATCCCGGTCCTCACAGGTGGCATCCCGCGCATCCCGGCCCGAAATGACGGACAGGACGCGTGCCGCGTCGTGGACGCTCCGCCCGAACACGCCGATCTGGTCGAGTGACGAACCGAAGGCCACGAGCCCGTACCGCGACACACGACCGTACGTCGGTTTGATGCCCACGATGCCGCAGAACGAAGCGGGTTGCCGCACCGACCCTCCCGTCTCGGAGCCCAGCGCCGCCGGCACGACCCCGGCCGCCACGAGCGCGGCCGAGCCCCCCGAGGAGCCTCCGGGGACGCGCGTCTTGTCGTGCGGATGCACGGCGCGACCGTAGGCTGAATGCTCGGTGGACGACCCCATGGCGAACTCGTCGCAATTGGTCTTGCCGGCAATGAGCGCGCCCGCCGTCTTCAGCCGTGCGACCGCCGTGGCTTCGTACGGGGATCGGTATCCCTCGAGAATGCGCGAGCCGCAGGTCGTGGTGAATTCGAGCGTGCAGATATTGTCCTTGACCGCGACGGGCATGCCGTACAGGACCCCCGACGGATGCGCCATGGCGGCCTGCTGCACTAGCGAAGCCCGGAGCTCTTTGGGCGGAGTCAGGCACGCGTTGAGACGCCGCGTTTTCGTGATGCGGTCGGCGGCGGTCTTCGCGTTCACCAACGCTTCATTCGGATCGTTCACTCGGGTTCACCGGGGTCGCCGAACTGCCCGAGTTTCGGCACGAGGAAGAAGCCGTCGCGGAATTCGGGCGCAAACGTATCGGGGCCGAACGCGAGCGCTGCCGGCTTTACTTCGTCGGCGCGGAATCGCAGCGCGTCGGGGCCGGGAATGAAGGGCTTCCCGGTTTCGCTCGTCTGGCCGGCGAGTTGCGCCACATAGTCGAGAATCCGCGACATCTGCTCCGCCAGCTCGGGCAGCCGTTCCTCGTCTACCTGCAGCTCGGCGAGCTGGGCGATCTTGATGACTTCTTCACGCGATACGCTCATCCACCCTCCCATTCGCGCTCGAGTCCCGCATAGGCTACGAGCAGCTGCTTGGTGCCGATTTCCGCATCGTCGAATTCCACGGTGACCTTCAAGGCCCGTCCTGCGCCGGCCACGCCGCGAACCACCCCACCGCCGAATTTGCGGTGGCGCACGCGCTCGCCCGTGACATACCGGGGTGCGTCTTGCGACTCTTCCGCCTCTTCCCACACCGGCACGCGCCCGGCCGACGGCGCACGATCCCGCGCGCCGCGATCCGAGAACCGCGGTGTTCGGGTGTCTCCGCCGCCCCAGCGGGACGACGTGCCGCGCTCTTCTACTACGTGCGGCGGCACGGCTTCGAGAAAGCGAGACGGCGCCGCGAGCTCGAGTCGGCCGTTGCGATAGCGAGTGCGAGCCCATGAGAGATACAATTTTTCGCGCGCGCGCGTGAGTCCCACGTAACAGAGCCGGCGTTCTTCCTCGAGCCCGCCCGGGACTTCCGCCGAGCGTCCCAGGGGGAATAAGCCGTCCTCGAGCCCCGCCAGCACGACGACGGGCCATTCGAGCCCCTTCGCCATGTGTACCGTCATGAGCGTGACACCGGTCTCGGATTCGTCGCCGGTCGCGTCCCCGCGTCCCCGGCGTCTGCCCGCGTCGTCCGCCGGGCTGAGCAGCGCCGCCTGCGTGAGGTAACGCTCGAGCAGGCTTGAAGCGGGTGGCGGACCCTCACCGTTTCCCTCGACGCTCAGGTCGTCGCCGGCCACGACCTCCTCCGCCCACTCGGCGGCTCCAGCGATCAGCTCGGCGACGTTGTCCAGGCGCTCGATTCCGTCCGCGCCCTCGTCGGCGAGGTACGCCTCGTACCCGATGTCCTTGACGACGCGCTCGAGCACCGTGGCGGGGTCGGCGGCGCCGAGCTCCTCGCGCCAGCGGTCGAAGCGCGCGATCAGGTCCTGCAGGGCAGCACGCACGTTGGGCCGGAGCTCAACGACACGATCCGCCGTGCGCGCGGTCTCGTACAGCGACTGCTGCCACTTCACCGATGTTCGCGAGAGCAGGTCGAGTGAGGTGTCGCCGATCCCACGGCGCGGCACGTTGGCGATCCGCAGCAGCGCCTCGCCATCCGCGGGATTGACGATCACGCGGAGATAGGCGAGTACGTCCCTGACCTCGCGCCGCTCGTAGAAGCTCACGGCGCCGACCAGGCGATACGGGATGCCGCGATACCGGAACGCGTCTTCGAGCGGGCGGGACTGGGCGTTGGTGCGGTAGAGCACTGCCATGCCGGTGTAGGGCACGTCGGATTCCGCCGCACGGCGGGCCAACTCGCCGGCGAGCCACTGTGCCTCGTCGCGTTCGTCGGCGGCGGTCAAGAGCGTCACCGGATCGCCACCCTGCTGTTCGGTGAACAGCGTCTTGCCGAGGCGCTCGCGGTTCTCGGCGATGACGCCGTTCGCCGCATCGAGAATGATTTGCGTCGAGCGGTAGTTCTGCTCGAGCTTGACGAGCATCGCCCCCGGAAAATCCTTCTGGAACGCGAGCATGTGCCGCACATCGGCTCCGCGCCACCCGTAGATCGCCTGATCGTCGTCGCCCACCACACAGAGATTGCGGTGCTGCAGCGCGAGCTGCTGCACCTGTTTGTACTGCGCCGCGTTCGTGTCCTGAAACTCGTCGACGAGGACGTGCTCGAAGCGGCGCTGCCAATACGCCAGGCGATCGGGGAACTCGGCAAACAGCCTGAGTGGAAACAGGAGCAGGTCGTCGAAATCCATCGCGTTCGCCTGCTTCAGCGCCGGGCCGAGCATCCCGTACACCTCGGCGGCGGCGCGCGCCAGGGCGCCTTCGGCGTCGGCTGCGAATTGCTCCGGCGAGAGCATCCGGTTCTTGGCGGCGGAAATGAGCGAGTGGACGGCCCGCGGGGGATTGGTCTTGGGCGAGATGCCGCGCTGCTCGAGCAGGCGTTTGATGAAGGACTCCGAATCGTCGGAATCGTAAATCGTGAAGTTCGGTCCGAAACCAAGCCGGGGCGCTTCCCGCCGCAGCAGCCGGGCGGAGAGCGAGTGAAACGTGCCGATCCAGAGTCCGCGCGGATCGGCGCCCAGCAACGCGGCCACTCGTGCCCGCATCTCGGCCGCCGCCTTGTTGGTGAAGGTCACCGCATAGATGCGGTCGGGAGCGATGCGGCGCTCCCGGATCAGATGCGCAATGCGGGCGGTCAACACGCGCGTTTTTCCCGAGCCTGCTCCCGCGAGCACGAGCAGTGGGCCGCCGGGATAGAGCACCGCGGTTTCCTGAGCCGGATTGAGCGCGAGTGACATCAGGCCGGGAGGGTGCTGGCGATGGATCCAGGCGCAGCCAGCGGAAACTCCAGCACGAACTCGCTGCCCGCGGGCATGGGATGATAGAAGATTCGGCCGCGGTGCTGCTGCTCGACAATGCGCCGCGCCAGGGCAAGGCCGATGCCCCAGCCTCCAGGTTTGGACGTGACGCCCGGCTCGAACAGATGGGCGCGCACCTGCGCCGGGACTCCCGGTCCGTCGTCGCGGACGCGGACGCGGGCCACAGGGCCGGCCGTTTCGAGCCGCACGTCGATCCGTCCCCCGCGGCCGCTGAGCGCATCGATGGAATTCTTGATCAGGGCCTCGAGGGCCCACTCGACGAGCACCGGATCGGCGGAGGCGGTGGGTCCGGTATCTGGTGCGGCGAGCGTCAGCGTCACGGGGCTCGCGAGCGTCGGGAGCCGGGGGCGGAAATACGTCACGACCCGCTCGGCGAGCGCGCCCAGCGCCACCGCCTCCATCTTGGCCGGGCGACCGATATGCTCGAAGCGGCGCGCGACCCGTTCCAGTCGATCCACGTCGGCTTCAAGATGCTCCACCAGGTCCTTGCCGCGGGTATCCGGATTTTCCTGCAGGTAATCAATCCATCCCGTGAGTCCCATCAGCGGGGTCCCGAGCTGATGCGCCGACTCGCGCGCCATGGCCACCCACAGCCGGTCGCGCGCCGCCGCGACCTGCGCGCGGTAGGCTCGCGCGGCGAGCGCCACCAGGCAGATGAACGCAATGGCCTGGAGCGCCGCAAGCAGGATCAACTCTTCGGTCTGTGGCAGCTCTCCATAATGAATGGTGCCCACCCCCGGCTGCACGATGGGCCGGTTGACGAGGTCGAGGCTCGCAATCCACGTGTGCATGCGCGCGGTGTCGCCGGAAAACCGCGGCGGCACGTTATCCATGGCGGTGACGTGGCCATTCGTATCGGTGACGACAATCGGGATTCCGAGGGCGCGGACCCGGGCCGCGAGATCGAGCAGCGTGCCCGTGACTGCCTCCGGTCCCGGATCGTTCAAGCCCGCGAAGACCCGGCCCAACAGCCGGCTCGTGTCGCGCGCTTCGTTGCGGAGATGACGTACCATGATCCAGGTATAACCGGCCGACAGGGCGCCGAGCAGGAGGGCGAGTCCTACGACCGTGAGCGGACCCGCGCGGCGGAGTGGATCGCTACGCGCCACCGTGTGTCGGCGCGAGCCGAGCGATGCCGAGGTATGGAACCAGCGCCGGAGGCACGCGCACGCCGCCGTCCGGCTCACAGTGGGTCTCGAGCAGAGCGGCGATGGTGCGCGGCAGCGCGACTCCCGATGCGTTCAGCGTGTGCACGTAGTCCGGCTTGTCACCCGGGCGCCGTACGCGGATGCTCGCGCGGCGCGCCTGAAAATCCGTGAAGGTGCTCGAGCTCGAAACCTCGAGCCACTGACCCACCCCGGGGGCCCAGGCCTCGAGGTCGTAGGTCTTGGCGCTCGAGAATCCCACGTCTCCCGCGGCAAGCAACACCACGCGGTACGGCAGCTCCAGACGGCGGAGCACGTCCTCCGCGTGTCCGGTCATGCGTTCGTGTTCGGCCGGCGACTCTGCGGGCTGACAGAAGCGCACGAGCTCAACCTTGTCGAACTGATGCACGCGCAGCAACCCCCGCGTGTCCTTCCCGGCTGCGCCCGCCTCCCGGCGAAAACACGGGGTGTACGCGGTGTACGCGATCGGCAGCGCGCCCGGGTCGAGGATTTCGTCACGATGCAGGTTCGTGACCGGCACTTCGGCGGTCGGGATGAGAAACAAGTCATCGCCCGCCGTCACGTAGGCCTCGTCGCCGAACTTCGGGAGCTGGCCCGTCCCTTCCATGGACGCGCGCCGCACCAGGACCGGCGGCTCGATCTCTACGTAGCCGTGCTCGCGGGTGTGCAGGTCGAGCATGAAGTTGATCAAGCCGCGGCACAACCGCGCCCCGACGCCCCGAAACACGACGAATCCGGATCCGGACAGCTTCACCGCCCGGGCGAAGTCGATCAAGCCCAAGCGCTCCGCGATTTCCCAGTGCGGCGGCCCGCCCGCTGGCCGCGGCTCACCCCAGCTGCGCACGACCGTGTTGTGACTGGCATCGCCGTCCGGGAGCTCGGGCAGCGGGAGATTGGGAATGAAGAGCGCCTTGCCTTGGAGCACCGCTTCCACGTCTCGCAGCTCGGCCTCGCGCTCGGTAATGAGCGACGTGTGCTCCTTGCGCTGCTGCACGATTTCGGGGGGGAGCTTCCCCTGCTCCTTGATGAGCCGGGCATCTTCGCGAACCGCCGTATTGCGAGCGGCCTTGAGCGTGTCGAGCTCGGTGACGATCGCCCGCCGGCGGCTGTCGAGCGCCTCGATCTCGTCCAGCATCTTGAGCACCGACGGATCCTGCCGACGGGCGAGCGCCGCCCGCACCTGCTCGGGCGCGGCGCGCAACAGCTTGAGATCGATCACGGCGTTACTGGGAAGGGAGGCTGTTGGCCACTAAGCTGCGGTAACCGCAATTCTGATCTGCCAGGACGAGAAATGTGACCGAACGCGCCACGGAATCGAAGGCGATGGGCTGAATCTTGGCGTAGAGCGGGTACACTGTTCCGTCGGGACACGTTTCTGACTTCGAACGGGCAAGGAGCACGGCTTGCAACGAGAGCAACGCCGGCTTGTCGGTGACGTATCCATCGACGGGCGCCTCCGACGTGTTGTCGAAGCTCGCGTTGGACACTTGAAACCCGGGTGCCAGCACCGAATCGACGATGGCGTATTTGGGAAGCGCGCCCGTGGGATAGAACGCGGGACGATTGAGCGAATCGTAGCTGAACACGAAATCCCAGCCAGCGGTCTGCTGCGTGAGAATCGCCGTCCGGCCGATGATCGCGTACGCCGAGGGCGAGTTGAGGCCGGTGCCCTGGACCGCGTACAGCGTGACCGTGTCAACCTGGTTGGTGCTGGTGGCCGGCGCGAGACCGAGTGGATTCGAACATGCCGCGAGCAAGGCGACGCCAACGTCGCCAAGCACGAGCGCAACGCGAAAACGTCGAGCGAGCCGTGTCATTGGGGCATCAACATACCCCGACTCCGCGAAAAGGGTCAACCCATATCGCTGCTTGACTTCGCCTTAGCCGCGTCCTAGGTTGGCCGCCGTGACGACGATCCGGGACGTCGTGGAGGCACTCAGCCGGCGCACCGGTGTCGACGCGGTGGTGGTGGTGGGACGTGACGGTCTGCCAATCGATTCTCGCACGCAAAATGGCGTCGACGCCGAGAACATCGCGGCGCTCGTGCCCTCCATGATCAACGGAGTGACACAGTTCGGTGAGGCATCGGGCCGCGGCAGCTTCGGGGCCGCCGTGTTCGAATTCGGCTCTGGGCTGGCGGTCGTGTCCGTGCTTCACGCCGACGCGCTGCTCGTGATCCTCGTGCAGCCCGCGACGAACGTCGGCGAGCTGCTCTACGACCTGCGCCGCCACCGCTCGGCGATCGCGGGACTCCTCTAGCGTTCCGTGGCGGACTCCACCGGCCCACGGCACCTGCTCGTCGTCGACGACGAGCCGCACATCGGGCTCCTGCTTCGCCCTCAGCTCGAAGAGTTGGGGTACCGCGTGAGTCTCGCGCGAACGCTCGACGGCGCGCGCGCCGCGCTTGCCGCATCCAAGGGCTCGGTGGATGGACTCCTCCTGGACCTGCACCTTCCCGATGGCTCGGGCCTGGATCTGCTGCGCGAGCTGCGGAGCACGAAGGCGACACGGTTGCTCCCGGTCGTCGTCATCACCGCCGAGGGCGAAGAACGCATCCATGATGCCGCCCGCCAACTCGACGCCACCCTGATGACCAAGCCGTTCAGCCCAAGCAAGCTCATGGCCTCGCTCGAAAAAGTTCTGCACCGGCCGCCGCCCCGGGCCAGGTCGAGCCCGTGACGACGTGGGCCGCCATCCTGGCCGGTGGATCCGGGATGCGATTCTGGCCTTTGTCCACGACGCAGCGGCCGAAACAGCTGCTGCCACTCGTCGGCGACGGACCGCTGCTCGCGCAGGCGGTGCAGCGTCTCGAGGGACTCGTGCCGCCCGAGCGCATGTTGATCCTCACCGGTCCGTTTCTCGTCGATCAGGTGGCCGAGCTCGTTCCCAGCATCCCCCGCACGCAGATCTTTGCCGAACCGCGCGCCGCCTCAACCGCGCCGGCGCTCGCGTGGGCCGCGCATTGGATCTCGCGGCGCGATCCCGGCGCGCAGATGCTGTCGATGCATGCCGACTGGGCCGTGAGCGACGACCGCGCGTTTCGCAGCGCGGCACGCACGGCGCTCGGCATTGCGGCGGACTACGACGTGCTCGTCACGGTGGGTGTGAAACCGAGTCGCAATGAGACCGGATACGGCTACATCGTGCCGGGCAAGCCGCTCGGCACCGCTCGCGCCGTCCGGCGGTTCGTCGAGAAGCCCAGCGCCGCTCGCGCCGCCCTGCTCCGCCGGCGCGGTGCCCTCTGGAATACGGGATTATTCGCCTGGGGCGTGGCCCGATTTCTCGGAGAAGCAGGGGCGTACGCCCGCGAGCTGCGGTCCGGGTGGTCCGCGCTTTCCGCCGGAGACGCCGAGGCATTCTTCTCTCTGGTTCGGCCCGCGCCCGTGGACGTCGTGGTGCTCGAGCGCACGAAGCGGCTCGCCGTCGTCGCCGGCACGTTCCGCTGGGATGACATCGGATCGTGGGATGCGCTGCTGCGCATTCGGCGAACCGACTCCCGTGGCAACGTGGTGGTCGGCAACGTCACCGTCGGCGACGATGTGAAACGCTCGGTGATCTGGTCCGAAGACGAACACGTGCTCGTGACCGGCGTGGAAGACCACGTGATCGTGCGCGCAAACGGACATACGCTGGTCATGCCGACCGGTCGCGCCGACGAGCTGAAACAGCTCGTCCAGCGGCTGTGACGCACGCGCTCTACCTCCTCGATCCCGATCCCTCCCCCGCCTGGGCGCCGTTCGCAGGCGTTCGCCCTCTCTGCGAGCTCCGCGCCGGCGCCCATCTGATTCGGGAACGTTGGGAACGGTTCACCGGCACGCGCGCCCTGGGCATCTTTGCCCTCCCTCATCTGTCGGGCTTCGCGGAAAGCGGCGTGCCGCCCGTATCGGCATCCCGACCCGCCGCCGGTCCCGCCATCATTGCCTCCTCCACCTTCGCTCCCCGCGGCACCGCGCCACGCCTTCCCGCGGGTCCGTTTCGCCTCGTGTGTGGCGGCGTGACCGTGGGCTGGGGCGTGGGCGCCGGCGAGCAGTGGACCGGCCCGAAACCGGGAGCGACGGCCGTCGAGGTGCCGGGCATCGTACTCCACGGGGTGCACGACGTGGTCCGGGTCCTTGAATCCTTACTGAAGGAAGATCTGCTGGCTCTGCTCGGCGACTCGGACCCCGTGCCGCACGGCAGTGTCGTGCTCGGTGATCCCGCCGCGGTCGCCGTTCACGCCGGGTCGATCGAGCCGGGCGTGGTGTTCGACACGCGCGACGGCCCGATCGTGCTCGAGCCCGGCGTCGAGGTCCGCGGCGGCACGCGCCTCGAGGGGCCGCTTTGGGCGGGTCCCGGGAGCAGGCTGCTCGGCGGCCCCGTGAAAGGGTCCGCCATCGGCCCACGCTCAGTCGTCCGCGGCGAAGTGGCGGCCGCCGTTTTCCTGGGCTACGCGAACAAGTCGCACGATGGCTTCGTCGGACATTCCGTCATTGGCCGGTGGGTGAATCTTGGGGCGGGAACGACCACGTCCAATCTCAAGAACACGTATGGGCCGATACGGCTCGAAGTGAAAAGCGACGAGATCGAGACCGGTATGATCAACCTGGGCAGCCTCATCGCGGACCACGCGAAAACGGCGATCGGTACGCTGCTCGGAACCGGCACCGTGATCGGCGCCGGGGCGCAGGTGTTCGACGCGGTGCGGCCCCCCAAGTACATCCCCCCGTTCGCGTGGGGTGGGAGCACCGAAAGCGCGCGCATGAGTCGCGAGGGATTTCTCAAAGTTGCCGAACGCGTTCTGCCGCGCCGCGACGTGGCGTTCGATAGTGCGACACGCGCAACGCTCGAACGCATCTACGACTGGTCCATTCGATAGTTTTTTCCCGCCCTCCGATATTGCTGTGACTGTGCGCAATACGCACATTGGACGGTAGCGAGCCAAATTCCGCATGACCAAAACCGAGCGATACCGTCGCGTCAGCAAGTTTGAGTTGCACGACATGATTGGCGAAGGTGCCATGGGTGTCGTGTGGAAGGCGTATGACACGGTCATTCGCCGCTACGTGGCGCTCAAGCTCCTTCCCACCCGGATCGGCAAGACGTCCGACGCCCGCCAGCGGTTCATGCGCGAAGCGCGGGCCGCGGGGGTGCTCCAGCATCCCAATCTCGTCACGCTCTACGACCTCGGTGAAGCCGAGGGACAGCTGTATATCGCCATGGAGCTCGTGGAGGGCCGCGACCTCAGCGCCATGATCGCTGCGAACGATCCGCTCGCCCTGGAGCGCAAGCTCGATATCGTGGTGGAAGTGCTCGAGGGACTCGCCTATGCCCATGAGCGCGGCGTAATCCACCGCGACATCAAGCCGTCGAATATCCGCATCGCCGCGGACGGCCGCGTGAAGATCATGGATTTCGGAATCGCGCGGCTGCAGACGGCCGACATGACGGGCTCGGGCGCGATCGTCGGGACACCGAACTACATGGCCCCCGAGCAGGTGACAAATGGCGCGATTACCGCGGCCACCGATCTGTTTTCCGTGGGATGCCTCCTGTATGAGCTGTTGAGTTACCGCAAGCCGTTCGAAGGCGAAACGGTGCACGGCGTACTCTATCAAGTGCTCACGACCGAGCCCAAGCCGCTCCGAACCATGGCGCCTTCGATTCCTGCCGCGCTCGAGCGCGTGGTCGCGAAGGCGCTCAACAAGGTTCCGGAGGACCGCTATCAGTCGGCGCGCCCGATGCAGCAGGCGGTGCTCGGCATCCGCGCCGCGCTCTCGGGCGCGGAGCCGACGGAGCGACTTCCCCCGCGCTGGACCACGCTGCCGGCTCCGATCCTGCGGCTGGTCACGCACACCCCACTCCGCTGGCGCGTTGCCGTGCTGTCGGCGCTCGCGGTGGTTGCGCTGATCCTCGCGTTCGTGTCGTACAGTCCCATCATGAGCCCGGCACCGGAGCCGCCGCGCATCGTCGTGACCCACCCCTCCCCTCCGCCTCCGCCCCTACCGGCGCCGGATCCCCGCACGCTGGATGAAATGATCGCCGCGCCGGTCGCCCGTGGGACGAACCCGGCGCTGATCGCGCTGCGCGACTCCGCGCTTGCCTCGCGCGAGCGCGCGCGGCGCGCCGGAGCCATGAAGAACAACGTGCGATCGCTGGCGCTCGCGGAGGCAATGCTGTTCACGGCGGAGCAGGCGCGCCGGGGTGGCAATCAAGCGAAGGCGTCGAATGCCTATGTGGGAGCGGTGCCGGAGTACCGCCTGGCGCGCATCCAGGCGATCGCGCTTCGCGCGGAAGCGCACAACGCCATCGAGCGGGCGACCCCGATCGTCAAGGCGCTCGCCACCCGGCCCGTCGCGGCCCGCGCTGCCACGTCGCTGGCCCGCGCCGAGTCGCTGTACGCCGCAATGGACTACCCGCTGGCCAAGCTCGCAGCGCAAGACGCCGAGCAAGTCGGCGTGGCAACGGGCGTGGCGCCGCCCACTCCCCAACCCGCCGATCCGCGGGCGGCGATCGGCGTGCTGCTCACCGACCTGTCGCGCGCGGTCGCGAGCGAGCACGTGGAGAATTTGCGGCTGTTATTTCCTTCGATGAGTACCGCGGACGGGGCGAGCTGGAGCGCATTCTTCGAGCGTGCCACACGGCTCCAGGCGAGCTACACGCCCGAGCCAATTACGGTGGAGAACCGGGTGGCGAATGCGAATGTGCTCGCGGTCTATCGCTTCGTCCCGCGGGGCGGCGGCGCGCAACACGAAGAGCGAACGAAGCTCGCGATGTCGTTCATCAGTACACCCGGCGGGTGGCGCATCGACAGCGTCCGGGATCTCGGGAAGTAGACGGTTAGTCCCACGCCCGCGCGGTATCGGGCGGGCTCGATGGCATGGTAAGGGTGTCGGGTTTCGGTGTCGGCGGTCCGACGCGGCGCAGCGCCACCGGTTTCTGCAGATCGCCTCCCGAGAGCGTGAGTCGATCGGCCTGCACTTTCAGCCCGTACACCATCCAGACCCCGTCGCCGACCGTCAGCCAGATGCTGTCCCCCACGAGCCGCCAGCGTGCCACCTGATCGCCGAACTGCGCCGAGCTGTCCGGCCGCACCATGATGTGGCGCAGACCCGAATCGGCTTTCGCCACCCAATCACCCTCGAGCCGCGGACGCTTGGCTCCTGGCGGAGCCGTGCCCTGTCCACTGAGACACGCCACGACACCGACCGCCGCCATGAGTTGAAGCATCAGCTGCCCCACGCGTTTCTCCCTCCCATTCCTGTCCCATGTACCCTGATTTCGGGCACAGGATCACTTGGTCGGCCGCTGTCCCGCGCTCGTACCCCCATGCGTGGCTGCGTGACCGATGCGGACCACGCGCTCATCGGGGTCGTCCAGGGCCACGCGGATTGCGCG
>Ga0335079_10000570_pt1 | contig 42367 bp, 32 predicted proteins | sample Lox_Sample_33_FD_206719 | JGI IMG/M metagenome (GOLD analysis project Ga0335079, IMG submission 206719) | Soil microbial communities from Loxahatchee National Wildlife Refuge, Florida, United States - Lox_Sample_3.3 | ecosystem: Environmental > Terrestrial > Soil > Wetlands | place: USA...
CGCCCAGTTCGCGCAGACGATGCCGCAGGAAGCGCTGCGCCGCTGCGGCATCCGGTACAGCACCCGCCTGGGCCGGCATGTCCCGCCGGACTTCAAGACGATCAAGCGGGCCGTCCGCGGCACCGACGCCGAAGCCGCCGACAGGCAGCTGTGCGCCTGGCTGCGCGGCGAGGCAGCCGCCGGCCGGCTGAACTGGCGGCACATCGCCATCGACGGCAAGACCCTGCGCGGCGCCGCCCGGCCCGACGGCACCCGCCCCCACCTGCTGTCCGCCTACGACGTCACCGAAGGCACCGTCCTGGGCCAGGAAGACGTCGACGGGAAAACGAACGAGATCACCTGCTTTGTCCCCCTCCTGGGAGCCATCCTCACCCACCCCCGCCACCAGGACAGCGACGGCGACAGCAGCAGCACCGGAGGAGAAGGAGAAGAAGAAGAAGGAGGAGAAGGAGAAGGAGAAGAAGGAGAAGGAGAAGGAGAAGGAGAAGGAGAAGGAGAAGGAGAAGAAGGAGAAGAAGGAGAAGGAGAAGGAGAAGGAGAAGGAGGAGGAGAGCTGATCGTCATGACAGCGGACGCGATGCACACGCAGACCGGGCACGTCAAGGCGATGAACGCCCTCGGCATCGGCTGGATCCTGACCCTCAAGGACAACCAGCCCGGCATGTACGCGGCGGCCAGCGCGCACCCCTGGGAACACGAGCCGGTCCTGTACGCCACCGCGGAGACCGGCCACGGCCGGCACGAGGTCCGCACCATCCGGGTCACCAGCCACGTCCCGGAGCTGATCCGGCAGCGGCTGCCCGGAGCTGACCAGCTCATGCTCATCGAACGGTACCGGCACGACGTCCGCGGCAGCGACGCCGCCAGGGCCTGCCGACAAGCCACTGCCGACGGCGAAGGCGACGACCTCGGCCTCACCGCCTGCGCCGGCGCCTGCGGAGCGAAGACGTCCTGCGAGACCGTCCTGGCAGTCACCGCCCTCACCCCTGCCCAGGCCGGCCCGGACTTCCTCCTCGCCCGCAACCGCGATCACTGGGGCATAGAAAACGGTCTTCACTACCGGCGCGACGTCACCCTCGGCGAAGACGCCGCTCAGCTCCGCGCCGGGCAGTCACCCCGGCTGTTCGCCTCCATCGGCAACACCGTCACCAGCGTCCTGAACCGTGCTGGACACAGGAACCACGCCGCCGCACGGCGCTCCTACGGCTGGGACCGCACCGGCCTCGGCGCCCTCACCCTCCTCGGCCTGTAACACCAGCACGCCAAACAAAACGAGACTAAACCGCAACACAGCCACCAGACCCAGAAACTCCACTTTGACCCCAGCCCTGCGGCGTCCCGGCCGCAGAGGTGTGGCCGGTGTGGCCGCAGGCTGCGAGGCTAGTGGTCTCTAGGAGCGACCACGAGGGAGGCATTCATGAACGATCGGCCCACGGCGACGGCGGCGGGCACCATCGACGTTGGCGGCGATCTGACCGTGAACCGGATGGGCTTCGGTTCGATGCGGATCACAGGCCACGGCATCTGGGGCGAACCGCCGGACAGGGAAGGGGCGAAGGCGGCGCTCCGGCGGGCGGTGGAACTCGACGTCAACTTCATCGACACCGCCGACTCCTACGGCCCGGGGGTCAGCGAGACGCTGATCGCCGAGACCCTGTCCCCGTATCCCGCCGACCTTGTTATCGCGACCAAGGGCGGCCTGGTCCGGCCCGGTCCGGGGGGCTGGGTGGCCGACGGCCGGCCTGAACATCTCCGGCAGGCGTGCGAGGGCAGCCTGCGGCGGCTGAAGCTCGAGCAGATTCCCCTGTATCAGTTCCACCGGCCCGATCCGAAGGTGCCTCTGGCCGAGTCGGTGGGCGCACTCGCTCAGCTGAAGGCCGAAGGGAAAATCCGCCACCTCGGAGTCTCCAACGTGTCGGAGGAGCAATTGAGGGAGGCGAAGCAGATCACCCCGATCGTGTCAGTGCAGAACCGCTACAACGTGGCCGACCGATCCTCGGAGTCGATGGTGGACCTGTGCGAGGAAGAGTCGCTCGTGTTCCTGCCGTGGGCGCCGATTCAGGACGCCGACCACCACCGCGCCGTCGCCGAGGCTGCGCAGCGGCACGGCGTGAGCCCGCGCCAGGTCGTGCTCGCCTGGCTACTGGCCAGGTCGCCGCAGATCCTGCCCATCCCTGGCTCCGGATCAGCCAAGCACGTCGAGGCGAACGTCGCGGCGGCCTCGATCGGGTTGAGCACGGATGAGGTCGCCGCGATCAGCAAGGCGGCGTGACCTACCACAGCGGCGCAGCTTGCCGGGGATCGCCCCGCGCCGACACTGCCTTAACGCCGACACTGCCTTAGGCCGACACTGCCTTAACGGAGCGGGGTCGGCGCAGCTTGACGGGGTTCCGGGACGTGGGCGTCCGTAGTCTCCTCGGCGGCACCATGCTCCCGGGCCCTGGTGGTCCGCGGCGGCCCGGCTGGTTCCGTACCATGACAGAAGTACCGGTGCTCGCGGCGGTCCGCGAGCTCGCCGGGCGCGCGCACCGGACGGCGTCGGTGTGCACAGGCGCCTTCCTGCTGGCCAGGGTCGGCCTGCGCGCCGGCCGACATGCCACGACGCAGCCGCAGCCCGGAGCGACAGCACAGCGCCGCAGCACAGCGCCGCAGTACAGCGCCGGAGCACAGCGCCGGAGCACAGCGCCGCAGCCCGGGGCTACACCAGCAAACCCGGAGCGACACACAGCACCGGGCGGCCGAGCAAAGGAGGTGTCACGATGGCGGGTGTGGTCTCCTTCGACGTCGTCCCGGTGGAGAAACCGGCCGACGTAAATGTGATCATCGGCCAGGCCCACTTCATCAAGACGGTGGAGGACCTGCACGAGGCGCTGGCCGGGGTAAGCCCGCATCTGCGGTTCGGCCTTGCCTTCTGCGAGGCGTCGGCGGCACGACTCGTCCGCAGGTCAGGAAACGACGACGAACTCGCGGCGCTGGCCGCCGCGTGCGCGCTCGCCATCAGCGCCGGGCACGTGTTCGTCGTCGTATTGCGGGAGGGGTTTCCAGTCAACGTGCTTAACCCACTCAAGTCCGTACCGGAGGTCTGCACCATCTTCTGCGCGACCGCGAACCCGGTGGACGTCCTCGTCGCTGTGACCGATCGTGGCCGCGGGGTCGTCGGCGTCATCGACGGCTCACCGCCTGTCGGTATTGAGACCGACACCGACGCGGCCGACCGCCGCCGCCTGCTGCGCGATTTCGGGTACAAACTCTGACGGCCTGGCGCCCTGCCTGCCCGGCCCCGCCTAGCCGGGTAAGGCCAGAATTGTCCGAGGCCGGTGGGATACTCGGCGATATGTTGCCGCAGACCTCGCAGGGACAGCTGGTGGGCAGGGCCGGTGAGCTGGCCCGCCTGCTCGCGCGGCTCGAGGATGCCTCGTCGCGGCAGGCCGTTGTCGCGCTTGTCAGCGGCGACGCGGGCGTGGGCAAGACGCGGCTCGTGGCCGAGCTTGCCAAGCTGGCAGGTGAGCGGGGCTTCACAGTGCTGTCAGGCCGCTGCGCCGAGGTCGGTGACAGCGTTCCCTATCTGCCGCTCGCAGACGCACTGCGGGAAGCGACGCACGCCCCATCGGGCAGCGCCGCCTTCGCGCCGTTGCTTGACGCGCTAGCGAGCCGGCCCGTGCTCGGACGGCTGCTGCCCGACCAGGGCAGCGCCGAACCCGCTGACGGCGACGGCTCCGGCCTGGCACGGCAGCAGCTGTTCGGCGCCGTGCTCGGTCTGCTCGCGGAGCTCGCGGAGGCCGCTCCCGTCCTGCTCGTGCTCGAAGACCTGCACTGGGCCGACACGTCGACGCGTGATCTTGTGACGTTCCTCAGTCGTGTGCTGCACAGGGAGCGGATCGCGCTCGTCGGCACCTACAGGTCCGATGACTTGCACCGCCGGCATCCGCTCCGCCCGGTCGTCGCCGAGTTGCTGCGCTTGCCCGGCGTGCGCCTGGTCGAGCTTGGGCCGTTGAACTCGTCGGCGATGGCCGAGCACCTGACCGCGCTCGCCCGCGGCAAGGTGCGACTGGATGCGGCGACTCTCAACGGCATCGTTGCCCGCGCCGAGGGCAACGCCTACTACGCGGAGGAGCTCCTTGCCGCCTCCGCCAACGGCGAGGTCCTGCCCGCCGGGCTGGCCGCTCTGCTGCTTGGCCGGGTCGAGCGGTTGTCGGACACTGCTCAGCAGGTGCTGCGAACCGCTGCGGTGGCCGGCCGCCGGGCTGACGACGAACTGGTCCGCGAGGTGTCGGGCCTGCCGGCCGCCGCATATGAGGACGCGGTCAGGGAGGCGGTGGCGCAGCAGCTTCTGGTATCTGACGGCGCCGAAGGCTACGCGTTCAGGCACGCACTTCTGCGCGAAGCCGTGTACGCGGATCTGCTGCCAGGTGAGCGGACCCGGCTGCACGCGTCGCTCGCTGGCCTGCTCGACGGGCGGTGGGACGCCACGGCGCCAGGAACAGCCGCCGAGCTTGCCCACCACTGCCTGGCGAGCCACGACATCCCCGGGGCTTTCGCCGCGTCCGTGCGGGCGGGCCAGGAGGCTGAACGGCTCGCCGCACCTGCCGAGGCCCACCGTCACTACGACCAGGCGCTCTCGTTGTGGGATCGGGTGAGCGAGCCGGAAAAGCTGGCTGAGCTGGAGCGCGGCACGCTGGCGATGCGCTCGGCGAGCAACGCCGCCGCAAGCGGCGACGTCTCGCGTGCTGTACAGCAGCTCAGACGGCTGCACGGCTTCCTGGATCCCGCCAAAGATCCGTTGCTGGCCAGCAGGGCCGGTGAGCGGCTCGCGTATTTCCTGCTCGAAACCGGCGACTTCCCTGACGCGGTCGCCGCCGCCCGCGCCGCTGCCAGCGCTCTGCCCGAGAATCCGCCTACCTGGCAGCATGCGCGCGCGCTCGCCACCTACGCGCAGACCCTCCTCTACGCGACGGGCAACCCACCGGGCGCAGACGCGGAGGAGCAGGTGCGCCGTCGTGCGGAGGAGGCGCGGGCGGCGGCGCGTGCCGCAGCCGCCCCGTGGGCAGAAGCCGACGCGCTGGTGACTCTGGGCCTGCTCGCCGAGCGGAACGGGCAGAGCCAAGAGGCGATCGACCTGTTGACCCTCGCCCATGCGCAAGCCCGCGAAGCGCGGGTCCTCGGTGTAGAGCTGCGCGCCGCCTACCAGTTGGCACGGACGCACCTTGAGCGAGGCGATCTCCGCGATGCGAGCAGGACAGCACACGAGGGTGTCCGCAGGGCAAGCGAGACCGGGCTCAGCCTGGCACCTTATGGCCTGGACCTGCAAGATCTGCATTACCTGGGTCACTACAACGAGGGCAGCTGGGATCACGCCCAGGAGCTCGCAGACGGCTTCCCCGTCCGGGTCACGACGCAGCCCGAGGCCCAGCTCTCCGCGATGGCGCTCTTCGTGGACGTCGCACGCGGCAACCCTGTGGTGCAGGAGCGGCGCGTCTGGCTGGAGCCGTTCTGGCGGACGGGCACGTTCGTCGCGTACATCGCGCGGGGACTGCTCGCCGAGCACGCCCTGTGGCAGGCAGACACCGCCACCGCGCTCGCCGAGGTCGCGGCGACAATCAAGGTTCAGCTCGAGCATCTCGGCGGGTACGGCCCGCCGATCATCAGGGTGGCCGCGATCGGCGTGGCGGCCTGCGCCGACCGAGCCGGCCAGGCCCGCGCGATTGGCGATGACGACGGCGTGCGAGCCGCGGTCGACGAGGCGCGCACGCTGATCGAGGCGGCGCGTGAGTCCGCGGCCTACCGTCGCAGGCCGAAGTTCGTGCTCGGGGTCGACGGCCGGGGCTGGCTGGCCCGCGCCGAGGCCGAGTGGCACCGCGCCCAGGGCGACAACGACCCCAGCGCGTGGCAGGCAGTGCTTGGCGTGTTCAGCCCTGCGTTCGTCTATGAGGCAGCCAGGACCCGCTGGCGGCTCGCTGAGGCGCTCGCAGAGACTGCCCGCCGCGACGAGGCGCAGCAGCAGTGGCGGCAGGCCGTGGAGGCGGCCGACCAGCTCGGCGCCGCGCCCCTGCGCGCCGCGCTTGATACCTTGGCCCGCAGGGCCAGGCTCGGGCCTGCAGGCGCCACCCCCGTGGTCGGCCAGCCGAGCGGCGACATCACTGCGCTTACCGTCCGTGAGCGCGAGGTGCTACGGCTGCTCGCCGAGGGCAAGAGCAACAGGGAGATCGGTGCAACCCTGTATATCGCGCCGAAGACCGCCAGCGTGCACGTCTCGAACATCCTGGCCAAGCTTGGCGCCGCCAGCCGGACTGAGGCCGCCGCCGTCGCACACCGGCGGGGTCTGCTGCAGTCGGCACCTGCCGAACGTTGACCACCAACCTGTCGCTATCATCTCGTCTCGTGACTGGCCATGATCGTGCGGCGACAGGCCCGCGATCCGGCGGAGACCGAGGCCGGTCCGGCGTGTTGCGGCGGCCCGTCCTGCTGTTTACCGCCACCCGGAAACTGATCTATGGCCGGTTGGAGGAGATCCGGTTCAGCACTGGCGTCGCCATTTTCGTCGCCGGTGCCGCGATGACCGCGGTTGCGGTCGGCTTAACCACGGCCACGTGGCGCGGTGCGTCGCCCGTCCACACGGGCAACCACCGGTCCGTCCGGACCCCGTTAGCCGTCGAGGCGACATCGCCTTGGCCGACACCGGCTCGACCCTCTCCCCGGCCGCGAAGGCCGACGCAGCGCGCGCGGCCGAGGCGTCCAGCGCCCTCAGCACTGGACCAGCCGGCGTTTTTGCGGGCATCCGCCTCGCCGCGGCAGGCACTGGCGTGGCACTCTGAGCCGTCCCGCTGGCAGCGAGCGTTGCCGTACCCCTGGCGCGGCCAGGAGCCGTTTCCCCCGCGGGGCTATGACCCTTTTCGCTGGCGGGATCACCGGCGCGGAGCGTGGCCGTCTGGCTGGCGCGGGCAGCGCGCGCCCGGCCGGCCATGGGACGGGCCTGGCGGCGGCGCCCGTCACCGCTGACCGGCCCTCATCATGATCGTTACGGCTGCGCTCGGTACCGCCTCGTGACCACGAAGCCCCGCTGCCTGGTGACCGCGCAGCAAGATCGTCTTTACCTGCCGGTTGACAAGTCGGGGGGAACACCTCCTCAATAGCTGAGAGCCTGCGCGTGAGCTGGGGTTCCTGCGGCGCATAGCCTTGGCACGACCGGCCGCAGGACAGGCAGGGAGGCTCCTGATGCTCGTGGCTTTTTCGATCACACCCCTCGGCGTGGGGGAGGGCGTGGCCGATTACGTGGCCGACGCGGTCAAGATCGTCAGGGCGAGCGGCCTGCCGAACCGGACCGATGCCATGTTCACCACGGTCGAGGGCGCCTGGGACGAGGTGATGAGCGTGGTCAAGGAGGCGGTAGACGCCGTGGCCGCGAACGTCCCGCGGGTATCGCTCGTGCTCAAGGCCGACCTGCGGCCAGGGGTCAGCGGGGCGCTCACGGCCAAGGTCGAATCCGTGGAGCGCCTCCTGCGCCAATGACGGGCTCATTGTCCGCCGGGCCCGCGGATACGACGCCTGATCCCGGGCTGGCGTTTGACGTCGCGGCCCTGCGGCCCGGTCAGCCCGCCTGACCGTCCGCCGGTTCGAGCACGACCACGGGGATTTCCCTGCGCGTGTTTCGCTGGTAGTCGTCGTAGGCCCGCCAGGTGGCCGCCATCTCACGCCACATTTCCTGCTTCTCCGCGGGCTGAGCAGTGCGGGCGCGGGCGGTGAACTTCTCGCCAAGCACCTGAACGCCGACCTCCGGGTTCGCCTGCAGGTTCAGGTACCAGGCGGGGTGCGCGTCCGCGCCGCCCTTGGACGCGACCACCAGGTAGTCCCCGCCATACTTGCGGTAGATGAGCGGGGTCGAGTGTCTCTTGCCCGTGCGGCGGCCCGTCGTGGTGAGGATGAGAACCGTGGTGCCCAGCCAGTCGTGACCCTCGGCGCCGTCGGTTTCCCGGTAGCGCCTGACGTGTTCCTCACCGAACAGCATCGATGCCTCCTATCGTCTGTTCCGCGCGCTAGCGCGCCGCGGGGCGGTCCGCCGCGACCCGGTCAGCGTGGATGCGATCACATGTTTGGCAACAGTCACTTAAGGTCGGTTCATGCGGGGACCCGCTGACGATACCTTCGTGTCCGTCGCTCAGGCCACTCTCGACGGCATGCTGGAACGCCGCCCGGAACTGGCCACCGATCTCGGTGACCACCGTTACGACGACAGGCTGACGGTGGGCACGGCCCAGTACTACGAGGAATCGATCCGCTGGTACGGCGACAGGGTCGGCGACCTGGCGGCGATCGACCTCGCCCGCCTGTCACCGCAGAACAGGGTCGACGCGCAAATCCTCGCGAACAGGCTCAACCTGATCCGCTTCAACATGCGCGAGTCGCGCGAGCATGAGTGGAACCCGTTGCTCGCCAACCCCGGCCGCGCGATCTACCTGCTGATCGCGCGTGATTTCGCCCCCCTTCCGCAACGGCTGCGCAGTTTGGCGCGGCGCCTGACCGCTGTGCCTGAAGCGCTCCAGGCCGCCCGCGCCGTGGCGGGCCCGATGCCGAAGGTTCACCTCGAGACGGCGATCAGCCAGTTCGCCGGGACAGCGCGGCTGATCGGCGCGGAACTCGACAAGGTGGTGATGGACCCGTCCCCAGCCCGCGGCGAGGTGCTGTCGGCGCGCCTGGCGGCCGCGCGGGCGATCGACGAGCATCGCCAATGGCTGCAGCAGCGGCTTTCCGACAGCGGGCGGGACCGGGACTTCCGCGAGCCACGGATAGGAGCGGAGCGCTTCGCGCGCAAGCTTCGCCTCATCCTCGATGCCGAGTCGGAGGCCGGTGAGATCGTGTCGCGGGCCGAGTCGGATCTGGAGCGCGTCACCGCCCAGATCAGCGAGACAGCCGCGCGGCTGACAGGTGAGAGCCCGCAGAGGGCGGGACTGGTCCGGCGGGTGCTCGATTCGCTCGCCGCCGATGCGCCTGACGACACCACGATCCTGGACGTGGTGCGGCGCGCCTTCGACGAGCAGAGCCAGTTCGTACACGAACACGATCTCGTGACCACCTACGATGACGATCGTGTCGAGGTGATCGAGATGCCGGAGATCGACCGCGGCGTCTCCGTCGCGTACTGCGATGCGCCCGGCCCGCTCGAGGACGGCCCGGGCCCGACGTTCGTCGCCGTCTCACCGGCTCCGCAGGACTGGTCGCAGGAAAGGGTGAGATCTTTCTATCGTGAGTACAACAGGCACATGGTGCACAATCTCATGATCCACGAGGGAATGCCTGGTCATGTGGTCCAGCTACAGCACTCGCGGAGGTTCGCGGGCGACACGCCCGTGCGCGCGGCGCTTCGGTCAGGCTCGTTCGTGGAGGGCTGGGCCGTTTTCGCAGAACAGCTGATGGCCGAGCATCGTTACCCGGGTGAGGGGAACCCTGACGCCGTTCGCATGCAGCAGCTCAAGATGCAGCTACGGATGATCATTAACACCATTCTCGATGCCCGGGTGCACTGCGACGGCATGACCGAGAGCGAGGGAATGGCGCTCATGATCGGCCGCGGGCACCAGGAGGAGGGGGAGGCGGCCGGAAAGTGGCGCCGTACACTGCTGACCTCGACGCAGCTCTCAACGTACTACGTCGGCTTCACCGAAGTCGCCGACCTCGCGACCGAACTACGCGCGGCTAATCCTGAATGGCCTGCGCGGCAGTTGCACGACACGATGCTTGCCCACGGCTCGCCCGCCGTCCGGCACTTGCGCACCCTTTTGCCCCGGACCGATTAGCCGATGCGCTGGCGCGTCGGCGACGCGGGGCACCTCCCTTGCCCGATGCTCCCACTGGCTATTCCTTGCGGCCGACACCGCCGAACGCGCCGAAGCGCTCAGGGCTGGAGTCCACGTCGCCCGGCGAGTCAGGCCGCCAGAGCGGCAGGTGCACGAGCCCTGGCTCGACCAGGGTGAGCCCGCGGAACTGCGCAAGGATCTGTGCCTTCGAGCGCAACACGATCTCCGTGGCGGTGCGGGCCGAGAGCTTCTGGGCCTCCACGACCTCGGGCGGCTGATCCTCGTAGGTGACGTGCGAGATGACCACATAGCTCCCAGGCACGACCGCGTCACGGAGCTGGCCTACGATTCCCGGCGGGTCATCCTCGTCACGGATGAAATGCATAATCCCGGCCAGCAAGATCGCTGTCGGCTTGCTCAGGTCGAGCAGCCGGGTCAGCTCAGGATCAGCCAGGATCTTGTGTGGTTCACGCACATCCGCATGCAGCGCGGTGACCAGGTCATTGCCCGCGAGAATCGCGCGGCTGTGCGCGATCGCCACCGGGTCGATGTCGACATATGCGATCCGCGCCTGCGGGAAGATCTGCTGGGCGATCTCGTGCACGTTTCCCACTGTCGGGATACCCGAGCCGATGTCGAGGAACTGCCTGATGCCGTCTTCGAGCAGGAAGCGCACCGCCCTGCGAAGGAAATCCCGCCCGGCCCGCATGGTGTCGCCCACGTTAGGGGTCATCCGCGCGATCTGGTCGGCTAGCTCACGGTCGACGGCAAAATTGTGGGCGCCGCCGAGAAAGTAGTCGTAGACGCGGGCCGCGCTTGGCGTGTCGACGTCTACGTCCGTTGGCGCCCAGTCAGGCCGCTTCTCGGTCATGGCAACCCCTATCTGTCCTGCCACCGGCCAGCCTAGCGGCGGCGGACCGCCGCAGTTAGCGATGCGATGACGACCAATTGCGCTTATTGTCTCGGTACAGAAAGTACTACCATGATCGCTAATAGTCATTCGCCACGCACGGGGACTGTGCGACCAGGTGCAGGAGCGCGGGATGAGCAAACGAGGCGGGGACGGGCACACCCGTGGCCAATCCGATCCGGACCGCATGGCCGCCCCGGGCAGCCAGCTCATTGCCGACTGGGCGGCGGCGCTCGTCAAGGCCAGTCACGTGCCGATGAGCTCAGCCGAAGTGCTGCGGCTTCTTGATGATCTAGCCAGCCGACTGGTCACCATCATGACGGGCTCACCCTTCCAGCCACAGGATGCAGCGGAGGTCGGCTCGGCGCTCGTCAACGCGCATTTCGTTGGTGTCACCGCACTCGGGTCAAGCCTGCGTGCATTCCGCTACATCGCGAGGCAGATGGCAGACCCGGACGCCGGACCGGACGCCGGTGAGCGGTTTTGCGCCGTCCAGGAGGCCATCACCACTGGCTACGTACGGGCGTTGCGCGAGCGCACTCTTGCCGAGCAGGAGTCGATCAGGAAGGCGGAGATCGCCGCCCGCCGCCGCGCCGAGGATGCGTTGCGCGCGAGTGAAGCACGCTTCCGTGCCGTGTTCACCGAGGCTGCTATCGGCATCGGTCTCGCCGACCGTGATGGCCGGATCGTCGAGGCAAATCAAGCCTTCGCGCGTATGCTCGGCTATACGCCCGCCGAGTTCTTGCAGCTCAACGTGACCGACTTTACCCTGCCCGAGGACATGCCCGGGATGTGGGAGAGCTACGCGGCGCTCGTCAGGGGCGAGCTCGAGTGTGTCCGCACCCAGAAGCGCTACCGCAGGAAGGACGGCGGCCTGGTGTGGACAAACCTCACCGCGTCCTTGATCAGGGATGCCCACGGCGAGCCAAGATACACACTCGCGTTGCTCGAGGATGTCTCCGATCGCCGCCTGCTCGAGGAGCGACTGCGTTACCAGGCACTGCACGACCCGCTGACCGGCTTGCCCAACCGCACGCTGTTCTTCGACCGGCTCACCGGCGCCCTCGGCAACCCTGACGGCCGGATCGGCATCTGCTACATCGACCTGGACGACTTCAAGCTGATAAACGACACACTGGGCCACGGCACCGGTGACCAGCTGCTCATCGCCGTTGCGGAGCGCCTTGACCTGCTCGTCGGCGCTTCAAATGGGCTCGTCGCACGCATGGGCGGCGACGAGTTCGTGGTACTCATCGGCGAATCGGGAGACCTGGCGCAGCTAACTGAGCTCGCCAGGGGCCTGCTTGCGGAAATCGCGCGGCCCTTCGCTATCGGGGAGCACTGCATCAACATCAGCGCCAGCATCGGGATAGTGGAGCGTCCTGTCACTGGCACGACCGCCGCTGACGTTATTACGGACGCCGATGGAGCGTTGTACTGGGCCAAGTCGGAGGGTCCAGGCGAGTGGGCGGTCTACGATCCAGGCCGCAAAGCGGCAGACGCCACCCGCCTCACGCTAACCGCCTCGATTCGCACGGCATTGGAACGTGGCGAGTTCGCTGTCACATACCAGCCCATCGTCGAGTTGCCGGGCGCCACGCTCCAGGGCGCCGAGGCGCTGCTGCGCTGGAATCATCCGACGCTCGGCACGCTCCCGCCAGATACGTTCATCGCGCTCGCCGAGGCTAGCGGGGTCATCACGGCGCTCGGCCGCTGGGTCATCGAGGAGTCATGCAAACAAGCGGCCAGCTGGCAGCAGATCCGGCCGGAGTCCGCGCCCTTCGTCAGCGTCAATTTGTCTGTCCGGCAGGCGGCCGCCACCGATCTCGTTGACGACGTCGCGAGGCTCCTCGAGCAGGCGGGCCTGCCCCCGCATTTGCTCCAACTCGAGCTCACGGAGGGGGCCCTGGTGGAGGCCGGCGGCCGGCCGCTCGAGGCGCTGCAGAAGCTCTCAGGCATGGGCGTGCGGATCGCGGTCGACGACTTCGGCACGGGGTACTCCAACCTCGCCTACCTGCGCCGGCTGCCGGTCGACACGCTCAAACTGCCTGCGTCGTTCGTCCGCGAGATCTCCCCGGCGGTGACGGGGTGCGGCAGCGCTGGTCCTGCGGGCCGGCCCTACCTCAGCGGCCAGCCAGGTTCACCCGACCTCGGCCGCCAGCCGGCTCCGGCCCGCGCGCCGGGCCGTGCGGACCCCGCGGACGAACCCATTATCTCCGCGCTTGTTGGCCTCGCCCACACCCTCGGCCTGACAGTGACCGTCGAGGGCGTCGAGAACGGCGAGCAAGCCGTCCGCCTCACCGCCCTCGGTTGTGACACGGCCCAGGGGTGGTACTACGCCCGTGCGGTCCCAGGCAACGACATCACCGCGCTACTCCGTCTGAACGCTCGGCCTTCCTTTGGCCCTTTGCATCCCTTTTCCGCGGCGGGTTGACCGCCGCAGGCCCTTCGCACCCCTTTTCTACGGCGGGTTGACCGCCGCTGGCCCATGGGCCGAGCCGGGAACCCTGGATGGAGCTGGGTACTCTGCGCAGCGAACGGGAACGTACACGAAAAGTAACGGGCCGAGCGTGCGCACGCGGGTCACGTGCGTACCTTGCGGCCTAGGCGGATCATCTTCTGTGATAGGGGACCACGATCAGCATGGGGGTGAAAGCCGGTCGGCCGGAGCACGGTGCGCCGGGCCGCGCCCGCCGTGCGAAGTTGCCTTCGGCGAGGCCGGAAGCCGCGGAGTCCGGTGCTGCGGGATCCGAATGGGCCCGGTCCGCGGCAGTAGTGGCCGCGCTCGCGCAGGCGATTTTCTCCGGCACACCCGAGGCCATCATCGTGGTCGACGACGCCGGGCGGATCGCTGAGTTCAATCCCGCGGCCGAGGCCGTCTTCGGGTGGCGGCGCGAAGATGCGATCGGCAAGGACATGGCCAGGCTCCTCATCCCCACGCGACGGCGCCGCGCATACCGCAGCGCCCTGAACCAGTTCTGGCACACTGGTGACACGGGGTCACCGCGGTTCCACCGCAGGTCCGCGACGACCGCGCTCCGCGCCGATGGTAGCGAGTTCCCTGTTGAGTCGACGCTGCTGCCGCTCACCGTCGCAGGCGCGAGGTTCTGCTGCGAATTCATCAGGGACACCAGCGACATTGCGCAGGCAGCATCAGCCCTCGCCATGAGCGAACAGCGGTTCAGGCTGCTTTCCACCCTTGCTCCGGTCGGCATACTGCAGACGGACGCGAATGGCGCGACGGTCTTCGTCAACGACCGATGGTGTGCGCTGACCGGGTTGAGCAGGGACGAGGCGCTCGGCAAAGGCTGGGCCGGTGTGCTCGGTCGCGAGTACGCCGAAATCGTTACGGCGATATGGGAGGACACAAGCACCGCGGGCCAGGAGTTCCAAACTGAACTCCCGCTTCGCCCCGACACGGCCTCCGCGACGTGGGTACAGAGCGCCGCGGTGCCGTTGCGCGACGAGAGCGGCCACATGGTCGGTTACCTCGGCACGATGACGGACATTTCGGCGCGCAAGGCGGCGGAGGCCGAGCGAGAGGAAATGCTCGCCGCTGAGCGGGACGCCCGCAGGAAAGCTGCCGAGAACGCCGAACGGCTGGTCAGGCTTGTCACCGCGCTACCCGCTGCGGTCCTCATCGAGGACGAGTGCCGACGGATCGTACTGGTCAACGACTATTTCTGTGAGTTGTTCCAGATCTCGGCGCCATCGTCCGACCTCACAGGTGCAAGCGCCGCGGAGGTCATCGACGAAACCAAGCGCGTCGCCGCCGATCCGGATAGGTTCGCCTTCCGTATTCGCCAAATCATCGCCGCCCACGAACTTGTCGCCGACGAGGAGATCGTATTCGCCGACGGCCGGATCTACGACCGCGACTACGTCCCCGTGATTGTCGGCCAGGAGCGGCATGGCCTGCTCTGGCTGTACTGGGAGGTAACCGAGCGCAGGGCAGCCGACCGGCAGCGCGAGCGCATCCTTGTTACCGAACTCCAGGCCAGGAAGGTGACCGACGCCGCGCGCAGGAAACTCGCCGAGCAGAATCAGCGGCTGCGGGAACTTGACGAGCTCAAGTCTCAGTTCATGGCCACGCTTTCGCATGAGCTGCGGAGCCCGCTCACCTCAATCGTGTCGTTCACCGGCCTGCTCAGGGAAGTCGGGCCGACGTCGCCGGAGGCAACCGAGTTCCTGGACATTATTGAGCGCAACTCGGACCGGTTGCTGCGGCTCGTCTCCGACCTGCTCCTGCTCGGTCACCTCGAGGCCGGTTCATTGCCGCTTGAGCTCGCTCCGCAGTCGGCTGCCGAACTCGTCCAGGAAGCGGTGCTTGCCAGAACGGCTCCCGCGCAGGGCCGGGGCGTAACGATCGAGCTAGAGTCCGAGGACGGGCCGCCGCTTCGGCTCGACCGCCTCCGCATGCTGCAGGTCATCGACAATCTCATCTCGAACGCGATCAAGTTCTCCGATCCAGGGAGCATCGTCCGCGTCTCGGCGCATTACGAAGGCAATGAGTGGCGGATCGACGTTGCCGACTCCGGCATCGGCATCCCCACGGAGGAGCAGGACAGGATCTTCGAGCGTTTCTTCCGCGCTTCCAATGCGCGGATCGAGGCGGTGCCGGGGACCGGCCTTGGGCTCTCCGTTGTGCAGGCGATCGTCGAACTGCACGGCGGCCGCCTGGAGATGCGGAGCACGCCGGGTAAGGGCACCACGTTCAGCGTATTTCTCAGGTCGGCGCATTGACGACCCAGATACTGCTCATTGAGGACGATCCGGACATCGCCCTGGCGGTCCGCACCGTACTCGGCCGCGCAGGGTTCGACATCGGCACCGCCGATGACGGCCGTGCCGGTTTGCGAGCGTTCCACGACCGCCACCCCGGCCTTGTCGTGCTCGACATAGGCCTGCCTGGCCTTGACGGCTGGCAGGTACTCGAACGCATCCGCGACATGAGCGACGTTCCTGTACTGATGCTAACCGCCCGCGGCCACGAGGCCGACAAGGTCAGGGGACTGCGGTCAGGCGCCGATGATTACCTCACGAAGCCGTTCGGCAACCAGGAACTGGTCGCCCGGGTGCAGGCGCTACTGCGCCGCGGCCGTGGTGAGGAACCGGCGCCTGAGGTCTACGACGACGGTCGGCTGCAGGTGCACTTCGCGTCCAGGGAGGTCCTGGCCGATGCGGCGCCAGTCTCCCTTACGCCCATTGAGTTCCGCCTGCTTGCCGCCCTCGTCCGGCACGCAGGCCAGGTTCTCTCCCCCGAACAGCTGCTCGAGCAGGCATGGAATGATCCGCTGCGGATCGGCCCGGACCGGGTCAAGTTCGCCATACTCCGGCTGCGCAAGAAGCTCGGCTGGCGCGCCACCGACTCGTCCATCCAGGCTGTCCGCGGGTTCGGCTACCGCTACCTACCGCCCAGTTCATTAACCGCTGGCCCATCGCTGCGTCCCGGCACGGCTCTCGTGCGGGGACGTGCCGCCTGACGGCATGCGGGCGGACTTCTGGCCTCAACTCGGGCCGGCCGTGCGGATCAAGTTCTTCCCTGGCTGGTTGCTACCTGCAACCGGCCAGCAACCGGTTAGCGAACGGCAAGGCTACCCACGCCCAGCAGCATGCACGTGTGAGCAACATCGGAGCGGGCCTCAGCCGCAGAAAGATCCTTGTCGTCGAGGACGACCCGGCTGCCGCGCGCTTCGTCGTCTATGTGCTCGGCGAGCGCGGCGGCTTCGATGTGAGTCATGTCACGGATCCAGTCGTCGCTCTCCAGCGCATCGCCGATGAGGCCTGGGATCTGGTACTCACCAATCTCGATCTTCCGCGGATGACCGGGCTGGATCTGCTCGCCTCGGTCCGGCGCATCGCACCCGGCCTGCCCGTTGCCATTACCACCGGCCGGGCCATGAGTGCAGCGCATGCACACGCCCTGCGGCGGCACGCAGACGCGTTCCTGGAGAGGCCAATACAGCCACAGCGGCTCACCACGGTCGCCACGGCGCTCATCGGAAACCGGCCGCAGCCGCCATGACATGCCGCCAGGTGCCCAGGAATGGCCACCCGGCTGCCCAGGCGCTCAAGGCACCGGCGCCCGGTGCGATGCGGCATGCTGCCGAGGGATCCATATTGCTATCGCAACCATGGCCGCCACCGGCCTGGTCAGGCGACGTGGCGCGTACCCGGCTTTTTGATCGACGGCATCAGAGAGGTGAGCTGGGCGGCCTGATCGGCCTTGGCTTTATCGCGCGCCAGCCGTTCGTCGGCCCCCCGCATCGCCGCCCCAAGGCGGGCCTCGGCTTCGCGCCTGTGACGGCGCGTCACAGCCCGCCTGCGGAGGCGTTCAGCAACGGAGAGAACCACGACAAGGACGACCACTGCGATGACAGCGAGCATGATCCCCTTCACCATCGGTAGCACCTGCACCTTCCACTACACTTCCAGTATCACCCGGCGGCCAGGTGGCTCGCGCACCAGTCACGCCCGGCGGGGATGCGGATCTGGTAAATCTTCGCCGCTGCGGAAGATCGCCTGCGGATAGCCGCGCGGATGCGGCAGCCGGACCCCCGCAGATCGCGAACAGATAGCGAATAGGCACCCGCGGATCGGCGAAAGACTCACGGCCAGGAACCGAGCCGACATTCGGGCACCAGCGCGGCGGTCGCGCGAAATCGAGTTACCCTGCGTGAGAGGATTCCCGGCGCCGGCGGGGGTCGTGGCAGAATTCTCAACGCTGGCCTGCGGCGTGTTCGCGTCGAAATGTACCGGGGGTCGGCGTCGGCGTCCCAGTCGGTGCGCCGACAGGCTCGTTAAGGCCAGGACCCCGGCGCCACGGCGTGACAGCGGCGGCAAACGGCTGGTCACGGCAACACGGGCTAGTGAGCGGTAAGTACCAAAGGGAGCACCCCCGATGAGGATGTCCAACCTGTTCGGCATGACGTTGCGGGCCGCGCCGGGCAAGACGGAGGCCGAGGGCCACCAGATGCTGCTCCGTGCCGCCTTCGTCCGCCAGCTAGGCACGGGGATCTTCTCGTTCCTGCCACTCGGCTGGCGTTCGCTGAAGAAGATCGAGAACGTCATACGCGAGGAGATGGACGCGGCCGGCGGCCTGGAAATGCTCATGCCAGTCGTCCACCCCGCCGAGCTATGGAAGGCCACCGGGCGCTACTACACGGTTGGCCCTGAGCTTGCGCGCTTCAAGGACCGCCGTGGCCGCGACGTGGTGCTTGCGATGACCCACGAGGAGGTAGTCGCCGAACTGTGCAAGGGCGAGATCAACTCCTACCGCGACCTGCCGCGCCTCGTTTATCACATCCAGACCAAATTCCGCGATGATCCGCGGCCGCGGGCCGGCCTCATCCGCGTTCGCGAGTTCACCATGAAGGACGCCTACAGCCTCGCCACAGACGAGGCAGGGCTCGACGCCCAGTACCGGGTCCAGTATCAGGCGTATTTCAACATCTTCAACCGGTGCGCGCTGCCAGTGATCGCCGTTGGCTCGGACGTCGGAATGATGGGCGGAAGCCTCGCGCACGAGTTCATGTACCTGACCCCGATCGGCGAGGACACGCTTGTTCTCTGCGACAACTGCGGCTATTCGGCGAACAGGCAGGTCGCGGCCTTTGCCAAGCCGAAGCCGCCGCAGGCGGCGGCGCTCCCGCTCGAACGGGTCGCCACGCCGGGCACCGCGACCATCGATTCGCTCGCAGCGTTCCTGCGGGTTCCAGCGAACAAGACCGCCAAGGCGATGTTCATGGCCACAGAACGGGAACGCCGGGACGGCTCTTTCGTGGTCGAGCCGATCGTGGCCATCATCCGGGGCGACCATGAACTGAACGAGACGAAGCTCGCCAACGCGGTCAAGGCCACAGACCTGCGGCCGATGACGGAGGAAGAGATAGCCCAGATCGGAGCGGTGCCCGGATACGGCTCACCGATCGGCGTGACTGGCGCCACGGTGGTCATCGACGACCTGGCGGCATCCTCGCCGAACCTGGTCGCGGGTGCCAACGAGGAGGGCTATCACCTTCTCAACTCCAACCACGGACGTGACTACACTGCCAACGTCGTGGCGGACATCATCGCCGCAGGCGACGGCGACGCGTGCGTCGTCTGCGGAACGCCGCTGCGGACGACGCGCGGCGTCGAGGCAGGAAACATCTTCAAGCTCGGCAGCCGCTACTCGGCCGCGGTCGGCGCGACGTTCCTCGGCCCTGACGGACAGGAGCACCCGGTCGTCATGGGCAGCTACGGCATCGGGCTTGACCGGCTGCTCGCGTGCGCGGCCGAGGAACACCACGACAGCCGCGGCTTGCGCCTGCCGATCACCATCGCGCCCGCGCAGGTTCACATCTGCCGCCTGGGTGCGGGCAGATCTCCGGCTGCCGAGATCGCCGATCGGCTGTATGCGGAGCTGCAAGCGCTTGGGGTGGAGGTGCTCTACGACGATCGCGGTGAGCGGCCGGGCGTGCAGTTCGCTGACGCCGACCTGATCGGCGTCCCGCTCCGGGTGACCGTGGGCGAAAAATCGCTCGCCCGGGGCGGGGTCGAGGTGAGGCGCCGGGACGGCGACACGGTCGAGCTGGTGCCGGTCGAGAAAGCTCCAGAACGCCTGACGGGGGAGATACGCGGCATGTTCGAGGAGATCGCCGCCAAGGTGGTCCCGGTGGTCCCGCCTGATCCAACGCCCTGAAACCGATGGCCATCGGGTGCCCGATGTGGCGCCCTGCGGCCCCGGGCCATGGGGTGTCACGAGCCCGGCGGCCCGATTCGATCGAAACCCGTCCAGGATGTCACACGCCAAGCACCGTGAAGCACCGGCCGTTCCTGTGCCAGACGCTCTTGGTGTGGTAGCCGAGTGGCTCAGCCTGTGCGGCGAGTGCGGGCGCGCCGATCCTTGCCCAGCCGAACTCCGGACCGCAGGCGTCGATCCGGACGCGGTGGAATTCGTCGATATCTGCTGACTCGGTTTCGACAAGCAACTGCGCGTCGGCCGGTCTGAGCAGTTTCCGCACCCGCCGCAGGAGTGCGGCGGGGTCACCGCCGATGCCAATGTTCCCGTCGATCAGCAGCGCATGAGGCCACCGGCCTTCTCCAGGCAGCCGGTCGAAAATGGAGCGCCGCAGCGCCGTGGCGCCCGCGGCCCGGGCCAGCAGGACAGCCACCGGCGAGACGTCGATGCCGAGCGCTGGGATCCCTCGCGCGGCAAGCTCGGCGGCCAGCCGGCCCGGTCCGCAGCCGATGTCGACCGTTGGTCCCACGCAGCGGTCGAGCAGTTCCATCTCCGCCGGACCTGGCTGAGCGGTGAACCTGGCAATGTCGAGGACAATCCGCGTGCCGGTCGTCGAGTACAGCGTGACATTCGTGGCGGGCTCGCCAGCCCGCGCCGCGGGCGCCGCCGGTTGCGTCTGTGCTGACGCCCACAACGCTCGCGCGTAGCCAGCGGCCCACCCGCCCGCGTCACGATGCCGCGGCCCGGCCGACGGCACGGGCATCCCCGTCCCCGCGTCCTCGAGCAAGGTCACCGCAGCGTGGCCGTTCCTGGTGCTGGCTGCGACGCCACGCGTCGCGGCGGTGGGCGGCGCGGCCGGGGCGCCGTCGTTCGCAGCAGCTTCGCGAACCTGCTCCGCGGGCACAACCGGGCAACCGCGTACGCGTCGGCGGCGGTGTCGACGTCGCGCAGTATGGGTAGCAACGTGGTCCGCATACCAATGGACCGCAACCGCGCAAGCTGGGCCAGCCCCGTATCTGATCGCGACATCCGGACGCCGCCGACGGCGCGCAGTATCAGGTCGGGGTCGGGCGCGCGAAACCCGAGGGCCCAGAAACCACCGTCGCTAGCCAGTCCGATCAGCGCGTCGGCGCCCTGCCAGCAGGGCCGTAGCAGTTTCCTGCCGACCTGGGGAGTGTCCATGCCGATCAGCAGCGCAGGGCCGCGGGCGTGCTGCGCGGCGGCCGCGAAGGCGGCCGCGATCCGGATGTCGAGGCCGCCTTGGACCTGCGGGATGACGGCGAAACCTGGCGGCAGCCAGCCCCCAGGAGTTCCGTCGAGTGCCAGGATTGGCCGGCCCGATGCGGCGGCCAGCACGTTGTGCAAAGTGTCCGCGAGCGCGGCCTCGGCAAGCGCGGCGGACTCGGCCGCGCTGAAAGGCGGACTGAGCCTTGTCTTGGCGCGGCCGGGGACGGGCGCCTTGGCGATGACGATCAGGGTAGTCATCCGGTCGCCGCTTTCCAGGCCTGGCGCATGTCATGGATCGCGCGCAACGTTCCCGCCAGCGTCCCTGTCACCTTGGACCGGCCGGTGCGCGGCGCGTAACGAACGTCTGCCTCGGTGATCCGCCATCCGGCCCGGGCGGCGGCGAGCACCATTTCAAGCGGGTACCCGAACCGGCGGTCGCTTAGGCGGAGCGCGAGCAGCGGCTCGCGCCTCGCCGCGCGCATCGGGCCGAGATCGCGCAACGGGGCGCCGGTGGTACGCCGGATGCGCCGGGCCAGCAGCAGGTTGGCGATCCGCGCGTGCGATGGCCAGGCACGGATGCTGCCCGGGCGGCGGCGGCCGACTGCCAGGTCGGCGTCGCCAGCCAGCACAGGCGCAGCGACGAGGGGCAACTCTGCGAGGTCGAGCGAGCCGTCACAGTCGCAGAAACAGACGACCTCGGCCGACGCCGCGTGCAAACCGGCGTCACACGCCGCGCCGAACCCGCGGCGCGGCTCATACACGACCTGCGCGCCGAGGCGTCTGGCGATCTCGGCGGAACCGTCCGACGATCCGTTGTCCACCACGATCGCACGGTAACCGGCCGGCAGCCGGCCCAGCACATACGGCAAGGCGCCGGCCTCGTCCAGGCACGGCAGCACTACGTCGGCAACCGGGACGCGGGCCGGGCGGTCGCTAGCCAGCCGGCCATCTGCCGACAGGGCATCCCGCGACGGGGCATCAGCCAGCGCCACCCTGGCAGGCCGCGAGGCGGCCGGGGCACTGCGGCTCAACAGCACCCGCGCCAGGGTCACGATGGCGACGACCGCGGCAGCCGTTAGGTATCCAAGCACAATGCCCCGCGTGTACGTGATCCCAGCGTCCTTGCCGAAGATCGGCAGGTAGGCGGCGAAGGCCAGCGGGAGCCACTCCGCCCGCCCGGCGAGCGCGGCCAGCGCGACAACCAGTTCGGTGTACCACGGGTACGCCGGCGAGGTGAGGATGAGCGCCACCCCGACCATCACGACTGCGCCATCGGCCGACCGCCGCGGATCCGTGCACCGCATCACGAGCAACGCCGTAGCCGCGATGATCGCCAAGGCCGCGGGGGCGCACCAGGCGGCCGGCAGGACCTGCCGCAGCAGCGCGAACCGCGTGCCGTTGCCGTAACCCTCCTCCTGGAGGTAACCGGGCAGGTAGCCGAGCACATGGCCACCGACAGCGAGCACGTGGGGCAGATAAACCGCCGCCACCGCTGCTACGGCGGCCGACGCGATCGCGACCGGCCTGCGGCGCACGACCGCAGGTCCGATCAGCGCTGGGTAAAGCTTGGTTGCAACCGCAAGCCCCAGCAGGCTCCCGCCCACCGCGGCCCGGCGCCGGCCTCGCGCATCCGAGAGCACGACGAGCGACGCAACCGTCAGCCCGACCGCGATGACGTCGACGTGCGCGTCGTTTCCTGCCTCGAACGCGACCGTCGGGCACCACGCCCACAGCACGGCGGTCCGCGGGTCGCGACCCAGCCTGCGCAGGCCGACAAGCAGCGCCCCAGCGACCGCGAGCGCCGCGAGCGCCGCAGCGGCCTGCATCGGCCGCGTACCCGCGCCGGGAGGTGACGCCTCGTCGACCGCGAAAAAGTACGCTTCGGCGACGGGCGGGTAGATCGTGTGCACCCGGGGGCGGTTAATTTTCGAGCAGCCCGGCACGAGCATCGCGCCCGGCCGGTCCGGATCTGGCGTACCCGGCCTTACACACCAGTGCGAGGTAGCGGGCCATAGGACAGGGTCGCGCAGGCCCGCGAGCTCTGGCGCCGCTGGGACGTATGTATAGGGGTCGATGCCGGCGGCCTGCACCCGTCCATCCCAGATGTAGCGGAAGACGTCGTCCGACAGGTGCGGCGGCCCGCTGAACGCGGCCACCTCCATCGCCGCGCCACCGGCGAGGATCAGCGCCACGGCGAGGCGGACCGGGATGCGCGTGACGAGTAGCGCCCCGGCCCCGAACACCAGCCACGCCACGACAAGGATGAGCAGATCGCTGAGGCCATAGCGGTGCCTGATGCCCGAGTGGACACCCACGAACACCAACGCGGTCAGCGCGGCCGCCGCGGCGACCGCACCGAGCACCCTGAGTTTCAGCACACGATCGAGCCTCGCACCCAGCGTCACCGTCTCGGTGGATTCTGCGACTCACGTCACCGGACCGTAAGGACTTTCCGCAGGTCCCCGGGCGTCTGATGAGGTTGCATCAGGAGCATGGGGAAGCTTCGGGCCGCGCCGTTCCGCGACGGTGCGTTCCACGGCGACCTGCACGACGAGCGAACCCTCATCGCTGGTCGGCATCGCACGTGGCATCGCGTTCGGTATCGCCTTCGTGACCGGCCTCATCGGTCATCTGTTGCAGCATCCGCCGTCCTGCCGCCCCGGCGCACCAGGCCGGTGTGGATCAACCGCTTCAGGCAGGGCTTGCACGTGGCAACGGGCAACACGCCTGAATGGCGCTCCGCCTTCGGTCGACCACGGCTACCCGGCACGGTCTGTTCCTGTCACCCCACGTCCCGCACCACGCCAATCTGTCCTTCTGGCTCGCGGCCAGCGGATCGCACACGACGCGATGCTCGCCCCCATCGTCTGCGCGCTGTGCTGGGCTGGCAGGCGGCTGCTGCCTGCCCGGATGAGACCGTGGGCCGCCGGTGCTATGTTCGGGGGCGGCGCTACGTTCCTCGTCGCGCTGCCCGCGTTGCCGCGGGCGGGACAAGACCCCAATCCGGCCGTGCTTCCCCTCGAATACGGGCGCAACACCGTGGTCGTCGTCCTTCTTGTGATCGGGATGACGATTGCCGCGGCCGGCCTGACCGCGCCGGGACGAGGCGGGCGGCAAGCCCTCGGGCGCGCCCGGGCAGCGCCGCACGAGGACGCAGAAGACCACGAAAGGATCCGCCGCCGACAGCAAGGCAATCACCCCTATGACCGGGAACCCTAAGCTCACGTCCATGGACACCGCCGATGTGCTGGTGGTCGACGACGACCCGACGGTCGCCGAGGTCGTCGCCACCTATCTGCAGCGGGCCGGCCACCGGGTGCGCCGCGCCGCCGACGGTTACGAGGCGGTCGCCGCCGCGGAAGCTCGGCTGCCCGACCTGGTCGTGCTCGACCTGATGCTGCCAGGCATCGACGGCATCGAGGTGCACCAGCGGATCCGGGAGCTTGGACCGGTCCCGGTGATCATGTTGACCGCACGGGGCGAGGAGAGCGACCGGATCCTCGGCCTGGAGACTGGTGCCGACGACTATGTGACCAAGCCCTTCAGCCCGCGCGAGCTTGTCCTGCGCGCGCAGTCCGTGCTGAGCCGGGCCCGCAGCGGGCCAGGTAGGGCACAGTCGGCCGCCGCCGTCTACCGGGCGGGTGACCTGAAACTCGACGTCGCTGGCCGCCACGCGGAGCGTGCGGGCGTGCTGCTTGAGCTGACGGTCAGGGAATTCGACCTGCTCGCGTTCTTCATGGCTCACCCCGGCCGGGCGTTCAGCAGGGACGAGTTGATGCGCCGGGTGTGGGACTGGGAGTACGGCGACATGTCCACCGTCACGGTGCATGTGCGGAGGTTGCGCGAGAAGATCGAGGACGATCCGGCGCGGCCGGCCCGGATCGCTACGGTGTGGGGCGTTGGCTACCGCTTCGACGCGCCCGGTGGTACCCGGTGAGCGACACCATGGAGATGATCGGGATAGCCGCGGGCGGCGCGGCTTGTGTCGGTGTCGTCGGCTTACTCGTGCTACGGCTGCTGCGCGGCCGGTCACTGCGCGCCGCCCTGTTCGCGATCGCGCTCGCCAGCGTGCTCGCCATGGCGGCGGGCGTCGTCGGCGCGGCGCATGCGATGTTCATCTCGCAGGCTGACTTCGGAACCGTCCTGGTCATCTGCGTCTCGGCTGGGGTGGTAGCGCTCACCATGGCCGCGCTGCTCGGGCGCAGCGTCGCCGCCGACAGCAAGGCGCTGCGGTCGGCGCTGCGGGTCCTCGGCAGAAATCCGGAGCACATCACCAGGCGGCCGGCCGGCCCGCCATCGGCGCCCAGGCTCGCCACCGCCGAGATGGCCGAGCTCAGCCGTGAGCTCGCCGCGACAAGCACGCGGCTGGCCGAATCGCGCGACAGGGAACGAGCACTCGAGCGGTCGCGCCGCGAACTCGTCGCCTGGGTGTCTCACGACCTGCGCACACCGCTGGCAGGCCTGCGCGCGATGGCCGAGGCACTGGAGGACGGGGTGGCCGCCGACCCTGCGCGCTACTACGTTCAGATGCGACAGGCGGTTGAGCGGCTCTCCGGTATGGTCGGCGACCTCTTCGAGCTTTCCAGGATCCACGCAGGGGCGCTGCGGCTATCGCTGCAACAGGTATGGCTCGCCGACCTCGTCGACGACGCGGTGGCGGGCGCCCACCCGCTCGCCCAGGCGCGGCGGGTGAGGCTCGCGGCCGACATCTACGCGCCGATGGCGGTACGGGCCGACGCGCGGGAAATGTCACGTGCACTGACCAACCTCGTGGTCAACGCGATCAGGCATACTCCGAGCGACGGCACGGTCCGGGTCGCGGCCGGCCAGCACGCAGGCTACGCGGTGCTCACCGTGACCGACGCCTGCGGTGGAATACCCGAGGCGCACCTGTCGCGGGTGTTCGACGTCGCGTGGCGGGGCAGCGACGCGCGAACACCCGACCTTTACGCCGGCGCTGGACTCGGCCTGGCGATCGTACGCGGCATCGTCGAGGCGCATTCAGGCAAGGTGGACGTGCGCAACATCACCGGCGGCTGCCGGTTCGAAGTCAGATTGCCCGTTCCTGCGTGGTGAGGCAGGAGAACTCGGCAAGCCCGTCAGCGAAGCTGACCCGGGGGCACCAGCAGAGCTCGCTGCGGAGCCGCTCGCTCGAGGCGACGATATGGCGGACATCTCCGAGCCGGTACTCGCCGGTCACCTTCGGCTGCGGCCCCCCAACCACCCTGGAGAGCTCTGCCGCGAGTTCGCCGACGGTGCGCGGGGTACCGCTGCCGACATTGAACGCCCGGAATGCTCCAGCTACGGGATCGGCGACCCACCGGGCTGCCACCGCGTTCGCCTGCGCCACGTCGCGTACGTGCACGAAATCGCGGAGTTGCGCACCGTCCTCGAAGACGCGCGGCACCTCACCGCGGGAAAGAGCGGAGCGGAAGATCGCGGCAACACCAGCATAGGGGGTGTCGACCGGCATCCGCGGACCGTAGACGTTGTGGTAACGCAACGCGGCGACGGCCCCGCCCGTGGCACGTGCCCACGACGCGGCAAGGTGCTCCTGCATGAGCTTCGTCGCGCCATAGACGTTGCGCGGATCCGCGGGAGCGTCCTCGCTGACCACGCCGGTCAGCAGCGGCACACCGCAGTCTGGGCAGCGGGGCTCGTACCGGCCGACTTCCAGATCGGCCACCAGCCGCGGGCCCGGACGCCTGATCCCGTGCAGCGGGCACTCGTAACGGCCCTCGCCATAGATCACCATCGAGGACGCGAGCACGAGGCGCCGCACCCCCGCTGCCGCCATCTCGGCGAGCAGCACCGCGGTGCCGAGGTCGTTTCTGCTCACATACTGCGGAGCGTCGCCGAAACCAGTACCAAGGCCGACCATCGCCGCCTGATGGCAGACGAGATCGACCCCCCGCAGCGCCGCCGCCACTGCTTCCGCGTCGCGAACATCCGCACGGGCGTGGCGCATGCGCGCAGGAATGATGTGGTCCGAGCCGGGGGCGGCCCGATCGGTGGGGGCGGCCGCGTCGGCCGCCCCCGGCTCGTCTGCGGATACCGACGGCGCGCGAACATCGAGCCCGGTCACCGCGTGACCATCCGCGGTAAAGGCTTCCACGACGTGCGAGCCGATGAAGCCCGCAGCGCCCGTGACCAGTATCCGCACGACCACCGACGATAGCTGCGCGCCCGGCCCGGGCTCCAGCCTTTGCCTGCCGCGTCATCAGACGGTAAGGATTGGCGGCCTAAGCGGGGCGTCGGGTGCCAATGACCCGCGTAGGCACCCGGATGAGTCACCCGAGCGTGCCGTTGGGTGGGGGCATCGCCTGGCCGGTCCAGTTGCGGCGGTCCGCACCCGGCGCCGCCGCGAGCGAGCGGCCGCGGCTATAACCGGCGCGGGGCCTGAGCACGACAGGTGGGCAGGAAGGAGCCGCCCGCGCTCAGACAGGGGAGCCCGATGAACTCGGCGTCCGCAAGCCGAAACCCAGCAGGGCGATCGCGTGGTCGACCAACGCGACCAGCGCATCTCGGCATGACGCCCGGTCTCGCGCGTCGCACATGACAATCGGCACATGTGCGTCGATGCCAAGTGCTTGCCGGATCTCGGCCACCTCGTGCCGGCGCGCCCCGTCGAAGCAGTTAAGCGCGACGATGAACGGGGTGTTGCGGTGCTCGAAGTAGTCGATAGGCGGAAAGCAGTCGGCGAGGCGCCGGGTGTCAGCCAGGACGACGGCACCGAGGGTCCCATGCGACAGGTCGTCCCACATGAACCAGAAGCGTTCCTGCCCGGGCATGCCAAAGAGGTAGATCACGAGTCCGGCGTGTATGGTGATCCGCCCGAAGTCCATGGCGACCGTGGTGGTCCGCTTGCCTTCTACACCGGTGACCATGTCGATGTCCGCCCCTGGACCGCTGAGATTTTCCTCCGTGCGTAGTGGCTGTATCTCCGTCAGCGCGCTCACCAGCGTCGTCTTACCTACGCCGAAGCCGCCCGCAACTAGGATCTTGATGGCAACCGGTGCGGTATCTTCGTCGTGGGCAATGCGCGGAACATCAAAGTCGTCGTAGGCCATCGGCCACCTCTCTGAGAAGCCGGACGTCGGTGAGCCGCTCGGGGCGGGGCCGGTGAATTCTGAGAAGCCCGCAGTCGCGGAGGTCCCCGAGCAGAATGCGGATCACGCCGAGCGGCAGGTCAAGCGCGGATGCCAGATCCGCCACGGATATGGGATTTCCGCACCGTTCGAGTACCGCCAGATGCTCCGGTTCAAGGTCGCCCGGGTCGGCCACGGACGTGTGCAGGGAGTAAACCATTGAGATGACGTCGAGCAACTCCCCGGCCGGCTTCGTCCGGCCGCGGACGAGCGCGTAGGGGCGTACCACCGGGCCGGGTCCCAGGTTAGGCCGCCGATCATCAGTAGGAGCCACGGCTGGCTCACATCGCTTCGTCGGCTCCGGGCACCGGCCGACCATTGACCGCGATGTGCCGTCCCAGCCGCTTAACGATCAGCGCCATTTCGTAGGCAAGGAGTCCGACGTCTGCTTGCTCAGCGGCGAGGACGGCGAGGCAGCTTCCCTCTCCGGCGGCCGTCACGAACAGGAAACCCCGTTCCATCTCGATGACCGTCTGGTGGACCTTGCCCCCACCGAAGTGGAGTGCGCCGCCGTTAGCGAGGCTTTGGAGTCCGGCCGCGAGGGCCGAGAGGTGTTCCGCGTCCTCGCGGCTGAGTGCTGCCGAGGTGCCCAGGGCGAAGCCATCCCGGGAAAGAACGGCTGCCTTTTGGACGTACGCCGCCCGTGCGACCAGGTCGTCGAGGAGCCGGTCGAGGTGGCTGTCTGTGCGCGTGGTCCGTTGCGGCGGTTGGCTCGCAAAGTTCATGTTCATTGGCTCTCCCCACCCTGCAGGTCCGTGCCATGGTCCTGTTTCACGTCGGGATCGGACAGGCCACGCTGCCAGCCTCGCCGGAAGGATGCCATTACGCTGCGCGCCGTCTCAGGCGAACGGGAGCTTGCCGCCTCGCCAGCGGGCGACGGCGTGGCGGTTGTCCCGCGCAGTTGCGGTGCCAGGTTCTTCAGGCGGACCCGCTGTGGCAGGCCATTCTCGGTCTGCCCGGGTGATGAGTCGACGGGCTCAGGATCACTTGGGGCCGTTGCCACCGCGAAAGCCGCTGGTTCGGCGGCGCCGTTTCCGCTGAACGGTCCCGTTGGGTCTGTCTCGGGGAGTGGGTGGGAACGAGGGAGGTCCGCAGAGCCGGCGGCGGGCGGGTCCCAGAGCACTGGGGCGGGTTGTGCTCCCGTGACGGGTTGTGCCGCGACAGCATTGCGGGCCGCCTTTGGCATGCGGCCTCCAGGCGAGCGGCCGGGAACGACGCCGTGGCCGATGGCATCGGCGGCCACCACCAGATCCCGCGGAATCAAGACGATGGCCGTTATCCCGCCGTAAGCGGAGTGACGAAGCGTTACCCGGATGCTGTGCCGCCGGGCAAGCTTCGCCGCAACGAAAAGGCCGAGCTGGTCCGAACCCGACAGGTCGAACAGCGGCGGGTGCGCCAGGCTGGTGTTGACCGCGGCGATCTCCTCGTCGCTCATGCCCTGCCCACGGTCCTCGATGTCGACAGCAAAACCGTTCGCCACGAGGTCCCCGGTTATCCGGACCTCGGTGTTGGAGGGGGAAAAGATCGCGGCGTTCTCCACGAACTCGGCGAGCATGTGGATCACATCCGCCACTGCAGGGCCCGCCAGCGCTGCCGGTGTCCGGGAGATTACCTTGATCCGGGTGTAATCCTCGACCTCGGCCGCGGCCGCGCGCAACACATCCACGAAGGGCACCGGGTCGTGGAATGCCCGCTTGGGTGAGTCACCCGCCAAGACGATCAGGCTCTCGGCGTGGCGGCGCATGCGGGTGGTGAGGTGGTCGATTCGGAATAGGCCCTCTAGGTCGTCCGGCTCCGCCGCCCGTCGCTCTAGGGCGTCGAGCAGCGCCATCTGACGTTCTAGGAGTGACTGACTCCGCCTCGCCAGGTTTCTGAAGACGTCATTTACGCCGCGGCGCACTCTCGCCTCATCTACTGCCGCCTCCACGGCTGTCCGCTGTGCCGTGTTGAATGCAGCCTTGACCTGGCCGATCTCGTCTACCCTGGCCTCCAGCTGCGGTACCTGGCCAGCGACATCCACATCCTCGCCTGCGCGAAGGCGCCGTACTACGTCTGGTAGACGGATATTTGCCATGTCCAGGGCCGAGTCCCGCAGGCCGTGCAGCTGCCGGGCCAAGTTGACAGCGATGCACAAGGACAAGACCAGGGACGCAACGACGGCGGCCAGGCCCAAGCCTCCGGCCAGGTAGAGCCTGTGGAGCTTGGCGTTGGCTTGCGACCGGGCTCCCGATGCCAGCCGCGCTTCGGCCTCTCCCACCGCCTGTTGGGTCTGTGTGCCGAGCGTGGCGACGGTCCTATTCCAGGTCACGGGGCGTACCGGGGGCGCCCTGTTGGGAGAGTCGCTCGCGACAAGCCTGTCCTCCAGCGCGGCAACGGTGCGCGCTGTTTGCGGGTTGACGTCATGGTTCAAGCCCGTGCGGTCCGCCTGATCGAGGTACGAATAGCTCTGCGCATACAGCAACCGGTGTGCTCCGACGAGGCGCACGAAGGCCAGGTGATCGCTGGCTGGGAATGCATGAGCAGCGAAGTTGCCGTCCAACAGCGCACTCTCCTGCTCGAGGTACTCGTTGGATACCGCCAGTTCTATGACCGCGATCCCGGGAAGTACCTGCGTGGAGTCGCCCTCTTCGCGGATCGCCTGCTCTAGCACCTGATAGCTCGCACCGATCATGCCGCTGTAGGCAGCGAATGCACCTTGAGCGCTGATCGAGGTGTCCGTGATGTTGGCCCGCAGCCCGGCGAGGCTTGCCAAGCCTCGATTGAGGGCCGCGATGGCCTTCTTCCCGCCCGCCGAGGCACTCTGCCTGACAGATGAGGAGTCCGTCGCCGCTGTGACGGACGCGACTGCGTGGTCCGTGATCGTCTGCTGACGTTGCAACGCGGCAAGCACGGCAGCTGTCGGGCGGGCGTAATAAACGGTCGTCTGAGCGCGCTCGCGAGTGAGTGCCTGCTGCAGGCTAGCCACCGGCTGCCCGAGGTCGTCCATCATCACCTTGGATCGGATCAACGTGAGGGCACCGTTCACCGATGTGGTGACCGTGTAGCTGAATAAGCCGACCAAGAAGACCAGCGGGACTAAGACGAGCAGGGCAACCCTCAGGAGCACGGATCGGCGTCTCAGGCTCATGGTTGCTGTCCCTCGTTGATCGGGAGAAAGTCACATCCCCTTACAGAATTCAGAAGGTAACAGGCTACTCCGCGTGTCGTGGCGATAACCGAAAGTTTCAAAGCCGATCAGCCGCCGGCGTACGGCGACGACGTGATCAGAAGCAACTGGCCGCGTTCGGCCCCGCCTGGGTCCGGGACGTGCAGGCCTGGTGCGGGTTCAACCGCCTCGGGAGGTCGTGGACCGGCTACGGCCACAGCTACGCTCGTTCCGGAGCGCGCGAACGAGCCTTTCGGCCTTCCCGACATGCCCAGGCCAGATGCCGGCACCGAGGCGCCGCCGCGATTCCTCCGCGAATACGACTATGTCAATCCACGCCGACCGTACGAGGATCATCACCGCCGACCGGCGCGCCCCCTCCCTTCTGGCCAGGGCACCCAGGGGAGCTATCGGCGACCACGACAGTGCCGTCCACGACCCCGGTGTCGTCTGGGGTCGTGGACGGCACCGGGGTCGTGGACGGCACCTTCGCGCCGAGAATCCACGGGACCCTAGCCGCCCGCCGCCCAGAGTGGCGCCGGAGGCCCCCCGCGCAGGAATGCGACAAGCACCGCGTTTACGAGTTCAGGACTCTCGATGGGCAGCAAATGGCTGCCGGGTAGGACAGCAAACCGGCACTGCGGCAGGGCCGAGGCGACGGCTCTCCCGTGCTCCAGGGTGACCTCATCTCGATCACCCTGGAGCACGAGAGGGGACGAGCACGCCGGCCAGCGTCGCAAGGTCGATCTCCGGCTCCGTGCGCAACATGTGGATCGTCTTCTCGTACACGACGGCGAAGTGCCCGGGTCCGTCCGGCGACACCGGGTCATATGATGCGCGCAGGAAACGCAAGGCATCGGCGTCGGGGTTGAGAAGCTGGTCCAGCATCCCCCCGCTGGCCCGGCCCGCAGAGTTGTAGTACTGGCCGATGAGCACCAGGCGTGTGGCTAGGTCGGGACGGCGCTGCGCGACGAGCAGGCCGACCACCGCGCCATCGCTCCAGCCGATCAGATGCGCAGGCCCGCTGACGACCTGGTCCAGGTAGGCGATGGTGTCATCGGCCATCACCGAGTAGGTCAGCGGTCCGTCGACGTCGGGAGTGTGAGCGTGCCCGCGACGCTCGGGCAGGTACACCCGGTATCCGGCGTTGACCAGGGCAGGGACCTGCGCGTGCCAGGATGAAGCGCCAGCGAAGGCGCCGTGCAGGAGCACGACAGGAGCGCCTTCGCCGCGGACCTCGTGCCACGTCTGAAGCCCGGCAGCATCCACATACGGCACCCGCTGTCCCCTTGTCGTTCCGGTCCCGCTTGTCATCCGGTCCAGCGGAAGTGCGTACCCAAGTTTCGCCGGATCATGGCATGTTTGGAGTTCGGGACCGGCAGGGGCGCTCAGGTTCCTCGCTGTCGGCTGGCGCATGTCGTCCCCGAGTGATCCCAGCCGTGCCGGGCCGTTGCCACGGGCCGAAACCAATCCGAGCGACGGCCAGGTCCCGCCGCAGGGGTGGCTGCCACTCGGCTAGCCGACAGGATCGAGCACGACGACTGGAATCTTCCGTGTCGTCTTTCGCTCGTAGTCCGCGAAGCCCGGGTAGGCACGCTTTTGCGCGGCCCAGATACGTTCCCGTTCCTCGCCCTCAGCCACCCTCGCCTTGAGCTCAACTGTCTCAGTGCCAATCTCGGCCCGCACGCGGGGATTGGCGATGAGATTCCGGTACCAGTCTGGATGTGTGGGGGCGCCCGCCTTCGAGGCGAACACGGCCAAGCTGTCCCCGACCGCTCGGTACATCATTGGATGCACGCGATCCTGGCCGGTCTTGGCACCCACCGTATGCAAGATCAGCAGCGGCGCGCCCTCGAACTGGCCGCCGACCTTGCCGCCATTGGCGCGGAATTCAGAGATGATCTTGCTATTCCAGTCGGTGACTTCAGGCACGTTCGCTCCCCCGTTAGGTCGCCGGCGCTTGCGCCGGCCCGACAGCAGGTCCGAGCTTAGCGGGTACCAGATCCGACGCCGCCCGGATGACAGCCTGGCCTGTCATGACAGATCGCGGGCCGCTCCGGGCGTGCGTGCGTACTGCGCTCGCAGCGGCCCTGCCGCCGGAGTGCAGGCAGGAAGAGTGCAGGCAGGAAGCACGCTGGGATGGCGGCCGGGATATTGGCAAGCATCATGACGTGTTTCGCGGATCTTGGTGGACGCGGGCGGTGATTCCTCGCGTGATCTCAGTTCGTGGCATGACCTCGACGAACGTGCACCCGGCCAGCTGCTCGGGTCGGTCGTGCCGCCACCATGTCGCTGGACGGCTTCAGCGCCGGGCCCCGGTGGTGCGCGCCGGGCCCCGGTGGTGCGAGCCGTGGAGTACCTTGGACTGAAGAGGAGGTTCCTCATGTGCCGCCGTCCCGTGACGCCGCCTTCGGCGCACGACGTACAGGTCCCAGAGGTCGGGGTTCCGTTTGGACCGGTACCATGAGCCACGAATCCGAAGGCCAATGCTCTGCGGCGCCCCTAGGCTTGTTGAACCTGGCAGCCGTGGATGGCGAGCGGCAGAACCTGCGGCTCGACACGCCGGATGTCGTCGGCTTCCTGCAACAGCTCGCCGCGCTTTCCGCGGCGCTGGTGCCGCGGACTTCGTGCGGGGTGACGATGCGCCGCGACCATCAAGCCGCCACGGTGGCCAGCAGCGATGAGTTCGCGATGCTGTTGGGTGAGATCCACGACAGCCGCGGGCAGGGCCCGTGCCTGCAGGCACTGCGCACCGGCGAGCGGGTCAAGGTCGTCGACCTGGCCACAGATGACCGATGGAGTGAGTACCGCCTCCACGCTCTGGCGGCCGGGGTCCGCAGCTCTATTTCGCTGCCGCTGACCGTCAACGACGCCACCATCGGCGCGGTCAGCCTCTACAGCCGCGCCCGCAACAGGTTCGGCAACAAAGACATCCGGCGGGCGGAAGCGTTGACTTTGCAGGCCGCGACCGCCCTGACCCTGCTGCTGCGCTACGCACGGCAGGCTGACTCTGGCGCGGCACCGCCGGGGTACGACGTAGAGGAATTGCACCAAGAGCTCGACGAGGCACAAGAAACACTGCGCACCATCCGGGCGGGCGGGTTCGACGCCCTCGTCATCGACACCGGCACCATCGACACCGGCACCATCGACACCGGCACCATCGACACCGGCACCATCGACACTGACCGGCCGTCCCGGCTATTGGTAGAGGGCAGGGACGACACCGAGGAAGTGGCGCACGCTCGCGGGGTCGTCAGCGAGAAGGGCCGGGATGATCCGGCGCACAGGTGGTATCGCCTGGTGAGCCTGGAGAGCTTCACCGCGGCGTGCTCGTGCGGCTGGGTGTCGCCCGAGCGCCGCACTTCCGACGAGATGATCCGTGACGTCGATCGCCATCTTGACGAGGTGCGACAAGCAGAGACGGCACGCGCGTAGCTTCGATCGGCCGGTCCTGAAAGTGATTTTCACGGTGGAGCAAGGATTCGCGGCGATGTCGGTCACGTCATGCTTTTCGCGGCCGGAGCTGCCGCTCAAACACCGGGCGCTGTCGCTCATCCGCGAGGTCGTCTCAGCGGCATGAGAACGCGCGGGGTGCCCCGGAAGGGGAAGCCGGGGCATCCCGCCCAGTTGACGAGGTGCCGAAGACGCTGCTGCTGCATCCGCTGCTCCCGGTCCTGACTCATCTCCTCATCGACTACATCGCCAGCCTTCCCGCTGCCCACCGTAACGGCTGCAGGCTACGGCTGCGGGCAGTCATCCACTGCGGGGAGGTGCACAGGGACGGTAACGGCCCATTCGGCGAGACCCTCGACGTAGCCTGTCGCCTTCTCGACTCCCACGCCTGAAGAGCTGATGACGATCTACGCGCACGTGTCACTCGCCGAGAAGCGGAAGGCGCTGAGCATGGAGCCTCAATGGTTCCTGCTTAGAGGCCGGATGGCACTCCGGATGGAACTACCGGCAGCGTGGTCAAAGGCGGTCGTTGGCGCAGATGCGTGGCCTATATCGGTTGTGATGGATCGCTTGACGTCCGCTCGGTTGCTGCACTCTAGTGCTGCACGCGAACGGGCTTGACGCTTAAGTGTCAAATGAGGTCCGGCCCGGCTTTCGTCCGTCTTCCGATAGGCGCCGAGATTTTGCCGAGGAAGATTACTGCTCAAGGGTGGGCGCTTGCACCCATCGCGTCAGCGACGCGAGCGCCCTTGACTGTGATCTGTGCTCGGCGACAGGATGGCTGGCGCGAGGAGGACGGCGCCAGCTTTGGGGCGAGGCCGGGCCATCGGCAGCGTGGCGTGAGTACCGCTGCGCGTCGGGTGCGGGGATCGCCGGGCCTGGCGGCTGCCGCGACGGAGGGGTCGCCACCCGCGGGAAGCGGCGAGCCGCCCACCGCGCGGCGGAAGCCCCCCATACCTCCCCTGCACCTTGCGGCTCAGCTTTGCGCCCGTTCGCTCTCGTCGATGCTCCGCGCCACGCTCTCAAGTTAAGGTAACTGTTTGTAGCATTTTCACGACGTTATGTAGCGCCAGGGCAAGGGAATAACTGCCGCTGAGGGCCAGGATCCTGGTGGTCGATGATGAGCCGGACGAGCGGTTCCTGCTCCGGCGGGTCTTCGAGCGGGCCGGGCATGAGGTGACCGATGCCGCCGATGGCGCCACTGCGCTGGCGATCGCCCGGGAGTCCCCCCTGGATCTGGTCGTGACCGATATAAGGATGCCGGTCATGGATGGCGCTGAGCTGATCCGGCGACTGCGCGGTGACCCCGCCACGGCCGGTATCCCGATCCTGGCCTCGACCGGGGACACCGATCTCGCGGGTGGCGCTGACATGATCGCATCCAAGTCGTCCTCGCTGCCGCAGCTCGCCGCCACCGCCGATGCGCTCCTGAAGAAAGGACGGCCGGGGGACCCGGCGCGGGCAAGACCATCCTCGCCCAGCAGATCTGCTTCGCCCGGGCGACCGCCGCGCACAAGTGCGTGTACTACACGACCGTGTCCGAGCCTCATACCAAGCTCGTTAGGCACCTGGAACCCTTCGCCTTCTTCGATCGTGAAGCCCTTGACGAGACCGTTGAATTCATCCACCTGGGCAGCTTGCTCTGGCCTCGGCGCGAGGACGGGCTGGAGCCGTTGGTATCGGAGGTTGTGCGGAAGACACTGGACGAGGAGCCTGCGGTCGTGGTGATCGACAGCGCCAAGATGCTGCGCGATTTTGCTGACGATCGCGAGTTGCGGATGGTGCTATACGACCTGACCAGCCGGATCGCCCACACTGCAACGGTGCTGCTGCTTGTCGGCGAGTACACGCCCGAAGAACTGGCGGGCGACGTTGAGTTCTCTCTGGCTGACGGCATCGTCCAGCTTGAATATCGGGCCTGCGGGCCCGTCGACCGGCGGTGGCTGCGGGTCACGAAAGTGCGCGGCATGAGCCAGCGGCCGGGACAGCATACGTTCCAGATCGGCCCCGGCGGCATCGAGGTCTTCCCTCGGATAGAGGCCCTTATCCCGGACCCGGCCGGCGCGGCGCCGCCATCGGGCCGGGCCCGTACCGGGATCCCCGGCCTGGACGAGCTGATGGGCGGCGGCCCGACGGACACTGACGCCACCCTCGTCACGGGGCCTTCCGGCGTCGGCAAGACCATCTTCGGGCTGCGCTGGATAGCTCACGGCCTGGAGGAAGGCGAACACGGTCTCTACGTCACGTTCCAGGACACTCCCGCTCAGCTCATCCAGAGGAGCGCCGGGTTCGGCTGGGACCTCGAAGCAGCCCGGGCCGCTGGCCGCCTGGTGATCTCGTACGTCCCGATCGGCAGCCTCGACCTGGACGTCCTGGCCAACGCCGTCCGCGCGGACATCCGCGAGCACCCGGTCAGCCGTGTCGTCCTCGACAGCTTGGCTGAACTGGTCTCCGCCGCTCGCGAATCCGAGCGGTTCCCCGCCTTCAAGCGCAGCCTGATAGGAATGATCCGCGCCGCGGGTAGCTCAGTGGTGGTCACCAGCGAAACGGCCCCGTACGGAGCTACCGACCGATCGCTTGACCCGCTCATGTTCTTGTTCGACAACATCATTGACCTGCGATATATCGAACAAGATTCCGGGATAGGCCGGGCACTCAGCGTTCTCAAGATGCGAAATTCCCGACACCAGACGACCCTGGTCAGCTTCACCATCTCCGAACACGGCATCGCGCTCGGATAGAGCCTGCACGAAGTCACCGGGCGTCTGGGCTGGACCGCGCTACGAACGCAAGCCGAGCGGCATGGACTGTGATCTTCGCTCGGCAACAGGATGGCTGGCGCAAGGAGGACGCGACGGCCGCCAGCCCTTGTGGGCCGCCGGGCCATCGGGCGGCGTGGCGGAGTACCGCCGCGCGTCGAATGCAGGTGTCGTCCCCGTTTCCGATGTACGGAGTTGACAGAACGGGTCCCTGAGCTGCAGAACATCCGGCACGGGATCTGGGCGCCTGCTAGGTCAATTGGTCAGGCCGTTGCAGCAGGATCGGTAGATCCAAGACGAACAAGGTGAAGGACGTCAGAATCGGCCACAATACCCCGTAACGGGTCATGAACGCTCCCACTGTGGCACCAACGGCGAAGATCACGATGGACACACCTCGCCGCAGCGCGTGGGGATTGTCTCCGCCCCCCAGGGTGGAATCCGCTACCAGGAAGGCGACCGTCTTGGTCATGACGTTGGTGGCCAGGTCGGGGATGCCCCACCGGCGGATGAGAATGTTCTGGATGCCCATCGCGACGGCGAGAATCCCGATCACCAGGTAGCGGGCGTGGCCGGTCGGTCCAGGGTGAGTCAGCGCGACGACCACCGCGGCGATGCCGATCAGGCCAGCGTCGCTGGCAAAGCCAAGCCGCCGCCCCGTCTCCCCCTCCCGGCGTATCAGCCTCCCGCCGATCACCGCCCCCGCGGCAAAGCAAGCCAGAGCCACCACATAAGGCCACAGGTTGCCGGGCAGCAGCGATGTGAGCCCGCGGACCCCGCGCGTGCCCACCGTGAAGGCCAGCAGGACGATATTGCCGTTCATAGTCTCGGCAAAGACGTGACCGAGCCCCAGGAACGTGGCCGCGTCGAGCATCCCGCAGATCGCGGTGATGGCACCAACGCCCACCACCGCCGGTGGCCACGAAATGGACGGCTTCCGGGCCACCAGGCTGGCCGCGCCCGGGCTGTCCGGCTGGAGCACGACCGCCTGCGCGGGATCGGGGAGATCGTCCGACATTCCCATTTCATAACACTCACAGTGAGCCGAACGCCACCCTCGGCCTGGTCCCGCTCATGACCACGACGACACGGGCGCCGCCGGGATCGGGATCGCGTCTGACACCAAGACGGAATGCGCGCGCGCCCCCCTGGGCCACCTCCGAGGCTGCAGCCCTACCGGGGCACCGGCATCGGTCCGCCGCTGGGACGACCTGGTGAACGATTCAAAACCCACGCCGAAGAACGGCCGCTGTGCCCCGGCTGCTACGACTACCCCGCCGCCGTTCTAGTCAACGCCAACGCCGCCGATCTGTGGCGCCGGTTCATCACCTACCTGCCGCGCCGCCTCGCCACCCTCGCGAGCGTCATCGCCACCCAGCTCCGCCGCGACATCCGCATCCGCTACGTCAAGGTCGCCGAATACCAGGCCCGCGGCGTCGTCCACTTCCATGCTGTGATCCGCCTCGACGCGTCGGGCACGGAGGACGGGTCAGGCCCCCCTATTGCAGGCGTGATTATCGACGCAGCGTAACGGCGGGTACCGTCGGCCTGCGGAGGCGGGGCAGCCCGGCCTGGCGGCGGCGGCCCGACCGTAGGACTTCCGCCCGAAGGGGCGCGACATGGCCGCCGCCCCGGGGTCGGACAGTAGCCCTACCGCTTTCCCGCTTGGTCCTGGTGGCGGTGCCCGTCTCAGTTACGCATTCCCTCTCGATGACTTCGCGTCCCTTGCTTGCGAGCCGGGCCACCGGCCCGGCGTGGCGTGCCGGAGGCGCAGCCTAGCCTTGAAGCCGTAGAGAAAGTTGTAACAGCCCACTGAAAGGGGCACTGAAAGGCGCCACTGACGCAGCTCCAGGGCCACCCTGTCGGCTCCGGTTAAGAATCCGAGTTGTCGACGACCTCGGCGATTTGCACGAACTCAATGGCTGGAGCTACGCCGTACAGGCCGGTCACTCGCTCGCGAAGCTCCTCGGAGAAGAACCGCTCTGCCGCCTCTTGCGAGTCCCATACGTAGAAGTTGACCGCCCGCTGCTGCGTCTCATCAAAGGTGAAGAACTTAAACCGCAAGCCCGGCATGCCCTCGAACATGCCCCGGGCGTTCTGGGCCACTTTAGTTACCCGTGAGCGATCGAAGTCGTCAGCATAGGAAAAGGTAACGGTCACGCCGATCACAGGTGACTCCCTCCCTCGATGGGCACGATTGTCCTGCTCATCACCCATGCGACGCTACTCCCTCGCGCCCTGAGCCACCAGGCTGCCTGGCTTCCTGGCACCGCTGTACCCTCGCCGTCCATCCTTGGGCGCGTGTAGCCCACGGCTCGCCTGAGCTAGGTCAGGATGGTGTACTGCAAGATCAGCGTGTCACCCAGGATGATCGACACCATGACCCGCGCTGGCCGGTCGCTCGCGGTGTACCCGGTCCTTATGTGCCCGGCGACGGGCGTCGGTTCCCAGTTGGCTGTGCAGCGGGTTACGATTCGCTACCTGCAACGCGTTGGCCGTTCAAAGGTCGAGGCGTCGTCATTCGATCATCTCTACACCCGCTGCTCTCACTCGCTTACTCAGCTTAGGATCGCTGGGCGGCCTGCTTGTCATTCCCACGGTCACCTGCCCGCCACTTCCCGGTGGCGGCCAGCTCTCGCTGGGCCAGTAGTTCGGGGAACTCCGTTTGGAGAACGCAAAATTCGTTCTCCCATGGGTCGCGCATGACCCAGAAGTCAAAGCCGCGTTCTTGCTGATGATCCCATCTTGTGGCGCCGAGTTTTTCCAGGCGCTTGACCTCGGCCTCGACATCGTCAGTCTCTAGGTCGAGATGCATGCGTTCCTTTGAGATCTTCTTGTCGCTGGTCTTCTGGAGCAGGATTCTTATTTCGGAGTCCGGAAGGCGGAGGTGACGGTAGACATGGCTGCTGTTTTCGGATAGAGGTTCCTCGGCAGCATCGAGTGCGGCGGACCAGAATGAGACACCTTCGTCGAGGTCCGAGACATCGATGACAAAGTGGCAAACACGGCTACGGTGCATGGGTCAAAGAAACTTCCGAGTTGATTAGGTCCTGGACGACTTTATGGCGTCATCGGTGCGGGCTATGGCGCCCCATCCGGTGATGACTGCTCCGTCGTAGCTCATGCCGACCCAGCGGCCCCACGCATGGGTGCAGGGCTGGGTACAGAGCTCCTTTCGAGCGGACGGCGGCGTCGGTGGAGCGGTACCAGCCAATAAGGGCTTCGTTGTCCCAAAGCCGAAGCTCGCCCCGCCACTGATAGCTACCTTCTGCGACGGGCACCGCTCGTTCGGCGTCGAGTTGCAGCAGCTCGCCTCGCTGGTGCACGGCTAAGCGCCTGGCTCGGTCACGACCAGGGTGACAGGGGCGACCAGTGATTCGGCTCGCGAACCCCTGTTGCTGTACTTCGCTGCTGTACAGGGCGGGCAAAGGGCTGGTTCCAAGATCGGAATCTGCCTTTGAACTTGGCGCGCTCGGAGGGATTCGAACCCCCAGCCTTCTGATCCGTAGTCAGATGCTCTATCCGTTGAGCTACGAGCGCCCGTTCTTCAGTTGTCACCATACGATCTTGCCGACCACGTAGCGGGTGGCCAACCCGCACAGCCTAGCAAGCGCTTCTGGTTCGCTCCCCCGAACACTGCACTGCCGAACACTGCACTGCCGGACATCTAAGAATAGGGCACACAGGCGCACGCCGTGCCCCTCGTTGGCTCGGGGCACCGTGTCGGTCATCAGTGCTGGCAGCGGCTGTGCGTCGGCGGTCGGGGCGGCAAGCGGCCAGAGCGTCCCTCTGACCGGAAACCTACGGGTACTGGGGTGCAAGGCTCGACCGCCTGGCGGCGGGTGGCTGCCGGGCACCAGGGGTGAGCTGCGGTGATACGGTTTGCGGCCGGGACACTCCAGACGGTGATGGGTAGCGGTGGTATTGCGGACAGCAGTCAGGCGGCGTGGACCGCGGGGTTGAGAGTGACCTTCATGCCGGGGTTGAGCCGCTCCAGCTCGCGGATCTTGTTGCGGGTCTGGCGGCCGGCGTCGAAACGGGCGTAGTAGTCCGGGCCGAGTTCGATGAACCGGACGCCGGGGTCGGCGATGATCAGGCAGGCGATCTCGCAGATGGTGCGGGCGACTGCGACGATGGCTTTCTGCTTGCCGCGGCGGCGGGCGATGCGCCGGTACCGCTCGCCGGGGTAGGTGCCGGTCCGGGAGGCGGTCATGACCGCGCGGCCGAGCGCGGCGCGCAGGTAGGGGTCGCCCTTGCCGGCCCGGCCGGTCTTGGTGGTGGCGCCGGACTGGATGGTGCGGCTGGTCAGCCTGGCCCAGGCCGCGGCGTGGCCGGGAGTGGGGAACTGAGTCATGTCGGTGCCCAGTTCGGCGATGATGACCTGGGCGCCGTCGATGCCAATGCCAGTGATCTCATCGAGCCGCTCGATGACCGGCAGCACCGGAGGGGCCGCGCAGGACGGGGCGTGGCCGCCGCCGATCTCCCCGCACAAGGTGCACGCCCCGGCGATGCCTGGGATGCGCGCCAGCAGCGCGGTGATCTGCTTATCGAGCTGGGCGATCTTGCCGGTCAGGCCATCGATGAGGCCGGGCAGCACGCCAGTCTCCAGGGCGTGGACATCGCGGAACCGGCCGGTCAGCGCAGCCTCGAGTTCGGTCGTGCTGGCCTTGAGCCGCCGGTCGCCCAGCGCGGCCAGCGTGGCGGGGCTGCGCTCGCCGGCGATGACCGCGGCCAGGAACCGCCGCCCGGACTGCCCCATCAGATCGGAGATCACGCAGGAGATCTTCAGCAGCGCGTCTTCGAGGACCTTCTCGATCCGGTTCTGGTGCCGGACCTGGCCGGCGGCCAACCTCGACCGCAGCCGGGTCAGCGCCCGCAGGTCCCGGATCGGCTCGGGCGGCACGAACGAGCGGCGCAGCATGCCCCGCTCGTTCAGCTTGCACAGCCACACGCAGTCCAGCTTGCCGGTCTTCGGCCGGCCCGGCAGGTGCCGGGCGTCGCGGGCGTTGACCAGCCACACCTGCAGCCCCGCGGCCTCGGCCAGGTAGTAGTCGGATAGGGAGCGCCGTTTTCCGGCGCTCCCCTCCTCAGAACCGTGCTTGCCGCTCATCGCGGCACACGGCTCAAGCAGCCCGCGAGGGCGGTCAGGTACGTGCAGTCTGCTGTTCCGTGCCGTCGCGTTCGCCGTCTGGGTGGCGGCGAGCGCAGTAGG
>Ga0335079_10000572_pt1 | contig 42265 bp, 30 predicted proteins | sample Lox_Sample_33_FD_206719 | JGI IMG/M metagenome (GOLD analysis project Ga0335079, IMG submission 206719) | Soil microbial communities from Loxahatchee National Wildlife Refuge, Florida, United States - Lox_Sample_3.3 | ecosystem: Environmental > Terrestrial > Soil > Wetlands | place: USA...
GCGAGCTGCCCGACGGCGTTCGACACGACGGGCAACCCGCTGTCCGGGACCCCCAACCTCTACCCGCTCGTCGGCAACGTCATCCAGATCACGCCGGGCGGCCGGGTGCAACTCCAGGGCGGCGACACCACCATTGCCGGCGTTCATTACAAGCTCGCTAACGGCAACATCCTCATCGTGGCGGCCGACACCGCCATCGTGGGGGGCGCCACGCACCTTCCGGCGCTGGTGGACAACGGCGTGCCGTTCGCCTTCGTCGACCGGGGCCTCCTGGACGGCGTGCAGTACTTCTACGCCGTGACGGCCTTCGACATCAACAGCGTCAAGTCGGGCCCCTCCTCGCTGGAGTCGTCGCTGGTGGCGCAGTCCGTGACGCCGCGCGCCGAGGGGAGCAACGCCAACGTCGCGGTGATCGTCACCGGCGAGTTCGGCGACGACAACGTGGCGCTGGATCCCAACGCCGCCGCGCCGAAGATGGATGCGTCCAGCGGCGCGGTCACGGGCGTCATCCCGCCCACCAACGCCGCCAGCTTCGGCTTCCTGGCGTCGGTGGCCGAGGCCCTGCCGCCGGGTGACATCACGGCGCTAATCGACTCGCTCGTGCCGGGGACCGTGGGCGGCTTCGGCGGTCCGTACGCGAGCATGTACGTGTCGTTCATCTCGGGGAAGGATACGGTACGGGCGGCGCTCCCGTTCGACCCCGGTGACGGGTACAACGCGGTGAACGCCACCTTGACCAGCAACTGGGTGCTGGACTCGGCGTCGGCCCCCCTGGTCCATTACGACTCCGCGCGGGCGGCCACGCTCGGGCTGTCGGGGCTGTTCAAGGCTGGTGCGACCATGCCGGTCCAGTTCAAGACCTTCATCGCGCCGATGGGCGCCGTCACTCCCGGCAACCTCACGATGAGCTCCCAGCGGTACCCGTGGACCGGGGAGACGGCGGCGCAGCGTCACAGCGCGCTCCTGAGCCAGCCGGTGTGGTACGACCAGGGTAGCGCCGAGCCTCCGCAGCCGACGGTCAATCCGTTCGCTTCGGCGGCCAACACCGACGGCAAGCTCACCGGCGTGAGCATGATCTACCAGGCCCTGACGTACCGCCTGCCGAACACCGGTACGCCGCCGGGCATCAACATCCTGCACCGGTACGTCCAGTACGGGACGTCCCTGGGTCATCCGGGCGACTTCGTGGTGACGTGGAACGCGGACTCCACGATCACTGTGCGCGACTCCACGCACCACGTCAACGTGCCGTTCGCGACCGACATGCGCGTCAGTTGGGGGTTCGTGAACGAACGGGCCCTCACGGCGGCGGGCGTGGCGAACGGCGACATCGCGGACGGCACCGGCACGCCGACGGTCGGCGTGGTCGGGTACTGGCATCAGTACGCCATCGCCCCGGTGTGCAGCCTCACGTACGGCATCACCTGCGCTCCGCTCGAGAACAAGGCGGAGTACGAGCCGATCAACTACGACAACACGGGCACCGCCAACGGCAACGGCATCTCGCTGTACATCGACGGCAGCTTCTTCATCATGCAGATGGCGTCGTTGCCGGCGGCCGGCACCAAGTGGCACCTGAAGGTGCTCGATGGCATGGTGGACGCCACCTGCTCGAACTACACCCCGGCGACGCCGGCGGCTGCGGCGACGGCGTGCTCCGGCTACTCGTACACGCCGCTGCCCTACCGCCAGCCGTACGTGCCCGGGCTGTCGCTGAAGCTGCGGGTCACGCAGGCCTTCGGGATCAACAAGGCCGCCGGCAACATGAGTGCGATCCACACGGTGCCGGATCCGTACTACGTGACCAACGCGCTGGAGACTTCGGCGAACAACAAGGTGCTCCGGTTCGTCAATCTGCCGAACCAGGCCATCGTCCGGATCTACAGCGTGAGCGGAATCCTGGTCAGGGTCCTGACCCACAACGACCCGACGGGCGGTGGCGAGGCCACCTGGGACCTCCGCAATCGGAACAACCAGTTCGTGGCGAGCGGCGTGTACTTCTATCACGTCGAGGCGCCAGACGGCAGCACCAAGATCGGCCGGTTCACGGTGGTCAACTTCGCCCAGTAAACGTCCCGAAGCGGGCCGGGGCACCCGCCCCGGCCCGCGCGGAGGTTCGCATGCGTAATCGTTTCGTTCTGATTGGCGTCGCGCTGCTGGCCGTCGCGCTGGTTCCGGGTCGTCCGGCGCGGGCCCAGGGGCCGGTGTGCGGCGGTACCGTCGGGCAGTGCGGCCAGATCCCGTCCGACAATACGGGCTACGGCACCACGGCCGCCGAGTTTCTGCTGCTGGCTCCGTCGGCGCGCGGTGCGTCGCTCGGCGGCGCCTTTGCGGCGCTCACGACCGACGTGTCGGCGGTCTACTACAATCCGGCCGGCCTGTCGCAGATGGACCACGCCGGGCTGATGGCGTCCACGATGAACTACGTCGCGGGCACCAAGTACGCCTGGGCGGCCGTCGGATTCCCGATGAGCGGCGGCGCACGGGCCATCGGCGTCTCGGTGGCCAACTTCGGCTTCAGCAGCCAGCCGGTGTACACGGTGGACGATCCCACCGGGTCGACCGGTGACGTGTATTCGGTGAGCGAGACCGTCGCGGGGCTGACCTATTCGCAGCAGTTCTCCGACCGGTTCTCGGCGGGCCTCACGGCCAAGCTGATCAACGATCAGCTGGGCCGCGCGTCCGGCAACGCGGTGGCGGTCGACTTCGGCACCAGCTTCCACGCGATGATCGGCGGCCGCCCGATCCGGGCGTCGTTCGTGATTCAGAACCTGGGCTCCACGCTCGGACACAGCGGGCAGGCGCTGACGGTGAACGTGAGCCGGACGCCCCCGGTCGGGCAGGACTCGGTGCCGCAGGAGCCGGCGACCGCGCAATTCACCACCAAGGACTGGCCGCTGCCGGTGACCTTCCGGGTCGGGCTGGCGTACGACCTGTTCCAGACGACGGCCGGCCGCCTCTCGGTGCTGGGCGAGTTCACCCAGCCCAACAACAACAACCCCGGCTTCAACTTCGGCGGCGAGTACAACGTCGCCCTCGGCAGCAGCGGCTTTTCGGTCGCCGGTCGCGCCAGCGTCACCTACTGGCCCGACAACAACATCACGCCCTCGGACTCGGCCGGCTTCAGCAGCTCGGTCGGCGGGACGAGCCAGTACCGGATGTCTGCCGGCGGCGGCGTGTACTACCGTCCCGGGAATTCCGGCTTCGGGGTGGGCATCGACTACGCGTACCGGAACATGGGGCTCCTCGGGGGCGTGAACATGCTCACGGTGGGGTTCACCTGGTAGGCTGACACATCGCGCGGGGGACCGGGGAGCGTCGCCGCTCTCCGGCCCCCTGCCTGGCAGGTCTTGATGAAGATGGTGAAGGTGGCGCTGGCGTCGGCCGGCCTTCTGCTGGTCGCAGCCACGCCGGGTGGACAGAGCGGCGGACAGCCGCTGACGGTCAGCGCGGTGCGGTTCTACTCGCCGGCCAGCGCGACCACGACAATCGAAGGGGTGTGTGAAGTGCGCCTCGGCGCGGTGGCGTCGGGCGTGAGTCAGACGGTGCGGTACCGGGTGGAGGTCGCGGTGTCGGACACCACCGGCCTCGAGCTCCAGCGCAGTGACTGGACGCGGGAGGTGCCGGGCGCAGTGGCCCGGGCGGCGGGCGCGACGGCGGTCGAGACGTTCGACTTCCGGGCGGCGCCCGGGCGGTACCGGATCGTGGTGCGGGCGGTGCCGGAGGCGGGCGCGGCGGTCGAGCGGGCGCTGGACGTCAGCGCCTATGCGGTCCGCCCTCCGCTCTCGGACCTGCTGCTCGCGAGCGCCGTGAGGGCCGCGGGGTCGGACAGCGCGGCCGCGGCGGCCGGGGAGATCCAGCGAGGCGGGTTGCTGCTGCGGACCGCACCGGTCCCGCACCTCTCGCCGACCGAGGCGATGCTGTCGTACTACGCCGAGGTCTATCCCTGGCCGGGAGCCTCGCTCGACGGCCGGCTGACCGCGGCCGTGCTCGGCGGGGCCGGGCGCTCCCTGGTGCGGACGGCGCCCAGGCCGGTGCAGTTCGCGCCGGAGGGCGGCGCGGTGCGGGGCTCGGTGGACCTGTCGGGTCTGCCGCCCGGTGCCTACGTGCTGCAGCTGGCGGTTGCATTGGGCGACAGCACCGTGGTGGGCGAGGCTCCCTTCGTCATGGGGGCACCGAGCACCGAGAGGGCCGTGGCCCCCGCAGCCGGTTCTGACCGGTTCGAAGGCGTGAGCGAGGCCGGGCTCGATTCGCTGTACGCGCCGCTGGTCTATCTGCTCGAGCCGGGTGAGCAGGGCGTCTACGAGGGGCTGTCGGTTGAAGGGAAGCGGAGGTTCCTGCGCGAGTTCTGGGCCAAGAAGGACCCGACGCACGGGACCGGCGTGAACCAGCCGATGGAGCAGTTCTACGCGCTGGTGGGGTTCGCCAACGAGACGTTTCGCGAAGGCGGCGCCGCGCAGATTCCGGGGTGGCGCACCGATCGCGGAAGGGTGTTCCTGAGGAACGGCAGCTGGGACGACATCCTGCGGCGTCCCATGGCGTCGCCGCTCCCTTACGAGGTGTGGAGATACACGCGGGGCCGGCAGCGGTACTACGTGTTCCTGGACCGGTCGGGGATCGGGCATTACCAGCTGATCGGCACCAACGACCGGCAGGAAACCGGGCTGCCGAACTGGCCCAACATGCTGGATGACGCGTCGGACTACGCGCGTCACAACTATACCGATGTGGCGCGGTTCCTCGGCATCACGACGCTGGACGTGCCACAGTAGGAGCCACAGTAGCCTGGGCGGTGCGCGGTAGAAATCACGCTACTTGAGCGCGAGGGTAATCATGAAGCGTCAAAGTCTGGTTCTGCTTGCGGTGGCGTTCGTAGCAGCCGGCGCCGCGGGTTGCTTCAAGGACCCCGTGAGCGGCCTGAGGAGCGGCCCGACGATCCTGTCGCTGGACCACACGTCCATTTTCGTGGCTCCGGGCGACAGCACCGCCGTGACGGCCACGATCCTCGACAACGGCGGCAACGTCCTGCCGGAGACGGACGCGGCCTGGTCGTCGGCCGCGACGACCATCGCGGTGGTCAACAAGGACACCACGATCATCCCGGGCAACTACCTGAGCCGCGCCTTCGTCCGCGGCGTGGTGAGCACGGGCGGCTGGACGACGGTGACGGTGCAGAGCCGGGGCCTGACGGCCACGGTCCGCGTCGCGGTCGTTCCGCCGGTCCTTCCCGCGTCGCAGGTATCGGTCGTCGGGACGCCGGGGCCCGACACGCTGGTCGTCCCGGGGACGATCATCGGTCATGACACCATCCCGGCGGACACGGTCGCCTACACCGCCGGTGACACGCTCGTGATCAACGGCACCAGCGTGTTCCAGTTCGACACCTCCCAGGCCAGGGTCTACCTGAGCGGGCCGTCCGGCATCTCGACGGGCATCCTCGTGGGCAAGACGCCGACGCAGCTCCAGGCCGCGTTCCTGAGGCCCGGCGCCGGCAAGGTGATCGTCACGAACCTGGTGCTGGTCACCGGCAACACGGCGATCGGGAACATCGCCATCGACTCCCTGATCGGCGACAGCACGGCCGTCTCGCGCAAGCGCTTCGGCCCGCTGGGCGTCGCCATGTCGCCCAACAACGCGCGGCTCGGCGACACCATCACCGTGACCCTGCCCGCCGGCCTCGCGCTGCAGCCGACCTCGCAGGTGCTGGTCGGCAACACCGGTATCTCCACCAGCGACGCGATGTGGGAGCTGAGCCGCACGGCCAACTCGGTCACCGGCCTGGCCAAGCGCGGCGGCGGCGGCAACGTGACCGTCACCAACGTCTCGTGGGGCGCCGTGACCATCTCGGCCTTCTCGACCCTGAACCCGGTGCCGATCGACAGCGTGGCGTCGGACTTCCCGGTGGGCACGACGCAGGGCGCCGCCAACGTCCTGACGATTCCGGCCAACGACACGGCCGTCGTGTACGGGTCCGTCGGCCCGGCCGGCTCCGCGTTCTGGACCTTCACCACGACGGCCGCCCAGGTGCTGAAGGGGAGCCTCGCCTGGTTCGGCAGCGGCAACCCGTACAGTACGGGGACCAATACGGTAGCCTACACCGAGGACCTCGACTTCCTGGTCTGCAATGCCGCGACCAAGTGCGACGAGTCGGGTGTGGACCTGACGGGGTACGCTGGCGCGACAACGGCGCAGCCCGAGGCGTGGACCACGGCGTCGGAGCCGGCCGCGCAGTACTGGATTGGTATTCTCGGCTTCAACGCCCACTACTCGATCGTGTACCAGATGACCGTCATCCTGCAGTAGCTGCAGGAGGTTCCACAGGGTGCGACGCCCCCGGCTTCGGCCGGGGGCGTTGCGTTTGCGGCTCCAGTTGGGATAGGGCGAAGGCCTAGGGTCGAGCTGCCAGGGCGCGAAACAGCTCCGCCAGCTCCACCGGCTTGCCGAGGAAGACGTCGGCGCCGGCGTCCCGGAACGCCTGCTCCATCATCGGCTCGGCGAGGCCGGTCAAAGCCACGACCCGGCAACCGGGGAATGCCCGCCGGATGCTGCGCACGACGTCGAGCCCGCCGGCGCCCGGCAGCACCAGGTCCACGACGGCCGCATCCAGCGCCCCGAGGCTCGGGAGCGAAGCGATCGCATCGTTGCCGGCGCGCGAGCGGTGGACGACGTACCCCTGCCGCGCCAGCGCGCGCCCCAGGACGTCGGCGAGATCGTCGTCGTCGTCCACCAGGAGGACGCTCCCCTGAACTCCCGGTGGCCCGGGCCGCTCAGGGCTGGTCAGCGGATTCCTCCCGCCGGCGGCGCTGCCGCCGCTGGCGCAGGACGACACCGAGCACGATGAGTCCCAGGGCCACCGGCATCAGCGCGAGCAGCGCACCGGTCCAGAACATCGTCTTCATCAGCGGGCCGTGGGACATGTCCTGCGCCCACGCCGCGGGGGCCAGCGCTAGAAGGAGAGCCGGAAGAGCAGCAGCCAGACGACGACCCCGGTCACGGACACGTACAACCATATGGGCAGGGTCCATCGCGCGTAGCGCCGATGCGTGGGATGTCGCGACCACAGTCCGAGATAGACGGTTGTCAGGGCCAGGGGCACGACCGCCGCTGCCAGCACGGTGTGCGTGATGAGGATAGCGAAGTAGACAGGCCGAATCCAGCCCCGGCCGGCGAAGTGCTTCACTCCGGCGTGAGCGTGGTACCAGAGATACGAAGCGAGAAAGACCGTGGAGACGCCGAAGGCCGCCAGCATGCAGGCCTTGTGGAGCAGCGTCCGCCGGCGCCGGATCATGGCATAGCCGAGCGACAGCAAAACCGCCGTGACGCCGTTGAGCGTGGCGTTCACGGCGGGAAGATCCTCCGTCGCGATCACCGCGTGGGCCGGCGGGAGGCCACCCACACAGCGGCACCGAACGCCAGGACCGCGCACGCCGCCGTGACGGCGAGCGAAACGCCGAAGCCGGGCCCCGTGGCGCCGGCGGACGAAAGCGCGCGCCGCAAGGCGGCCACGCCGTACGTGAGCGGGTTCACCCGCATCACGGCGCCGAGCCAGCCCGGCGCGCCTTCAACGGGAAACAGCGTGCCCGCCAGGAGCCACATCGGGATCAGGAACAGGTTCATGATGGCGTGAAAGCCCTGGGTGGAGTCGAGCCACCAGGCGATGGCGGCGGCGAGCGCCGTGAGGCCGAAGGCGAGCAAAAACAGCACCGCCGCCAGCACGGCCAGCGCGCCCGGAGAGGCGAGCCTCAGTCCGACCGCCGGTCCCAGCGCCAGGAACAGCGCGCTCTGCAGCACCGCCAGCGTGGTGCCGCCGAGCACCTTGCCGAGCACGATGCTCGCGCGCGGCACGGGCGCGACGAGCACCGCCTGCAGGAACCCCTCGCGCCGGTCCTCGATGATCGAGATCTCGGAGAAGATGGCGGTGAAAAGGAGAATGAGGATCACCACTCCGGGAAAAAAGTAGGCCAGGTAGCTCGTGCCCGCCGCCCCGCCGGGAGCGTGGAACGAGGGTCCGAGCCCCGAGCCGATCAGCAGCCAGAACAGCACCGGCGGGGCGAGCGCGCCCACCAGCCGGCTCGGCTGGCGGTAGAACCGGACCAACTCCCGCTGCCACAGCGTGCCCACCGCGACGAGGAAGTTTCTCACGCGCCGTCGCCTCCGTCGCCCGCATGCAGGTGACGGCCCGTGCGGTGCACGAAGACGTCGTCCAGCGTCGGCTTGCCCAGCGTGAGGCCGAGGATCGCTTCGGGAAACGCCTCCACCAGTCGGGGCACCAGGTCGTGTCCTCGCGCGACCTCGATGCGCACCGCCCCCTCGACCACCGCGGCCGGACATCCGAACCGGGCCGCGACGGCGCCGGCCAGCCGCTCCGGGTCGGCGGTCCGCACGGTGATGACGTCGCCGCCGATCTCCGCCGTCAGCGCCGCGGGCGCGCCCAGGGCGACCAGGCGGCCTTCGTCGAGCAAGGCGATCCGGTCTCCCCGCCCGGCCTCGTCGAGCAGATGGGTGGTGACCACGGCAGTGGCCCCCGTCTCGCGGCGGACCAGGTCCAGGTAGGACCAGAACCCCCGTCGCGCGGAGGGGTCGAGCCCGGTCGTCGGCTCGTCGAGCAGCAGGAGCCCGGGGCGGTGGAGCATGCCCTTGGCCAGCTCGACGCGGCGGGCCAGGCCGCCGGAAAGCCGCTCCACGCGCTCGCCCGCGCGGCCGGCGAGCCCGACCCGCTCGAGCGCGGCCTTGATCCGCTCCTCGAGGTCCCGGCCTCCCAGGCAGTAGAGCCGCCCCTGGTGCCGGAGGTTCTCGGCGGCCGTGAGCTTGCGGTCGAGGCTCGGGGCCTGGAACACGACCCCCATCCGCCTCCGGGCCAGCCCGGGCTGCCGCGCCACGTCGGCACCGAAAACCTCGGCCGCTCCGCCGGTGGGCAGGAGCGCGGTCGAGAGGATGCGGAACAGCGTCGTCTTGCCGCTGCCGTTGGGTCCCAGCAGGGCGACCAGCTCGCCCTGCGCGACGTCGAAGGAGATGCCGGCCAGCGCCTCGCGCGCGCCGAAGCGGTGCCGCAGGCCGCGAACGCCGACCGCGGGCTCGGTCAGCCCAGGGCCATCAGGGCGCACAAGGCGGGCAGGTAGATCAGGGAGTAGCGGAACAGGAAGGTGGCGCACGCGTGATTGCCGGGGCTCGCGGCGAGCCGGACGCCGTAGTAGACGAAGCCGCCGCCCAGCGCCAGCGCGCCGAAGAAGTACAGCGGACCGGCCATCCCGAGCGGCGTGGGCAAGAGACTCACCACCAGCAGCGCGAGCGCGTACAGCACCGACTGGCGACCGGTGCTGGCGCCGCCGGGGTCCTCGACCGACAGCACCCGGAAGCCGGCACGCGCGTAGTCCTTGCGGTACAGCGCCGCCAGGGCGAGGAAATGCGGCATTTGCCAGAAGAACAGGATCAGGAACAGCACCCAGGCGCCCGGGTCCAGGCGGCCGCGGGCCGCCGCCCAACCGATCATGGGCGGGATGGCCCCCGGCACCGCGCCGACCACCGTCGCGAGCGAGGTGAGCCGCTTCAGGGGCGTGTAGACGAGCAGGTAGCTCGCGGCCGTGAGGGCGGCGAGCAGGGCGGCCAGCGGAGTCACGGCGGCGGCCAGGTAGGCCGTGCCCGCGACGCCGAGTACGGCGCCGAAGGCGAGGCTCTCCCGCGGCGTCAGCCGGCCGGAGGGCAGCGGCCGGCGCACCGTCCGCTTCATCACCGCGTCGAGGTCGCGCTCGACCCACTGGTTGAGGGTGCTGGCGGCGCCGGCCACGAGCGCGGTCCCGAGCAGGGTGCGGAGCAAAGCCAGCACGTCCACCGCGCCGTGGGCCGCGGCGAGGAAGCCCACCAGCGCGGTCAGCACCACGTTGAACGTGATCTCGGGCTTGGTGAGCGTGAAGAACGCGGCGAGCCTGCGGCGGCCGGGGGCGGCCGGCGCCGGGGTAGGGACCGGGGCGGGGGGCGGAGGCGCGACCGCCGCGCCGCCGGAAAGCGCGGTCATGCCGCGGTCGAGGCCGGGGAGCTGCTCCGGTCCGAGGGCAGCGGCGCCAGCAGGCGCGTCGCGCGCAGCGCCAGCACCAGCGCCGTCGCCAGCACCAGCGCGCCCGACAGGACGTGCGCCGTGGTGGGGACGACCGCGCGCTTCGTCCAGATGATGGCCGCGCCCAGGTAGACCTGCCATGCGAGCAGCAGGGCGAGCAGCAGCGCGGGCCGGCGCAGGCCGGGCACGGAGCCGTGGCGCCGCATCGCGGCCGCGACGGTCCAGATCAGGCACAGCGCCACCAGCAGCGCGCCGGCGCGGTGCAGCAGCTGATAGGCGACCGGCGTGGACATCAGGCCCGCCGCGGGCCACAGCCGCCCGAACGCGAGCGGAAAGTCGGGGACCGCGAGACCCGCGCCGGAGTGGCGCACCACGGCCCCGACCAGGATCTGCAGATAGACCACCGCGACCGCCACCCGCGTCAGGGCACGAAGCGACGGCGCGCCGGCGTCGGGCGCGCGCGGCGGGGCCTCCATCCAGCCGGCGGACGTCACCAGGGCGATGGTCACCGTGAGGCACAGGACGATCTGTGCCAGGCCGGCGTGCGACACGGCGAGGGCCAGCGGCAGCCTCCGCAGCACCGTCAGGCCGCCGAGGACGCCCTGCAGCGACACCGCGGTGAGCGTGATCAGGCCCAGCCAGCGCACCCAGCGGCGGGGCTCGGACCGCCACAGCCACACCGCCAGCACGATCGTCAGCAGGCCGATGGTGGCGCCCGCCATCCGGTGGCCGTGCTCGAACAGCACCCCGCCGGTCATCCGCGGAAAGACCTGCCCGTACGACAACGGCCAGTCGGGCACGGCCAGCGCGGAGCCGGTGCTGGTGACCAGGCCGCCGATGAAGATCAGCACCGCGGTGGCGCACGCCACCCCGACCGCGTAGCGGTGCAGCCCGGGCCGGTACGCGAGGAGGTCCGGCCCGCTCACTTGCCCAGGAATCTCCGCAGGAACCTCAGGTAGACGGCGAAGCCGACGGCGAAGGCGGCGAAGGCGATGGAGGATGCCAGGCTCCAGGTCGAGCCGCTCCGCTGGTAGTCGTGCCATCCCCACGCGGCGAAGAAGGCGCAGAAGACGATCGCGGTGACGATCAGGACCTTGTGGAAGTTGATCACGGTCCCCGGAATCCGTGCATGACGGCCACCACGAGTATAACCGCCAGGGGGAGCGGCGCCAGCACCACGTACAGCAGGCGCTTGGGCTCGAACTTGAGGTGCATGAAGTAGAGGGCCACGAGCAACGCCTTCCACAGCGCCAGGAAGACCAGCGAGACGATCATCAGGCGGCGCGGCAGGCGGAAGTACACGATGGCGACCTCGACCATCGTCAGGATCGCGAGCAGCCCCCAGACGGCGACGTAGTTCGGTGCCTTGTGCTCGGCAGCGTCCATGGCCGGTCCCTAGATGAGATAGACGATGGTGAACAGGATGATCCAGACCAGGTCCACGAAGTGCCAGTACAGCCCGATGGTCTCGATGCCCTGGAACTTCCCGCCCGCGTACTTGCCGCGGAACGCCCGGATGGTCACCCAGATCATGCTGAGCACGCCGCAGGTGACGTGGAACCCGTGGAAGCCGGTCATCGTGTAGAAGGTGGCGCCGAACAGCCCGGAGCTGGGCAGGAAGCCCTTCTCGATCAGATGGTGGTACTCGAACGCCTGGACCGAAACGAAGGTCGCGCCCCCGAGCACCGTGAGCAGCAGCCAGCGCCTGAGGCCGGCCTGGTCGTCGCGCGTGGCGGCGGCGTACGCCTTCACCATCGAGACGCTGGAGCAGATCAGGATGAAGGTGTTGATCGCCGTGACCGGGATGGCCAGCACGGAGCGCGGCTCCGGCCACTGGGCCGCCGTCCCCCACCGCAGGATGATGTAGGAGCCGATCAGGGCGGTGAAGAACATCACCTCCGAAACGAGGAAGACCCACATCCCCAGCTTCTGGGTGTGGACGCCGACGGCGCCCTGGGCGTGCTCGCCGCCCGCCATCCCGTGCGTCGCCGCGTGGGCGGTCATCGACGGCCCTCCGGAACGGAGGGAAGCGGCTGGTTCACCGGGACGTAGTCCTGCGCCGCGCCCGGCAGGCTGAACTCGTACGGGCCGTGGTAAACGGTCGGGGTGGTCGCGAAGTTCCCGTGCGGCGGCGGCGAGGGCACCGTCCACTCGAGCCCGCAGTCGTGCCACGGGTTGATGTCGGCCTGCTTCCCGCGGGCCAGCGTGCGGACGATGTTCCACGCCATCACCAGCTGCGAGGCGAACAGCAGGAACGCGCTGATCGAGATGAAGACGTTGATCGGCTGCATCGGCCGGAGGTAGTCGTACACGGTGGGGTCGTAGATCCGCCGCATCTCCCCGCCGATGCCGAGGATGTGCATCGGGAAGAAGGTGAGGTTGTAGAAGACGAAGGTCAGCGCGAAGTGGACCTTGCCCAGCCGCTCGTCGAGCTGCTTGCCGAACATCTTCGGGAACCAGAAATACACGCCCGCGTAGATCGCGAACAGGCTGCCGCCGAACAGCACGTAGTGGATGTGCGCGACGATGAAGTAGGTGCCGTGGATGTACATGTCCACCGGCGTGGAGGCCATGAAGATCCCCGACAGCCCGCCGATGATGAACATCGACACGAAGGCGATGGCGTTCAGCATCGGCGTGGTGAAGTGGATGCTGCCGCGCCACATCGTGCCGAGCCAGTTGAACACCTTGATGGCCGAGGGGACCGCGATCACGATGGTCGAGACCATGAAGGCGCTGGCCAGGGTGGGGTTCATCCCGCTCTGGAACATGTGATGGCCCCAGACGATGAACCCGAGGAAGGCGATGGCGATCATCGCCCACACCATCGAGGTGTACCCGAAGATCGGCTTCCGGGCGCCGTTGGCGATGACGTCCGAGACGATCCCCATCGCCGGGAGGATGAGGATGTAGACCTCGGGGTGCCCGAAGAACCAGAACAGGTGCTGCCACATCAGCGGCTGCCCGCCGGCCGCCGGCAGGTAGAAGTGCGTCCCGATGGTCTGGTCGAAGAACAGCATGATCACGGCGCCGGCCAGCACCGGCACCGCGAGGATCGCCAGCACCGCCGTGATGAACAGCGCCCACACCGAGAGCGGCAGGCGGAACCAGGTCATCCCCGGCGCGCGGAGGTTGATGACGGTGGTGATGTAGTTGACCGAGCCCAGCAGCGAGGAGGCGCCGAACACCACGATGCTCAGGCACCACAGCTGCTGGCCGAGGTGCACGCCGGTGTAGTCGGGGCTGTTCGACAGCGGCGCGTACACCGTCCACCCCGCGATCGACATGCCGCCCAGCACGAACAGGCTGGCCAGCATCAGCAGGCCCGAGGGGATCATCAGCCAGAACGACCACATGTTCAGGCGCGGGAACGCCATGTCCGGCGCGCCGATCTTGAGCGGGATCAGGTAGTTGGCGAACACCCCCACCAGGAGCGGCATCACGGCGAAGAAGATCATGAACGTGCCGTGCATCGTCACCAGCCCGATGTACGTCTTGGGCGAGACCACGCCGCCGGGCGCCACGCCCTCCGGCAGCCAGCCCCCGAGCGGCATCGGCTGGCCCGGGAAGCCGAGCTGCCAGCGGATCCCCATCGCCAGCAGCCCGCCCACGAGCAGGAAGAACAGGCTCAGGAACAGGAACTGGATGCCGATGATCTTGTGGTCGGTCGAGAAGACGTACTTGCGGACGAACGACCGGTCGTCGGCGTGCACGTGCCCGGGCAGGGCGGTCCCCGCGGCGGTCATTGGGCGCCCTTTCCACTAGTAGTAGGGGCGGCGGCGGCGGCCGAGTCGGCCGCCGTGGCCTCGCCCTGGCTCACCAGCCAGGCCGCGTAGTCCTGCGGCGAGTGCACGATCACCACGCCGCGCATCCGGTAGTGCCCCAGGCCGCACAGCTCCGAGCACGCCAGCTCGAAGGTCCCGGTGCGCGTCGGCCGGATCCACATCCGGATGTTCATCCCCGGCACGAGGTCCTGCTTCAGCCGGAACGCCGGGATGAACAGGCTGTGCACCACGTCGCGCGCCGTCATCTCGAGCACGTAGTCGCGGTTCACCACCAGGTGGATCGAGTCCTTCTTCAGGAAGTCGTCGTCCGTCCCCAGCTTCCCGTCGGGGCCCGGGTAGGTCACGTGCCACTCGAACTGCTTCGCCTCGAGGCCGAGATGCGCCGCGTCGCGCGGATACGTGTCGGCGTCCTTGATCTTCGACCACAGCGGCTGGCTGACGAGGGCGAGCGTGACCAGGATGACTGCGGGGATGGCCGTCCAGACGATCTCGGCCTTGGTGCTGCCCTCCACGTAGGTCGCCGTCCGCCCGCTCCGCTTGCGGTAGCGCACCAGGAAGACCAGCAGCGTCGCCTCGACCAGGACGAATACGGCGCCGGTGATGTACAGGATGACGTAGAACAGCGAGTCGACCTTGCCGCCCACGCTGGACGCGTTGCCCGGGAACCACCAGTGCATCAGGCTGTCTCCGCCGTGATCCAGGCCTCCCCGGAACGGGGCCGGCCGCGCGAAAGGACGTTTGAGAGTGATTGTCGTGTCGAGTCGCGGTGAAAAGTAACAGCGGGAACGCCGGCTGTCATTGGGGGCGGAAGCCGTGGAGCGGTCGGGACTTCCGCCCCCTCATGTTCGCCGGCGAACATGCGGGAGGGCGCAGGCTTGCGGGGGGTCCGGGCGGCCGGGTTATGTTCGCGCGTGCCTGCCGAGTCGTTCCCGAAGCTCGTGCCGCGCCCCGAACGGGACGCGTGGGGCGAGCGCCTGCCCCGGAGCCTCGGGCTGTGGAGCGCGGTGGCCGTGCTCGTCGGCTCGACCATCGGCAGCGGGATCTTCCGCACGCCGGCGCTGATCGCGGCGCGGGTGCCGGCCCCCGTCCCCATGCTGGGGGTGTGGGTTCTCGGCGGCGTGCTGGCGCTGTGCGGCGCCCTGACCTACGCCGAGCTGGCGGCGATGTACCCGCGCTCGGGGGGCCTGTTCGTCTACGTGCGCGAGGGGTTCGGCCGCATGCCGGCGTTCCTGCTGGGCTGGACCGAGCTGCTGGTGATCCGCGCCTCGGCCCTGGGCGCCACCTCGACGGTGTTCGCGGAGTACCTGCTGCGCTCGCTGGGGAAGAATCCGGAGCTGGCGCAGTATGCGCCGCTCGTGCACCCACTGGCCGCCGCGGCCATCGTCGTGACCGCCGTCTTCAACTACGTGGGCGTGGGTTGGAGCGCGTTGGTGCTCAACGCCACGACGGCGGCCAAGTACGGCGCGCTGGTGCTGCTGGTGCTGGTGGCCTTCGCGGCCGGGCACGGCGACTTCCGGCACTTCGCCGGCCTGACGCCGACCGGCGGAGGGACGCTCGAGGCGGGGCTGTTCGGCCTGGCGCTGGTGTCCGTGCTGTGGGCCTACGACGGGTTCGCCGACGTCTCGTTCGTGAGCGGGGAGGTGCGCGACCCGCAGCGCAACCTCCCGCGGGCGCTGCTGCTCGGGACCGGCGCCGTCGTGGCGATCTACCTGCTGGTGAACGCGGCCTATCTCTACCTGCTGCCGATCGGCGAGGTGGCCCGCTCGCGGCTGGTGGCCGCCGATGCGGCGGAGCTGCTGGTGGGCCGCGTGGGCGTCGGGCTCGTGGCGGTCGTGGTGATGGTTTCCACCTTCGGGGGTCTCGCGGGCTCGATGCTGACCGGGCCGCGCATCTTCTTCGCCATGGCGGACGACCGGCTGTTCTTCCGGGGGGTGGCGCGCATCCATCCCCGGTTCCGGACGCCGTCCGTCGCCATCGTGCTCACGGCCGGACTCGGGGTCGCCTTCGTGCTGGCGCGGACGTTCGAGCAGCTGGCCGACACGTTCGTGCTCGCCCTGTGGCCGTTCTATGCGCTGGGCGCGGCGGCGGTGTTCGTCCTGCGGCGCCGCCTCCCCGCCGCCGACCGTCCGGTGCGGGTGTGGGCCTATCCGCTGCCGCCCATCCTGTTCCTCCTGGCCGCGGTCCTGATCCTCGGCAACGCCCTGGTGACGAACCCCGGCGGCTCGGCGCTCGCCTTCGGCGTCATCCTCACGGGGCTCCCGGCCTACTGGCTCTGGTCGCGCTCCAGGGCCGGCCGCACCGGGGGCACGGCGCCCGTCGCGTAGCGGGCCCCGTCGCGCCGGCTGCGTCGCGGGCGGAGCCCCGTGTCGTCTCGCTGCCCCGCTCCCGGACTTCGGCCTTCATCGAAACGAAGCCGCCCCCCTTGCGGAGGGCGGCTCGCCGTACGGGTGAGGCTACGAGCTAATTGAACAAGTAGCGCACACCCAGGTTCAACCGCCACACGTCGTTCGTCGTCACCGACTTCTGGAACGAGTGCGTGATCAGCGACGTGCCGATGTTCTCCAGCCGGTACGTCGGGGCGCCGTTGGCGTCGGAACCCACGAAGACCAGGGGTGCCACGGTGCCAGTGCCGGCGCTCGGCAGCGTCGAAATCTGCCCGAGGCCCCAGTTGTGATTCAGCCAGTTGGTGAAGTTCAGCATGTCGAGCCGGATCTGGAACCGGCTGGTCTGGCCGGCGATCGCCCGGCCGATGTCCTGCGAGATGCTCAGGTCGGCACGCCAGACCATCGGCAGGAAGACGGCGTTGCGCTGAGCGTACTGGCCGCGGTGGGAGCTGAGGTACGAGTCCTGCTCGATGAAGGCCTCCCACGCCGCCTGCTGTTGCTGGCGGGTGTACGTGACGGCGCCCGCGCCGGACCCCACGGTCAGCGGCACGAAATTCATCTGGCTGGTGTCCGTCGTCGGGATCCAGATCAGGTCGTTGCCGCGGACCCCGTCGCCGTTCATGTCGCCGGCGAACACGTAGCTGGTGTTGCCGTTGGTGTGGCCGTCGAAGTAGACGCTCACGGAGGTGTTCCCGACCCACCCCGCCCCCACCAGCTTCCCGATGAAGTTCTGGGTGTAGGTGATGGCCGCAAAGAACCGGTTCTTCTGCATGTTGCCGGAGTACCCGGCTCCCGGATTGTTGGGGTCGGCCGACTGCGCGTTGGCGCTCCACGAGCCGTAGGCGATGGAGCCCGGGTCCACGGTGTTGCGGCTCACGCCGTAGCTGTAGCCCAGCTTGGCATAGAGTCCTGTGGCGACGGGGCGCTCCAACGTGAACGTGAGCACCGAGGAGTGGCCGATGCCCTCGTTGGTCAGCACCGTCGCGTCGGCGGAAACGGCCGTGTACAGCTGGTTCGCGTGGGTATGGGTCGCGTTGTTCAACCAGCGCGGCCGATTGTCCACGCCCGAGAACGTCGTGTCCGCTGCGGGCAGGTTGACGTTCTCGTACGCGACGCCGTTCACGTCCTTGGTGTACAGGAACTCGGCGCTGGCGGTGAGCCCGAGGAAGGGCAGGCGCCGGTCAATGCCGATGTTGCTGCGCCACACCTGCGGGAACTTGAAGTTCGGGTCGGTGAGCGCGAGCTCGTAGCTGGCCGCGGGACCGCCCGTGACGGAGGCCGGCGCATAGTGATACGGATCCGGGTTGAACGGATAGGCGGTGGTGTTCTTCTGCTGAATGAAGCCCGTCAGCACCCCGGTGTTGCCGATCTGGTTCGAGATCCACACGTAGGCCGGGCGGCCGGCGAACAGGCCTGTGCCGCCGCGCAGCTGCGTGGTGTGCTTGCCCTGCACGTCCCAGTTCAGGCCCAGGCGCGGCGACCACTCCGGCTTGACCGACGGCAGCTTGCCGGTGTTGTACATCGTCGTCGGGCAGGTCGCCGACGTGGCCGCGCAGCCGAACCCGAGGCGGAAATGCATCGTGTCCGCCTGCGTGTTGTCGTAGGCGGTGTTCCCGAACCACGGGGCGTCGACCCGCAGGCCCGCCGTGACGGTCATGTCCCTGGTGGGCCGCCACAGGTCCTGCGCGTACACGCCGGCGTACTGGACGTCCAGCGGCTGGACGGGCACGCTCTGGCCGGGGATGTTCGCGTACCGGTACTGGAAGGTGTTCAGCGTCACCGGCGACGTGGTGCGGTTCGGGTTGGCCAGGTAGTCGTTGAGGTCGGTGTAGAAGTCCGCGAGCGAGTTGTACACGTACACGCTCTGCGCGCCCGGGAAGAAGATGTTCAGCGAGTGATACTTCTCGTAGCTCACTCCGAACGTCAGCGTCTGGTTGCGCAGGTAGAAGTTGTAGTTGTCCTGCAGCTGGAAGCTGTGGTACCTGAGCGTGTTGTCGGGCGTGAACGGCTCGAACCCGAGGGCCGTGTACGACGTGCCGCCGTTGAGGATCTCGATCAGCGGGAACCAGGGAGGCGAGACGTTCGACCGGCTCTCATCGTTCGAGGTGTACCCGATGATGAAGTTGTTGGACATCTTGGTGCCGATCGTCGAGTTCCACTCGGCCACGGTGGAGCGGATGTTCTCGAGGATGGCGTAGTTGCTGCCCGCGAAGTTCAGCGAGTTCAGGTTGCTGCGCACGCCGCCGACCCCCAGCGACGCCGAGTTCGACATCAGGATCGGCGACTGCGAGTTCAGCAGGTTGTACCGCACCGAGATCTTGTTGTGGTCGTTCAGGTTGAAGTCGAGCCGGGTCAGGAAGCGCGTGGACGGGATCTGGAAGCTGTAGCCCTGATACGCGCCGGGGTTGAAGTTGAAGTTCTTCTGCATGTAGCTGCTGATCGAGTCCAGGTCCGACGCGAGCACGCGGGTGACGCTGCCGCCCACGGTCTGCGTGCCGGTGTTGGCCGTATAGGTCGTGGCCGGCGTGGTCTGGGCGTCGTTCTCGTAGCTGGCGAAGAAGAACAGGCGGTTCGGGATGATGGGCCCGCCCACATTGACGCCGATGTCGTGGTACTTGAAGGTGCCGGGGTTGAAGGTGTTCGCGCCGGCCTGCGTGCCGACGAGGCTGTTGCTCCGCCAGCCGTAGTACAGCGACCCGGTGAACTGGTTGGTGCCGCTGCGGGTGACCATGTTGACGCCGGCGCCCACGAAGTTGCCCTGGCGCACGTCGTACGGCGCCACGTTCACCTCGACCTGCTCGAGCGCGTCGAGCGAGATGGCCGCCACGCCGGTGCGGTCGCCGGGCTCCCCGGCGAGGCCGAACGAGTTGTTGAAGTACGACCCGTCGATCGTCATGTTGTTCAGCAGGTTGTTCTGGCCCGCGAACGAGTAGCCGTTGGTCCCGTTCTCGTACTGCGGGGTCAGCCGGAGGAGGTCCTCCACCCGCCGGGTGACGGTCGGCAGCTGCTGGATCGCGGCCGTGGGGACGGCGGTCGCCGCTCCGGTCCGCGCCGAGCTGAAGATCGGGTCGCTCTGCCCGGTCACGGTGATGGGCTCGATCTCCACGCTCACCGGCGTCAGCATGAACTGCAGGTCCGCGGTCACGCCCAGCTGCAGGTAGATCCGGTCCTGCACCTGCTGCCGGTAGCCGACGTACGCGACCCTCACGCTGTACGGCCCACCGACGCGCATGCCGGGGAGGGTGAACCGGCCATCCTCTCCCGTCGTGCCGACGTACGAGGTTCCGGACGGGCCGTGCACGGCGACCACGTGGGCCCCCACGAGGGCGGCGCCCGACGAGTCGCTCACGACCCCGGTCATCGCCGACGTCGTGACGCCTTGGGCACGCAGCGCCGTCGTGCCCGCGAAGGCGACCAGCGCAGTCAGCAGACAAATCCTGCCAGGTAGCTTCATGCCAATTCCCTCCATCCGCCGAGACTGATGGTGATTGGATGAGCGAGGTGCAGCGCGATTCCGTCCGGGCATGCCGAAGCAGCCGATAGGGGGTGAAAGGGCACAAAGAACATTCCGCCCGGCGGGCGAAGCGTCAAGTCACGCCAATGTCTCAAGTCCTGGCATTGGCGAACAGCAGGGCTCCCGATACCCCGAACAGCGAATTGGGTATCCACGCCGCCACCAGGGGCGGCACGACACCCCCGGCGCCGACGGCCTTCATGATCTGCACCATGGTGAGGAAAACGATGGTGGTGGCGAGACTTACGGCCACGCCGTAGGCGGCGCCGCTGCGGCCGCCCGCCACGCCGAGCGGCGCCCCGAACAGCGCGATGATCAGGCAGGTGCAGGGGATGGCGAGCTTGAGGGCCCGCTCGACCTTCAGCTTGTTCGCGTCGCCGCCGGCGCGCTCGACCGTGCGCACGTAGTGACCCAGCTCGGCGTAGCGCATCTGGTCCGGCGCCTTGGGCTCGACCAGCAAATCGAGGGGCCGCTCGGACATGGCCCGCTGCCGGAGGGAATCGAAGCCGAACGCCGCCTCGCGATCGCGGCCGAAGAACAGCCGCAGCGAGCCGCCCTTGAGCGTCCAGCCGAGGCGGGGCGCGAAGCTCGCCGTCCGGGCATCGAGGTAGTAGCCGGGGAAGGAGTCGGCCGCGGGGCCGTCCACGGCGCCTTCCCGCTCGATCTGGACGCCGGTCATCGACCGGTCGGGCACCGACAGGGATCCGATCGTGTACATCCGCCCGCCGTCGGCGCGGTAGACGAAGTTGTAGCGCATGGTCTGCGAGCGGACCTCCCGCTCGCCCAGCAGAGTGGCACGCCGCTCCTGCCCCAGCGGCGCGAACTCGCCGAGGAAGAAGGCGAACACGCTGGCGGCGGCCGCCAGCGCGAAGATCGGCAGCACCAGCCGGTGGAACGAGATGCCGGAGGCCTTGGCAGCCGTGATCTCCGAATGGCGGGCCAGCGCGCCGACCGAGAACACGGTGGCGAACAGCACCGCCGCCGGGGTGATGAAGAACACCTGCTCGGGCGCGCCGGCCAGGTAGGCGAGCGCGACGCGCAGCACCGGGAGGTTCTTGCTGATGTAGCGGTCCACGTGATCGGTGAGGTCGATGACGATCGTCAGCACCGGGAAGCCGAGGGCCGTGATCGCGAAGATCTTCAGGAACTCGCCCGTCAGGTAGCGGTCGAGCACCCGCACGCCGCGGATCACGCGCGCCGGGCCTTCCGGCGGCGCCCGAGCACGGCGATCCGCTCCCGCCAGCTTACGCCGCGCGCCGCGACCCGCTGGCGGTTGAGGCGCAGGAAGAAGACGAGACCGATCGCGGTCATCAGCAGGTTGGCGCCCCACATCGCCCAGAACGGCGTCACGATCAGCGCGTCGGCCAGCGTCTCCCCGCCGATCAGGCCCACGTAGTAGAACCCGAAGATCAGCACGCTCGCACCGATCACCAGCCCGACGCCGCCCCGCGGGAAGCGCAGCGCCACGGGCGCGCCGATCACGACGAACACCAGGCACGCCGCGGCGATCGCGAACTTCTTGTGGATCTCGATCTGGTAGCGCGCCGCCATCTGCCGCAGCGCGACCCGGCGCGCGTCCAGGTCCGCGAGGCGCAGGCGCAGCAGGTTGCCGGCGGAGTCGGCGATGGTGATGCGGTACCCGGCGACCGCCGCCGGCAGCGACGCCGCGGGCGGGCGGACCGCCGGGACCGGAGCGGGGCGCGGCGGCGGCTGCTGGGCGTGCGCGGCGCGCGGCCGCAGCAGGCGGCCCAGGCCGCCGAGCGCGCCGCAGTAGAGGGAGGCGACCTCCAGGGAGCGCTCGGGGCGCATCCCGGTCGTGTCGGCCTGCGGCAGCGGCGTCACGCCGAGCAGGGTGCGCACGTCGTTGCCGAGCGTGGCCTCGCGCTCGCGCCGCAGCGCGGCCAGCGAGAGCAGGTGGCGCCCGAGCTCGGTGCGCATCTCGCACACCGACATCTCCCGGTCGCCCCGGCCGATGTCCTCCCCGGTCCGCTCCAGCGTGTTGGAGATGCCGCGCTTGCGCACGAGGTCGGTGTGGAAGAACACCCGCCGGAACACGGCCGGCTGGGTCCGGTCCTGGTCGAACACGTAGCCGTCGAACAGCGTCAGCCACAGGTCGGTGCGCGTGGCGTTGAAGCGCATGTAGCCGCTGTCGGCGTAGATCGTGCGCCGCCGCTGGTCGCTGCTGAGGTCGTAGATCTGCACGTCCTTGAGCCGGTCGGTGGACTGGTCGATGCGGCCAGCCCGCAGGAAGAACTGCTGCGGGATGACCTCGTTGACCATCTGCTCCTTGAGCTCGAAGGTGGGCCGCTTGCGCGCGATGTCGACCAGCAGCGTCTTCAGCTTGTGATTGGAGGGCGGGAGCACCTGGTCGATGAACAGGAAGGCGACGATCGCGAGGCCGAGCGAGGCGAGCAGCACCGGCCGGACCAGGGCGACCAGGTTCACGCCGCTGGCGCGCAGCGCGGTGATCTCGTTGTCCGCGCCCAGGCGCACGAACGCGTACAGGACGGCGACCAGCACGGCCATCGGCAGCGTCATGGCCACGATGAACGGCACCGACAGGCCGAACACCTCGAGGATCACGCCCCAGGGGAGCCCCTTGCCAACCAGCTGGCTGAACTGCCGGGCGACCTGGTTCAGCAGCATCAGGCCGGTGAGCGCCCCCAGGGCGAACGCGAACGGCGGGAGGTGCTCGCGCAGCAGGTAACGCGACAGCAGCTTCACGGTCTAAGTCGTGTCCCGATCGGGGTTGAGGGGCCTCCGGCGTCGTCGTATAATACCCCGAGTAGCCGCCCAGGAATACCACTGAAAGTGCGGGCGTACGTGACGCGCATTGCCGTCGCGATCACTCTTCTCGCCGTCCTCGCCGCCTCCAGAGCTCACGCGCAGCAAGCCGACTCGCTGCCGCGGCTGCGCCCGCCGCGGTTCGCCGGGGACACGCTCGCCATCCGGTGGCCGGCGGCGCTCGGCTACCTGCTCCCCGCGCGCGTGGACGCGGGCACGGCGGGCCGGCGCTGGAGCGACTCGCTGCTCGCGGACCTGGCCGCGCGGCAGGCGGCGCGCTGGCACTTCGGCGTGGCGGGCGGTGACAGCACGGCCCTGTTCGGCCTGCGGCCGCCGGCCCCCGTGGCGGTGCTGGCGCCGCCGCCGGTGGAGGAGACGGTCCGCCCGCAGCAGAGCGTCCTGCAGCGCTACGCCGACCTCGGGATCGTGCTCAACGCGCGGTTCGAGCTGCGCTACGACCACCTCAAGAACCTCCGCTGCCAGCCCGGCGACGCCGCCGTGCTGTCGTCCGGCTGCTCGTCGGCGGTCACGCCGCCGCGGCTCGATCCGCAGTTCGACGTGCGGACCGGGGGCATCGTGGGGCAGCGGGTCCACCTCGACGTGGACTACAACTCCCAGCGCGAGTTCGACGCGTCGAACAACATCAAGCTCTACTACCAGGGCCTCCAGGACGAAGTGCTGCAGCGCGTCGAGGTCGGGAACGTGACCTTCCGCGCACCCGGGTCGCAGTTCATCACCGGCGGGATCCCCGCCAACAACTTCGGCTTCCAGGCGTCCGGCCAGATCGGGCCGATCGACTTCAGCGGGATCTACGCCCAGCAGCGCGGCAACGTGGTGAGCGGCCGCAGTTACGTGGTCGGCCAGCAGACGCTGCAGGCGGTGGACCGGACGGTCATGGACCGCGACTACGAGCCCAACCGCTTCTTCTTCGTGGTCGACCCCGCGACGCTCCCCGGGTACCCGCGCGTGGATGCGCTCAACCTCAACCTGGCCGGACTGCCGCGGCAGGACCAGGTGCTCCAGGTGCGGGTGTACCGCCGCCGCAGCACCGTGGGCGTGACGACGGCGCAGCAGAGCTACGGCGGCATCCCCGCCGTGGCCGACCGACCCGACAGCCCGCAGCGCGCCGGCCCGTTCCCGTGGGAGCTGCTGATCGAGGGCCGGGACTACTATCTCGACCCCTCGGGCCTGTGGTTCGCGCTCACCAACCAGCTCGACAACGGCGACTACCTGGCCGTCTCGTACGTCACCGCCGCGGGCGACAGCATCGGCACGTTCCCTGCCGCGGCGACCGCCGGCCGCGTGGACACCCTGCGCCTGATCCAGGAGCCGCAGCGCGGCCCCGACGTGCCGACCTTCCGGTACATGATGCGCAACGTGTATCGGGTGGGCGGCACCGGCAGCGTGGTGCGCGACGGGATGCAGCTCAGGATCGTCGTGGCCCAGTCGGAGCGCCCGGCGTCCGGGGCCGCCACCTTCCTGGCGCTGCTCGGGCTCTCCCTGACGACCGACCAGACCCAGTTCGACCAGTTCAACCGCCTGTTCCCGCGCTCGCGCGATCCGGCCGGCGGCGCTCCGCTGCGGGACTACTACGTCGTCTTCCCGACCCTCGCGCCGTTCGCCGACAGCACCGTGCTGGCGCCGCAATACCGCAACGACTCCCTGTACCGCACGCCCACCTACCTGCTGCTGACGCAGGGGCCGACGCCCCTCTACCAGCTCGCGCTCCACTACCAGGCCTCGGGCGGGGACCAGTCCGGCACGCTGAACCTGGGGGCCGTGCAGCTGCGGCCGGGGAGCGAGCGGCTGACGGTGGGCGGCCGCACCCTGGTCCGCAACGTGGACTACACGATCAACTACGAGGTCGGCCAGGTCAGCTTCCTGCACCCGGACTCGCTGTTCGCCACCCCGGCGACCGTGAACGTTCAGTACGAGGAGCAGCCCGGCTTCGCGATCGCGCCGACCTCGATCTACGGCCTCCAGACGCGCTACGACTTCGGCGACCACGGCTCGGTGACGGTGCTCGGCCTGCTGCAGCAGCAGCAGTCGAACTTCACCCGTCCGCCGCTCGGCTTCGAGCCGTCGTCCAACTTCGTCGGCGGCGTGTCCGGCAATTTCCACTTCGAGCCGCTGGGCCTCACGCGGCTCCTGAACCACCTGCCCCTGGTGCGCACCGAGGTGCCCTCGCAGATCACGCTCGACGCGGAGCTGGCCACGTCCCGGCCCTCGCCCAACCAGGTCGGCCAGGCCTGGGTCGAGACCTTCGAGGGCGAGGGGGGGACGTTCCTGCCGCTGACCGAGAGCTCCTGGCAGCAGGGCAGCCGGCCGGCCTCGCCGCACGGGCTCGCCGGCACCGGCATCGATCCGGTGAGCGGATTCGCGGACGCGAACGCGGTGCCGCTGGTGTGGCAGAACCTGATCCGCACCACGGGCGGCGGGTACCTGCAGTTCAGCTCCCAGGACATCGACCCCACGATCGTCACCCAGGGCACGGCGGGCAGTCTCGAGAACGTGCTCTGGCTCAGCCTGCACCCCGACACCATCGGCGGCCTGCCCAACCAGACCACCGGCCTGATGCGCTGGCTGCTGCCGCACACGCCCGGGCCCCGGTGGCGCTCCATCACGCTCCCGCTGTCGGCCACGGGCGTGGACCTCTCGCGGGTCGAGTACCTCGAGTTCTGGGTGTTCGAACTCCCCAACTCCCCGGCGCGCCAGGCCGGCGCCTCCCTCGTCTTCGACTTCGGCCGGGTGTACGAGGACGCGGTGGACTTCGTGCCGACGAGCTTCACCGTCAGCCCCACCGGGGACACCACCTATTCGGGGCGCCGCCGCATCGGCGAGGGGCGGCTCGACACCGAGCGCGACACGCTGACCAACTCCTGGAACGCGCTGATCAACGACAACGGCATCCTCGGGGCGGTGGCGGACAGCATCTTCGACCAGACCACGGGCAGCTACGTGCACAACATGCCGCTGTGCACGTATCCCTCCGGCGCCGCGGGGGCGATCTTCGTCACCTACCGGGGGGACCCGGAGGCGCGCTGCACGCGCGGCAACGGCCTCCCCGACGCCGAGGACCTCGACGGCGACGGCCACCTCGACAGCCTGGTCTCGGCGCTGAACGAGAGCTACTTCCGCTACGTATTCCACCTGGGCGACCCGAAGTACTTCGTGCGCGACGGCGGGCCGGTGGACCAGTCCGGGCACGTCGACTCCGTCGTCGGCCACTGGCGGCTGTACCGGATCCCGTTCCGTGCCGACACGTTCCAGGTCGGGGCTCCCGACGTCCACCAGATCCGGTCGCTGCGACTGACCGTCGTCGCGCCCGAGGGGCCCGCCGACGCCAGCCTGTATTTCGCGCTGGGACGGCTCAACCTCGTGGGCGCCCCGTGGATCAAGCGGGCCACCACGCCCATCGCCGGCATCTCCGGGGCCGTCGGCACCGGCCACGGCGAGGTCGTGGCGAGCATCGTCAGCACCGAGAACGTCGTGGACCTGCACTACCAGCCGCCGCCGGGCGTGAGCAACGAGGGCGCGACCCAGTCGGGGAACCTGACGTACGGCTCCACGCAGATCAACGAGCGGTCCCTGCGGCTGATCGGGAGCCAGGTGGGGGTGGGGGAGCGGGCCGAGGCGTACTACCAGTTCCCCGAGGGACAGCGGAACTTCCTCGGCTACCGGCAGCTGCACGTGTGGGCGCGCGGGCGGGGCGCGGGCTGGAACAACCACCAGCTGTCGTTCTACATCAAGGTGGGGCAGGACGAGAACAACTTCTACATGTTCCGCGCCTCCGCGGACACGACCACCTGGCTGCCCGACAAGGTGGTGGACTTCAGCCGCTGGCAGGAGATGCGGGCGGACATCGAGCGCCGGTTCCTCGCGGGCCAGCGGCCCTCGGGCGCATCCACCTGCGGGGGCGACAGCCTGGCGTACGTCGAGTGCGACAGCGCGCGGACCTACATCGTCCACGTACGGGACCCCGGCGTGGCGCCGCCCAACCTGGCCCAGGTGCGCGAGCTGGCGGTGGGCTTCGTCCGCGACTCGGGGCTCGCGGCCGACAGCGCGGAGCTGTGGGTGGACGACATCCGCCTGTCGCAGGTGGTCAACGACCCCGGGTACGCGGGCGCCGTCAACCTGCGCGTGGTGGCCGCCGACGTCGCGGACATGAACCTGTCGGTGTCGCGCCGCGACGCCCAGTTCCACCAGCTGGGCGAGGATCCGACGTACACCACCAGCAACCAGCTCGCCTTCAGCTCCACGGTGCACCTCGACCGGCTCGGCCTCGAGCGCCTGGGCCTCGCGGCGCCCCTGACGATCCAGGTCAACCGTTCCGGTGACGACCCGTACTACCTCGGCGGCACCGACGTGCTGGCGTCCGGGCTGGTGGGGCTGCGGCACCCGCAGGCCACGCAGTCCTTCTACAGCCTCGCACTCCGGCGCACGCGCCGCGGGAAGCTGTGGTGGGAGCGCTGGCTGGTGGACAACCTCGCCCTGAACACCGTCCTCACCAACGGCACCGCGACGTCCCAGCTGTCGCAGAGCTCCGCGCGGTCGGCGGTGGTCGCGGCCAGTTACCAGGCGCTGCCCGGGGAACGCGGCTTCCGCTGGATGCCGCTGCTCCTGGCACGGCTGCTGCGGGCCATTCCGCTGTTCGGACGCTCGGAGCTGCTGCGCGGGGTGGAGAGCTCCCGGCTGCGGTGGAGTCCGGCGTCGGTCCATTTCTCGCTGGGCTGGACCCACAGCACCTCGGACGCGCAGACGTTCTCGGTGCCGGTCGCGACCGTGAGCGACACCCTGGCGACCACGGTCCACGCGCTGCAGGCGTCGCTGCAGGCGGGGGCGGGCGTGGATCTGCGGCCGCTGTCGTCGGTCTCGCTCAGCGTCAACCTCACGTCGACGCGGGACCTGAAGGACTACGGCGACAGCACCACGCTCGGCGTGCTCACGCGCCAGCAGGGGCAGCGCTTCCTCGGGATGGGCCTGGGGTTCGAGAGCCAGCGGGTTCTGACCACGCGCCTGAGCTACACGCCGAACCTGTTCACCTGGCTGCGGCCGCGGTTCACCAGCGCCTCGAGCTTCGGCCTGACGCGCGACCCCAACGGGGGGATCCCCGAGCGGGCGGTGGGGGACACGGCCGGTGCGTTCCGCCTGCCGACCACGTTCACCAACGCGCGGTCCACGGACCTGGGCGGCTCGCTGGATTTCTCGCGCGCCCTGCGCTTGCTGATGGGGGATTCCTCCCGCCTGCTGCCGTGGCTGGACCGGCTGGCGCCCCTCGACTTCTCCACCCACACGGACCTGCGCTCGCAGTTCTCCCGCGCCGGTCTCGATCCCTCGCTGGGCTACGAGCTCGGCCTCGGGGGCACGGGCGGCTTCCGCGCCATCGACGGCCGCCTGGCGGTCGGCGCGTCGCAGGCGCAGCAGTGGCGCGCCTCGTCGGGGCTGCGCTTTCCGCTCGGCTTCTCCGTCACGGGCAGCTACAGCACCGGCACCCAGTCCACCTGGTCGGTGCGCGGCACCGGCCAGTCCGAGACCGACCAGAACAACACCTCCTGGCCCGACGTCACCGGCCGGTGGACGTGGACGCCGCGGCAGAAGGCGATCGCGAAGATCCTGTCCAGCGTGAGCGCCTCGGCGACGGTGCGGATCACGAACTCGAGCACCGTCCAGCCGCCGCTGGTGCTCGAGAGCGTCGCGTCGGCGAGCACGGTCGGCGCGCTGCGCACCAGCCAGGAGACGCGGTCGTGGCCGGTGTCGCTGTCGCTCACCTGGGCCGGCCACGTCTCGACCAGCCTCTCCTACAGCGTGAGCCGGTCGCTGGCCAACCAGGCCGGGAGCCAGACCCAGAACGACCGCACGGAGTCGTCGGCGACCGTCGCCTTCGCCTTCCGGCCGCCGTACGAGCTGTTGCCCCTCAAGTCGGACATCCGCACGTCGCTCGCCTACTCGTCGTCCAACACCAAGGGCTGCATCAACCTGGTGGATGCCGCCAGCTGCGTGTCGATTCTCGACGCGGGGCGCCAGCAGTTCAACCTCACCATGGACACGGACATGCCGCCCAACGTCTCCGCAGGTGTGTCGGTCGGGTACATCATCAACGACGATGCGTACCTGGCCCGGAAGACCGCCCAGCTGGTCCTCACGGCATCGGTCACGGTGAACTTCCAGGCCGGGCAGCCCCGGTGAGGCGCCTGGCGGTGGCCCTGGCGGCCGCGGTCGGCGTCGCGTGCCACGGGAGCCAGTCCCAGGCGCAGCGCTTCGATGCCGTGCAGGCGATGGGCTGGGTCCGCTACCAGGTGGCCGCGGGCCCGCGCGCACCGGGCCTGCCGGGGCATCGGGCGATCGCCGACTGGCTGGCCCGGGAGCTTCGCTCGCGGGCCGACAGCGTCGAGATCCAGGCCTTCACCCACGTCACGGCCGCGGGTGACACGCTGCGGCTCGAGAACATCCTGGCCCGGTTTCGGCCGGCCGACCCCAACCGCATTCTCTATCTCACGCACTGGGACACACGCCCGGTCGCGGAGAACGACCCGGATTCCGCCAAGCGCGCTCTGCCGATTCCGGGCGCCAACGACGGCGCGTCGGGCACCGCGCTGCTGCTGGGCGTCGCCGATGCGCTCAAGCAGACGCCCCCCTCGGTGGGGGTCGACCTGCTGTTCGTGGACGGGGAGGACTACGGGTCGTTCGAGGCCGACAGCCAGAAGGACGTGCTGATCGGCGCCCGCTACTTCGCCCAGCACCTGCCGGCGGCCGGCTACCGGCCGCTGTTCGCCGTGCTGTGGGACATGATTGGCGGGCGCAACCAGGTGATCTACGAGGAGGGCTGGTCGGTCGAGCGGGCCCCGGAGATCGTGGACCGGGTCTGGAGCACGGCCGCCGAGCTGCACCTCGGGTCCATGTTCCGGCCGGTCAACGGCGGCCCGATCCTCGACGACCACGTGCCCCTGCTGGAGGCCGGCATTCCGGCCATCGACGTCATCGGCTTCGAGAACTACCGCGCCTGGCACCACACCCTGGAGGACACGCCGGACAAGATGTCGGAGGCATCGCTGGCCGGGGTCGGGCGCCTGGCCCTCGCGCTGCTGCACTGATTCGGCACGCGCCGCGGCGGGATGGTGCCGGTGCCCGCGCCGGCGGGGCCATCTTGGCCGCAATGTTCACGCACGACGAGCGCCGCGCCCTGGTGTTCCTGGCGGTGGTGTCCGCGGCAGGCGCGGCGTTCCGCGCTCTGCGGCCCGGCGAACAGCCGCAGGTCGGGCTGTCGGCCGTGGCCCCCGCGCTGGCCGGCGGCGACATCGTGCGCCAGGCCGCGCAGTCGCAGCGGGCGGAGGCGCTGGCCCGGCCCCTCGGGCCGCTGGAGCGCGTGGACGTCGACCGCGCGCCGGCCGACGAGGTGCAGCGGCTGCCGCGCATCGGACCTGCGCTCGCCCGGCGCATCGTCGCCGAGCGCGAGGCGCATGGCCCGTTCGGATCGCTGGCGGGCCTGAGGCGGGTGACGGGCATCGGCCCGGGTCTGCTGCGCGGCCTCGAGCCGCACGTGACCTTCGGCGGCGTGGCGCCCGCGGCCGTGGAGAGGGACGGCTGGCCGGTCGGCGCCCCCGTCGGCGGCACGGGCTACGGTGCCGTGCCGAGCGCGGGCGACGGCTCCGGGTCGGCGGCGGTCTGGGTCGCCACGTCGGCCGCGAGGTCGGCGCCCGGAGCGCCCAAGGCCGGCGGATGCGTCCGCGCGCCCGACCTGAACCGCGCGCCGGCGGCCGATCTGGTGTGTCTGCCGGGCATCGGCGCGGTGCTGGCGGCGCGCATCGTCGCCGAGCGGACGGCGCACGGCCCGTTCCGCGACATCGCTGATTTGGCGCGGGTTCCCGGCCTGGGACGCGTGCGCGCCGAACGGCTCCGGGGCCTCGTCACAATCCCTTGACAGGGGGGGGAGCACCCGTACTATTCCCTTCTGATCCCGGGTTTAGCGCCGTTTCCCCGAATCCACTCGGCTCCATTACCATGCCGGCACCCCTGGCGGCCACTGGCGATCGTCTCGGCGACCTGCTCATCCGCGAAGGCCTGATCACCAAGGACCAGCTCTCGAAGGCCCTCTCGGAGCAGAAGGCGAACGGCCAGCGACTCGGCTACAACCTGGTCAAGATGGGGTTCGTCCAGGAGACCGAGATCACCAAGATGCTCGCCCGCCAGTACCGGATGCCGGCGGTGGACCTGGCGCGCTTCGAAGCCGACCCCAAGATCATCAAGCTCATCCCCGGCGACGTCGCGCTGAAGCACCTGGTGCTGCCCCTCAAGCGCGAGGGCCGGACGCTGACGGTGGCGATGGCGGACCCGACCAATCTCAGCGTCCTCGACGACCTCAAGTTCATCACCCGCTACGACATCTTCCCCGTCATCGCCGGCGAGTACACGCTGCGGACGGCGCTGGACAAGTACTACGAGGAGGTGGACGCGCAGCTCGACACGCTGCTCAAGGACATGGAGGAGGAGGGACCGGAGGGCGAGCTGGAGGTGGTCGCCCAGCAGGAGGAGGAGGAGCAGCAGGGAGCGGCGAGCGCCGATGACGCGCCGGTCGTGAAGCTGATCAACGCGATCCTCACCGACGCCGTGAAGCGCGGCGCGTCCGACATCCACATCGAGCCGTTCGAGCACGAGTTGCGGGTCCGCTACCGGATCGACGGCGCCCTGCTCGAGGTGATGAAGCCGCCCCTGAAGCTGAAGGCCGCCCTCACCAGCCGCATCAAGATCATGTCGGCGCTGAACATCGCCGAGCGCCGCGTGCCGCAGGACGGGCGCATCAAGCTCAAGATGGGAAAGCGGGTGATCGACTACCGCGTGTCGACCCTCCCGGTGCTGTTCGGGGAGAAGATCGTCCTGCGGATCCTCGACAAGGGGAACCTGACCCTCGACCTGTCGAAGTTCGGGTTCGAGCCCAAGGCCGAAGCGGACCTGCTCAAGGCGATTCTGAATCCGTACGGAATGGTGCTGGTGACGGGGCCCACCGGCTCGGGCAAGACCACCACGCTCTACTCGGCGCTGTCGCGGATCAACACGATGGAAGTCAACATCATGACCGCCGAGGACCCGGTCGAGTACAACCTGATGGGGATCAACCAGGTCCTGGTCCGGAACGAGGTGGGGATGACGTTCGCGGCGGCGCTGCGGGCGTTCCTGCGGCAGGACCCGAACATCATCATGGTGGGGGAGATCCGGGACATCGAGACGGGCGGGATCGCGATCAAGGCGGCCCTGACCGGGCACCTGGTGCTGTCGACGCTGCACACCAACGACGCGCCCTCGACCATCACCCGGATGGTGGACATGGGGATCGAGCCGTTCAACGTGGCGTCGGCGGTGAACCTGATCGTGGCGCAACGGCTGGTGCGGCGCATCTGCAGCAACTGCAAGACCGAGCACCGCTACGCCCCCGAGGAGCTGAAGGCCCTGGGCGGCGACACCCAGGAATTCGCCGGCATCACGTTCTACAAGGGCACCGGCTGCGAGCAGTGCGGCGGGATCGGCTACAAGGGCCGAGCCGGGCTGTACGAGGTCATGTTTCTCTCGCCGGAGCTGCGGCGCATGATTCTCAAGGGCGCGTCCACCAGCGAGCTGTCGGAGCAGGCGGTGCAGGAAGGCATGCTGACGCTGCGGATGGACGGCCTGGTCAAGATCAAGAAGGGCATCACCACCCTCGAAGAAGTGGTCAAGGAAACGGCGGCGGCCTAGACCGTGACGGCACCTTCGCATCCCCAGGCGGCGCCCAGCGCCTTCAACCTCCGCGCCCTGCTCGAGGAGATGATCGAGCAGGACGCCTCCGACCTCCACATCACCGCCGGCGAGCGTCCCAAGCTGCGGGTGGACGGCGACATCACCAACAGCCGGGTCGAGGCGATCCTCAACCCCAAGGACACGCTGCAGCTGGCGTACTCGATCCTCACCGAGCAGCAGAAGAAGCGCTTCGAGACCGAGGACGAGCTGGATTTCTCGTTCGGCATCCAGAACCTCGCGCGGTTCCGCGGCAACGCCTTCAAGCAGCGCGGCTGCGTGTCGCTGGTGATCCGGCAGATCCCGTTCCAGGTCAAGACGTTCGAGCAGCTGCAGCTGCCGGCGATCGTCGCCAAGCTCGCCGAGAAGCCGCGGGGCCTGGTGCTGGTGACGGGGCCGACGGGCTCGGGCAAGTCCACCACGCTGGCCGCGATGGTGGACAAGATCAACCGGGAGTGGAAGGGTCACATCATCACGGTGGAGGACCCGATCGAGTTCATCCACCGCCACCAGCAGTGCATCGTGAACCAGCGCGAGGTGGGCACGGACACCAAGTCGTTCGCCAGCGCCCTGAAGTACGCGCTGCGCGAGGACCCGGACGTCGTGCTGATCGGCGAGATGCGCGACCTGGAGACGATCCAGGCGGGGCTCACCATCGCCGAGACGGGCCACCTCGCCTTCGCGACGCTGCACACCAACTCGGCGGCGGAGACGATCAACCGCATCATCGACGTGTTCCCCTCGCACCAGCAGTCGCAGGTGCGGGCGCAGCTCGCCTTCGTGCTCGAGGGCATCGTCACCCAGACGCTGCTGCCGAAGGCGAAGGGCCGGGGACGGGTGATGGCGTGCGAGATCCTGGTGGCCACGCCGGCCATCCGCGCGCTGATCCGCGACGACAAGGTCCACCAGATCCAGTCCTCGATGCAGGCCGGCAAGAAGCACGGCATGCAGACGCTCAACGATTCGCTGTACCAGCTGTACATGAACCGCGAGGTGGCGCTGGAGGAGTGCCTGCGGGTGTCGGGCGAGCCGAACGAGTTCCTGCGGATGATCGGCGAGCCGGTGCCCGCGGAGGAAGAGAAGGCGATGGCGCCGAAGGACCGGCCGCTCACGGGCGGGCTCAAGCGATGATCGCGCCACCGGAAGTCCCCGCGCGCACAGGAGGCTGACCGATGCCGGTATTCAACTACACTGCCAGGACCCTGACCGGGGAGCTGCAGTCCGGCTCGATCGACCTGCCGAGCCACGACGACGTCGTCCAGCACCTGCGGAAGAACCGGATGATCGTCGTGAAGGTCCAGCAGGCGCCGCGCGACATCAAGTTTTCGTTCGGCAAGGGGATCAGCACCCGCGACATCGTCATCTTCACGCGGCAGTTCGCCACGATGATCAACTCGGGCCTCCCCCTGGTGCAGGCCCTCGACATCCTGTCGGAGCAGACCGAGAACAAGGCGCTCAAGGATGTGACCCGCGCCGTGGTGTACGACGTGGAGAGCGGCCACACCCTGGCCGACGCCCTCCGCAAGCACCCCAAGGCGTTCTCGGAGCTGTACGTGAACATGGTGGCCGCGGGCGAGGCCGGCGGCATCCTGGACACCATCCTGCTCCGGCTCGCCACCTTCATGGAGAAGAACGACGCCCTGGTGCGGAAGGTGAAGGGCGCCGCCATCTACCCGGCGGTGATCTTCTCGGTCGCCATCCTGGCCGTCATCGTCCTGCTGGTGTTCGTGATCCCGGTGTTCCGCAGCATGTTCGCCGACGTCAAGATGGAGCTGCCGCTGCCCACCCGGATCGTGATCGGCACGTCGGACCTCGTGAAGCACTTCTGGTGGCTCATGGGCGGCCTGATCGCCCTGGTCGTGTTCGCGGTGCGCCGCTACTACGCGACGCCGACCGGCCGCCTCAACGTGGACCGGATCCTGCTGGCCATGCCGGTCCTGGGCGACGTCATTCGCAAGTCGGCCGTGTCGCGCTTCACCCGCACGCTCGGCACGCTCATCGCGTCCGGCGTCTCCATCCTCGACGGCTTGGAGATCACGGCCAAGACGGCCGGCAACCGGGTCATTCACGACGCCGTGATGGAGTCGCGGGCGTCGATCGCCGGCGGCGAGACGATCGCGGCGCCGCTGCAGAAGTCGAAGGTGTTCCCGCCCATGGTGATCTCGATGATCGCCGTCGGCGAGCAGACCGGCGGCCTGGACGAGATGCTGAGCAAGATCGCCGACTTCTACGACGAGGAGGTCGACGCCGCGGTCGAGGCGCTGCTCTCCCTCATGGAGCCCGTGATGATCGTGCTCCTCGGCGTCGTGGTGGGCGGCATGATCGTGGCCATGTACCTGCCGATCTTCGGCATGATCGGGGCGGTGCAGTAGAGTTACGAGCCGGCAGGGGGCGGAGCGCAGAGCAGTTGCGAGACGCCGAGCTGCGAGTGGTGGTGAGATGAGAGGCGTGAGGGGCCAGGCCGGGTGTCTCTACGGACAACTGGACTGGCCCCTGCAGTCTTCCGGACTCGTAACCGCTCGCCACTCGGCGTCTCGCAACTGACCCGCCCGCCGTCGTTCTTGCATTCTGCAATACTCCCCCTACTTTGGGCGCCGTGACCGTCCCATCGCCGGCCGCGGCTTCGAGGGTGCGCCCCGCCCCCGGCGTGGTGCCGCCCGCCCGCACGCTGCTGCAGTGGCTGTACATCGGCCGGGTCTCGGTGGCCCTGGCCGTGTTCCTGGCCGCCGCCCTCGCCTGGTGGAGCTCCGACCTCACCGCGCTGCTGGTGGCCTCCGTGTCGGTCACCTTGGCGCTGGCCGTGACCGGGGTGTCGTTCTGGTACACCCACGTGCGCCTCCGGGACTTCGGCCAGGCCGGCCTGTACGGGCAGGCGGTCTTCGACGTGGCGCTGGTCACGGCGGTGTCCCACATCAGCGGGCCGTACTCCTACTTCGCCGCGCTCTACATCCTGGTCATCGCGTTCTACACCGTGCTGATGCCGCTCGCCAACGGCCTGCTGGTGGCGCTGCTCGCCGGGATCGTCTACACGGCCGACGTGATCGTGGGCGGCGAGCTGTCGGCGGCGGTGCTGCTGCAGGTGGCGGTGTTCTGGCTGGTCGCGGGCGCCACCGGCTACCTGGCGAGCCGGGTGCGCGTGGCGGGCGCCGCTCACGAGACGCTCGAGGCGGAGCTGCGGCGCGTGCGGCTCCAGGCGGCGGACATCCTGCGGCACATCGGCGCCGGCGTGATCACGGTCGAGGGCGACGGCAGCCTGGTGTACGCGAACCCCACGGCCGAGGTGCTGCTCGGGCTGCCGCTCACCGAGCTGCTGGGCCAGCCCGTGCTCGAGCGGATGGACCAGGTGGCGCCGACCCTGGCCGACGCGATGCGGCGCACGGCGCGCGAGGGCCGGCGGGTGGTGCGGACGGTGGCGGAGGTGGCCGGCAACGGCCGCAACTTCCCGGTCGGGTTCACCACCACGGCCGTGCGCGCGGCCGAGGGGGTGCCGCCCTCGGCCACGGTGATCTTCCAGGACATCTCCGACGCGCGCCGGGTGGAGGAGCTGCGGCTGAGGACCGAGCGGCTGGAGGCGGTGGCGGAGCTCTCGGCCTCGCTGGCGCACGAGATCAAGAACCCGCTGGCCTCGATCCGCAGCGCGGTGGTGCAGCTCTCGCGCCTCGCGCCCCCGGGCGCGGACGAGCGCGTGCTGGCGGGCCTGATCGTGCGCGAGAGCGACCGGCTGTCGGCGCTGCTCACCGAGTTCCTGGACTTCTCCCGGGTGCGGGTGACGCGCTCGGCGCGGCTCGACCTGGTGTCGGTCGCCGAGCACGGGATCCGCCTGGCGCGCCAGCACCCCGACTGCTCGCCCGTCGCCGCCATCGCCCTCGACGTGGCCGACGGCCCGGTGCTGGTCGAGGGCGACGAGGACCTGCTGCACCGGGTGGTGTTCAACCTGGTGCTGAACGCGGTGCAGGCCGCCCCCGGGCCGGCCGACGTCCGGGTGCGCGTGGCGCCGGCCGCGCCCGGCGACCTGCCGGGCGGGGTGACGATGGAGTCCCCGCGCCTGCTGGCGGTCTCGGACACGGGCCCGGGCATCGCGCCCGACATCCTGCCGCGCCTGTTCGAGCCGTTCGTCACCGGCCGGGTCGGCGGGACGGGGCTCGGGCTCGCGATCGTGCAGCGCGCGGTGCAGGCGCACCGGGGCCTGATCTTCTGCGACTCGCTGCGCGGCCACGGCACCACCTTCACGGTGTTCCTGCCGGCACGGTTCGATGCGGAGGAGGACGCGTGAGCGAACGGCCTGCGGTGCTGATCGTGGACGACGAGTCGGCGATCCTCGACTCGCTGCGCATTCTGTTCAAGAACGAGGGATTCGAGGTCCTGGTCGCGCAGGGCGGGCCGGCCGGTCTCGAGGCGCTGGAGGGACAGGCGCCCGACCTCGTGCTGACGGACATCCGGATGCCGACGGTCAACGGCATCGACATCCTCAGCGCGGCCCGCGGCCGCGACGCGGACGTGCCGGTGGTGCTGATGACGGCGCAAGCCGAGCTGAAGACGGCGATCGAGGCGATCAACCGCGGCGCGTTCCACTACATCCAGAAGCCGTTCGACAACGACGAGCTGGTCGCGATCTGCCGGCGCGCGCTCGAGCACCGCAAGCTCAAGGCCGAGAACCGGGTGCTCAAGCAGGAGATTCAGCGCCGCGAGGGCGCGCAGGCCGTCAAGCCCATCGGTGTCTCGAAGGTGTTCCGCGACGTGCTGCGCATGGCGGAGACGGTGGCGCCGACCGACAGCACGGTCCTGATCCAGGGCGAGAGCGGCACCGGCAAGGAGGTGGTGGCGCGGTTCATCCATGCGCTCTCCAGCCGGGCCCGGGGCGCGTTCTTCTCGATCAACTGCGGCGCGCTGCCGGAGGGCATCCTCGAGTCGGAGCTGTTCGGCCACGTGAAGGGGTCGTTCACCGGGGCGGTGCGGGACCACGAGGGGCTGTTCGCCGCCGCGGCCGGCGGCTCGTTCTTCCTCGACGAGATCGGCGAGACGACGCCGGCCACGCAGGTCAAGCTGCTGCGGGTGCTGCAGGAGCGCGAGGCCATTCCGGTGGGGGGCACCCAGCCGGTGCCGGTCGACGTGCGGATCATCGCGGCCACGAACCGCGACCTGGAAGACGACATGAAGCAGGGCCGGTTCCGGTCCGATCTCTACTACCGGCTCAACGTCATCGCGCTCCACCTGCCGCCCCTCAGGGACCGCCGGGACGACATCCCGCTGCTGGCGGACGCGTTCCTGCGGCGCATGGCCCAGGAGCGTCACGAGGCGCCGCGCACGCTCGGCCCCGACGCGATGGAGGCGATCCTCGCCTACGAGTGGCCGGGCAACGTGCGCGAGCTGGAGAACGCGCTGGAGCGCGCCTGCACGCTGAGCAAGGGTGATACCATCACGGTCCAGGGCCTGCCGGCGCGGGTCACGGAGCAGCGGGCGCCGGCCCTGGTCGCCGAGCGCCCGGCCGCCAACCCGACGCTGGACGTGGTCGAGCGCGCATACGTGCTGTGGGTGCTGGAGCGCGAGGGCGGGAACAAGAGCCGCGCTGCGGAGGTGCTGGGCATCGACCCGTCGACCCTGTACCGGAAGCTGGCGCGGTACGAAGAGGCGCCGTGACGGCGGCCCGGTGAGGGAGCGTGCGGTGTGGGCGGCGGCCGCGGCGCTCGCCGTCGGGGCCGTCGTCGCGCTCAACCTCACGACCTCCCTGGTCGGCGTGTTTTACGACGACGGGATCTACCTCTCGCTGGCCAGGGCCCTCGCCGAGGGGCACGGCTACCACCTCCTCTACCTGCCGGGCGCGCCGGCGGGCGTGCACTATCCGTTCCTCTATCCCCTGTTTCTCGCGGGACTGTGGAAGCTGGCGCCGTCGTTCCCCGCCAACGTGGCCGTGTTCAAGGCGGCGAACGCAGTGCTGCTCGGCCTCGGCTCGGGGTTGCTGGTGCTCTACCTCAGCGGGCGCAGCGCGGCGCGGCCGTGGCGGGTCGCCGTGCTCGTGGCGGCCACCGCCACCGCACTGCCGCTGGTGACCGTCGCGACCGCGCTGTTCGCCGAGCCGCTGTTCCTGGTGGCGCTGGTGGCGGCCTGCTGGGCCGGCGACGCCGCGCGTGAGGCGGACGGCCGGCGGGAGGCGTGGCTGCTCGCGGGCCTCGCGGGGTTCTTGGCGGGCGCGGCGGCGCTGGCGCGGTCGCTGGGCATCACGGTCGTGGCCGCCGTCCCGCTCTCGCTGGTCCTGGCGCGGCGTCCGCGCGCGGCGCTGGTGGCGCTGGGGGTCTCGGCGCTGTGGCTGGTGCCGTGGCTGGCGTGGGTCGCGCGGCACCGCGGCGGCGTGGACCCGGCGCTGGTGGCGGGCTACGGCACCTACGGGGACCTGATGGCGCAGGCCGGTTGGTCCGCGTTCTCGCCGGCGAACGTCGGCGACCTCTTGCGGCCGATCGGCGCGGTCGCGCTGGCGCCGTTCCGCGGGTGGCTGCGGCTCTTCCTGGGCGTGCCGGCGCTGGCGCTCGTGGCGGCCGGGTTCGGTCCGCTGCTGCGGCGGGCCGCGGCGCTGGGCTGGACGCTGCTGGCCTACGGCGCGGTCGTCCTCGTCTGGCCGTACGGCCCCGACCGGTTCGTGTGGGCCGCCTGGCCGTTGCTGGCCGTCGCGTTCCTCGCGGGCGCGCTGCAGGTCGCGGAGCGGGCCAGGTCGGCCGCGCCGCCGGTCCGCGCCGTGGGGCGGTGGGCCGTCGCGGCGACCGTGGTGGCGGTCGTCGCCGGCTATGCGTTCTACCAGGTCCGCGGCTACGTCCGGGGCGACGCGACCGGGCTCGGGCGCGGGATCTCCGCCACCGTCTCGGAGCTGCTGCCGTGGGTGCGCGACCAGACGCCGCCGGACGCGGTGGTGGCGGGAGAGGACGAAGCGCTGCTATGGCTCTACACCGGCCGCCGCGCCGTTCCCTCGTACGTGTGGCGATACCGCGGGCGCTCCGACGAGAGCCTGGGCCCGGATACGCTGAAGGCGTGGCTCGACCGCGCCCGCGTGAGCTACGTGCTGCTGGGCAGCGCAGGGTCGGATGCGGCGCCCACGATCAGCCAGCTGCTGGGACGCTACCCGGGCTACCTCCACGTGGCGCGCCTGTGGCCGCCGCCCGCGAGCGCGATGGCGTTCGCCGTGGATCGCAGCGGCCCGGCGCGGCCCGCGGGCGGCGCGTCGCCGTGAGCGGACCGCGGCCGGACGTCTCGGTGATCATGCCGTGCCTGAACGAGGCGGCCACCGTCGCACGCTGCGTCGCGAAGGCGCGCCGGGCCATGGAGCTGGCCGGGCTCTCCGGCGAGGTCGTGGTGGCCGACAACGGCTCGGACGACGGATCGCCCGCGCTGGCCGAGGCCGCCGGCGCGCGGGTGGTGGCCGCGCCGGTCCGCGGCTACGGGGCGGCGTATCTCGCCGGCCTGGAGGCGGCCCGGGGGGACCTGCTGGTGCTCGGCGACGCGGACGACACCTACGATTTCGCGTCGGTGCCGGAGTTCGTGGCGGCCCTCAAGGCCGGCAGCGACGTGGTCCTCGGCTCCCGGTTCAAGGGGCGCATCCTGCCCGGCGCGATGCCGTGGCTGCACCGCTACGTCGGGAACCCGGTGCTCTCGGGGATCCTGAGCCTGTTCTTCGGCCGCCGCGTGTCGGACGCCCACTGCGGCCTCAGGGCGATGACCCGGGACGCGAGCGCGCGGATGCGCCTGCGCACCAGCGGCATGGAGTTCGCCTCCGAGATGGTGGCGCTGGCGCTCCGCCACGGCCTGGCGGTGGGCGAGATTCCGATCACGTACTATCCGCGCAGCGGCGAGTCGAAGCTGCGGAGCTTCCGGGACGGGTGGCGACACCTCCGCTTCATGCTGCTGCTCTCGCCGACGCCGCTGTTCCTCGTGCCCGGCCTCGCGGCGCTGGTGGCGGGCCTGGCGGCGCTGCTCGCGCTGCTGCCGGGGCCGCTCCAGATCGGCGGGCTGCTGTTCGACTACCACTTCATGTTCGTCGCGAGCGCCCTGGCGGTGCTGGGCGTGCAGCTCGTCGTGCTCGGGCTGGCGGCCAAGTCGTACGGGGGAGGCGAGCTCGCCGTCCCCGGCGACCGGTGGGTCGCGTGGCTGGACCGCCACTTCACGCTCGAGCGCGGGTTGCTGGTGGGCCTCGCACTGGCCGCGGCCGGCCTCGGCGTCAACGGCTGGATCCTGGAGAGCTGGCTCCGGGCGGGCCGCGGCCAGTTGTTCGCGGTGCGGCCGGCGCTGCTCGGCTTGAGCCTGATCGTGGTCGGTGCGCAGGTCGTCTTCGGCTCGTTCTTCATCAGCGTGCTGCGCGACGACCCGCGCCGGTGACACCCGGCTCGGGTCGAGAACGTGCGGGCGGCGCGAGGACCGCGGGGAGCCCGGTGGGCGTCGGGTCGGCGCGGTGAGCCCGCCGCGGGTATCGGCGATCGTCCCGACGCTGAACGGCGCGGCGACGCTGCCGGCCCTGCTCGCGTCGCTGGGGCGCGAGCGGGCGACGGGGCGCGGCCTCGCGGAGATCGTCGCCATCGACTCCGGCTCGCGCGACGGGACCGCGGAGCTGCTGCGCGGGGCGGGCGCGCGGGTGCTCGACCTCGGCGGCGCGGCGTTCGGCCACGCGAGCGCGCGGAACCGGGCGGCGGCCGTGGCCACGGGCGACGTGCTGTTGTTCCTCACTCAGGACGTGGAGCCGGCCGGGGACTCGTGGCTGCCACCGCTGCTCGCCGCGTTCGCCGACGGTGCGGTCGCGGGCGCCTTCGGGCGGCAGGTGCCGCGCGGGGCGTCGCCGGAGGAGGAATTCCTGGCGAGGGTCAACTATGCCGGGCGGCCCCGGCGGCTGACGCGCGCGGACCTGGGCACCGCGTTCGGGCCGGGGACGACGCTGTTCTCCAACGCCTTCGGCGCCGTGCGGCGGTCGGTGTGGGCGGCCATTCCGTTTCCCGGGGTGGTGATGAGCGAGGACCAGGCCTGGGCGCTCGCGGTGCTGCGGGCGGGTCACGAGATCCGCTACGAGCCGCGGGCGGAGGCGTACCACGGCCACCGGTCGGGCTTCCGGCGCGCGTTCCGGCGCAACTTCGACAGCGGCTCCTCGCTGCAGGCGCTCGGCCTCGCGGGCGGCGCCTGGCGGGGCGGAGGCGGTCACCTCGCGCGCGAGCTGCGCTGGGTCGGCACGCGCTACGGAACGGCGGCGCTGCCGCACGCCGTCGCCTTCGAGGCCGTGCGGATGCTCGGCTTCCAGTGCGGGAGGCTCGAGGGCCTGCTGCCGAAAGGGCTGGCGCGCCGGCTGGGCGAGGCGCCGCGCCCGTGACGGGAGGCGGGGTGCCCGCGGCGGCGACGCCGGAGCCGCGCCCGGCCGCCCGGGCGCGCGGCGTCGTCTCCAATGCGAGCCTCAATCTCGTGGCGAGCTTCCTGCCGCTGCCGCTCGCGCTGGTCACGGTCCCGGCCGTGATACGCGGCTTCGGGATCGAGCGCTACGGCGTGCTGGCCGCGGCCGCCGTCGTGCTGGCGTACGCGGCGCTCCTCGACGTGGGCCTGGGGCGGGCGAGCACGCGCTTCCTCGCCCGCGCGCTGAGCGAGCCCGGCGCGGCGGCGGCCGAGACCTTCTGGACCGTGGCCCTGATGGCGGCCGCGATCGGCGTGGCGGGCGGCCTCGGCCTCCTGGCCGTCGCGGGTCCCCTGGTGCGCCACGTGCTCCGGATCCCGCCGGCCCTGACCGCGGATGCCGTGGCGGCGTTCCGCGCCCTCGCCCTCGCGGCGCCCTTCGTCGTGCTGCTGCCGGCGCTGCTGGGGGCGCTCGAAGCCGGCCGGCGGTTCGACCTCGTCGCCCTCATTTCGGTCCCGACCGCGGCGCTCGGCCTGCTGGCGCCGCTGATGGTGCTGCCGTGGACGACGCGCCTGCTGCCGGTGGTCGTGACGATCGCGGCGGTGCAGGCTGCCGCCTGCGCGGCGACGCTGGCGG